>Ga0302187_10000782_pt1 | contig 28077 bp, 37 predicted proteins | sample II_Bog_E1_3_FD_202120 | JGI IMG/M metagenome (GOLD analysis project Ga0302187, IMG submission 202120) | Peat permafrost microbial communities from Stordalen Mire near Abisko, Sweden - II_Bog_E1_3 | ecosystem: Environmental > Terrestrial > Soil > Wetlands > Peat | place: Sweden: Abisko...
GGGAAGAGGAGCGGATGGAAGCCGACGAGGAGCCGTTTTTCACGTCTTTCGAGCCGGTTGCAACCAGCGTTTTTGCCGCCTCCAGAGCAAGCATCGCGGTCCAGCCGGTGGCCTCCGCCGGGCGTTTCGATGCAGAGGATTATGAGCCTGTGTCGCAACTCGTCCGTCCGCAGTTCGCGGAGTTGGCTGAAGACCCGGCCTACACGCCGCTACCCAGGGACTATGCTCCGGACTTTGGAAACAGTATGCACACCGGGCTTGCGGTGGACGAGAAACCGGCCCAGACGGCTTCCGCGCTTTTCGACGAGGCGGATGAGGCAGCGCAGAAAGATTTGGACTATCCGGCGTTTTTGCGCAAGTTCAAGTACTAGCTCCAGCCGGCCCAAACAGGCTGTGGAGGGGCCGGCTGGGGAGTACAACCATTTAGGGATCGCGCGCCAACCCTGTATAGTGCAATATAGCTCTAGTATGCAGAAGGTTGGCTGGGGAATTGCAAGCACCCTTGTTGTCTTTCTAAGTGTTTGCAAAGGAATCAACAGACCGTTCGGAAAGTGATCTTGATCACATGTTCCGGCGGATTGTTGATTGTACAGTCGGTTATTGCCGTCGGGAGTTTGAAAGCGTCCCGGGCGATAGACGGAAAGTGCGCAGCCCATGGGCAGACGCGCGGTACGAAATCCATTGTTGAGAGGATGTTGCCTGGATGAAACCGTCATGCGTTTGGATGTTTGGATTGGCTTTAATCGTTTCCGGTGGCAGCGCCGGAGCGGCAGCCCTTGACGCACCGCATGCAATTCACCACGCCAGGGCGGCGGAATCGCATCTGTCCGAGCCGCATCGGGCCGCGGGTCGACGCGCGGCGTCTCATGCCTTCATTCCCGCATCCAATCCCACAGTCAGGCATGCCGAACCTTCCCACGCGGCTCAAGCCCATTCCGCCGCAAAAGCCGCGCCGGCCAGACATGAAGCTCATTTGACGGCTCGGGGCCGGTCGAGAGCGACAGCGCGCCGTGTGGCAATCGTCAGCGGCCGCCATCATTCCTACGAACGATTCACCGCCAGCTCGTTTGCCCAGGGGGACATCGGCGAGGGGGACGTAACGGCCGGGGAAGATCCGGTGGTTCGGCAGGCGGCCATTGACGCACTGGGCGACATGAACGGCACGGCTGTGGTTATCAACCCGGCCAACGGACGGATTCTGGCGATGGTGAACCAGAAGCTGGCGCTTTCTCCGGGAGCCGAACCCTGCTCGACCATCAAGATTACCGTGGCCATGGCGGCGCTTTCCGAGGGCCTGGTTACGCGCGATACGCAAGTGCAGCTCGCCGGCTTCCGCATGGATATGACCACGGCGCTGGCCAGAAGCAACAACCTCTACTTTGAGGAAATGGGCCGGGAACTGGGCTTTGAGCGCGTGCGCCACTACGCCACGCAGTTCGGCCTGGGAGAGCTGGCCGGCTACAACATCGCAGGGGAGCAATTGGGCGTTTACCCCGACCAGGAACTGCCCGCATCCGAAGGGGGCGTGGGCCGCATGTGCAGCTTTGGACAGGGTGTTTCGCTGACCCCGCTGCAACTGGGCGCGTATGTGGCTGCGCTTGCCAATGGCGGAACGCTCTACTATCTTCAGCACCCGACTACGAAGGATGAGGTCGCCGCCTTCGAGCCAAAGGTGAAGCGGACGCTGGATATCGCCAGATACGTTCCCGATATCGAGGACGGGATGGCTGGAGCGGTGGAATACGGGACCGCTCGCCGCCTTCGCGTTAGTTTCAACTCGCTTCCCATTTTCGGAAAGACCGGCACCTGCTCCAACAATGGCACTCGCCTGGGCTGGTTCGCCGCCTTCTCCGACTCGCCACAGGGCAGCTTGGTGACGGTTTTCTTCCTTGAAGGCGGCAGGGCGACCTTTGGGCCCGCAGCGGCAGGGTTGACCGGCCTCTTCTACAAGAATCTGTGGGACCGCAACTACTTTGCCGGCACGGGCGTGCAGGACGCGGCTTCGGTTCCAGCGGCTGCTTCGCAGCCGGTACGTCCGTAGAAACTTTGCAGTCCAGCGCTACATGGGATTCCTGAAGAATTTGCGCTCCGAAAGCGATGAAGCGAATCTGCGCTTGGATCATCCGATAGGGTAAGACCGTTTCGAATGTCTTGCCGTCCGATTGGCCGGCAGAAGAAAATGGACGGTCTGGATCAACGCGGGCGCAGACGGGACCCACTTCAATGGAATTGCCGACTCATATCTTGCTGATGTATGGATACCTGTTGCTTTTCGCCTGGGTTCTGGTGGAGCAACTGGGAATTCCGCTGCCCGCCACGCCGGTTTTGCTGGCTGCCGGGGCTCTGACCGCCACCGGCGAAATCAGCTTTCCTTTGGCGCTCCTGGTTGGGCTGGGGGCCGCGCTGACGGCGGACAGCGCCTGGTATCTGATTGGCCGCAGGTACGGGCATCACGTGCTGCGCATCCTGTGCAAGCTGTCGATGGAGCCAACCATCTGTGTGCGGAAGACACAGGACTCCTTTGGCCGTCGCCGCGGCGTGACGCTGATGATCGCCAAGTTTGTGCCCGGCCTGGCCACGCTGGCTCCGCCGGTTGCGGGCGAAAATGGCATGCCGTTCGGCAGTTTTCTGTTCTTCGACGCCATTGGCGCCTCTCTCTGGCTGGGCACGTTGCTGGCGTTGGGCAGGTTCTTTGGCGACCTGCTCAGGCACGACCCCAGCCTTCTCGATTGGGCGGGCCGTTTCTCGGGCGCGCTGCTTGTGCTCGGCATTGTTGGATTCTTTGTGGGCCGGGTAGTTCGCCGCCGCATGGTGCTCAAGCAGTTGGCTGCCGCGCGCCTGGAGCCGGTGGAATTGAAGCGGCAACTGGATGCCGGCGAATTGGTCTACATCGTCGATCTGCGCCATCCGCTGGAGCTGCTGCCGGACCCGTTCACCCTGCCTGGCGCGCTCCATTTCTCTCCCGACACGCTGACCGCGCGCCACCTTGAGATTCCCCGCGACCGCGACATTGTTCTTTACTGCACTTGCCCCAGCGAGGCTACGGCGGCCAAAGTCGCTATGACGCTGCAAAAGCTGGGCATTGATCGCGTGCGTCCCCTGCGCGGGGGATACGATGAGTGGAAGCGGCTGGGATTTCCGCTTGAAGCGGTGAAGCGCGAACAGCCCGTCTTGGTCAAGCTGCTCGCGGAGTAAAGTCGCTGTCCCTTTTTGTGGACTGCCTGCGATTCGGCCGGAGTTAGGATCTAGTCGAATATGAGAAAGCTTTTGTCACTCCTGCTTGTTTTGGCGGCGGCTGGCTGTGCTCAAGCACAGCAGATTCCCACAGCTCAAGAGCTTGTCACGCGCATCGAAGCCTATGCCCAGCAGTACCGGGAAAATCTGCCGTCGTTCGAGGTGGATGAGTCGGCGGTCACGCAACAGCTCAAGGGCGACAGCGTCAAGTGGGAGGTACGGCTGGAGTCCACCATGCACGAGTTGCGCGACGAAAAGAACGAGGGCAATTTCATCGAGAACAGAACCGTGCGGCTGGTAGATGGCCAACCGGCCCCGCAGCGATTCAAGCTCCCCTACTTCATCAATGGCGTCTTTGGCAATGCTTTGGGATTCCATGGAGGCTCGGAATCGTGGTCTTGCTACGAGAGCCGCGTCAACCCCGGCGCCAGCCCCACCACCGCGCTCTTCGAGTTCTGGGTCAAGCCCGGGCCGCTGCCGCCGGTTTGCAAGGATATCTTTGAGAACTACCGCAAATCGGTGCTGGTCGATATCGCCACAGGCAGAGTTCTTCACTTGACGCGCAGCATGTCGGAGCGAGCGGCGGAGAAGCACCACGAGGTTGTTTTTGTCGAGGTGGATTTCGCGCCGCAAAAGCTTGGCGAGGAGACCTTCTGGCTGCCGGTGAGTTTCGTTTCGCACAACGAAAAGGGCGACCGGCGCATGGAGGGCCGCTTCTCGAACTTCCACCGTTACGCGGCATCGGTGAAGGTGATCGAGAGCAATCCGCTGCCCGAGGTTACCCCGTAACGCTGGCCGGGTTGTGGCGGCTGAGCTGCGCAGAGCTTTCGCGTGCGCGTCAAGCCGCGCCGACCGGTATGATGAGGACGGTCTCAGGGGGTTGACAGTGGCCTACGACGATTTGCGCGAATGGATTCGAACACTGGAAAAGAATGGCGAATTGCGCCGGATCGGCGAAGAGGTTTCGCCGGAGCTGGAGATCACGGAGATCACCGACCGCGTTTCGAAAATTGGCGCATCCGGAAGGGCGGCCGCGAAAGGCAGCGCAGGGAAGTACGCGCACGGTGGCCCGGCGCTACTGTTTGAGAATGTGAAGGGCCATCCCGGGCACAAGGTTCTTATCAACCAGTTCGGCAGCGAGCGGCGCATGGCCATGGCTCTGGGCGTCGATCGGCTGGAGGAGATTGCCGAGCGGATCAAGGGGCTGATGAACATGAAGGCCCCCGAGGGCCTGTTCGACAAGCTGAAAATGCTGCCGCAGCTCGGCGCGATTACCAGCGCTTTCCCCAAGACTGTGAGCGCCAAAGAGGCGCGCTGCAAGGAAACGATTCTCAAGGATGGCTTCGACCTGAACCAGTTCCCGATTCTGAAGTGCTGGCCGCTCGATGGGGGGCGATTCATCACGCTGCCCTGCGTGCACACGCGGGACCCGCGCAACGGCAAGCGCAACATCGGAATGTACCGCATGCAGGTCTACGACGGCCAGACTACCGGAATGCACTGGCAGCGGCAGAAGGTGGCGGCGGAGCACTATCGTGAGGCTCTGCGCGCGGCGGCGTCCTCGGCTGCCGACGCCGATCCGCGGACTGCGCGCGTGAGCGCCATGGCGGAGTCGGCCGGCGGCGCTGTCAGCATTCCAGACGGGCCGATTGGCGGACTGCCGCAGGTGGCGATGGGCAATTTGAAGGGGTCGCGGCTGGAGATTGCCGTGGCCATCGGCACCGATCCGGCAATCACGTTCGCAGCCATTGTGCCCGCGCCGCCTGAGGTTGAGGAGTTCATGATCGCCGGATTTTTGCGCGGCAAGTCCGTCGAGATCGTCAAGTGCGAAACGGTCGATCTGGAAGTCCCCGCGCACGCCGAGATTGTGCTGGAAGGCTACGTGGAGCTGGGCGAGCTGCGCAGCGAGGGGCCTTTCGGCGACCACACCGGATTCTATACGCTTACCGACCTGTATCCGGTGTTTCATTTGACCTGCATCACGCATCGCAAGGATCCCATCTATGCCGCGACCATTGTGGGCAAGCCGCCCATGGAGGATGCGTGGATGGGCAAGGCCGTGGAGCGCATCTTTCTGCCCGCCATGAAGATGACGATACCCGAAATTGTGGACATTCATCTGCCCGTCGAGGGGGTGTTTCATAACTTGATGCTGGTTTCGATCCGGAAGAGTTATCCGGGGCAGGCGCGCAAGGTGATGAGCGCAATCTGGGGGTTGGGACAGGCCATGTTTACCAAGTGCATTATTGTGGTGGACGAGGATTGCGACGTGCAGGATGTGGGCGAGGTGGTGCTGAGGGTGACCAACAACATTGACCCCGAGCGCGACATTCAGTTCACGCTGGGGCCTGTGGACTCGCTGGATCACGCCTCGCGGCTGCCCAACTACGGATCGAAGATGGGCATTGACGCTACGCGGAAGTGGAAGGCGGAAGGCTTTGAGCGGCCCTGGCCGGCGATGATTGAGATGGACCGCGGGACCAAGGCCCGCGTGGATGCGCTGTGGGAGAAGCTGGGGCTTTGAGCGGGATGTAGCGAAGCGCCGTTGGCTGAGCCAAGTGTCCGCGGTTTGCCGGGGATTGCCGGATAGGTTTTTCCCTCTTCTCTGTCCCTTGTAGTCTATGGCTCTAAGAGCTACAATATCGCTATGAAGGCAAACCCTCCCGGCAAGCTGCGGGTCTTTGCGTCCAAGCCTTTCAAGCGCTTTGCGCGCCGTTTCAGCATCAGCGACGAAGCGCTATGGGAGACCGTAAACGGGGCCTGGGATGCGGACCTGGGTGGTGGACTTTTCAAGTTTCGACTTGCCCGGCAAGGAGAGGGTTCCAGTGGAGGAGCCAGGGCTTTGATCGCCATGCGGGTCGGCCAGCGTGCCGTCCTTATGTTTGGCTTCGAAAAGAAGGATCAGGCGAACATCGGGCCCAATGAACTGCGTGCCTATCGCAAGGCCGCGGGAATCTATCTCGGCCTGAGCGAAGACGAGATCGCGGCGATTGTGAAACAGAAGCTACTCTCTGAGATAGCTCCAGCAAAGAAGGGATCGTAATATGGCAAAAGCATACAAGAGCGAAGCACTCGCGGCGCTGCACGAAAGCATGTCTGACCTGCGCCAGGCTGGCGCGATTGACTCGAAGACCATGCGCGAATTCGACCGCGCCTGTCTCACCCCGGTCATGGAACTCTCTCCTGCTGCCATTCGCCGCATCCGCGCCAGAGCGGCAGTGAGCCAGGCCGTCTTCGCGGCTCATCTGAATGTGACCACTGGGGTCGTCAGCAAGTGGGAGCGTGGCGAAAAGCAGCCGCGTGGACCAGCCGCCAAACTGCTAACCCTAGCCGCCAAAAACGGCATCGCAGCCATCGCTTAAAGATCCGTGCATTCCCAGGTCTCAGAGTCGAGACCTGGGGCATCCGGCAAAAATGCCCATGCGCTGATGGTGGCGGGTGGCCCTGGTCTCAAGCCGCGCATTATCAAGATCAAGTTGAGGGTGCCCCCGGTCGCTCGCACTTGGGGACCGGGGAGACTGCGGACCTCAATTGGCAGGAGGAAGCCCGCGGTTTAGCAGGATCGGCCCCGACAAACGCCCCTGGGTCAACGGAAGGGATTGGTGCCTTCGAAACTGTCCAGAAACTGCGACTGCCAGGACTGTTTTGATACGGCGCGGCGTTCGCAGCCCGATGATATCAGTGCTAGCACTTTCCTCGTTTTGTAAAGGTTTACACGCACAAAAGCGTACGCGAAAACGCATCAAAAACGCTCTAAATCGCTCTTAAACGGCCTTATTTTGCGCTATTTTGCACGTTTTGTCACGCGTTTGAGTGCGCGTATTTGCGAATACCAAGCGGTTGTTTTGCCATCGCAGAGTACGCATTTTACCGTACCCGCGGCGGCGCGCCAGATGCACGGCTTTTGCCTTGAAAGGGCCGAAAACTACGACGGGCTGCCGCCCCTGAGCGACGAAATCTCCGTTGTTTTGGGCGATTCGGCGGGCGCGACCGGCGGGGGTTGCGGGGTCGTCGAGGTTGGGTTCTCGGGGACGGGAGCAGGCAGATTGTTGGCCGGTTCAGCGCTGTTCCCAGGCAAAATGCGTGTCTCCGAGCCGAAGCGGCGATACTTCTCAAAGACGGCATCATTCAAAAATGTCTTTGCCGGCCCCTTGTAACTCTCCGGCGCATGTATCCCCAGCGGAGGTTTTGTGGTGTGCGCCAACAAGACAGAGACGCTGCGCACGGGGCAAATGTAGCTCTTTCCTCCTATGTCCACAGGGCCGTATTCAACCATCAGGCCGTTTCTGGAGACAACTTCATCTGGCAGCATATCCGATTCCAGCGTGATGCGAAGAATTGCGCCGCTCGCCGGATCGAATGCAAATTCGCCATGATACGCGGCAACTTCGGCGAACGAATGCCAGTCCTCTGGCTTGGCGGCTTCGTTGTCCTTCCCGATCGAAACGCAGCAAAACCCTACCGAGTAATGCGATTTTTCCTTGGGCACCGTGTAGTGGAAGACCGCCGCCGCGTCCTTCGCTTCCTGTTCCCAGCGGCTCCATGTGATCTGGCCCTTGAGGGCATCTCCCACCACTGTGCTCAGAATCGGCCCAAACACCCCTTCGGTGAACAGTCCCCGCTCCTGCGATTCGCCTCCGTTGCTCTTTGCCGGTATCTTCTCCAAAATCTCGTGGCCGTCCCGGTAAGTGACCAGTACATTGGACCTGCCTACGACGTGCAATGGCAGATAGATCAAGGTGGTCATTCCAACTTCGCCTTGAATATCCTGTAGCGGGCGATCCTCAAAGCGGGTGGTATCGCGCGTGGCCATGAAATTGGGCAACTGGCGAAGGGTGGTATTCACGTAATTCACGACCGAAGCGAGCATCTGGTGCAGCGCGGCCGGGTCCGGCCTGGGGTTGGCGGGAATCTCCGCTGCCGGAGGAGCGAGGAAAACGGATGCGTCGGCCAGGGCAACCAGCGCCTGCTGGGACTTTTCGCCCGGCAAACGGGCCTTCAGGCGCGCCAGCCTGGCCGCGCTCAGGCGTTCGGTCAGCACCATCCCGGACAGTTGCCGCGCAACGTCGGCATCCGCGGAATGCGCGCTCTCGGAAGTTGCCAGCGCTTCCTGCAACGCTTCTACTGTAATGCTGGTTGATTGCTGAGAATCGGCAGGAAGAACCAGGGCAGCAACGAACGCCAGCAGGATCATTCGGCGCATGGCACCGCCTCTTTCATTCTCCGGGAACGAGTATAGATCAGAAGGATGATATGGCGAATAACCTTCTCTGGATTCATGAGGGTGCGGAACTCGCCTCTCCGGCGAATCGAGGTTCTCGGTCTCCCGCCCATCGCCAGGAAACACCAGGAAAAAGCGACGGATGGGGCACCCGCGTTGTGGGCAGGTCTAAGGGTGGGCCATCTGCTGGCGTCCCTCTGATATATCTAGACTCATGCGCGGCGTCTTTCGCAGGCACTTTTTTGTCTTGATCCTGGCTGTTGCGGCGGGTGCGGGTCCCTTGCTGGCTCAGCAGCAGCCGCCGGAGGTTTTTCACTGGATCGACTTCCACGCTGCCGATGGGCCGGACCGCGACATCGTGGTGTGGGTTACCCACTCGCTGGAGGCGGAGAAGTGGACGGCCATTCGCGAGATTGGCGTGGAGTATGACGCGGCGCTTGTGGTGACCACGCTGCGGGCCACTCCGCAATCTCCGGTGGACGCGGACAGCTTTACAGTGTGGAACGTGTCGCTGACCACGCACGGCCTTGCACCCCTGATGAAGGGAGTGAACCTGCGCTGGCAGGATTGGATGCACTTTGCCGAGAGCGGGCCGATGGAGCCTACGGTTCTGTATGACAATTGCGCGGGATGCGCCGCGGACACGTACTTCACGGCATTCCACTACGATGCGGGGCAGCACATGTGGACGGGCCGCTGGATGCGGGGCAGCCAGGCGGTGCCGGTGTGGGGTGCGCGCGCTCCGGATGGGGTGACCTGGAGCCAGGTGTACGCCCGGCTGACGGATGCCAAAGGGACGGATTCGATTGGCACATGGAGCCACTTCGACTATGGGACGGAAAAGCCGCCGCAGGATTTTGTTTACCGCTACGATGTCGATCCCTTCAGCCACCTGGAACGGACCCAGTTGCTGATTGGCAAAGAGGCAGAGGCGATGAAAGACCGGCTTTGCCGCGCCCAGGGCGTGGGTACCGGGCTGGCGCGCGGACAGGACTCGGGGCTGTGCAAGCCGGCCGCCAGCGCGCCGGCCAAGGCGGGCCGGAGGCCGGTGACAACTCCGCCGGCCAATAACCGCGGGCAATCTCAACCGCCGCCGGCGCGGCATTGAGACTGGCTTGACGAGAGGGATGCCGACGGCTGCGGAAAACGAGTGTGTCCCAGAGCGCATCCAAGTGTTCTGGAGAGTGAAATGAACCGTTTCCCAAGATTTGGAACTTTGCCCATGCTGGGGCTGGCCGCGCTGCTTTCGACGGCGGGGTGCCACAGCAATCCCAACGCGAGCACGGCAGACAACGGCACAGCGGCCCAGTCAACCGCGCAGGACCAGTCGTCCGACCCGGCGGCTGCTAACCTGGCTCCGGTATCGGCAGCGACTACCACGGCTTCGACTTCGTCGGCGGATACTTCCAGCGGTGGCACGTCGTCCGCTGGCGCTTTGACTTCCGATGCGGGAGTGAATTATCAGCAGGCGTCGGCGCAGTATTCCGACGATGACGACGCGAGCAACCAAGAGCCGCCCGCGGCTACCGCTCCCGACCCGCCGCCGGCATTGCCGGAGTACGACCAGCCGGCGGATCCGGGCGATGGTTATATCTGGACACCGGGGTACTGGAACTATGCTTCGGCGGGCTACTACTGGGTGCCGGGCGCGTGGGTTCAGGCTCCTTACCAGGAAGCGCTTTGGACTCCCAGCTACTGGGGCTATGCGAACAATCGCTATGTGTTCTTTCGCGGCTATTGGGGCCGGCACATCGGATTCTATGGCGGCGTGAATTACGGGTTCGGCTACGGGGGCGTGGGGTACCAGGGCGGGTATTGGAACTCGGGACACTTTTTCTACAACCGCTCGGTGAACAACATCAATGTGACCGTGGTACACAACGTTTATGTGCATCCTGTGGTTGTGAGCAACGTTCGAATCAGCTTCCACGGCGGACCGGGGGGCATACGGGTGCGGCCGCAACCGGCTGAGTTGGTGGCGTGGCATGAGCCTCATGCGGCGCCAATGACCGCGCAGTTGCAGATTGAACGCGCCGCGAGCACCAACAAGGCTCAGTTTGCCGCAGTGAATCATGGGCGGCCCGCGAGCTTTTTTGAGGCCAAGGCGGTGGTTGCGGATCACAACGTGAGGCCGGTTGCGCCTCCGCCGGCTCGAATGCAGCCTGCCGCACAACACGGTCCGGCTGCCATGACGCATCCAAACCCGGTTGCGCCGGCACGGCCTGGGGTGCCGGCTGCGCCGGCAAGGCCCGGGGTTGAGCATCCCGCTCCCGGGCGACCGGCTCCGGCGGAAAGGCCAGCTCCGGCACGGCCAGAGGCTCAGCACCCCGCACCCGCACGGCCAACTCCGACGGAAAGGCCTGCTCCCGCTCGACCGGAGCCGCCTCGGGCTGCTGAACGTCCCGCTCCCGCACGGCCGGCTCCAGCGGAAAGGCCCGCTCCCGCAAGGCCGGCGCCGGAGCGGCCTGCGGCCCATCCCCAGCCCAAGCCGCAGAAGCCGGAGGACGAACGCCCTCGGTAGAGGCATGACAGGCCGACAGGGCAGGGTGCGTAGTTTAGTCCGCCTTCAGCACGCGGATGGCGACTAGGTTGCGCACCCAGCGGGCGGGACGTTTTTCGCCGGTGGCGATTAGCTTGAGGGGTCCGTCGTCGGCGATGGGTTTGCCGTCCTGCGTGTCGGCAACCAGTATCGTTGCATCGTGGACGTCGGGTGTAACTTCGCCGAGAGAATAGACCACCTGGTATCCGTCGGACCCCACGGCGACGAGATAGAGCAGGAACTCCTCGCCGTGCGGCTTGTCGGGAACGTCCAGCGGGGTAAGCAGGTCGATGAGCGGCACGCCGGAGTAGGTCTGGTTTGCTTTGGCGTGTTCGTTGTATACGGTGACGGATTTATGCGGCAGAGCGGCGAGCTTGGCGGGGGGCCACTCTGAGATCTGGTCTCCGAAGAAGATATTGAGGGGGCCGGCGGGAACGGACGGTTTGGCGTGGTTCATTTCCATGCCGGGCATGGGGGTGGTTTGGGGGGGCGGTTTGGGGCTGAGCCTGCGGGGCCTGGGCCAGCAGGGGCACGGCGCTCAACGCAAACAGCGAAATGGCAGCCAGATGATTCCAACGCACAAGTGAATCCCTCCCGGAATTCATCGTATACTGGCGACATGTCGATTGTTCGCAACGTGGCCGCCATCGCCAAGGGAATGAGCATAACCTTCGGGGAGATGCTGCAGCCCTCGCAGGTTGAGAACTACCCGGACGGGCCGGGGGAGTTGCGCGGAGCGGTGTTTGAGCAGCGGTTTCGCGGCGCGCACGTGCTGCAGCGCGACGAGGACGGCCTCGAGAAGTGCGTGGCGTGCTTTTTGTGCGCGGCGGCCTGCCCTGCAAACTGCATCTTTATTGAAGCCGCGGAGAATACCGCCGAGCAGCGCATCTCCTCTTCCGAGCGCTACGCCAAGGTTTACAACATCGACTACAACCGGTGCATTTTCTGCGGCTATTGCGTGGAGGCCTGCCCGACAGACGCCATCACGCATGGGCACGGGTTTGAGCTGGCCACGCTGAATGCCACCAACCTGGTGATGCGGAAGGAAGATATGCTGCTGCCGGTTGGGGCGATTGCGGCGGCGAAGTAGGATTCGGCCAGATTCCAGGACCACATCTTGGTGTAGAGTTCTTTGCATGGAAGCCTACGCTCCAACATCGCGCCGAAGAATTCTCAGATGGATTCTATTGTCAACAGTTGGCGCAGTTTTGTCGGCAGGACTTCTGTTTATGCTCGCATTTGCGGACGCGCTCGGATTCTTTCACGATCCACCGCTTCGGCTGGAGCAAAATAAATCAACCTTGACAGCTCACGTTGAACGATTGGGCGAGTACTACTGTCCCGTCGGTCGTATCAGGATTCAGGAATCCGATAGCGGCACAGTCGTCTATGAGGCCATTGGAAAGCATGGAGCGCCAGAAGTCTTCAATTTTCGGCTGGATGCGGGCGCAAACGCAACCCGCCTGATGGGAGATGAAAGCGACTCCTATTTTGTCGTCACACCCAGCGGGGAGGGTACGTTCACGCTAAAGCCAGGGGTTCGCTACCGATTAACAGTCTGGGGCGATTCATGGACATTTAGAAAGGCAATCTTCGTGCTTTGAGATCTGCGGGACTCGGACGACTATCGTCCCCGTCTCGCCAGATGCTGCTGGTCCAACGCTTGCCGCAGCAGAGTTTTGATGACCGCTTGCCGGCTGATGTTCAGTTGCCTTGCAGCCTCATCGAGTTCCTGGAGCATGGGCAGCGCAAAGTCCACATTGACGCGTTGAATCGGCGGCATTATTTTGCCCTTCCCGGTGAAGTAGCGCGAGATGTCCTCCCCGCTATCGGCGAGTTCAGCGATCTCGTCGGCCGTCGGTGGCTTGGGGGATTCAAGTGTTTTCGGCATACAAGTCCTCTTCTTCACGAGTGGATTTCCAAAGCGTAACTAAGTGGTAGAGCTCGCTCTAGGCGAATTCAATGGTGCGGATTCGCTCTCAACCGGAGGCTCGCGCGCTGGGTAGTTCGATGAACCGAAAAGGATGCCCAATGGTCGCTCGTTCCGCCCCTCCCGGGCGGACAACCTTGACATGGGCATGCTCCCCGGATTGCGCTGCGCTCCATCCGGGGCTACTTTCGGACCATCCCTCCGGGATGAAGGGCGTCTGTCTGCAAGACGAAGCGAAGACAGAAAAACCTCATCCAATTACCCGCTGTTGCGCGGATCGAACTTGAAGTGCATATGTATAACAGTTATACCATTTTGTTTCCGGTCGCAAGTGGAGTATTTCGGACACGAATAAATCATTTGATGAACAGCGGCATAATTTGACCGTTATATGCCTATAGTGCCAAAAATCGGTAAGATTATGCCGAAAGAAGGCAATTAAATTGTGCAGGTTCAAATTTGCCGAAAGGACGAATTGATCGTGCAGGAGACAGGATATGGACTACGACGAGGACAAGGTTGACGAGATGGTGCTGGCGCTTCTGTGGCTGACGCCTGCCGGCGATGGCCGCGCGTGGAAGGGGCATGACTGGGATGCCCTGGACCGGCTTCACGCCAAGGGATACATCTCCGATCCCAAAAGCAAGGCCAAGTCGGTTGTACTGAGTGAAGAGGGCGAGCGGCTATCGCACGAGCTGTTCGAGCGGCACTTCGGACGCAAGCAGTGATCCGGCCCGCCAGGGAAACAGAATTCGTTCATTCGATTGCACAGCGGATGAAACGATCTGCGGCACTGGCGCGGCGCTGCCCGGTGTATAGTCTTTCTTAAGCGGATGAGAAAGCTTCTCCAAATTGTCGGTGTTGCTCTGGTGGCGGTGCTTACCGCCCTTCCGGCGATTGCCGGACTCACCTGCGGCATGACGATTCCTTCTCGCGCGGCTTGCACTCCCGCAATCGACATGGCCATGGCCCAGATGGGCGTGAGCTGCCCTATGCATCGCCACGGCGCAGGCTCAGGCTGCCTGCAAGAGTGCTGCCGCAACGGCTGGCCCCCGGCGGTTGTGCGGTCCGCATCCAAGGCCAGGCCGAGGGTGGGTGAAACGCGCCTATTTATGGCGGAAGCCTTCCCGTCGCAGCTCCCAGCCACTGACTTCGCCATCCCGCCCGCTGAAGAAATTGGTGCGGCAAGTCCGCCTCGATATATTTTGTTGCGCGTGTTTCGCGTTTAGACTGCTCCCGACGTGCATTGCAAACGATGCAGCCCCAAGGTCCAAGCGACTTTGCGGCTCGTTTTGTAATCAGCATTTTCAACGTCAAAAGGAGACAATCCATGAAACGCACAATCACAGTTCTTTCGCTGGCGCTCGTCCTCGCTGTCACGGCATTTGCACAGACCACGCAAGGAAAGGCGGCAAAAGCATCTTGCGGCGCATGCTGCGGGGGCAACTGTAGTCCATCGTGCTGCCCGGCTGGGTGCGGGGACTGCTGCCAGAGCAAGTAAGCACAGCCTGCTCAACGCCGGTATCTGGGCGCAGTAAAGTAGCGCCGCAGGGGCTGGGTCGAGCATAGGCACGAACAACATGGGTCCGGATTGCTGGATGATCCGGACCCATGTTTCGCTGAAAGGGTGGCGCATGCCTTGCCCAAATTGCTCGGTGTTCGATTGGGCAGGGGCTCAATTCTCTGCGCGGAGTGGTTGATCGTATATCCTTAAGGATAGGCCGGTTCCCCACTCAGGTCGGCTCCATACGAAAACATATGATCAAACGACATACACATCTCCTGCAGAAGATTCTTGAGAGCCGCATCGCCATCATCGATGGGGCGATGGGCACTACCATTCGCACCTACGGTATGACGGAGGCGGACATTCGCGGGGAGCGTTTCAGGAACTCGACCAAGGACCTGAAGAACAACGGCGACCTTTTTTCGCTGACGCAGCCGCAGATGATCTGCGACATTCATCGCCGGTTTCTTGAGGCGGGGGCAGACATTATCGAGACCAACACTTTTGGCGCGACGAGCATCACGCAGAGCGAATTCTTTGTGGACGATCCGCGCGAGAAGGGCGGGCGCAAGGATCCGGCTTTCTACCAGAAGGTGATCGAGGACGAGTTTCTGAACGGCCTGGCCTGGGAGATCAATGAGCAATCGGCCCGGCAGTGCAGGGAATGGGCCGATCGCGTTGGGAACGAGACGGGGCGGCAGCGGTTTGTGGCTGGAGCGATTGGCCCGCTTACCGTGTCTTTGTCGAACTCGCCCGATGCCGACGATGCGGGGTTCCGCGTGGTGACGTTTGACCAGGTAAAGACGGCGTATGCTCACGAGGTTCGCGCGCTGATCGCCGGCGGCGTGGACCTGCTGCTGGTGGAGACAATCTTCGACTCGCTGAACGCAAAGGCTGCGCTGGTTGCGATCCGCGACGTGTTCGATGAGGACGGCCTTGCGGCGAACGGAAAGGAACTGCCAGTGATGATTTCGGCTGCGGTGGGACGCGGCGGAGAGACGATGATCTCAGCGCAGACGATTGAGGCATTTTGGAACGCGGTGCGGCATGTGAAGCCGCTGTCGATCGGGCTGAATTGTTCTCTCGGTCCCGACCTGATGTATCCGTTTTTGTCCGAGCTGTCAGAGAAGGCGGACGCGGCGATATCGTGCTACCCGAATGCAGGGTTGCCGAATCCACTGTCGGAGACCGGCTTCGATTTGGGTCCAGCGGACATGGCTCGCTATCTGGGCGACTTTGCGCGCGCTGGGCTGATCAACATTGCAGGCGGCTGCTGCGGCAATACACCGGAGCACATTGCGGCTATCGCCAAAGCGCTTGAGGGAATGCCGCCGCGCAGTTTCGGTGAATTCGAGGTAGCTGCGTGAGCGAGACTTCAGCGCCAAAGCCTCTTCGCCTATCGGGTTCGCAGCCATTTACGCAGCAGCCCGGCGTTTACATCATGATCGGCGAGCGGACCAATGTGGCCGGTTCGCCGAAGTTCGCCAAGCTTGTCAAGGAAGGCAAATTCGAGGAAGCGGTAAGCGTTGCCAGGCAGCAGGTGGAGAATGGCGCCAACGTCATCGACATCTGCATGGACGAGGGCATGATTGACGGCGTGGCTGCGATGACACGCTTCCTTCAACTGCTGGGCAGCGAACCCGAGGTCGCCAAGGTTCCATTCATGGTGGACTCGTCGAAGTGGGAAGTGATTGAGGCTGGCCTGAAGTGCATTCAGGGCAAAGGCATTGTGAATTCGATTTCGCTGAAGGAAGGCGAAGAGAAGTTTCGCCAGAACGCGGCAAAGGTGCTGAAGTATGGCGCAGCGGTGGTGGTGATGGCCTTTGACGAGCAGGGCCAGGCCGCGACTTATGAAGAGAAGATTCGCATCTGCGCGCGCGCCTACAAGATTCTTGTGGATGAGGTTGGTCTTGCGCCGGAAGACATCATCTTCGATCCCAACATTCTTACCGTGGCAACAGGCATGGAGGAGCACAACAACTATGCCGTTGACTTTATCAACGCGACGCGGTGGATCAAGGCCAACCTGCCTCATGCGAAGGTGAGCGGCGGCGTATCGAATATTTCATTCAGCTTTCGCGGCAATAACAAAGTGCGCGAGGCGATGCATTCGGCGTTTCTTTATCACGCCATAGCGGCGGGTATGGACATGGGCATTGTGAATGCCGGGATGCTGGAAGTGTATGAGGATATCGAGCCCGAGCTGAAGGTGCTGGTGGAGGACGTGCTGCTGAATCGCCGCGCCGATGCAACGGAGCGCCTGGTTACGCACGGTGAGGCTTTGAAGACAGCGGCGATGGGCGCGGGCGCGGCGGTAAACGAAAAGAAGCTGGAAGAGTGGCGCAGCGGCAGTGTGGAGGAGCGGCTTTCGCACGCGCTGGTGAAGGGGATCGATGCATTCATTGAGATGGATGCGGAAGAAGCGCGCGTAAAGCTTGGGCGGCCACTGCTGGTGATTGAAGGCCCGCTGATGGATGGCATGAGCGTGGTGGGCGATTTGTTTGGGGCAGGGAAGATGTTCCTGCCGCAGGTGGTGAAGTCGGCTCGTGTGATGAAGAAGGCGGTTGCGCACTTGACGCCATTCATGGAGGCCGAGAAGCTGGCCATGGTTGCCGCCGGACAGGAAGTGAGAGCGCAGGGAAAGATTGTGCTGGCGACGGTGAAGGGCGATGTTCACGACATCGGCAAGAATATTGTTGGCGTGGTGCTGGCGTGCAATAACTACGAAGTTATCGACATGGGCGTGATGGTTCCATGCGAAAAGATTCTGGAACGCGCCAAGGCTGAGAAGGCCGATCTGATTGGGCTGAGCGGGCTTATTACGCCGTCGCTGGACGAGATGGTGCATGTGGCCAAGGAGATGGAGCGGCAGGGTTTCAATCTGCCGTTGCTGATTGGCGGAGCGACTACGAGCCGCGCGCATACGGCGGTGAAGATTGCGCCGCACTACAGCGAGCCGGTGGTGCATGTGCTGGATGCAAGCCGCGCCGTGCCGGTGACGACCAGCCTGCTGAGCGAAGACGGCAAGGCGGAGTTTGTTGCGCAGCATCGGGCCAGCTACGAGGCGCTGCGCAAGGCTCATTCAGCGCCGCGGCAGAAGCTGGTGTCGCTGGAGACGGCCCGGCAGCGACGCACGCGTATTGAGTGGGATGCGAAGGATCTTCCGGTTCCCGAGTTTACGGGCTTGCGTGTGCTGGATAACTTTCCGTTGGCGACGCTGCGCGAATATATCGACTGGACACCGTTCTTCCACACCTGGGAGTTGAAGGGCGTTTATCCGCGCATTCTGGATGACGAGAGGCAAGGCGAGCAGGCGCGGCAGATCTTCGCCGAGGCCAATGCTTTGCTGGATAAGATCATTGAGAAGAGCCTGATTACGGCGCGTGGCGTGTATGGTTTGTTTCCCGCCAACGCGGTGGGCGACGATGTGGAACTTTATGCGGATGGCTCGCGCGAAACGGTGCTGGAGCGGTTTCACTTTTTGCGTCAGCAAGCCAACCGGGAAGGCGGCGAGCCGTGCCGGTCGCTGGGGGACTTTGTTGCGCCTGTCGAGACTGGTCTGACTGATCACATTGGCGCTTTCGCTGTAACGAGCGGTATAGGACTGAAGCAGCTTTGCGACAAGTTCCGGGCAGAACAGGACGACTACAACGCGATTATGGCGGAAGCTATTGCCGACAGGCTGGCTGAGGCGTTTGCCGAATGCCTGCACAAGCGGGTGCGCGATGAATGGGGCTATGGACGCGAGGAAGCGTTGAGCGTGGACGAGCTGATTCACGAGAAGTATCGCGGCATAAGGCCGGCCGCGGGTTACCCGGCGTGCCCGGATCACACGGAGAAGGGCACGCTGTGGCGCTTGCTGAATGTGCAGGCGAATACCGGCATGTTGATTACCGAGTCGTTTGCGATGTGGCCGGGATCGAGCGTGAGTGGACTCTACTTCGCGCACCCGGAGTCGCGCTATTTTTCGCTGGGGAAGATTGACCGCGATCAGGTTGCCGACTATAGCGAGCGCAAGGGGATTAGCGTGGCGGAGGTTGAGCGGTGGCTGGGGCAGAACTTGAATTACGATCCGGCGTAAGACCTGCGACCGAGGTACCAGGCTCCAAACTTCAGACTTGGGGCACCCGGCCCTAACGCGGATTTCGATAACCACGGTCTTTCGCAGTCTTAGAGAGTTGGACTTGTCACGGAGTGGCCCATTTCCGCGAATGGAACCAAAGGGTCGGCCAGTACTCATAGATAAAGCCGGGTCCGAGTCGAACGATTCCAATCCTGGGATATCAAGCCCGCTGGTGGAGTCTGGCAGTTATCGTCATTCGTATTGAACCTCATTGCAAGGGGCGCTGCATGATGAGCAGGCGGAGCCATTCTCCGAACTTGATTCCCGCTCCGGGGAGCAAACCTACCTGCTGAAATCCGAGGGACGCGTGCAGGTACACCGAGATGGGATTCTCTCCGCAGATGCAGGCGACCATCGAGTGACAGCTTCCTGATGGCATTGCGAAATCGCTCGGCGAGTTGCGATGGGTTGGATCCCATGCCTGTCCATTTGCGGGATTGATCGGGAAGTGTCCTGGCCTTCTAAAAGCCGCGCTGTTCTAGGGCTGTATTCATTGGCATGAATGCCCCTTCTCCCTCCGTATGGTTCCCTGGACTTTATTGGTTGAGACGTTCGCTGGGGGTTATGGACGGAACTTGCGCACGGCTTCCTGAAGGCCGCTTTCGTAGGCTTCGATGAGCTTGTCCCATTGGGCGTTTGCGGACTCGTCGATCTGCTGGCGGGTGGTGTCCTGGTCGAACCAGGCTATTGTTTTCTTGATGCCCTTGGCGAAGGGGACCGTGGCGCAATAGCCGGGGACGAAGCGCTTGATCTTGCTGTTATCGAAGATTACGCTCGATGCCTTGTCGCCGGTGAGGCTGCCCAGTTCGTCGGGCATGCAGGCGCTGACGAAGTCGGACGCGATGTGGACGATGTTGGGTTCGACGCCGGCGGCGTGCGCGGTGATGGTGTAGAACTGGTCCCACGTCATGGCCTCTTCGCCGGTGATGTGGAAGGCGTGGCCGATGGCCTGGGCGTGGCCGAGCAAGCCGACGAGCCCCTGGGCGAAATCGCTGTTGTGAGTGATGACCCAGAGCGAGGAGCCGTCGCCGGGGACGATGACCTTTTTGCCGTGGCGCATGCGGTCGACGGCCGTGAAGGACTTTTGCCAGCTGTTGACGGCCAGGACGATTTGCGTATCGCCATAGGTTAGGGAGGGGCGGACGATGGTGATGGGGAAACCCTCTTCGCGATACGCCTGCATGAGGCGGTCTTCGCAGGCGATTTTGTCGCGCGAATACTGCCAGTAAGGATTGGCCAGTGGGGTTGACTCGGTGATGAGATAGTGCGAGACCGGACGCTGATAGGCGCTGGCCGAACTGATGAATAAAAACTGATTGGTGCGGCCGCGAAACAGACGGATGTCGCGCTCGATGTCGTCGGGCGTGAAGGCGATCCAGTCGACGACCACGTCGAAAAATTTCTGGGCGAGGGCGGCGGCGGTTGCTGGCTCGTCTTTTACATCGGCGGTTATGGAGGAGACATTGGCGGGGAGATGGGCGGGGAGCTGTCCGCGGGTGAGCAGGGTTAAGTCGATGCCGCGTTGAGCGGCCAGGCGGGTGACGGCCGTGCTGATGTTTCCGGTGCCACCGATAAAGAGGACTTTCATGGTATCTCCGTGGGATTCGGCGGGAACGCGAGGGGCGGGGCGCGGCGAATCTTTGACGATGATAGCGGAGAGGGAGGATTTCCCGGGGGTGTGGGGCAGTCAATCCCATGTCTCCCTATGAACGGGGAGATTGAGCTTTGTGGTCTCCCACCCATTCGCCAGAAATAAGCGAATGGATGGGGCACTGTGAATTACAGAATTGTTTTACAGTGGTGGGAAGTTGAGGGAGAGGGTGGGAAACGGTGGGATTGGCGCGGGTGAAAGGCGCTTTTCCACAGCGCGTGGGTGGGATGGGCGATTACAGAATTAAATTACAGTGGTCGGGCGGTGGCGCGGCGCAAGTCCTTTGTTTTGGATTTGGAACCGCTTTATTGGGTAGGACATAGAGGCACCCCGCCAGAGCGCCAGAAACGCCAAATGTGGAAAACTCGCGGAAGCCGCGACTGACGCGGGTCAACTCTTGCTTTGTGGCCGCAAAAACAAGCCAAAAAGCGGCCCAAAATCGGCGATGGTTGATAATTATGAAAAACCATAGCCCTAGACCGGAAAGGGGTGCGTTTGCAGTACGGTTACCTATTGGAATTTGCCACCCCGAAAACGGCCCCCCAGGCGGCTCGGCCGAAGCTTGAAATTGCGGCGCCGCCAGCGCATCTAAGATGTAACCTGAACTTATAAACAAGTTAAGCCTCTGACTAAGTCAAAAACGCTGCTCAAGATCATTATCCCGGTGTATCTCTTCCAGGTAGCCGATAAAGGAATCATAGTTGATTCGGAATGGGCTGGTGGATCCATCTCGGAGACGATAGGCTTTGAGCCGGCCTTCCTCAATAAGGCGCAGGACCAAGCCCTTCGACGCGTCCAATTTCTCCGCCGCCCACGCCACCGAGACAGTCTTCTTGGGATGCCATGGAAGCAGCAGTTGCTCGGGCACACGGAAGCTATTCATATCTTTCATGCGCGCGCCCTCTCTTCCCACTTGCCAGCGGCCTGCAACATGCCTTTGAGCGCCCAGCGGACGCGGTTGGCATCGGCCATGGTGCGGATCGCGGGCTTGGCTTTGTGCTTGAGCGGCGAGTAACGCGAGCGCAGCCATCCATCGAACTGCGCGCGGTTCCAGCCAAGGCGGCCGTAGTAGTTCTCGATGGTGGCCAGATCGTCGGCCGAGGCGAGTTGCGGTGTGGTGGAGTACTCCGCTTCATCGCGGCGGCCGTCAGTGCCTGCGCGGTGGGCTTCGTCGCGGCTGAGGCGCTTACGCGGCGTGGTAGCCGCGCGCACGCCCAGCACGCCCTGGGCGCTGTCGATAAGCACGCGCGCATCGTCTGGAGTGAGATTACTGAACGACGCAACCGCATGGCCGAGGAGCTGCGCGGCCCACGTCAGGCGCGCCTCACGCGAAGGGCCAGCGTCAAGCGTGTGGCGCGCGAGCTGGCTGTAGAGAACTTGCAGGCGCTTTAATTGTCCCTTTGTGATGGTGGCCATGGTGACTCCAGATGACAGATGACAGATGACAGTGAAAAGGCTATGCGAGCAGCGATTGAATCGCTGCTTTGATGGCCACAGCTTTTTGATTGACCGCGAGCCTGCCGAAGATGGTGTCGAGGCGCTGCTCATCCAGGACGCCTTCCAGCTCGATCACAAATGGAGAGATCGCCACGCGACCAGGTTGCACAGCAGCGAGCTGTGGAACGATAGCAGTGGAAGGTTTCGGCTGCTTTTTAGCAGAGGCATTCTTCGCGGGCTTCGCAGCCTTTGCCCGCTTGTGAGGCACCCGGGCGTTTATCCTCTTTGCCGCCTTGCTCAACACGATGCCGGCTTGCTTGCGGATGCCATACACGGAAACATCGCTGATGCCATACTGGCGCGCCAACTGCGTGTGACTGATTGTTGGATCGGCGGCAAGGATGGCCTTGCGAGTTTCCTCTGGGATGCGTGGGCGCGGCTTGCGCGATACGGTCATAGGTTCCTCCGGTTGAATGGTTGCTGGTGACGGTGGATCCGCGACGGGCGCGGGCAGTTGAATGATGCCTTTGCGGGCGTAGAGAGTTACATCTGTCGCGGGCTTCGGAAGCGGCGCGGGTGGATCCGCGACCTGGGATGACGAAAGCGGCTCGGCCGCCTGCGCGCGCTGAGCTTTGGCTTTCCTGCGGATAAGATCAACCGAGCCTTCCGAGACGCCGAAGCGCTGCGCCAACTTGCGATGCGGAGTGCCTTCGTCGGCTTCCGCGATAGCAGCGCGCGTCTCTTCCGATATGCGGTTGGCGCGGCGTTGTACTTTCCAATCGACGACAGCCGGCTTTCGCTGTGCAAGCGGCGGTACTGCGGGAAGCGTAGGCACGGCGCGATATACGGGCGCCGGCTCAGGCTTGGGCGATGCGGCGGCGCGGGCGCCGGCAATCTTGCCTTTGCATGGCTTGCCTTCGTCGCACTCCCAGCAGATCCAGTCGTCGCCGGCCTTCACGGTGGCGAGGCAGCATTTGCAGTCGTCGCACTTCTTGCCGATCGGCGGCACTGTGGGGTTATCGAGCATCGCTGTTTCCTTCCTCAACCGAGCCGGTGCTTTGAGTCCGGCGTTGCTTTCCAGGCTTCAAAGTCGAAGTATCTCCAGCCCCTGAAGCCATCCATGAATACGCGGGCTTTCGCCCGTGTGAAATCGGTGCAAATGGCGACCCAAGCGTCCTTCGGGATCTGCCATTCGCTGTCTTCGTCGTCAATACTGTGCAATTTCGGAAGCTGGCCCACATTGCACACAATCTCGTCAACGCCAAACGAACCCAGGATGCGCCCTTGATAGGTGAACCAGAGCCGCTCTATCGATTGCTTCGGTGTGCCGCGGCCCAGCGTGAAGTAATAGCGGCACCAGCGCGGGCGCAGCGCAAACATCTCGGCCACAACCTTTGGCTTTGCCGACGCCGGCCACGTTCTAATGATGTCCGCCATAGCTATTCCATTCCCCGCTGTTCTATTCCATCGGGCACGTCGAAGAAGCCCAGCGCGCCTTTGAATGGGATCGGCGTCTTAAACACGACGGGGTTGGCCAATACGAAGCCAAACTTGCCTACGAAGAACGGGCTTGGATGCTGGAGGACGCAATCGACAATCTCGACAGAGCCGACGATGGATCCACCAACCGAGCGCAGCCATTTCCAATCCGGCTCGGGAATCACAATGCCGGCGGCTGCAGCCATATCACAAACGTCGCACCAATCCATCGAGATGTCTTCAACGCACCAGTGCTTGCTGGCGTGGAGATACACGCGGCCACGCTGCGACGTGTACCAGTCGCGGTTCTCGATGGGCTTGCCGTGTTGGATGGCCCAGGCCCATGGCTGGCGAACACTGAGTGCCTTCATGCTGCCCTCCGATCCGCGCCGCTGGCGTCTACAGCGGCCACGGGCTTGCGGCTGCGGAGTACGCCGCGCTGGCGCGCCAGGGCCATCAGGCTGCGCGAGGTGTAGCCGGCGGCGTAGAGCGTGCGGCGGATGGTATTGCGGTGCAGGCCGGTGGCCACGGCCGCGGCGGACATGTTGCCGCCAGCCTCGATCACTGCGCGCAACTGCAATACCACCTGGCAGCGGCGCAGCTCCTGTGCGTAGCTCGTCATAGATTCGCCACCTTTGCCGCTTCGATTAGCTCCCGGACTCGCTCAACCCCGAGGGTTTTCACAGATTCAACCGCCGCACTGATTGCGTACTTGCGTGATGTCCTCGCGAGCTTGTGCATCCGAAGGCCGGAATCGACAGATATCACTGTGAAGCGATGGTCACCTTCGTAGTGCCCAACCGCAAAGCATAAGTTTTCCAGCCCCGGCAACGACACACAGACCGCGCCACTGAGGAGATGTTTAAGCGCCCGCTCCTTAAAAGTCATGCGCACACCGCTTCCTGTGCCACAACTGCGGGCTGCGCGATTACAGGCAGCGCGCGCCCCACCCCCTTGCGCGGACCGCGCTTGCGGGCGCATGTAACCTTCAGGCGGTCAAGCAACTCGGCGGCGGGGCACATGTGGCCCATCACAGCGCTGAAGCCGATAGTGTCCGGCAGCTCGTGGCTCTCGTGCTTGAGAGCGATGCACTGGGTGTAATCGCGATCGGCGAGGCGCGCGTGGTGGATAAGCCGCTCGAAGCCGTCAAGTGGAAGATCGAGCAGCAGCACGTCATAGAGGCGCTCTGCTGCGTATGTGGCCGCTTCGGTTGTGGATTGTGCGGCGGTGACCGCATAGCCCTGGATGGTGAGCATGTAGGCAAGCTCGGAAACGCGCTGCGGGTCCAGGCCGGCCAGCAGTATTGTTTTCTTCGGTCTCATTGAAAGGCCCTCCAAATCAGATAGCCAACGGTTGAATACACTGCCATGGTGAGCGCGAGCGCGAGCGCGAGCACCAGGCCGGTGAGTGGGTCGGATGGTTTCAGGCGCGCTGCCATGGTTCCTCCGTAAGCTGGATCAGGTTGTCGAGCGTGGGGTGATGCTTGACCAGGCCGCGCAGTTCCAGATAGCGCAACTCGCTGGCCATCTCTTCACGCACCTTGCGATGCAGCGCAAGCGAGTCGATATCGAACCAGGTCTCGCCGTCCATGTCCTGCTCGGCAGCAGTGCAGTCGATGATCGAGAGCGCGTTCTCCGTGGCGATTTCGTGCGCGAGCTTATCGGCCTCTTCGCGGAGGTCGCTCGCTACGCGCGCCAGTTTGGTTCTGTTGAGCCAATCGCCCATCATGCGTTGCCTTCTTTCTGTAGGTCGCGGGTGTGGGCTGCGATCAGCCGGTCGCGATCCGCTTCGAGCTTGAGCACTTCGACCTTGAAATCCGCCTCAACCTTATGCAGCCGGACGATGTGCAGGATTGCGTTGAGCCGCGCGATCAGGTACGGGCGCACGGTTTCGGTTCCGTTGAGCCACGCGGCCAGGGATTGAAACACTTCCGTGCGGACGCCCAGCGGCACTTCAAACCAGTGCGCCGGGCACATCAAATGCGTGCGCGGAATCTCCAGCGAGCAGCCGGGCGCCTGGCAAACGTGAACGGCCATGCTGCGCTGTGGGGCGGGGCATGACGAGGAAGCGACGGATCGAGCCGAGCGAACGTACATCAGCGGGCGCCTTTCTTGGCGCGCGCGCGTTCCACGCCGTCGCAGATGTGAGGCACGGATTCGGTGAGCAGCTTGCGCAGATCGGGAACCGACAAGCGATCGTCAATTGCGTAGAAGAAGTTGTCTGCCGTGATGCCGAGAACCACCATGGCGTCGGCGCGCGTGCGCAGGGCTTGCACCTGGGCTAACATCGCCTGTTGCTGTTTAACGTCCATCAGCTCACCGCCGTTTCAGTGACAATGTGGGCTGCGCAGTTGCGAAGTTCCGCGCGGAAGTCGCAGGTCAGTGGCGTCGGCGCGGGAGCGGCCGGCACCAGTTCGTAATTCTTTTCGAGACCGGAGCACGACACGAGGATCCGCGCGGCGGGACACGCGCGCATGATCCAAAAATCGCCACGGTGGGGAAAGCCCATCATCCACGTATCGCCCGTGCGCTTGTGGCGCAGCAAGAGGCCGGGCAGATAGGCGCGCGAGACGCGCTCGAAGCGCTGGCGCCGTTTGAGGAGGATCAACTTGTCTTTCGATAGTTCCATCAGCTCACCGTCCCTTCCACGCGGATGCCTTTGCGCACGCTCTGGAGTTCAGTGAGCGCGTCGACCACTTCCTGCGCGACCGCGAGCGTGTACACGGTGCATTTGCGGCTGAGGCGCTGCTTTGTCTTTTGCCTGAAGATGCGGAGCAGCTCGTCGATCTGGCCGTCGTTCAGCTTGCCATCGGGCGCGTTCTGTGAACTATCACCTGTAACCTGTAATCTGTCTTCCATCACCGCACCTCCATAGAGAGTTGGCCAAGCAGCTCAAGCGTGGCTTCGCGGCCGTCGATTGCGTTGAGGATTGCCAGCTCCGCGCGGACTTGATCCATCACCTGGTTATGCAGGATTGCGTGGTCCTCTTTGGTCACCATCACGAAGTAGCCCCCCTCGCTGCCGCGCTTGCTGCTGCCGATGGGCAGATGGAACTCGATGCGCAGCGTGCGCACGCATTGCTTGATCTGGCGGTCGCTGAGCGCTTCCCCTGCGCTGCCATCGCGCATCCGCGCCTGAATCTCTTTAATCGTGATCGCGTTTGCGGACCCGCGGCGAAAACGGACGACTGAGAGCACGCGCTTTTCCTCGTCGCCCAGGTGGAGGCCCAGCGGGCCACCAGACTTGCCGCAGAGGAGTGAGAGAATATCGGCGTCGATGCGCTGTGTGCGCGATTCGATGGTTGGCTCAAGATCGGGGAATAATGATTGTGGAGTCATAGGTTTTCTCCGAAAAACAAGTTCACAGTTCGCAGTTCACAGTTCACAGTGATCAACATCGACCGCCGCACCCTAGGCATCCTTCGGTGGGTCGATGGTTTTGCGGAGAGTATTGAGTTTCTCCACCAGGTTGTAGGCCTGCTCGGAGATCAGGTACCAACGCTCGCTGGCGATCCTGAAGCCACGGCCCAAAGGCGAAGGCAAATGCTCGCCGATTTCATGCTTGAGCACGCCAAGGTCCGCAGTGATCTGCTTCGATTGCCGCATCAAGGCATCGATCTGCGCCCCGGCTGATTTGGCTTGGGGCTTCGGGGCCATCACTTGCCGCCTTTCAGAGCGTTCAAACACGAAGGGCAGAAATCGTCACCGTCGATCCTGCGCCAGCCCTCGGCCTTGGCAGCCTTGCGAATCTCGGCGTGGGTATAGCACTCGCCGTGGAACATCGATTCGCTGCCGTCAAAGAATTCCTTGCAGCGGTTGCAGACGAGGCTGAAAACTCTCTCGATCATCACTTGCCGCCTTTCAGAGCAGCCAAGCGCGCAGCGTGCTTCTTCCCGCACTTGGGACAGAGGTCGCGCAGGACGCCCATGCCCGTCGATTCCGCCCGCTTCCATCCAGAATCTTTCGCCTCGCGGCGAAGCATGGCCGGTGTGTAGATCGCGCCGTCAACTGGCGAGGGGCAAATGCCGCAGGACGGGAAGGGGTTGTGGCACTGATCACATGTGAGGTATAGGCTTGTGCGGATCATCCCCGGCCTCGCTTCTGCGCTTCGGCAAGCGCTGCGACTTCCGCGCGGAACTTCGCAACGGCGCAGCCCACATTGTCGATGTGCTCCTGAATGAGTTCGGCCGCGCGCTCGGCGTGCGTTGGGTAGATGGTGGCAAGCTTGCGCATCCTACCGATCTCCGCCGTGCAGAAGAGCAGCGAGTTCAGCTCGCGCTGGATCTGGGCGAGCGCGTCGAAGACGGGAGCGGGGCTGGGGTCGGATTCAAGACGGATTACCATGGGTTGCTCCTGACAGTGAACAGTGGACAGTGGATAGTGGACAGCTCTACTGCGCCTTCTTCGCCCGCTTCGCGGGCTTGGGCTCGGCGATCAGCGCTACCTTGAGGCTGGGCTTCTTGGGCTTGACGGTGATGCAGCGGCCCCACAGGTTCAGCACCTTCTCGCTGAGGCGCTTGGGCAGGCTCTCGGACTTGAGCGCGGTCTCGGCTCCCTCCACCACTTCGTACTTCGAGCGCAGGGTGAAGAGCTTGCCGAAGTACTCCCCGTAGCCGTTGGCTTCGAGCGCTTCCTTCAGGGTCTCCACGCGCGCATCCACGATGGTGAGCGTGTCGGCCCTGGTCACGGTGAGTTCGCTCAAGGTTCCCGCCAGGCGGCGCGACTTCTCGGCATGAGGCGGCACGCTGCCCCACTGCTCCACCAGCGCGATTGCGGCGGCCTCATATTCGGCGAGCTGCTCTTTGGCCAGCGTTACGGCGTCCTGGGCAACTTTGTAGTCCCGCGCGGCCTGGTCGATATGCTCGGCGGTGGGGCGCATGTTGGCGATGCGCTCATTCACGATTGCCTCGCACTTGGCGGCGAGATTGGAGATAGGGGCGGGGGTGCTCATGCGGCCA
>Ga0302187_10000784_pt1 | contig 28023 bp, 28 predicted proteins | sample II_Bog_E1_3_FD_202120 | JGI IMG/M metagenome (GOLD analysis project Ga0302187, IMG submission 202120) | Peat permafrost microbial communities from Stordalen Mire near Abisko, Sweden - II_Bog_E1_3 | ecosystem: Environmental > Terrestrial > Soil > Wetlands > Peat | place: Sweden: Abisko...
GCCTGCCAAGGTCGCCATCACCACAATCATGCGAAAGCTCGTCGTCCTGGCAAACGCCCTGCTCAAAGCAGGGCGGCCATGGATTCCAAAAACCGCTTGATCAACACGGATACTCTAAATTGAATAACTGTGGCGGATCGGGGGGGGCATATGGCCTTCCACGGCCCGTCGCGCAGTGACGCCATGGGACCAATTGACCCTTCAGCGGCATATTCCATGGCCACATCTGACCGTCCGCCCAGGCCTAGGACCAAAGGAACAAGGTTCTCTCCGTCAAGCCAAGCCGCATCGGCACCCAAATCCGCCCCGGCCAATTCGCACAGAGTTGGCAGCACATCCAGTGTTGAGACCGGCGTCGAGACTGCTTTGGGGTTCCAGTGGGGCGAAGAGATCATCTGCGGAACACGGCTTGATCCCTCGAAGAATGACATTTTGTACCACATGCCGCGTTCGCTCAGAGAACCAGACGGCGGGGCGACATAGGGATCATGGGGATGGGTGAAGCTGATCGAGAGACACCAGGGGCGCCGGGGATCGCGGCGACGCGAGAGATCCTGCAGCTTACGCGTGGCTAGGAATGCACCTCATCACCGAATTCCAGCTGATTGGTGATCAATCTTGCTTAGTCAGGTGATTCGCTAGACTGGTTAGGCAAAAATGCACAATCAGCTTTAGTATCAATTTGTTAATTTTGCATCTAGAGGTGCAGGGACCGAAATGCGGATCGGCTTGATCTCAAGGCTCGCCGATATGTCCTCATGCATAAATGGGGTCGCAGGCAGTTAGATGGATCTGTTGCGCTTTTATTTGTACACTTATACGATAAACAAGTTTTGTAATAACATTACGTATGTGTTGTTATGTTGCCGATCGAAACGGCGCATGACGGATGAGGCCGAATTGCAACGAAGGCAAGGGTTTCGCATTTGTCTTTGGGGCTGCGAACCGAAGAGAGGAAGACAGATGCGTTTGCCTGGAAGAACACTTCTGGCAATGGTTTTCGGGGCATTGCTGCTGTCCCGGCCTTTGTGCGCCGAAGTCGCCGAAGTTCGGATCAGTGAGCAATTCGGCCTGGCCTACTTGCCTTTGATCGTCGCCAAGGACCAGGGATTGGTGGAAAAACATGCCAAGGCTGCCGGGTTGCCTGACCTTAAGGTCAGCTATTTTCAGTTCTCGGGCGGCGCTGCGGTGAACGACGCCTTGCTTTCCGGGGGAGTGGATTTCGGAAGCGCCGGCATTGGGCCTTTGCTGACCATCTGGGACAAGACCAAGGGGAACCTGGATGTTCGCGGCATCGCGGCAATCGACCGCAATGCCATCATGCTGAATACCAACAATCCTTCGATCAAGACCATTGCCGACTTTACCGACAAGGACCGTATCGCCGTGCCATCGGTGAAAGTCTCGATCCAGTCTGTGCTGCTCGAGATCGCTGCCGAGCAAGCCTTTGGTATGGGAAACTATGCTAAGTTGGACCCCTTGACCGTCAGCCTGAAGCATCCAGACGCCCATGCGGCGCTGTTGAGCGGTGGAGCAGGTCTAACGGCTCATTTCTCGCAATCTCCTTACGGGTTGCAGCAATTGAGCAGTCCTAAAATCCATACGGTTCTGACCAGCAACGAGATTCTGGGCGGACCGGCAACTTTGAACGTGATTTACACCACCGCCCGCTTTCATGACGCCAATCCCAAGGTGACGGCGGCTGTTCTGGCCGCATTGCGGGAAGCCGATGATTATATCGCCACCCATAAAGCGGCTGCGGCAAAACTGTTCGTCGATGTGGAGAAGCCTGCCGGCGTAACCCCCGACTTAGTCGAAGGGATATTGTCCGACGCCAATTTAAGCGGCTTCCAGGTGACCCCGGCCGGGGTGGACCCTATCGCCGATTTCCTGGCCCGGACGGGAGGGCTGTCTAATAAGCCGGCATCGTGGAAAGACTATTTCTTTCCCGAGGTTTATTCCGGTACGGAGCACTGAGGTATGTCTCAAACGGGCGGTGAAATCCTTCTGGAAGCCTTGATGACCCAGGGTGCCGACATCGTGTTTTGTCTGCCGGGGGAGAGCTTTCTTGGCTTTTTGTCCGCAGCTTGGGCACGGCAAGACAGGTTGCGCGTCATTACCTCCCGCAATGAAGGTGGGGCGGCTTATATGGCCGAGGCTTATGGCAAATTGACCGGGCGACCGGGCGTGGCCTTCGTGACCCGAGGACCTGGGGCCTGCAACGCTTCGGTCGGCGTGCTGACGGCCTGGCAGGACGGAACGCCTCTGGTGTTGCTGGTCGGCCAGAGCAAGCAGGGTTACCGGGGACGGGAGGCCTATCAGGAGGTCGAGTTCCGCAAAATGTTTGGCGCCATCGCCAAGCATGTGGAAGAGGTCAGCGACCCGGCCCGAATTCCCGAAATCATTGGTCGAGCTTATGCCATTGCGACTTCGGGCCAGCCGGGTCCGGTGGTTGTGGTTTTTCCTCAGGACGTGCTGGAGAGCCGCGCCGAGGCCCTGCTGGCTCCGGTACGGCAAGTTGCCCAGGCATATCCCGATCCCAGCGCGATCAAACGTCTGGCTGCCTTGCTGGAACAGGCGGAGCGTCCACTGGCAATTGTCGGCGGGAGTGGTTGGACGGCATCTGCCTCCAGAAATTTCACGGCCTTCGCCGAGGCCTGGAACATCCCGGTCGCGGCCTCGTTCCGGCGTCAGGATCTGATCGATAATGAAAGCCCAGTCTATGCTGGGGAATTGGGAACCACTCTTGATCCTGAACTGGCGGAGCGTCTGCGTCAGGCGGACCTGTTGCTGGTTGCCGGGGCACGGTTATCGGAAGTAGACACGCAAGCCTATTCTCTGGTCGAGGTTCCCAATCCCCGTCAGTCCTTGGTCCATGCCTACCCCGTGGGTGAGGAACTGGGGCGGGTGTACGCGCCGTCATTGGGGGTGGTCACTGACGCTCCCGCTTTTGCTGCGGCTCTGGCAGCTTTGTCTCCTCCGCAGGCCAAGCCATGGAGCGAATGGACCGCCGCCATCCGGCGTCAAGCCGAACGCAACCGCGAGACCGGAAATTGTCCCGGTGATCTGGACATGGTCGAGATCATGGCGGAGTTAGGTCGTTCTTTGCCGGGTGACGCCATCATCTGTCAGGGCGCTGGAAATTATACCGGATGGGTCCAACGTTATTATCGCTTCCGCCATTTCGGCACGCAATTGGCTCCGATCAACGGCTCAATGGGCTATGGTCTGCCAGCGGCAATCGCCGCGAAAATCTTGCATCCGGAACGGACCGTCGTCGCTTTTGCAGGAGACGGCTGCTTTTCCATGAACGGCCAAGAATTGGCGACCGCGGTGCAAGAAGGGGCGAACATTCTGATCCTGGTCATCAACAATGGAATGTATGGAACCATTCGCGCTCATCAGGAACGGTCTTTTCCTGGCCGCACTTTGGCCACGGATTTGGTCAATCCCGATTTTGTGGCCTTAGCTGAAGCTCATGGAGCTTGGGCGGGTAGGGTAGAGCGGACTGCCGATTTTCCGGCGGTTCTTTCCTGCGCGCTGAATGTTGGACGCCCGGCGCTAGTGGAACTTCGTTTGTCCCCCGAAGCCCTGTCAACCCGGGTGATGCTTTCCTCTCTGAGGAAGGAGGGTTTTTAGGGGCGTCTCATGCCTATCCCACAAAGTCGTGCTGCTGTCTCGCGGGTTGTGGCGGCGGCTATCCGGCCAGCCGATGCAAGGCGTCTTCATTGAGGATGATGATCTTGTTGGGTTTGGTTTCCACCACGCCCTGTTCGCGAAAACGGTCCAGGCTGGTGGTGACCCACTGGCGAGTGGCGCCGATCATTTTGGCCAAGTCTTCCTGGGTCAGGGTGCGGCTGATGACCAGGCCCTCGGGCGTGCGGCGTCCGTCCAACTCGGCCATCAAGAGCAGAAGCTGGGCCAGCCGTTCCGCCGCCGAGCGGGTTCCCAGCATCTGGATCAGGGCGGAATAGCATTTTCCTTTATGAGCCGAAGCTTCGATCAGCCCGACGGCAAAGCGGGGAATAGTTTCGACCAGACGGCGCAGTTCCGCTCCTTTGATGTGTAGGACCTGGGAATGGCGCACCGCCTGTCCCGACCAGACATGGGGCGAACCGCCGAAAATCTCTGGGCCGCCGACGAAATTACCAGGGGACCAATAGGCCAGAGTGATTTCGCGTCCTGAAGGGCCCGTGGAGTAGGACCGCACCTGTCCGGACAGGATGACGAAAATGCCGTCGTGGTGATCGCCCTGGCGGAACACCAGCTCGCCGGGCGCGAAGCTTTTCAGATTGGAGGCATTGCGTACCGCCTCGTACTCGGCGTCGGTCAGGCTGCCCAGCAAATTGATTTCGACGGAGCTTTCGGCATCTTCTTCGTATAGACGCAGAGACGGGTTGGGGATGGCTCGGGCATCCTTGGGCTCGATGGGCATGGCTTGCATATCCTAGATTCCCGTTCCATTGGCGAAGTCGAAGGCCTTGCCGCTTTCCTGACGGATCAGCCGCAGGCATTCCCGTTTGTAATCGGCGAAGGAGGGATGGGCGAAGATATCTTGGGGGCGGGGGCGTGGCAGGTCGTTCTTCAGGTCCAGCAGGACTTGACCAGGGGCGGCGCTGATGACGATGACGCGGTCGGCCAGGAACAAGGCTTCGTCGATATCGTGGGTGACGAATAGCACCGTGTTGCCGGTCAGCCCCCACAGCTTCAGCAAGTTCTCCTGCATGATGATGCGGGTCTGGGCATCCAGAGCGCCGAAGGGTTCGTCCATCAGCAAAATCTTGGGATGGTTGACCAGGGCGCGGGCGATGCCCACCCGCTGGGCCATGCCGCCGGATAGAGCCGCCGGATAATGGCTGGCCCAGGCTCCAAGCCCGACCAGATCGAGATATTCTCGCGCTACCAGCCGGGCCTCGGCCTTACTGACGCCGCGCATGCGCGGTCCCAGGGCGACGTTCTCCAACACAGTCTTCCAGGGTAATAGGGAATGCTGCTGAAACACCATGCCACGGTCTGGGCCAGGCTTGGTCACCGTTTCGTCGTCCACCAGGATCGAGCCGGAATTTGGCGTCACGAAGCCGGCGATGCCGTTCAGCACGGTCGATTTGCCACAGCCCGACGGTCCCAGCAGGCAGACGAATTCTCCTGGTTCCACATGCAAGGAGAAATCGGCAATTGCCTGATGGTTTCCGAAGTTGATGGACAGGCTGTCGATGTCGATCCGCCCATGGGAGGTGCGAACCAGGGGAGCGCGGATGGAGGCTATAGCGGTCATTTGAAACATCCCGGACGGCTGGAGATGGGGCGGGACCACGGCATGACGGTTCGTCCCAGCAAGCGGATCACGGCGCTGGACAATAGCCCCAGCCCGCCGATCAAAAGCATGCCCAGAACGATGTCGGCATATTGCACCAGGGCATAGGCCTCCCAGGTGAAATAGCCGATGCCGAATTGTCCCGAGATCATCTCGGCGGCGATCAAAGAGACCCAGGCCACGCCCATGCCGACGGTCAGGCCGGTGAAGATATGGGGCAGAGAGCCGGGCAGATAGACTTGGTGGAACAGGTCCATTTCGCCGGCGCCCAGGCTGCGGGCGGCCCGAACCACAGCGGGGTCGATGGCGGCGACGCCGTGCAGGGTGTTGATCAAGATGGGAAAGAACGAGCCCAGAAAGGTAATGAAGATGATGCTTTCTTCGTTGCTGGGCCACAGCATGATGGACATGGGCACCCAGGCGATGGCGGGAATCGGCCGTAAGACCTCGACCACCGGAAAGACCACGGCCCGCAGGGTGGCGAAGCGCCCCATGGTCAGTCCCAGCGGCACGGCCACCGCCGCCGCAAGGGTAAAGCCCAGCAGGATGCGCTCAAGGCTCATCCAGATATGGGCGATGAAGCGATGATCGCCGGCAGCCTTGACGGCTCGCAGGAAGACCGCGCCAGGTGTCGGCACATTGACGAAGCGGATGTGGAAATTCAGGTGATAGGTGGTGGCCAGATGCCAGGCCAGCACGAACACCGTCAGCGAGACGACGCCCAGGGACCAGCCCCGGACGTCGCTCTTTCGCCAAGACATGCTGGGCAGCCTGAGCATCATCCCCCCGTGCCGACGGCGCTTAAGGCCTGGGCGAAGTCGCCGACGTTGCCGCCGATCTTCTGGGCTTGGGCCTCGGCGTCCTTCTTCAGCAGATAAGGTTGGACCTCGCCACCCTTGGCCGGAATGGCGTAGAAGGCCTGATCGGCGAACAGTTTGATACCCAGAGAGGTGTCGAACAGATAGGCGACCTTGGGCTTCTGGCCCTTACGGCTCAGGTCGTTGAAAGCGGCCAAGGTGCATTTGGCCGAGCTGTAGGCAACAATCTCGCCACCATCTATCCAGACCTCGCCAGCCTTGCGGGGCTCGGTGATGGGCTTCTTGCAATAGGGGTCATTGCCCTGGATTTCATAATTGGCCTGGCTGGCCAGTTGCTGGTCGTAGTTCAGGCCTAGTTCCTTGAAGGCTTGGCGCAAGGGGGCGTCATTGACCCATTTATCCAGGTCGAAGTCCTTGATGCGGTCCAGCTTGCGCAGCACCTCGGCGTCGGTGGCGGCAGCGGCCAGCAGGGGCTGCTTCAGGGTCGGGTCCAGGGTCATGATGCCGCCCGGCCCTAGGAAGATATAGACCACTTCCTTGTCGATGCCGGTCCATTCGGCGATCTTCTCGGCGGCCCGCTTGGGGTCGGCTTTGACCCACTGGTCGGCCTCGATCTCGGCCTTCAGATAGGCGACGACCACTTCCGGATATTTCTCGGCGAAATCACTGCGCACCACCACGCCATGCCAGGTGGGAAGATGGGTCTCGACGCCGTCATAGATCTTGCGGGCATAGCCGCGGCGCGGCAGCAGTTCGGCGAAGGGAACGAAGTCGGCGTGGCCGTCGATCTTGTTTTCCTGCAGGTTGGTGGCACCCACCTCGGGGCTTTGGCTGACCAGGGTCCAGTAATCCGGGCTCCAGCCGCGATCCTGCATGGTCTTCAGCAACATCCCGTGGGCGGCGGAACCGAAAGGAACGCTGACCGTCTTACCCTTCAGGTCCGACAACTCGTAATAGGGGCTGTCCTTGTTCACCACCAGCCCGTTGCCCGAGCCGTACAGGTTATAGGCGGCGACCGAGATCAGCTGGCTCTTGCTCTCGGGATTGCCCTGGAAGGTAAAGCCGTTGACCACCAGCGGATAGTCGCCCATGGCGCCAAACTGCAGCTTGTTCGCCATCATGGCGTTGGTCACCGGCGGGCCCGAGGTGAAGTTCTGCCAATCCAGCTTATAGTCGATGCCGGCATATTTTCCGGTATGGGGCAGGTACTTGTCCAAAAGCTTTAGTTCGCGGATGACGGCACCGGCGGTCACAGTGTTGGTGGTGGTGTCCTGGGTGCCGATGCCGATGGTCAAAGTCTCTTCCGCCATGGCCGGCACGGACAGGAACAGCGCGGCGCTTAAGGCCAGTGCAGTCCGGAATTTCATCGAAACGGTCTCCTTACTCAGGGAACCTCATCCCTCGAATCGGAGAGGGCGGGTGCGTCGCACGCACCGTTAAACTAATTTCCACTAGATAAAAGGGTAAGCCATTAATTGTCCATAAAAAAATATGTTAAATTCATGGCAATTAGTTGCTCTACAGCGGGGAATTGGTTGGGGCAATCTGCCGGGAAATCGCTCCACGCCTGCAAAAGCAAGGATTCCCCATGGCCGAGGCTGACTATCCAACCCGTCACATTGTAACAGATATCCTGGTGATTGGCGGTGGCACCGCCGGTCCTCTGGCCGCCATCAAGGCTAAGACGCGCAATCCGGCGCTGAAGGTTCTGCTGCTGGACAAGGCCAATGTGAAGCGGGCCGGAGCTATCGCCGAAGGGATGGACAGCGTCAACAACGCGGTCATCCCCGGCCACGCCACGCCCAAGCAGTACGTTAAGGAAATCACCATCGCCAATGACGGCATCGTCAATCAGGCCTCGATCCATGCCTATGCGGTGCGCAGCCACGATATGATCCGCGAGCTGGATTCCTGGGGCGTGAAGTTCGAAAAGGACGAGACCGGCGACTATGCGGTGAAGAAGGTTCACCACATGGGGGCCTATGTGCTGCCCATGCCCGAGGGTTATGCCGTTAAGAAGGTGATCTATAAGCAGATCCGCAAGCAGGGGGTCGATGTCACCAACCGCCTGATCGCCACCCGCCTGCTGCTGGCCAAAGACGGCTCGGTGGCCGGGGCCATGACCCTGGATTCCCGCAGTGGCGAGTTTGTGGTGATCCGGGCCAAGGCGGTGGTGCTTTGCACGGGTGCGGCGGGACGGCTGGGGTTGCCGGCCTCGGGCTATCTGTTCGGCACCTACGAGAATCCCACCAATGCCGGCGACGGCTATTCCATGGCCTATCACGCCGGGGCCGAGCTGTCGGGGCTGGAGTGCTTCCAGATCAATCCTTTGATCAAGGATTATAACGGCCCGGCCTGCGCCTATGTCACCGGTCCCTTCGGCGGCTTCACGGTCAACGCCAAGGGTGAGCGCTTCATCAAGAGCGATTATTGGTCGGGCCAGATGATGTTGGAGTTCTGGCGCGAGTTGGAAGGCGGCAACGGCCCGGTGTTCCTTAAGCTGGACCATCTGGCCGAGGAAACCGTCACGCGCATCGAGAATATTCTGCATATCACCGAGCGGCCGACCCGTGGGCGCTTCCACGAGGGACGGCACACCGATTACCGCTCCGATCTGGTGGAGATGCATATCTCCGAGATCGGCCTGTGCGGCGGGCATAGCGCCTCCGGCGTGTGGGTGGACGAGAACGCCCGCACCACGGTGCCCAGGCTTTACGCGGCGGGCGATCTTTGCAATGTGGCCCACAATTACATGCTGGGGGCCATGGTCTTCGGAGCCATCGCCGGGGCCGACGCCGCCGAACTTTATGGCGAAGGGCCGCTGCCCGAGATCGACGAGGCGCAGATCGAGGTCGAACGGCAAAGGGTTTATGCCCCGCTGCGGCGCCAGGAAGGGCTTGAGGCCGAGCAGGTGGAATATAAGCTGCGGCGTATGGTCAATGATTACCTTCAGCCGCCCAAGGTCACCCGCAAAATGGAAATCGGCCTGGATCGCTTCGCGGAAATCAGGGCCGATCTGGAGCATATCAAGGCGGGCAACCCCCACGAGCTGATGCGGGCCATGGAGGTCTTCGCCATCCTGGATTGCGCTGAACTGGCGGCCCATGCCTCGCTCTATCGCACCGAAAGCCGCTGGGGGCTTTATCACTATCGGCCCGATCATGCCGAGCGGGATGACGCCAACTGGTTCTGCTTCGTCGAGGTGCGCAAAGGGGCCGATGGTCGACCCGAGGTCTTCCGCCGTCCGGTACCGGACTACATCGTTCCCGTCGGAGAGGACGAGCGCAACGCTTACAATGAACTTCGCGTGGAGGCCGCCCAATGAGCCGCCCAGCTTCCCCCTCGGTGATCGTCGATCATTCCAAGTGCATCGCCAATAAGGGCTGCCGCACCTGCATCGATTCTTGCCCCACCGACATCCTGGCCATCGATCACGAGGGTAGGGTGATCATGGCCTATGACCAGTGCTGGTATTGCCTGCCCTGCGAGCATGATTGCCCGACCGGAGCCATCAAGGTGGAAATCCCCTATCTGCTGCGCTGAGGCCACGTTATGACCCATTCCGACGATCCCGAGATCGCGGCCCTGTGGGCGGCGCTGGAGCAGACCGATCCTGATCTGCGCCGCATCGCCGTCTTGCAGGCGGTCGATTTGGCCCAGGACGATCCCGGTCCCTTCATTGCCGCCAGCCGCGACGATCATCCCGATGTCCGCCTGGAGGCCGTCCGTGCTCTGGAAGGCGAGGGGGACAGGCTTGTGGTGCTGGCCTTGATCGACCGGCTGGAAGACAGTAACTCCGATGTTGCGGCAGCAGCGGCGGAATCCCTGGCCGAGATCCTCGATCCGCAGGCCACTCCGCCCATGCTGGAACGGTTGGGCGAAGCACAGGGCCAAGCTAAGGCCGCCATTCTGGGGGGCTTACGCAAGCTCTGCGCTCCTGGGGCTTTGACCCCGGCCATCGCGGCGCTGGACGACCCTTTGCCCTCGGTGCGGCGGGCTGCCGTCGGGGTGCTGGCCTATCTGCGCAATGACGCCGCTGTTCCGGCCTTGTCGGTGCGGGTCTTCGATGACGATGTCGCCGATATCCGCCGGGCGGCAGTCGGCGGCCTGAGCTATTCCTCTGCCCCCCAAGCCGTTGTCGCCTTGCTGCAAGGGCTGCGGGACGAGGATTGGCAGGTGCGGGAGGAAGCTGCCGTGGTTCTGGCCAAGCTTCGCGCCTCCGATGCCGAAGACGGTCTGATCGCCGCTCTGGACGACGGTTATTGGCAGGTTCGTCTGAAGGCCGCCGTGGCCCTTGGTCTCCTGCGGTCTCGGCGGGCCGTTCCGGCCTTGATCGCGGCCTTGTCCCATCCCATCGCCAATCTGCGGCGCGAGGCGGTCAATGCCCTTGCTGCCATTGGCGATCCCCAGGCGCGGGAGGCATTGGCGCATTTGGCTCAGGATGGCGATGTCGAGGTGCGCAAGGCGGTGGCGCGGGCTCTGGCGGCTCTGGAGCCGGTTCTATGAGGGACTGGCCCGCCAGTCTTGGGGAATTTCTCCGCCGCCGTCAGGATTTAGTGCGCCTGACCCAGGTAGCGGTGCTGGCGCTATATTTGCTGCTGATGCTGGGGCCGGTTTTTATCGGGCCGGGAAATCCTCTGGCCGAACGACTGTCGGCGGCGGCTCTGACCCTGTTCTGGTCGCTGTGGTGGCCGGGGGTGATTCTGTCGATGATGTTGGTGGGGCAGGTCTGGTGCGGGCTGTTGTGCCCTGACGGCACCGTGACCGAAGCGGTCAGCCGCCATGGCCGGGGCTTGAAACCGCAGGCCTGGATGCGTCGGGAATGGCTGCCGCTGGCCCTGTTCGCCGTCGTGACCTTCGCCAGTGATGCCGCCGACGCTCATGCCACCCATCGGGGCACTCTGCTGGCGGTGGGGACCATCTCGCTGGCGGCTCTCGTCATGGGGTTGTTTTATGGCCGTGGGCGGCGCATCTGGTGCCGCTATCTTTGCCCGGCGGCGGGCATCTTTTCGTTGCTGTCCCGCTGCGCTGTGCTGCACTTCAAGGTGGACCGGACGGCCTGGGACACGGCGGCCAAGCCCGTGCCCAAACCGGTGGAATGCCCGCTGCTGCTGGATGTGCGTCGTCTGGTCAGCAATGAGAAATGCAACATGTGCAGTCGTTGCCACGGCCATCGGGACGCCGTCCGACTGACCTTCCGCTGGCCGGGCTCGGAAATCCTGTCGATGACCGACGCAGAGGTCCGCCTGTGGGAAGCGCTGGGCATCTGCTTCATCCTGCTGGGGTTAGGCAGCGCCGGAGCGCGGGCTCATGGCGATGGTTTGGCGATCATCAGGCTGGCCCTGGCCCTGGGCGGTTTGAGTGCTGGCGGTCTTTGGCTGGCGGCTCTGGGCAATGTCCGCGAGGCGGCAAGACTGTCCTACGGTCTGATTCCTTTTGCCGGCATGAGCCTTTTTGCCGCCATCCTGCCGCCGGGTGTTGGTCGGGGTATTGTTCAATTTATCCCGCTGGCCGGCATTCTGTGGAGTGGCGGCCTTGGCTGGCGGATGACGCAGGCCTGGCCCCAGAACCGCCGCTGGTTGGCTCGATGTGTCGGCACAGCGCTGCTCTTGGGCCTTCTGTCCATTATCCTTTCCATTTAAAACAACGGGGAGTCCCATGGCTCTGCTCATCACCAATCAATGCATCAACTGCGACATCTGCGAGCCGGAATGCCCGAATGAAGCGATCTCGGAAGGCGAGGAAACCTGCCAGATCGATCCGCTCCGCTGCACGGAATGCGTCGGTCATTACGATCGGCCTCAATGCATCGAGGTTTGCCCCATCGAATGCATCATCACCCATCCTGATTTCATCGAAAGCCCCGAGGCCTTGATGGTGAAGTACCAGGCGATGCGCTAGGGAAATTTAAAAGGACGAATGCGTTCGAATGCCCTTGCCGCCTGCAAAACGAGCTGGTCGCCTTTGAGGTGCGGGCCGACAATCTGCAGCCCGACAGGAAGGCCTTGACTGGTGAAACCCACGGGAATGGAAATGGCCGGTTGTTGGGTCAGGTTGAACGGATAGGTGAAGGGGCAGGACGTTGGTGCGCTTCCCGAATCGAAGGCAGGGTGAGGCGTGGTCGGCGTCACCAGCAGATCCCAATCGCGGTGAAAACGGTTGAGCGCCCGTCCCAAGGCGGCCCGTTGTTCGGTAAGGGACAGATAGGCATCAATGTCGATCTTTTTGCCCATCTGCCACATGGCCCGCAAATCGGGGCCGATCCGGTCTTGCTGCTCGGGGCTGAAGGTTTTGACCTGGCGGTGGGCTCCGACTGCGGTCAGGCCTTGGGCAATGGGAAGGGGATCTTCGAAGCCGGGAGACGCGATCTCCACCATTGCCCCCAATTCCGCGAATAGGGCGACACCGGCTGCAACAATGCTGGCCACCTCGGGATCAACTTTGGCGTAGCCCAAATCCGGGCTGAAGGCGATGCGCAGGCCGCGGACACCGTCCTCTAGTCCTAAACGCCAGTCGCGCTGGTGGTAGGGATGGGCGTACCAGTCGCGGTCGTCCGGCTTGGTTATGGCGTTCAAGATCATCGCCACATCCATGACCGAACGGGCGATGGGTCCCACATGAAACAGCGAGCCTCGGAAAGCGGCGGGATAGCAGGGGACCAAGCCATAGCTTGGTTTGAACCCCACCGTTCCCGTGAAGGACGCGGGTTGGCGGATGGAGCCGCCTCCGTCGGTGCCGATCTGGATCGGGCCGAACCCCAAGGCAGCGGCGACTGCCGCGCCGCCGCTGCTGCCTCCCGGCGATTTGTCCGGGTTCCAGGGATTGCGCGTCACTCCGGTCAAGGGATTTTCCGTGTCCCCCTTCGCGCCATATTCCGCCGTGGTCGTCTTGCCCAGAAGAACGACGCCTTCTTCGCGCAGGCGGGCGACGACGGAAGCGTCCTCATCCCAGGCCTGGTCAGGATTGACGGCCAGAGAGCCGCGTCGCGTCGGCCAGCCCTTGGCTAGAAGCAGATCCTTTACCGCACCGGGAACGCCATCCAACGGGCCCAAGGGTTGTTGCCGCATCCAGCGGGTTTCAGACTGGCGGGCGGCGGCTTTGGCTGTATCCGGATCCAGCAAGGCAAAGGCGTTAACCGATGGATTGGCGTGATCAATGTGATCCAACACCGCAGTTAAAACCTCTGTCGGAGAAAGGCGGCGATCGGCATAGGCCGAGGAGAGCTCGGCGGCGGTCAGGCGGGTGATGCTGTCGGTCATCTGTCAGGTCCAGCGGATGATATGGCGGGATATCAGAGTGAACCCCTTGTCGGCGGCAGCGGACAGCAGGCCCAGGGTGATCAATCCCGCCATCATTTCAGGGGTTTGCATGTTTTGATGGGATATCTCGATGCGATAGGCGATGCCTGCGAATGCCCCTGCCAGCTCGGCGGCGACAAGGGTGTAGAAGGAGATGCCGATGGCGGTACGCAGGCCGATGAAGATCGTCGGCAGTGCTCCCGGCAAAACCACGTGAAGCAGAACATTGCGCTCGGATGCGCCAAGGCAGCGGGCGGCGCGCACCAAGATCGGATCGGCCCGCTGGACGCCCGCATGGGCCGCGATCCAAACGGCAAAAAACACCCCCCACAGGATCAGGACGCATTTGCCGGTTTCCGACAGCCCAAACCACAGAATGATGATTGGCACCATCGCTACCGGCGGAATGGGGCGCAGCAATTGGAAGATGGGAGACAGCAAATTGCCAATGATCTTATTTTGCCCGGTGAGGACGCCAATGACCACACCTAACGACGCGCCCAGAACATACCCGAGCGAAATGCGGACGATGCTTGCGGATAGATCGAGCCACAGCGTTCGCGTCAGGACCTGATGCTGTAGGGTTGTCAGGACGTGGAAAGGGCTTGGGAACAGGTTTCCGTTCACCAAGCCGCTTGCCGATAAGGATTCCCAAACCAAGATAAACAGAGGAACCGAGACAATAAGTGCGGCTCGCTCAAATGGTTTGTTCATTTGCTGCTCACCTTCACCCGATCGGAGGCGATGGACCTTAGGGGATCGGCGACAACGATCGAGGCCAGATCTGGAAGTGCTGTGGCTCCTTGCGGGGCGTTGCCGCTTTCCAATCTCCAACTGGCGTGGGCCGTAAGGGTCGCCAGAACCTGATCGTCAAGGGTGACGTCGTAATGGTAGTCGCCAAAATTGGCGGCTAATTCGTCTCGGGGAATGGTCACTGCCTGGGCGATGATGGTGATGGCTTCGTCGTGGTTCGCCTTGATCCATTCGTCGGCCTCGATGAGGGCGGCCAGGAAGTGCTTGGCAGCTTGAGCATTCGACGCCAGCCAGGGCTTAAGGACGGTGACGTTGAAGCTTTCGCCGTACACGCCTTTGGTATCCAGCTCTTTGGCCTGGGCCCCCAGGGCCTTTTTCCCGTTGGTGATATGGGGTTCCCAGGAGTCGTAGGCGTCGATGCTGCCGTTGGATAAGGCTGCCGCCATGTCCTGGGGTGGGACATTGATCAAGGTGACGTCTTTTGGGCTCAGACCCGCCTTTTTGAGCAAGGTGGCGGTATAAACCTCGCTGCCGGTTCCTGCGGCATAGGCGATGCGCTTTCCTTTCAGGTCCGCTAGAGCATTGATGCCGGAAGACGTCCGCGTCAGGGTTTTGACGTCCGAAATGTTGATGCGCGCCAACAAGGCCACCGGCTGATCGTTGAAAGCGGCGCCTGTGATGGGCGATTCGGCCACGGTCGCCACATCTGCGCCGCCTCCCAAAAGCGCCTGCAATGCCGCTCTGCCAGAGGTGAAATTGCTCACGGTGACCTTGAGGTCGTGCTTGGCAAAGAAGTCCTTCTGCTCGGCGACAAGGACGACGCCCGAAATCGGGGCGAGATTCTGAGCCAGTCGGATTTCCTCGGTCGCATAGGCATGGGATGACAGGATGGTCAGCGATAGGGCGAGGATATGGCGGGTAAAGCGCATGGAGATCTCCGTCATTGCGGGGCTCCCAGAGGAAGGGAGAGTGATTTCAGGTAGCGGTCGGCCAAATCGGATAGGCCGTTATCGGAAAAGGCCGGGCCAGCGATGGTGATGCCCGCGGGTAATCCATTCGGCCTGAACCCAGCCGGCACAGCGATGGCGGCTAGATCGAGAAAATTCACGAAGTTGGTGTAACGGCCGAGGGCGAAGTTCCGAGCGATGGGGTCCGCTTCGACTTGCTCGATGGTCCAAATCGTCGGCGTTGTCGGGACGACGAGAACGTCTGTTCTGTCCAGCACGGTCTCAGCCTGCCGGCGTAATGCCTTTAGCCGGTGCAGTGTGGAGAACGCGGCTTGTGCATCCAGTCGATCCGCCCGTTCCAGAATGGCTCTCAGAACGTCGAGAATATCCTTGCCATCGAAGCCCGGAAGCGCCCTGAGGGATGCGGCCCGCTCGGCGATAAAGGCGCCGTTAAACAATAGCGCATTGATCTCCAGGAATGGCGTGTAGTCGATGGGGACGGGGGTTCCACCCAACTGCTCCAGAGTCTTGATCGCCTGCTGGAACAGATGGGCGTTGGCGTCGTCTCCGAGAAAATCGAGAGAGGCCTCGTCGGGGATTGCGAAGCGAAAGCGCTGGGGGATGCCGGGAGACGCGAGGGGTAAACGCCGCGACCAGGGATCCTGGGCGTCGTATTGCTCGGCGATTTGGCGGACCAAGGTTCCATCTTCGACCGTCAGGGCAAAAACCGCCAGGCAATCCAGGCTGCGATTGGCCGGCAGACAACCGCGCAGGCTAAGCCGTCCGCGTGTGGGCTTGATGCCGACCACATTATTGAAGGATGCGGGAACACGGCCGGAACCGCCGGTATCCGTGCCGATGGCAAAGGACGACAGCCCGCTTGCCACGGAAACGCCCGCACCCGAGCTGGACCCACCCGGAATGTAGCTTGCGTCGAAGGCGTTGCGGGGAATGCCATAGGGGCTGCGCGTTCCAACCAGCCCGGTGGCGAACTGATCCAGGTTGGTTTTTCCGATCAGGATCGCGCCGGCCTTTTCAAGATGCTCGACCACAGGTGCGCTGTCGTTTGGATGGTAGCTGAAACCTGGGCAAGCGGCCGTGGTCGCCAATCCTTTGACATCGATATTATCTTTGACGTTGAACGGCAATCCAAACAGCGGCAGTTGATCTCGCTGCTCTTTCGAGAGGGCTGTAAGAGCCTTGGCCCTGGATAGGGCGACTTCTTTTGGGACCAAACTGATCCAGACGCCGTCTTGGTCATTCAGGGCTATGCGCTCGTAAACTGCTTGAATGACGGCTACTGGCGTGGTGTCGCCAGCCACATATCGGGCCGTTAGGCTGGTGAAATCCAGGCTGATGCTCATTCTGGCCCCTTGCGGACTGGTTATGGCCGCGCTGTATTGGAACAGCTTGTCGGCCAACCTAAAAAAGAGGCGGAACTCCGACGCCAGGCCCAGGCTAATTTCCATAATTCAATTGTGTAAGCAATTCATTGTCCATGTGAAAAGATGTTAAATGTGAGGCGATGGGGCTCCCTTAAATCGAATAAGCTATCAAAGCGATAGGCAAAATCTGATTTGACATCTGGCGTCTTTATGTGAAATTGTTCTGTCTGATTTTAGACAGAACGGTCTAACTATGTTGAAGCCGCCAGCATTCGATCTCACCGTGGATCGCCTTAGCCACAGCTACCATTCCCGTAGCCCCCAGGTGCTGAGCGATCTGTCGTTTCAGGTGGCGTCCGGCGAATGCGTGGCCGTGGTCGGGCGCAGTGGCTGCGGAAAATCGACCTTGCTGCATCTGATTGCCGGATTGGCGCATCCCACCAGTGGCTCCGTAAGGATTGGCGAGCAAACAGTGCAGGGGCCATCCGCTCGTTGGGTGATGATGTTCCAGCAGCCGTCGCTCTATCCTTGGATGAGTGTTTTCGACAATGCGGCCTTGGCGCTGCGTTTTTCCGGACGGCTGAACGAGGCCGGTAAGATCGTCGGCGATCTTCTGGATCTGGTGAAGCTGGCGGATCTTGCCGAGGTCAATGTCCAGCGCCTGTCGGGCGGACAGCAGCAACGGGTCGCCTTGGCCCGTTCCTTGGCCGCCAGCCCCGACCTTTTGCTGCTCGATGAGCCGTTCTCGGCATTGGACGCTTTTTCGCGTGCTGACTTGCAGCGAGACGTCCGCGCCATCGCCAAACGCTTAGGCATCACCCTCCTGCTGGTCACACACGACATTGACGAAGCCGTCTTGATGGCCGACCGCGCCCTGGTGATGGATGCCCATCCCGGACGGATCCTGGCCGACCATGTCTTCGATCTTGGCGAACAGCGGGACAAGTCCGATCCGGCAGTCCAGTTCGAGCGGGCGCGTCTGTTGGTCGCCTTGGGCGAAACCGCCGAAGCGCCGCACCCTGGCGATCTTTACACCATCTGACAAAGGGGATTCCCATGTGCGAAAAATGCGACGACTGGTCCTTGTTGCAAACGCCGCTCAGCCGTCGGCGTAGCCTGGATCTTCTGGCAAAGGGCGGATTGGCCGCATTGATGGCCGGTCTGGGGGTCGGCAAGGCCCTGGCGGCTCCAGTCGATGAAAAGTTGCGTATCGGCTATCTTCCGATCACCGATGCCACGGCTTTGCTGGTCGCCCATGCCAAGGGCTTTTATCAGGACGAAGGGTTGGAGGTTGAAGAACCGCAGCTTCTGCGCGGCTGGTCGCCCCTGGTGGAATCCTTCGCAGCCGGCAAGTTCAATCTGGTCCATCTGCTGAAGCCCATTCCGTTGTGGATGCGCTACAACAACAACGTCCCGGTCAAGATTATGGCTTGGGCCCACACCAACGGCTCGGGTCTGGTGGTGGGCAAGGACACTGGTATTGCCAATTTCAAGGACCTGGGCGGCAAACAGATCGCCGTGCCCTATTGGTATTCCATGCACAACATCGTGCTGCAGATGGCTCTGCGTTCGGTGGGGCTCAAGGCTGTGATCAAGGCCGAGGACGAGCCGGTCGCAGCCGACGAATGCGCACTTCAGGTGATGGCGCCGCCGGACATGCCGCCGGCCTTGGCCGCTCGCAAGATCGACGGCTATATCGTCGCCGAACCTTTCAACGCCGCGGGCGAATTGAAGGCCGGCGGTAAGATGCTGCGCTTCACCGGCGACATCTGGAAAAACCATCCCTGCTGCGTGGTCTGCATGCATGAAGCCGACACCTTGGCCCGCCCGGAATGGACGCAGAAGGTGCTGAACGCCATCGTCCGCGCCGAGATTTACGCCTCGCAGAACAAGAAAGAGGTTGCTCGCCTGCTGTCCCGCGATGGCAAAGGCTATTTGCCAATGCCGGTCGAGGTGGTGGAACGGGCCATGACCTTTTATGACGAAGCCGATTACCAATCGCCCAAGGCGATTCAGCACAAAGCCGAGTGGCACAACGGTCGCATCGACTTCCAACCCTGGCCTTATCCCAGCGCCACCAAACTGATCGTTCAGGCTTTGAATGAAACGGTGGTCGGCGGTGACCGCACGTTCCTATCCAAGCTTGATCCGGATTTTGTCGCCCAGGATCTGGTGAATTACCACTTCGTCAGCAAGGCCCTGGAAAAATACCCCGAATGGCGGTTGGACCCCAGCGTCAATCCGGCCAATCCCTTCAATCGGACCGAGGTCATCGCCCTGTGAGCAACGCGGCACAAGGCAAGATGCGCTGGAGCACCTTCCTCACTCCTCTTTTTGGCATTGTCGTGGTGCTGGCCCTGTGGTGGAGCGCCGGCTGGTTCATGGCGGAAAACCCTGCCACGGCCAACTTCGCTGGCTTTGCCCCTGGTCCCACGCTGCGCCGATTAGGACTGCTGATCGTCAGCGGGGAATTGTCCCACAGCATCCTCCCCAGTCTTGGCCGGGTCGGCAAAGGACTGGCCGTGGCGATTGCTTTGGGAGTTCCCCTTGGGATTGGCATCGGCCGCAATGAAACACTGCGGGCCGCGACGCACATTCCTTTTCAGTTTTTGCGCATGATCTCGCCGCTGGCCTGGATGCCGCTGGCCGTTCTCAGCTTCTCCACCTGGGAAGGGGCCATCACCTTCCTGATTGCCGCCGCCGCCATCTGGCCGATCACTTTTTCCACCGCCCATGGCGTTCACCGCATCGATCCGCAATGGTTCAAGGTGGGCCGCAATCTGGGGGCCTCTCCCTGGCAAATGCTCCGTACCGTGGTCATGCCGGCGGTGACACAAGACATTCTGACCGGCATCCGCCTAGCCGTCGGCGTCGCCTGGATCGTCTTGGTTCCGGCGGAATATTTGGGTGTCACCAGCGGCCTGGGCTATGCCATCAACGATGCCCGCGACACCTTGGAATATGACCGGCTGGCGGCCATGGTCCTGGTCATCGGCGCCATCGGCTTCATCTTGGACGGATTGTGCTTAGGCCTGATCCGCCGCTTCGGCTGGACCTACGAGCAATGAGCGCCTGCTTATCCTTACCGAGCCGGCAAATGGGTCGGCAGCAGCAGACGGAAAATGCGTCCTGCCGAATCGGCGGCGGACGGATCGCCGCTGATCAACGCCGCAATGATGGCGCCATCGATCAGGATGGTCAGTTCTCCCATCAATTCATCGATGCGAAGGCAGCCGGCCTGTTCGGCCAAGTCTCGCAAGATGGCTCCCACCGCCGCTTTATGTTCCAAGGCGACGGCGCGGATATGAGGCTCGCCCTTGGGATATTCGGCGACGGCATTCATCAAAGCGCAGCCGAAATAATCCTGACGCTCGAACCACTGGCGCAACACCTCGAACAAAGCCGCCAGCCGCTCGCCGGGCGAGGCTCCGGCGTCAAGCAATGCAGCCTGCAACCAGTTCCGCCAAGTCTCGCCTTCCCGCCGCAAGACGGCTTCGACCAGAGCTTCCTTGGAGCCGAACTTGTTGTAGAGCGTCATTTTGGCGACGCCGGCCTCGGCCATGATGCTGTCGATGCCGGTGGCATGAATGCCTTCGCGGCAGAACAGGCGGCTGGCCGCAGTGATGATGCGCTCCGCCGGCTTCGGCCTGTCGCTGTTTTCAAGAACCGCCACGTCACGCTCCATTGTCGGGCCAGCCTTCCACAGGCCGTTACTAGACAGACCTGTTTACCTAATTTTGACTCAATGTCGAGGAGTTTAACATGACCAAGACCGCCATTACTGGATGCCTCGCCCGCCTGGAGCCCATCGACAAGGAGGGGTTGGAGCGTTTGTCCGCAGCCGGCAAAGCCCATCCCGATGTGATCAAGACGGTGAAGTGCCGCACGGTGGCCGAAGGCCGTTTTCGCCACGCCAATTACATCCGCAACCTGCCGCCCTACATCGTCGATGAGCCTCCGGCTCTGCTGGGCGATGATACGGCCCCCAATCCGTCCGAGGCGGCGCTGGCGGCGCTGGGGTCCTGCCTGGCGGTGGGCATTCATGCCAACGCGGTGGCTCAGAGCATTGCCATCTCCAAGTTGGAGCTGGAATTGGACGGAGACATCAACATCACCGCCGTCTGGGGTACTGGCGATCTGGCCGACACCAAGCCGGTGGGCTTCACCGAAGTTCGGGCCAAGGTGGTCCTGGAAGCCGATGCCCCGCGCAAGCAGTTGGAAGCCTTGGTTGCCCATGTGCTGAAGTGGTCGCCGGTCGCGAACACCTTCATCCGTCCGGTGACTCTCAAGCTGGGGTTGGCGGAATGAACGCCATAACCCAGCCCTGGGATGAGGTGCGGCAGATCGTCGCCTCGGACCTCGTGCCCCTGACCGATCGTATTGACCGCCAGGGCTTCTACCCCGAATCCCTGCTGCGCCGCTTTGGCGAAGCAGGGCTCTATAACGCTCATGTCGGTGATCGATCCGGATTGTGGGACGCCATCTCCGGCTTGGCCGAAGTCGGGCAGACCTGCCTCTCCACCGCCTTCGCCGTCTGGTGCCAGGATGCCTGCGGCTGGTATCTGGCCAACAGTGACAACAGCGCCTTGCGTGATTCGGTTTTGCCGGAGGTCGCGTCCGGCCGCCTGTTGGGCGGAACCGGCCTGTCCAATCCGATGAAAGCCTATGCCGGGATTGAAGCTGTCCGCCTGTCCGGTGAGCGGGTCGAAGGTGGCTATGTCGTCAGTGGCGTCTTGCCCTGGGTGTCCAATCTGGGGCCTGACCATGTCTTCGGCGCCATCTTCACCGTGCCGGGCCGCGAGTATGCGGTGATGGCCCTGATCCGCTGCGACCATCCCGGCGTCAAGATCGACCAGCGCACGCACTTTTGCGCACTGGAAGGCACCCGCACTGTGGCGGTCATGCTGAAACAGGCCTTCATCCCCGACGCCGATATTTTGGCCGATCCCGCCGAGCCTTATCTGGTCAGGGTGACGCCGGGTTTCATCCTTTTGCAGGCGGGCATGGCGCTGGGCCTGATCCGAGGCGCGGTCGATGCCATGCACGACGCCGACGTCACCCACGGCCACATCAACGCTTTCCTGCCGGAACGGCCCGAACTGTTCGAGGAAACCCTGACCGGCCTAGAGGCAACAGTGAAGGAACTGGCCGCCACGCCTTATGAAAGCCATCCCGACTTCATGCGCACCCTGCTGGAAGCCCGTCTTGCCGCTGCCGAATGGGGGCTGAAGGCGGTCAACGCCGCCATGCTGCATGCGGGAACTCGGGGATACCTTATCGACGGCACGGCCCAACGGCGACTGCGCGAGGCCTATTTCATCGCCATCGTCACCCCGTCGATCAAGCATCTGCGCAAGGAACTAAGCGACATCACGGCGGGAGGCGGCTGCATGCGAAGGTGGAAGGAAGTTGCAGGCTAGCGCTTATCCCGCTCTTCTGCGGAAAGTGACGATTAGGGGCGCTGTGTTTTCCCTTCAACCGGTTACGCAGGCCTCTCCAACAAGCCAGTCGACGAAGCCGGCTAACAGGTTTCCTGCATCGGCTTGGCGTGGAATGATCGCGACGTAACCTGTTCGCGGAACCTGGATGTTCGGCAGCGGCGTCATCAGCCTTCCGCTGGCAATGTCGTTTTCCAGCATTGGTAGTGGGCCGATCCCAATGCCAAGGCCATCTTCCACCGCTTGGCGTGTCACGAAGAAGTGATCAAATCTCTGGCGGGGATATCCGGCAAGCTGTTGCAGCCCTGCCGCCTCAAGCCAGTCCGTCCAATCGCCGGCGCGGGTTTCACTTGCAAGTAGCGTATGCCCCTCGATGTCGGCTGGCTTCAGGATCGGCCGATGCGCGAACAGCGCAGGGCTCATAATCAACGTGTCCACATCATCCAGCACCGGAACGACGCGATGCTGTGGCCACAGATGCTCCCGAGCGACGCCACGTCGGATCGCCACATCGACGCCGCCGCGCAAGTCTTCGAGCATGGTCGAAACCGTCGTAACCACGACTTCTACGTGGGGATGGTCGGCATGATAACGGCCAAGTCGTGGAATCAGCCAGCGCATTGCGAAGCTGGTGGGGGCGCTGACACGCAAGATGCGGCGCGCGCCGGGTCGGCCGCAAGCGTCCGCCGCAACAGCCAGACGGTCGAACGAAAGACTGACTTCCGCAGCGAAAATTTTCGCTATCGGCGTTGCCACCATGCGGCGGCCGTCCTTTGTGAAGAGCCTCTGCCCCAGCCAGCTTTCGAGCGCAGATATCTGCCGGCTTACCGCGCCATGGGTGACGCCGAGATGTGTCGCCGCCTCGGCGAAACTGCCAGTTTTGGCTGCGACCTCGAAGACTCGTAACGCGTTGAGCGGAGGCAGGCGGCGCATCATATCCGTGAGTAAAACTGACGTATATTGTGATTAATGATCGACTTGTTGAAAATTAGTCACTTATTTATCATCATGCAATGGCAACTTCGATCATCCTTCCTGAACCCGGTTCATCAGCGGCAACAAGGTCGCGCAGCCTGCTGGCCGCGTGCCTTGCCCACGCACTTCATGACGGCTACACAGACAGTCTCTATGCTTTCCTGCCGGTATGGCAGGCCCAGTTCGGCCTTTCTTATGCGGCGCTTGCCGTTCTGCGCACCCTCTATTCTGGGACAATGGGAGGCCTCCAAATCCCGGCGGACCGCGTCCTTCGTGCCTTGTCGCCACGCGCTGCGCTGATCTTGTCGACTGTTGTCGCATCGACGGGCTTACTTATCATGGCGCTGCCGTTAGGCTTTGCGGGTCTTTGCGTTGGTCTGGTCGTGGCCGGCCTTGGTTCCAGCATCCAGCATCCACGCGGTTCGATGCTGGTGGCCGACAGTTATGGCGTGGGGGCGCGGCGTCCCCTTGGCATCTACAATTTTTCGGGCGATCTGGGCAAAGCCTCCTTGCCGGCGCTGGTCGCGGTGCTGTTGCCGATTTTAGCCTGGCGATCGGTGGCGGGTTTAATGGCGGGGCTAGGGCTTGCTCTGGCGATCGCCCTGGTGCCACTGGCGCCTTCGGCTCCCGTTACCAGGATTGCCGTGCAAGGGACAGCTTCCGGTCGCGGCCGTGGCGGCTTCGTCGTTCTCACGATGATCGGCGCGCTCGATACGGCGACACGTATGGGCTATCTGTTGTTTCTGCCCTTCCTCATCCATGGCCGGGGCGGGGACTCGCCGACGGTTGGACTGGCCCTTGCTCTCTTGTTCATCGGCGGCGCCTTTGGAAAGGCGACCTGCGGCTGGCTCGGCGAGCGGCTGGGTGTTGTTGGTAGCGTCATCGTAACCGAAGCCGCAACAGCTGTTTTCATAGCGGCGACGCTGCTCACGCCGCTGACGCCAACGCTCATCTTTCTGCCGCTACTCGGTATCGTACTCAACGGCACATCTTCGGTGCTTTACGGCACCGTGCCAGAGCTTTCGGATGGTGATACGGGCCGGGCCTTCGCGGTCTTTTATACCAGCGTCATCGGCTCAGGTGGGATCGCGCCGATCCTCTATGGCATGATTGCCGATCATAGCAATCAGACGATCGGTATCCTGGCTTCGGCAGCGACCGCGGCCTTGATCGTTCCGCTTGTCCTGATGCTGCGGCCTCATCTGCGCCGTCGTGATGAGGGACCCTGCTGATCCCAATTTCCCATGGAGATTTGAAACATGACGTCAGACGCACCATGGACCAACGGGGCTTGCCACTGCGGAACCGTGAGATTTCAGGTCCAGATCACTGACGGCCTGCGAAGCGCGCGCCGTTGCACTTGTTCTTACTGCCGCATGCGTGGAGCCGTTGTCGTTTCCGCAAAACTCGCCGAATTTAGAATCATATCGGGGGAAGAACATCTGAGTTCGTATCAATTCCATACGATGTCGGCAAAGCATTGGTTCTGCTCAAAGTGCGGCATATATACGCATCACCAGCGTCGCTCCGATCCAAATCTGTTCGGCATCAATGCCGCTTGTCTCGAAGGGGTCAGTCCCTTCGACTTTCAAGACATCGCTGTCTATGACGGCGTCAACCATCCGTCAGACACTGGGGGCAAGCCGCGGATCGCCGGGCACTTGCGCTTTATCCCGACAAGCTAGCCTGGGCGTTTGTCCGATTATAACCCGTCACGGCTGTCGCAAACCTCTTCCAGAGTCTGCACCAGATTTTCCACCCGGTAGCTGAAACGGACATCAAGCACCGGAACATAGCGCGAGAAGGTGTCCACCAGAAGCACCCGGCAGGCCCCACTCTCCGTAAATACCACCACCTCGTACATCGCGGGAAATCGGACAGTATTTTCCGATTCTGGCGGACAGTTTGACCGGCTACCTAGGATCAGAGGGTGATCACTGTCGATCATCGCTGGAGCGCCGCGCATGCTACTCGATCGACGTACCTTGTTGATGGGCAGCGCCCTTGCCGTCATCTTTTCCGGTTCCGCCAGGGCCATCGAGATAAAAGGCAGGCTACCCTGGCACAGTAATGCCGGTTCGCCACCGAGCCCGATTCAGTTGGGTCCGTGGCAATTTTTCACACCCGAAGAAGCCGCCGCTGTAGAGGCCATTGTCGATCGTCTGATTCCCCCCGATCCCAAGGCGCCGGGGGGAAAGGATGCCGGTTGCGCGGTCTTCATTGATCGCCAGTTGGCCGGACCTTATGGCAGTTCCCAGGGGCTCTATATGCGGCCACCATTCATGGACGGCACGGCCCAGCAAGGCAATCAGTCACCGCTCACGCCGGCCGAGCGCTATCGTCAGTCGTTGGCCGGGTTGGATCGCTATTGCCGCGCGAGCTTCCTCGGCAAGCCCTTCGCCTCCATACCCGACGCCGAGAAGGACAAGGTGCTTGGCCAACTCGAAAAGGGACCGATCAAATTAGACGGCCCCAGCGCGACCGCGTTTTTTGAGATTATTCTGCAAAATACCCGCGAAGGGTTTTTCGCCGATCCGATCTATGGCGGCAATCGCGATATGGCCGGCTGGAAGATGATCGGCTTTCCGGGGGCCCGCTACGACTATCGCGACTGGGTCGGTCGCCACAATGAACGCTATCCGCTGCCGCCGATCAGTATCGCCGGTCGCGTGATGGGGGCGTCATGACAAAGCAATTGCCGCCAACCGATGTGGTCGTGATCGGTTTGGGATGGACCGGCTCGATCATGGCGCACCAGTTATCCGAAGCGGGTCTTTCTGTGGTGGCCCTTGAACGCGGGCCATGGCGCGATACCGCCACGGATTATCCCACCAGTTACGCCCAGGACGAGCTGCGCTACCACATCCGGCAGGATCTCTTTCTGCGCCCGGCGCAGGAGACTCTGACCTTCCGCAACAACGCCCGGCAGACGGCCCTTCCGATCAGGACCTGGGGGTCATTCATGCCGCCCAACGGGGTCGGCGGCGGCGGCGTGCATTGGAACGCCGAAACCTGGCGTTTCCTGCCAAGCGATTTCCAGTTGAAGACCCATTTGACCGAACGCTACGGCCAGAAGTTCTTGCCGCCGGAGATGACGATTCAAGATTGGGGCATCAGCTATGCCGAGCTTGAACCCTATTATGACCGGTTTGAATATCTCTGCGGCACCTCGGGTAAGGCCGGCAATCTTAACGGCGAGAAGCAAAGCGAAGGCAATCCCTTCGAGGGAGCAAGGGCGCGCGACTATCCGACACCGCCACAGCAACAGCCCTATGGCCCGACTCTGTTCGGGCAAGCAGCCCGCGAGTTGGGCTATAGCCCCTTCATTCAGCCATCCGGCAATTTGTCGCAGTCCTATACCAATCCGCTTGGGGTTACCCTGGGGCCCTGTACCTATTGCGGTTTCTGCGAATGGTTCGGCTGTGGCAATTATTCCAAGGCCAGCCCGCAGACGACGATTTTGCCGGCTCTGGTGCGAAATCCCAATGTGACGCTGCGCACGCAGTGCGAGGTCACCAAGATCAATATGGATGCTTCGGGTCAGCGCGCCACCGGCGTGACCTACATCGACGCCGACGGCGAGGAATGGGTCCAGCCCGCCGAGATCGTACTGCTCTGCGCCTTCCAGCTTTTCAATGTGCATTTGCTGTTATTGTCGGGGATAGGGCAGCCTTATGACCCGGTGCAGGGCACCGGCGTCATTGGCCGGAACTACTCCTATCAGACCCTTTCGGGCGTGAAAGCCTTCTTCGACGACAAGAATTTCAATCCCTTTGTCGCCTCGGGCGCCATCGGCGTCTGCATCGATGACTTCAATGGCGACAACTTCGACCATAGCGAACTGGGCTTTGTAGGCGGCGGCTATCTGGGCGCGGTACAGACCAACGGCCGGCCGATCCTGGGAACGCTAACGCCGAAAGACACCCCAAAATGGGGGGCGGCGTGGAAGCAGGCGGTGACCGACAATTACCTCAGCAGTTACCAGGCGGCGGCCCATGGCAGTTGCTACAGCTACCGCGACGCTTATCTCGATCTTGATCCGACCTATACCGACCGGTTGGGCCGCAAGCTGATGCGGATGACCTTCGATTTCCACGACAATGAACTGAAGATGTCGGCTTACCTGACCGACAGGCTGGGCGACATCATGCAGAAAATGGGGCCCCGCCAAATCGAGAAGAATCCGCGCACCGGCCCCTACGATGTCTCGATCTATCAGACCACCCATACCTGCGGCGGGGCAATCATGGGCTCAGACCCCAAGACCAGCGCGCTGAACCGGTATCTGCAGCACTGGGACGTGCCCAACCTGTTTGTCACGGGCGCCTCGGCCTTTCCGCAGAATGCCGGATACAATCCGACTGGAACCGTCGGCGCACTGGCGTTTTGGGCCGCCGACGCGATCATTAATCGCTATCTGAAGGCGCCAGGCGCCCTGGTGCCCAAATGAAGAGAGCCCTGATCATGGCTCTGCTTCTGGCGATGCCGGCGGTGGCGGCGGCCCAGCAGGACGTCAGTCAGATCGCGCGCGGCCAATATCTGGCCACGGTGGGCGATTGTGCGGCCTGCCACACCACTCCTGGAAGCGCGCCCTATGCCGGTGGTCTGCCGATCGAGACACCCTTCGGGTCCGTCCTCGCCCCCAATCTGACCCCCGATGCGGATACCGGCATCGGCACCATGAGTGATGAGGTCTTCGTGGCCGCCCTGCAAAGCGGCCGCAGTTTTGGCGGTCAGCGGCTTTATCCAGCGATGCCTTATCCCTACTACACCAAGGTCAATCGCGACGACATCCTGGCCATTCGCGCCTATCTGCGGACGTTGCCAGCGGTGAACCATAAGGTGGTCGCCAATCAATTACCCTTTCCATTCAGCATCCGCACGCTGTTGGTGGGATGGAATCTGTTGTTTTTCGACGACGGTCGCTTCGTACCGATGGCCGGCAAGTCGGATCAATGGAATCAAGGCGCTTATCTGGTACAAGGCTTGGGGCATTGTGGTGCCTGCCACACCGAAAAGAACGCCTTCGGTGGCGACAAGACCAAGCAAGCGCTGCAGGGCAGCCTGCTGCAAAACTGGTATTCACCCAATCTAA
>Ga0302187_10000785_pt1 | contig 27994 bp, 21 predicted proteins | sample II_Bog_E1_3_FD_202120 | JGI IMG/M metagenome (GOLD analysis project Ga0302187, IMG submission 202120) | Peat permafrost microbial communities from Stordalen Mire near Abisko, Sweden - II_Bog_E1_3 | ecosystem: Environmental > Terrestrial > Soil > Wetlands > Peat | place: Sweden: Abisko...
ATTTTATTGGCTTTTTGGCTCCTCAGGTAGGACTCGAACCTACAACCCTTCGGTTAACAGCCGAATACTTATGGTCTCCGATTACTTTGAGTCGGGGTTCTGTTGCTCTCCGTCCGTCTTGGAGTCACCCAAGAATTCACCCCATCCTGAGACGTCTTACACGTGAATACAGGTGCTTAGGCGGTATTCCGTGTGCGGTTAAATTGTTGAAAGTAAAGGTTAGATGCAGATTGACACGGAAGAGGTCACTGGTTCGCTTGGTGGCTATACGCCCCATCTATATATATAAGATGCGTGTCGCGCATAAAGACATAAATTTCGGCCGCCCCTTGTAGACATTATGGTGTAAACCGAACAGTGCGATCGCGCCCAAGATCCGGCACTCTAACTGCGCAATCAATAAACGCGGGCACAATCGAGCTGGAGTTCCTGCTCCTACAGCGGGACAGCCGTTCAGTCCGGAGAAAGCGCCGATTATGGGGGCGCGGACGCTGATGATGACCGTCACGCCGGTGGTGACCACGGCCGTGGCTGCGACGTGATTTGACCGGGTGCAGGGTTGCGGACCCTAAGAGCTTAGATCTCCACCTCGAACATTGCTCCGGTGTTTCATGAATCATGGCAGTATCGGTTGGCACACATTCCGCCCCGCAGACCGCGCCGCAGCGAAGGCCCGAAGCAGCTCTGCACCCTCGTCGCACGGCCTCTGGAGCCGTCACGAAATGGGCGCTGCAGCTTGGTTTCCTGCGTTGGGGTTGGACTGTACCGCATAGGGATATAATCCGATATTCTCCTTACATTCGCCTATTGCCACACGCCAATCCGCTACCAAATATGATGGTACAGTGCATGGCGACAAGTCATTCAACTACATGGATTTACTTGATAATCGACTGATCCGATGTGCGCCGAATATAGCATATCGCTTCTATATTCACGGAAAGTGATATATTTACTGAACAGAGAATATATTCACTATGCCTGACGTCCGAAAATCCGAACAAGAGTTGCAAGGCGTTCTCTTATCTGTCCTCCGGAAGATGCCCAATGTGACCTCTGTCCATGAGGAAGCGATTGAGGGACCGGACTACGGCGTTGACTTCATCGTGAACGCATCGGTGAATGGCAAACCACTACGTCTGCTTGTCCAGGCCAAGAGTGCGCTGTTCCCGAGAGACGTTCGGGCGGCATTCTGGAACTTGAAGTCTGCTTCACAACGACCTCCTATGGGCGACGCCTCGGTGCCAACCATACCGATGATTGCCGCGGGTACGATCTCCGACGGTGCGAAAGAACTGCTTCAAGCTGAGCGGATCGCGTACCTCGACCGCGCTGGCAGTTTGTTCCTTCCCGACGACGATCTCTACATCCTGATCGACAGACCAGCGCCGAAAGAAGCGCGCAAATTGGATCGACCTCTGTTCTCAGGCAATCGCTCATCGGTCGTGCACGCGTTGTTGGCCAACCACGAGCAATGGTTCAGTACGCAGGATCTGGCAAAGCTCGCCTGGGTCTCCCCTTCGACCGTCTCCGTTACCTTCGCCGAACTCGAGAAGCGGGATATGGTCGCGGTTCAGGGAAAGGGACCGAACAAGACCCGCAGGCTCATTGCGCCGGCAGCGCTCCTGGATGAATGGGCCAGGCAAACGGAGCTCCTTCCGAAGCCCGAGATGCGCCGCTACTACGTCCCAAGGGTCAAACCAGAGGAATTGATGCAGGCTATCCATGATGTCTGCACGAAGTCATCCACCGCCTACGTAATCACGCATGAGTGGGCGGCACAGCTCTACAGCCCCTTTCTGTCGAACATCGCGCAGGTGAAGTGCCGCATTTTGCCGAATACACCCATCGCTCTGATTGTGAGCGAACTGACTGCACGCGAAGTTGGAGAAGGCAGCAACTTGGGAGTGATCGAAAGTTCGTCTCCACGGGATATGTTGTTTGAGCACAAGATCCGCGGGCTGCGCGTAGAGAACCCGATTCTCGCCTATCTCGATCTACTGGGTGGCGAGGGCCGTTCCAAGGAATTAGCGGAGCATCTCCGCAAAGAGAGGATCAGGTTCTGATGACCAAGCCGACAACCATCGACGGCTATAACGAACAGGTCACCCGTGACTGCGAGCGGGTCCTGGTGACCATCCTTCGCCATCTTGGGCCTTGGAAAGAGTCCGTGTTCCTGGTGGGAGGTATGACTCCCCGCTATCTCGTGCGCGATCGCCCCCCGGTTGTTCCGGCGCATGCCGGCACGCTTGATCTCGACATCGTAATCGACGTTGTCATTCTCGAGGACACGGAGGCCTACCGGACACTCGAGCAGAATCTGAGGAAGATTAAGTTCAAGAACGCTACGAATGAAAAGGGGCAGAACCTCAACTGGCGCTGGTGGATCAAGATGGAGGACGGGAGCACGGTCATCCTCGAACTGCTCGCAGACCGTCAGGACATCATGGGCGGCAAGGTCAAGCCTCTGCCGACCGACGGCAACATCTCTGCGTTGAACGTTCCCCACTCGTCGATGGTCTTCGACCTCTATGATTCCATCGACGTGACCGCTGAGCTGTTGGACGGCGATGGCGTGGCGACCGAAACGATCCGATACGCGAACATCGTCAGCTTCGTATGCCTCAAGGCGTTGGCGTTTGACCATCGCGCAGAGCGAAAAGACGCGCATGACCTGGTCTATTGCATTGAGCATGGCCCAGGCTGCTGGGAGGCTGCGGCGAAGGCGTTCCGTGACCAGTTGAGCGGCAAGCATACAGAGGTCATCCGGACCTGTATTCAGCTTCTTCGAAAGCATTTCGCCGGAGACGAACAGACGGAGGCCTACCGCCAGAATGGGCCGGCCATGGTGGCTAACTTCGAACTGGGCGATGCAGAAGATCGCGAGAACCGCATCCTCCGTCAACGGCAGGTAGCCGACGTAATGGAGGCCTTCCTGCAGGCTGTTGGGGCGCCGGAGCAACAACCGGCAGACCCTCCTGAGTCGGGGCCAGCGCAAGAGGAGAACAGCTAAATCATGAAACGGCCCGACCAACACGATACGGACAAAGCAGGACAGGCACTCCTGTTCACGTACTTTGCCCGCATTGGATGGGAGGTCACGCCGATGGGCCAAGGAACGGATTACGGGCGAGACTTCACGGTCGAGATATTCCGGAACAAGAAGACGACAGGCATCGTGTTCAACGTGCAGTTAAAGAGCTCTGTGTCGCCTGAGTATTCAGCGAACGGGGATTTCATGTCCATTTCTCTCAAGGTGCCAAATGCTCGCTACCTTGCGCATGAGCTGAAGACACCCTCCATCCTCATGCAGGCCGATGTCACCGCGGGCATGCTCTTCTGGTTCGCGCCACAAATCGATCTGGTTCTTCTGGCGAGTCTTGTTACAAAACGGGAGAATCAAAGCTGCACAGCCCGCGTTCCGACTTCGCATGAACTTCCCGCTACGCAGGACCAACTTCTTGATACGGTCACGAATTTGCTGACGGTGCTGGCTGCGCGGGCCATGCAGGAGACCAGCACTCGGGAGTTCGTAGCAGCAACGACGTCGGTGACCGACAGCGAGCGGTTGAGGCAAGAGCTCCGGGATAAAGCTGATGCTCTTGAAATGATGCAGGCGCAGGCGCTCACTGAGACCGGCGACTTCGACGCAGCACGCAGATCAATTCAGGCAGTCATCGGCTCGCCGCTATCGAGCGTAGAGTCGAAGTTCTTCGCCTTGCTCGTCGAAGAAAAGAACGAACGCCTGTCTCTCACCGAAGAAGATCGGTTCGGACAGCGCCACGCGGATGTTTTGCTTGAAACTGCCGAGAAGCTACGGAAGCTGACCCGGAATGGCCCTCCACCACTAAAGTTCTACGCGCTTGTCATTGAGGCAACCGCACAATTCTTCTCTCTTACACGAGAAGACTGGGGCTTGTATCAGAACTGGAAAGTCCATCAGACGACGGGCGATATATGGTGGCGTGCCAATCTCCGTCTTGAACGCGCCGAAACCGCCAACCGTGTCGAGAGGAAGCTCAGGCAATTTCTGCGCTTGGTCCGCCTAAGCGAGACAACATCGTTTCAGGCCGCGCTACCGCTCGCTTTCCTCCGGATCGTAGAAGGCGGAGCGACGTTGATTAACAGGCTCGAGTTTGAGGGCCTGAAAGATGCAAGCGAAGCTATCCGAAGGACGTTGTTTCGGGTGTCTAAGCTCGCCGCGGAGATCTCCGCCCAATATTCGATGGACAACGAACGTGCTCATGCCGTCGCTTACGCAGCGATGCTGTCGCGAGATCGTGAAGCAGAATGTGTTGTCTGGGCGAAAGCTGAGGCTGAACAAATTCCGAGCGACGAGATTCGCTCCTGGGCTCTCGAAAGGATCGCAGATCAACCGGCCACGTTAGGAAGCGACGTACCATCTGACGAGCCTGTCTCCGTCGCGACGGAACAGCAGGTCTATCGGAATATGGCCCGTGCCCTCGGTATCGACTTATCCAATCCCAGCGATCCCATTGCAGAGATGGTCAACGTCGGAATCGCAGACTTCGATCCCACCAGGGTACTCCGCAACTGCGAACATATGTTCCTCACTCTGGGCCGTCAAGGGCACGGAATGTTTCACATGATCCTCGCGCAGCAGCTGCAGTTGCCTACGATGGGACCCAAGGTCGTCCACTGCTCGCTACACAAGTACACGCGAAACGGAATGTCGCTCGATGAGACATTCGAGCGGTTCCGGGCTGACTACTGTGATAAGTGCCCCGATCACAAACCACGGCCGCAAGGTTGGCACTACACGCATGAATGGCAGCTGGCTGAGAATCAGGCCAACGCGGAGTTCATGAGTGGCCCCAAGAGCGCGACTTACGACAATAAGCCAGTCGGGCCCGCTCCACCGATCCCGATGCCCGGCAATGCTTGTGCCTCCTGCGGGCTCGACTTCGCCGAGCAGCCCGCGTGGTGGTGCGGCTTCTGCCAGACCTGGTTCTGCCAGCGGCCGGAGTGCAGGAAGACGCATCCAGAGCATCCTCATCCTTTCTGAAGGCTCCTTATGGCCCCGATAGACGTTGATAATCCCGAGACATGGCCGCCGCAAATCCATTACATGACATCGGCGTGGGCGAAACAGTGTGCAGGAAGAACTCGTTACACGAACGATCTTCCGCTGGCTCTGGAGCTTGAGGTCCCATTCCGGAAAGAACTTGCCGGACATCTGGTTCGCGCCTACCACTACACGAAGCTGCTTCCCCACGAAAAGCAGATGATTCAGAGGCAAGGCTTGCGTATGCTCACTGCCTCGCTGTTGGACGAACGCATCGAAGCGGGCGTTGTGGCGGGCACGATCTCTCCTGAGGAGGCTAGCGGCCTTCGAGCTTCACATGTTTTTGCGGCAGGCGAAGAACAGCATCGCGAGGGGCAAATTTGTCTTGTACTCTCCCATCGTCTGTTCAAGAGGGACCCAGGCGCATGCCTGCCCCTCTTGGAGTCCTGGGGTGGCGAAGGCCTCTACATGTCCTCTCTATCCATGCCGTTCCGTTCAAGGCTTGAAGAGATAGGCACACCGACGAGAGTGACAGCGTTGGTTGCGCTTGAGGACTCAAACAAACACCAGATCTATCCCTCATTGCACAAGCTCTTCGTTGGATCCCTGTTGCGACTGGATGATCTGGGAGCGGACGTATTCTACCGCTCCCCCATTCCTCCCGAACACATCGAAGAAATGGAAGACGTCGAGAACATTAGCCAGTACCGTTGATCTGAAAGATCTCGCCATATATAAGGATGGGCTTGTCAATGATCTGCTCAGGTCGAAGACCGACCAAGAGGGGGAGGACAGCAAGAGCTGGACCTTTCAAACGACCCTCGCGGCACCAGCGTGCAGTTCTCCTACGCCCGACCGAGATCGAACGGTCCTTTCGCCAGCAGGCGTTCGAACTCTTCTGGCACCCGCCGGCCGAATCCGTTGATTCCGTAGTTGGTGCGAAGCGCCGAGAGCCGTATACATTCTTGATGTCTCGCCGGGTCCTTCAATGCTGCCATCCGGGCATTTAGCTCCTCGGACGCGAGCCAATCCATCAAAACCTGCTCGTCGCTAAAGATGATCTCTTTGAAAGCATGGTCGATACTGCGCTTTCGGAACTCTGCGAATTTTGTCTCCGGCAGGTCCTCGCGAACGATCCAGGGTGGTTCAGCATCTCGAACCGTGAGGTCGATCTCCAGCAGGAGCCGCGGGGAGAGCGTTACCATCACCGAGTCAGGACCGATCATGACCGGCGAATCGCATAGGGGAAACGAGTGATTGCGGGTTCGCCAGAGCGTCCATTGCGCAAGAGCCGGAAGGATCGTCGCCCGGAAGAGGAATTCACTGTTGCCCCAAGAGTTCTTCAGTCGCCAGAAATACTCCCACTTGTCGATTCCGATCTCACTCGCCCTCGAGATTGCAGCCGACATGTAGTCGTAGCTGCGCATCGCATGCATCATCAACGTAGCGGCCAGGAAGCCCTTGTCCTCGAACGACTGGAGATCGCCCATTTTTACCGTCCGCATCCAGGCATCGTAGTGCTGAAGCGATTCAATTCCGGTGAGGATATCCTCGAAATCGAGGTAGACCTTCTCAGGGTGCGCGGTTACGTACTCCACCATCGAGTCATGCTTCTCGGGATACCACCTGGCGCAGAATCTTTTTGCGGAGTCGGGGTCGATCTCTGCAACTCCCAGATCTTTGTGGAAATGAACCTTTTCAACGGTGGTTCTCAGAACCTTAGCCGCACGCAGGTTGAGCGCGTACACGAGTTGATCTCGTGGAGGGCTTCCTCCCGCCGTGTCTGAGCAATACTCGCGGAAGTAGTCTTCGTTCCAAAGGGCCGTCCAGAAACACGGATTGTAGTGATTGCGTCGGGTGAATGCGTCTACCATTCGGACCTATACACCGATCATAATCCGATGCGCCGTGCAGGCGGTTCGCGTCTGGCCTGATTGGTGCGAGTATACTCCGCGCATGCAACCCCCTTGCATCTTTTGCGATAACGAATCCGGAAGCAAGCAGCATCTTTGGCCGAGCTGGATGCACAGACTGGTGAATTTCGCGCCGATCAACATTCAGGAATCGGCGGCAGAATGAAAGAGGGCGGGCACACGCGTGAACGATAGGGAAAGGACATCGGCGAGCTGGAGCCTGGGCGATCTCCTGCACTCCGACCTGCTCCCTTACCTTGCAGGCCTGATTCAGACTCTCCCATCCCTTCGTACTTTATTCCCGCAAATACTCCAACTGCGGGTGGTAATTGACGCCAATATCGTTCAGGGCGAGTTGCGATGGCGTCTTAAGAGTCGGAGGAAGCCAAGTGCTCGTTCCGCATTACATGAGGTGCTGGAGTGTGGTGTTCTGGTTGCGTATGCTCCTCATTTTCTTGAGAACGAAATACGGGAGCACGCCCCCCGGCTGGCGAGGGAGACGAAAACGTCGCTCGCCGATGTGTATCGAGAATGGAAAGATTTTCGCAAGTACATCTGTTTTTACACCGCACAAATAAGAGCAAGAGTTGATGTGACCCGGACTGATCCGGACGACGTGGCCTATATCGACACCATGGAGGAGATCGCCGCGCGGGCAATCTACACGCGTGATCGGGATTTCCTGCGGACAACCACTCCTGTCATTCTTGTTGCCATCGATACCACGCTCCAGCGATACGCGCGTGCAAGCTCAATACGAATCGGTCTTGTACTTGGATCGTCGTTGTCGGTGGGATTCGGCATCGAGGCGCTTCTCGCTCTCGGACGCCTGCTCGCCCGGCTATTTCAAGCGGCGAGACGTCTGTCGCCGGCAGCCCAGGTTCTGATCGTCGCTGCGATTGCGGCAGTCATCGCCCATCCAAAATCGCGAGCGAAACTGCTTCAACTGTGGGATTCTCTGAATAAAAGCCTCAAGCCGGCGATGTGGGAAGCCCTCGTGGAAGCCATGTACCAATTTACGGAAGCCACTTCGGAGGCAGAAGTGAGCCATCGAGCACTTCGGGAGATCTTGCCGCCGTCGAAGCGACATCCGCTGCTGTTTCACGCGCGCTCGATATGCCTCGCCGCGCGAAAGCCGCTCAATTTGGATGAGATCGTTAAACGTGTCCTTGCCAACGGCTATCAGCCTCGTTCGAAAAGGCCGCACGCTTACCTGCTCCGAAAGCTGCGCTCTGACAAACGGTTCATGGAGACTGAAGATGGCTGGATTATCTACGGAACCGATGTCTGATGCGAGGTCTTTCATTGGTAGTCTGATGGAGAGATGTTCTGCCCCTATTGCGGTTGCGATCACGGCCCGGCGACTCAGATGTCGTCTGAGCATGTGATCCCGTATGCAATGGGAGGATCAGACGGGCTTACGATCGTTGTCTGCGAATCCTCAAACAATCAGCTCGGAGGCCGGGTAGATCGGCCAATAATCGAATTCTTTCCAGTGCGGTCGGAGCGCTTCTTCCTTGGACTCAAGGGCACGGACGGCACCGTGCCCACCCTCGATTTGAGCGGGGTCACTTTTCTCGATGGCCGAGAGATGCGGTTAAGGAACGTCCTTGGTTTCGATGGCAAGGACATGCGACTCACGAGCCGTGAGATCGAAAGGATCCCAACAGATCAAGGTGAACGCTGGAACTTCAGAGGCAGCCCTGACGCGATCCGCAAGGCTCTTGCGGGCAAGATTCGCGATCAGGCCTTAAAAGGTAAATGGGTCAAGAACCATAAAGGCGAGATCATCACCCTAGAGAATCTGGAGCAGATGCTTCTGGAGGCGATGGAAGAAGTACCAAACCCCTGCGTGCTTCGAAAGATTGAATTCGAATACCTTTGGACTTGGCGCTTTTTTGCAAAACTCTCGCTTTCGGTTGGCCATTATCTCTTCGGAGAGGACTTCTCGCGCTCCGAAAGGGCGGATCAGTTGCGGCGGACGATGCAGGCGCAAACGATGGAGGCTGCTGGCTTGACTGGTGCGGCCATTTTTCCGGAGACTCACTCTCTCCCACCCCAATTTGCACAGTTCAAGACCAAAAGCGCGCATACGATCGTAGTCTGTCACGGGCGGCCGCGACTCCTAATTGTCAGCTTGTTTGGTTGGCTTGATGCCTGTATCGCTCTGGATCTGGTTCGGCATGGGAGCGGCATGCGGCCCGGCGAAATGCAAATACTGGAGATCACGCTCCCGGACCGTAGGTTTGCGCAGTATTCCTTGCTCAACTATATGAGACTTCGGGCGTCGCGAGAACCAGCCTCTCGGCAGGGAGATGGAAGGGACTCTGCTTCAAATTCTTGATCTATGATCTGATGGACCGGGGCCGGTTCCGACGCTTCTGATCATCGCGATTAGGTATTTCGAGAAATACATCGACAGAGAATGTGTTTGCCAGACTCTGCGGCGCGATTGATCTCCCAATCCACGCAACTGCGTTTCTATCAGCCTAAAATGGTTCCAACTGACAATCACCTCGAAAGGCATTGCGGAGTGGCGTCTTCTCAGAAACCCGAAATCGCTGTCCCGGAGGAAGCCGCGGGGCGCGGACCGATCTTGACCGGCGAGCTCCGTTCCCAGGATCATCGCTACCCTTCCATGCTGGTTCAGTTTGAGGAGATTCAGCCCTCGACCCGGAAGGCCAGGATTTTCCTCTTTCCAACCCCAGAACAGGCCCGCCAGTTGGAGCGCGATCAGGGTCCCATCTCCTTCGAAGGCTCGTTTGTTACGCGAGACTCCGTCGTTGATTACCGGCGTGCCTCTGATATTTGGCTGAAGCCGATTATCCAGATCAATCACAAAGAGGCTACATATTGGGCGCAGACCTCAGGGCGGATTGGCGAGTTGGAAATTCGCGAGCGTTACGAAGGGCCCGCGCTCCAGAGCAGAACAGGCCAGCCTTTCGCGTGGTTCGTGGCGGATCATTGCTTCTTGCTGCAAGTAATCGCGAATCCGGAGCGGCAAGAGGAAGAGGAGGCGACGAAACACGGCTTCTCAACAACGAAGTTCGTTCTCAGCCTTTCGGACGGGGCGACCGCCGAGGTTCACCGATATCTTCGGTCGCATCGCCCCGGCATTCTCAAGGAAACGAAGAAGATGGGATACAGCATCCTCGTGAAGGACTTCAAGGATGCGGCCCATGCGAAGACGGATGTCGATGCGCTGCTGCTATTGAGTTCCTTCGCGTCGCGCGAGAGAGCCGTCTCTACCTATTGGAGCGCCGACACGGTCAAGGAAGAGTCGGTGCGCCGCTGGCGATTCAATTTCGAGAGGTTTCCCAAGCGTGACGACCATGTGGAACCACTGGTTCTGCGGAGCAGAGAGAATGCCCAGCAGTTTGTTCAACGCGCCTTCGATGTTTATTCCCGGGCATTGCACAAACCCGTTCTTGATGCCGCCATTTTCGCGCTCCTGGCTCGCAGCCTGCCCCTGGAACTTCAGATTGCTCGTCTGTTCTCTGGCATTCAGAGCGCTCTTGTCTTCGCGCTGCAGAAGCCTCCGTCCAAGCGCCGGCCGATGGCCAAGACGTTATTTGACGAATTTGCAAAGCAAAAGCAATACTCCTTCCACGATCTTTGGCCGCTGTTCGACGCCAGCACCGGCACTCCGCTGTCGGAGATTCGGAATTCGATTGTCCACGGTGAAGCATTCTCCGAATCGGAATTCATGGCCCTCAGTTTTGCTGCCGAGAATCTCCAGTGGCATTTGGAACGAATTCTTCTGGTTGCCTTGGGCTGGAGCATCGATCATTCCGCAGTTTCGGGGAAAGCCCTCAACAACTATCACGCCTACCACTGGCAGAAAGAACGGAAAGTCCTGGATGCGAGAAGAAGCGCCGGCCCTTAGGAAGGTCCGGCTCTTTGAGTGAGGGGAACAGCTAGCAGTCGATGACGTGCCTTGCAGAGCTGGCAGAAAGGACCCCCGCTCGATCCTCTCTCGTGTATCTCCGGATCTCGGCCGATTTTGGAGACCGCCCCGAATCTGGCGCATGGGCGCATGACGAGTGGTTCAAGAAAGCCCTGGATCATCCCGTCGAGGTCATCATCGTGGTCACCACCAGCGTGACGATCATCTGCACCATTGCCGATATGATCGTCGCCGCCGGTCTGATAAGGACCTTAACACAGACCTCAATAAACTCGCGACCGAGTCCGGACTGTGGCCCGCAAGAACGGGACCTCTCATCTCCCTCAATTGTCACATCCATCTCGCCCGCAATCGGGCGAAACGAGGAGCCACCCGCCCGGCGAAACTCGGGACACTGATCGAATTTCCGCGTTCGAGCTAGCGCACCGCGAATGGGAACGTGATTGAATCCTCCGGGAGTTTGTAAACACCGCTTTGTGTTGCCGTACCTTCCACCGAGATCTCGTATTCGAGATTCTGGGTCTCGCAGACGAAGAGCCGTTCGGCCTTGGCAAATCCAACGGCTACCTGCCCGGGAGCGACTTTGGGGGGAATCCCACGATCGCCCTTATGCACAGCGGTCTGAATCAGTTTGCCGATCAGCCGGGTCTCTCCGGGGTAGATCACATCATCGACCCCGCCGCGAAACACCATCCAGTTGGGTTCCGAAGGACGCATAGGAATTCCGAATCCGCCGTTGCCGTCGATACCGTAGTGGTCCGGTCGCAACGTCGGCAATCGCTTGAAACGGACACCGGGGAACTTGGCGATCCCGAGGCCCCCGTTCTTGAGGCCGAAGGTGAGGTACCCCAATCACAATCATCCCACCGGTCGCGTTGGTAAAACCGCAGGCCGCTTTGGCAATCGTGCCGCGAGCCGCATCTGTGCGCGCCGGCCACTCTTTGCAGTCGAAGTCGGCGTCTTCCGGTTGCCCGATAAGAGCCCCGACCCCGCGCAGAGATGACATCTTCTTGTAAAACCGCTCCGCATTCGTAGGCACGGCGGATAGCATAACACCATCGCGAGCTTCCCATTCAAAACAGGTTTCAATGACGAGAATTCCACAACCCTGAGATGTTCTGCGCCAAGCAGGCGCGTAGTCTGTCACAAGAAGAAGGGAAACGATGCGCCTCTACATCCGCTCACGAGTCAACGGCCCCCACTGTCCCGAGTATGTGTTTGTGGGCACGTCCGAAGCCGCTCTCTTCTGGACTTCGAAACCCTGGGTCGAGCGGGTATGTCGAGTCATCGAGCAGGAAGGGATCACCATCACCAAGCCATTCTCGGCAGAACGCCAACCGTGCTCCGATTTTCAAGCGGAATCGCGGTCGCTCGGCGGGTTTGTCATCTCCTGCGAAGTTCCCGTCTGCGCATCTTGATCCATGCGCAGGAGGCCGCTATTGGCTGACCACCGCGCCATCCGCGCGCCGGCGTGAGAGGCAGAACCACGCCCTGGCGCCGTGAACATGGAACTCAGCGGCGCGGAGTTCGACGATTTCTAAAGCCGGTTCGATGGCCAGAACGACCTCCCGGGCCGAGCGCCGCGGCGGACCGACCTCCCGCGGCTGACCTTCGGTCGAGCCGATCATGCTCAGCCACAAGCCACCGGGGGTGAGCATCGCCGCCACCCGTGCTGCAAAGCCCACCCGCTCCTCCGGCTCATCAAAGACATGGAAGCAGCCGCGGTCGAAGACGAAATGGAAAGGACCGTCAGGAAAACCAGCGGCAAGAAAGTCATGTGCCGCGAAGCGGCAACGCAAAGCGCGACTATTCAGCTTCGCGGTGGCACGTTCCACCGCGAGCGGGGCGACATCGATCCCCACGACGTCGAAGCCGCGCTCCGCGAGGTAGATGGAATTCGTCCCTGTCCCCGCGCCAATCTCAAGCGTCCGCGTCGGCCGAACCCGGCCCGCGGCGACGAACTCCACCAGCAGCGGTTCCGGCTCCCCTGTGTCCCAGGGCAGTTCCCCCGCGTCGTAACTCTCATTCCAGCAGCGGTGCGCCATCATTAATGAGTCTAGCGCCCACTCCACGCCCGCCGCCAGCCGGGAATCGCACGGATTCAAGCGGTTTGGCGGAAATCTCGGGGCATGAGAGCGAAACTTGTTGTCTCGCTTCCGTCCCACTCTTCATGGCTCGCGGCCATCGTCCGACAGATCGTCTCTACAGGTACTCCAGTAGAGCGCTTGGTTCAGGCGAGCAGGGCCGAAGAAGTAGGTAGCCCAACTGGCAAAAGTTGCGCCGTTGGTCCATGCGCCCTATTCAGGCTGGGGCCGGCAAAGCCGGTGCACGATATCTAATTGGGTGGTGACGCCGATAGTCGATCCGTCTGGTTGGGACTTCGGGGTCAACCTACATATAAGGATGGACCCTTCTCATTTAGTCAATAACCGTCTGAAGTTCGGCTGAGGCTGGGTTCTGCGATCCATTTGTCGAACTTGACGATGTAGCCAGTCCGTCGCTCTCCCGAGCGAACGACGGGAAAATCCCGCAAGTATAGGAGGCGAATTGAATTACAGTTGCACGAAAGCTGTCCCTGGTCAGCATCAGTCTCATCACACCGGTGAATGAGCCCGCCACGCGGGTGAACAAGCCCGTCACGCCGGTAAAGGTTGGGCTGGGGACCCAAAGATCGGGAAGCCCTGTCCTGATCCGGTTCACTCCTCTGAGCCGCGTAAAAGAAACCTCCTCCGCTTTCTGATCAATTAGACAAGACATGTTTCTTGCTCTGACCTCGGCGTAGTTTTCTCGGGGTGTAAATCTCTATGTCTGGTCCACCGTGGGCCAGGACTCAGACCTGCTGCTCTTGTGCAAGGTGCGGGAAAACTACCGTAGTTCACTGGAAACTACCGTAGTTGGCTGGAAAAAAGCGATGTCTCCGTCGATTTTGCTTTCCAAGACTGGCTATCGAACGGTGCTGGATCTAGGGTAAACCCAGAGGTAGAAAAGTAGAAAAAGGCCATGAGCCGTGCTGCAAACACGACTCTTGACCCGACCATTACGATCTAGCCGCCAGAAGACGTCTAGGTCCATGGTCCCACTCCTTCTGCGTGTTTGTCGAGGGGATATCACATGGACGATCGCAATATCAACGGCCAGCCGGCCGTCAAGAATTACCCACCTCTCCGCGGCCTGCTTCGGGACCACGGGTTAACTTTCAAAGCCGCCTACACCACCGCCGACATAGCGCGCATCTTCGGCGTTTCTCAGCGCACCATCCTCTACCTGATCGCCAGCGGCAAGCTACCAGCTCGCGATCTCCCTGGCCGCGCCAGATTTCTTCCGCAAGATCTGGAAGAGTACCTGCGCAACGGCGCCGGAACAATCAGCCCTGCTCGCACGACAACCATCACAACGGCCGTAAACGAGGGCGCTAGCACGCTACTCCCCATAGCCATGCTCACGCTGGTACTCGCCACCCTTCTTGGGTGGCGAGCCTTCCCGGACTTGGATTTCATATCCAACAACTTCCGCCTTCTTCCGATTTTTCTTCCTTTCTCCCAGTCCTTCCGGCCGAGTCCGGCTGGTTCCGACTTTCTCTGCATTTTTTCTAGGAGTCCCCAATGAAACTAACAGATCCCCAGGTGCGCAATGCACAGCCGAAAGACGCCTCTTACAAGCTCAGGGACGGCCACGGTCTGCACCTCCTCATTAAGCCGAACGGCTCCAAGCTTTGGCAGGGTCGCTACGAGTTCGGGCCCGATAAAAAGGAGGGATTGATGTCTTACGGCGCTTACCCCGAAACCACCATCAGCAAGGCACGTGCTGCCCATGACCAAACCCGCAAAGATCTGGCTGCCGGACTCGATCCGATGCAGGCAAAAAAGGACCGGCAACAAAAGGCCAAAGAGGAAGCGCGGCGCGCCCAGGTCGCCGCGACCGTAATCAATCCGTTTAGGAAGATCGCAATGGATTATTTTGATCATTGGAAAAAGGGGAAATCGAGCAAGTATGTGGACGATCAAGTGGTGCGACTGGGAAGAGACATTCTCCCACCACTCGGCGATTTAGAAATTGCATCTATCACCCCGCCCCAGATCAGCGCTTTGGCGCTTGAGATGGAAAAGCTTGGCCCGTCTGTCGTTCGCCTCAACTTGGCGTTCATCAGTCAGATCTTTCGGCACGCGATACTCCGCGAGATTTGCACTCAAAATCCGTCTGCCGCGTTCAGGCCCAGGGATATTCTGCAACCCGTGGTGCATGAGAACTACCCCCGCGTATCGCAAAACGATCTGCCTGGACTACTCAAAGAGATGGACTCCTACAAGGGGCGCAACCCGAGTGTGATGCTTTACATGAGGATGCTTTCTCTCGTTTTTACCCGTCCGACGGAACTGCTCGAAGCCCAATGGCCCGAAATAGACTTCAGGGCTGCGCGGTGGGATATCCCTAAGGAGCGCATGAAGGCGCCAGAAGGGAAGAGAACCCCCCACATTGTGCCACTATCGACGCAGGCGCTCGCGACCTTAACGGAGTTGTGGAAACTTCGCAAGGATGACAAGTGGGTATTTCCCTCACACTTTGAAGCCGTTGAGCATATAACTCTCTCCTCACTGACGTGTGCTTTCAGGGTTATGGGGTATCGCCGCGAAATGACATCCCATGGATTTCGCGGTGTTGCCTCGACGTGGCTATACGAACAAGGCATTTATGAATCTGACTGGATTGAGGCTCAACTCCACCACACCCAGAAAGATAAGGTCAAAGGTGCGTACAACTGGGCACAATATCTTCCCCACCGCAAGAAAATGATGCAGGACTGGGCGGATCATTTGGACAAATTGCGCACCTTAAAAACCACATCGGACCGGGGGGGGCGCATGGTGCTTGGTCCCATAGAGGGAGCAGAGGAGGAAGAGCAACCGCCAGAACAGAAACTTGGTCCGGTACTGTTGCCCGCACGCCGCACCGCATAGCATGCCCACTGACCAACCCAGACGCAGCGTCGTAACGGCGTCGATGTCGATTGTCGGCGCCGGATCCGTTGCCGGGCCGCACGTTTAGACCCCGCAAAAATCGCCGCCTGGTTATGCGGCGATAAGAAGAAGTAGCCAGCCACTCCATACGTCTACCCACACTCCTTCGGGAGTGCTTTTTTTTGCTCTTATTCCACCACCCAGAAAGGGGCACTAGCCATGTTCGACACCGGCTTATCCTCCACCGATGCCACGTCCGTCCTTACTGCTGATATTTGCTTTATTCGCCTTCGGGCCGTCATGCGTATTACCGGGCTAGGAAAAACTTCGATTTACCGCAAGAGCACGGACGGAAGCTTCCCCGCACCTGTGAAGCTCGGCGACCGGGCCGTTGCCTGGATTAAGGCCGAGGTCCTAGTTTGGGCCGAAGCCCGCGTTGCAGAACGCGGGCTGTAGAACTACGCGACAGAAATCGCCGGGTATTCCACCGGGTATCCGCACGATGGCCCGCAGTAAGCATCTGATTCTATTACTTAAGCTGAAGATGATGTTCTTCGTCGTGGCTTAATTCCTTAGCGATTCAAGCGCCCCATAAGCTACTACGCCAGCAATGTAATGTCCGTATTTTTCAGTGCTTTCTATGTGCATGGAAGTTTTTAACGTTCGCTGCGCCCCCCTGCAGCCCGCCCGTACACCGGGTATTTGGCTATCCAATACCCGGTGATGAAGAAATCATGGCTGCCCTCTTCTTGCATTCACTCCCTGGCAGATGCCCCCTGTCTGAGCGAGACCATGCTCACTGCCGATCGGGATCCTCCCCATTCAGTTCAATGATCAACCGCTTAGGCCGTTGCGCCGGTCAGGAAAGAGGCCGCGAGGAAGCTGAACGTCGGAACTGACCAACAGCCTGGAAAACGCGCCCACACCGTCTTTCCCCGCCAGCGTCACTTGCGTCACGATCTATACTTCATAGCTAAGCGTGTACAACTTTCTTCCGGCATTTGCAGTGAGCTGCTGGGTTCCTAACCTGTTGCTCAGCCTGCGGTTTCCGGATCGGAGCGCGCTCTGTCGACTCTGTATTGGAAACCACAGAAAGCATGGCGCAATTGGAAAATATCGAAGCAATCGAGGCGCGGCTCTGGCGGGCGGCGGATCTGCTGCGCTCGAACTCTGAACTGGCTAGTAACGAATACTTCATGCCCGTCATGGGCCTAATCTTCCTCCGCCATGCCTATAGCCGGTTCCTGGCGGTCAAGCCGGAGATCGAAAAGACCCTGCCCTCACGCCACGGCGTCACCCGCGCCCTCACCAAGGAGGACTTCAGCCAGCGAGGCTCCATCTTCCTCCGCGCCGAGGCCCAGTTCGACTACTTCATTGCCAAGGCCTCCGATCCCAAGCTGCCCGAGATCGTCATCCGCGCCATGGAAACGATTGAGGACGACTACGCGAGCCTCAAGGGCATTCTCCCCAAGCAGGAGTACCAGTCCATCCCCGCCGACCTGCTCGGCGACTTGGTGCGCACGCTCAACCCCGAGGAACTCAAATCCGCCACAGGCGATGTCTTCGGGCGTATCTACGAGTATTTCTTGACCCAGTTCGCCGACCTCAAGGCCCATGATGGCGGCGAGTTCTTCACCCCCATCTCGCTGGTCCAGTTCATCGCCAACGTGCTCGAACCCACCAGGGGCACGGTCCTCGACCCGGCCTGCGGATCGGGCGGCATGTTCGTCCAGAGCGCCCGCGTCGTTGAGCAGCACCACCAGAACCCCTCCCAGCGGCTTACGTTCCGGGGCTACGAAAAGAACAAGACCACCGTCAACCTGGCCAAAATGAACCTGGCCGTTCATGGTCTCGGCGGCGACATCCAGCAGAACATCACCTATTATGAGGACCCGCTCAACCTGCTCCACAAGTGCGACTACGTGATGGCCAATCCGCCCTTCAATGTGGACGAGGTCGATGCCGGCAAGATCGCCACCGATCCCCGCCTTCCCTTCGGCCTGCCCGGAGTCACCGTGGCCAAGGGCAAAAAGAATGGCGACGAAAAGGGCAAAGGCCGCGTCCAGAACGGCAATTATCTCTGGATTCAGTACTTCTATAGCTATCTGAATGCGCAGGGCCGAGCCGGGTTCGTCATGTCCTCCCAGGCGTCCAGCGCAGGCCGCGACGAGGCCAAGGTCCGCCAGAGCCTGGTCAAAACCGGCCACGTGGATATCATGGTAGCGATCCGGTCGAACTTCTTCTATACCCGTACCGTTCCCTGCGAACTGTGGTTCCTGAACAAGGCCAAGGCCGCCGAGCATCGGGACAAGGTGCTGATGCTCGATGCGCGCAGCGTCTACCGCAAAGTCACGCGCAAAATCTATGACTTCAGCCCCGAGCAGTTGCAGAACCTGCTCTCCATTGTCTGGCTCTACCGCGACCAGCCGGAGCGCTTCCGGGCATTGGTGGCCGGCTACCTGCGCCGAACCCGGGCTGAGGCCGTCGGGATTTCCGCGCTCGTTGCCGAATTTGAAAAGGCCGCCGCCGCGCTTGAACCACTCGCCCAGAAGTTCCTGTGTGGCCAGGCCGCGGACGGCGCCCACGCCGCGCCCCGCGCCGAGTTCCAGACAGCCGCTGCCGAGTTCAAGCCCGACGCCAAGGCCCTGCTCGGCGAGTTGGCAAAGTTGCCCAACGCCGAAGATGGCGACCAGGCCGCCGCTCTCAAAAAGAAGACAGAAAGCTCCACGCCCACGGCAGAGAAGACGCGCGACCTCGCCAAGCAGGCCGACCATATATATAAGGTTGCCGAGCGCTTTATCGAGGTCTGCGAAAAGTCGCTCGACGCCCGCGCCAGCGACCTATGGATCACCAAAGAGGTGAACCGCGCTCGCAAGGCCGTGGATGAAGCCCGCCACCAGCTGGTCGAGGGCCTCAGGCTGGTGCGCTACTTTCACCGCCACGCCGCGTGGCTGATCGAGCGCTTCCCAGAGGGCCAGCTGGTCGATGTGCTTGGACTGGTGAAGCTGGTAGACAAGGCCGAGATCGAAAACAACGACTGGAGCCTGACGCCGGGCCGCTATGTGGGCGTTGCGCCGGAAGAGGTGGATGAAGACTTCGATTTTGAGGAGACCATGCGCGACCTGCATCTCGAACTCGCTGGGCTGAACGACGAGGCCGCCGAACTGGCTAAAGCCATCGCCAAAAACTTCGAGGAGCTGATCGTATGAAAGCGACCGGCTGGAAAGCCATCGAACTTGGTCCGCATTGCTCGAAGATCGGGAGCGGCTCGACTCCGCGCGGAGGTGACGCAGTCTACCAACAAGAGGGGGTGTCATTCATTCGAAGCCAAAACGTTTACAACGGGCAATTCACGTCCAACGGGTTGGCGTATTTGAATGATGAGCAGGCTAAAAAGCTTAGGGGAGTTGAAGTTCACCAATCCGATGTACTTCTGAATATCACCGGTGACTCGGTTGCCCGATGCTGTCTAGTGCCTGAATCCGTACTTCCAGCACGAGTCAATCAGCACGTTGCTATCATACGTCCGGACCCCCGTTCCTTCGATCCTCGCTTCCTGGGCTATTTCCTTACATCGCCGCAAATGCAGGCAACGATGCTCTCGTTGGCTGGAAGCGGCGGTACAAGAAAAGCTCTCACGAAGGAGATGATTCAGCGATTCCTAGTTCCCAATACGCCCATTCCGAATCAGGAGCGAATAGCAGGCGTTCTTTCCGTCTATGACGACTTGATCGAGAACAACTGGCGACGGATCACGCTGCTGGAGCAGGCAGCGGGGCTGTTGTATGAGGAGTGGTTCGTTCGCTTCCGCTTTCCCGGCCACGAGCACGTCAAGTTATTCAACGGCCTGCCCGAAGGATGGGCGGAGCAACATCTTGAAGAATTGTGCGACGAGGACGACGGAATTCAGACTGGCCCATTTGGGAGCCAGTTACACCAATCGGACTATCGTGACGAAGGCGTCCCAGTGGTGATGCCCAAAGACATGATTTCCTTTCGCATTGTTTCCGACGGAATCGCGCGAATTCCGGAGCAGATCGCCGAGAGATTGTCCCGACATCGCATGGTCGAAGGAGATACCGTATACGGGCGACGTGGCGATATTGGAAGACGTGCCTATGTTAGCGAGCGAGAGGTCGGCTGGCTCTGCGGTACTGGCTGCCTGCGTTTGCGCCCAAATAGTCAGAAAATCGATCCACGGTTTCTGTTTGATGCGTTGGGCGCACCGAAAACCGCCGGGACAATCGCGAACCGAGCGAAGGGCGCAACCTTGCCGAATTTGAACTCCGCGATCATGCGTTCGGTACCGGTGCTGGTCCCGTCGCGTTCTATGCAGGAGCTTTATAGTGCACAGATCCGCCCGATGAAAAAACAGATAGAGATGCTAACCGCGTATAACGATAAACTCGGCGCAGCACGTGATCTGCTACTCCCACGCTTGATGAGCGGCGAGGTGGAAGTGTGACGCCCAGGACCTACACCGAAGACCAACTCGTTCAGCTGACGACGGCCGAGTACCTGCATGAGCAACTCGGCTGGGAAAGCGTCTACGCCTACAACGAGGAGGACTTTGGACCCGACAGCCTACTCGGTCGCAAGAGCGACCGCGAGGTGGTGCTGACCCGGTATTTGAAGGCGGCGCTCGTGAAGCTGAATCCCGGCCTGCCGATCGAGGCCTACCACGAGGCCGTGCGCCAGGTTGTGGAGATGAGCGCCAGCCAGACGATCCTGGTCGCCAACCGCGAGAAGTACAAGCTGCTGCGCGACGGCGTGCCGGTGGCCTTTCGTAACGCCAAAGGCGAGTTGGTCAAAAAGACCCTGCACGTCTTTGACTTCGATCATCCCGAGGAAAACCACTTCCTGGCCGTACGCGAGTTCTGGATACGCGGCGATATCTACCGGCGCCGCGCGGACTTGATCGGCTTTGTGAACGGCGTTCCGCTGGTTTTTATGGAATGCAAAAACGTCCACAAGGATCTGGAGCGGGCCTACAACGAGAACCTCTCGGACTACCGCGACACCGTCCCCCATCTTTTCCATCACAACGCGCTTGCCATCCTGGCCAACGGCATCGACGCCAAAATCGGCGCGATCACGGGAAAGTACAAGTTCTTCCAAGAGTGGAAGCGCCTGGAAGAAAAGGACCGGGGTACAGTGCAGATGGAAACGCTGCTGCGCGGCGTGCTCAGCAAAGAGAACCTGCTCGACATCTTTGAGAACTTCATCCTCTTCGACGATAGCGGCGAGCAGACGGTGAAGATCGTGGCCAAGAACCACCAGTATTTGGGCGTGAACGCGGCTATCGTAAGCCTGAAGGAGCGCGAGGCGCGGAAGGGCAAGCTGGGCGTCTTCTGGCATACACAGGGCAGCGGCAAAAGCTACAGCATGGTCTTTTTTACCCGCAAGGTGCATCGCAAGGTGGGCGGCAACTTCACCTTCCTTGTTTGCACAGATCGCGAAGACCTGGATACGCAGATCTACGAGACGTTTGCTGGTTGCGGCGAGGCCAACAACGACAAGGACCCCTGCCGCGCCTCGTCCGGCCACCACCTGCGCGATCTGGTGGGCCAGCAGAAGTCAGTCATCTTCACGCTGATCCAAAAGTTCAACGAGAGCGTATCGCCCGAGCAGCCCTGGTCGCAGCGGGACGACATCATAGTCCTGAGTGACGAGGCGCACCGCACGCAGTACGGCTCACTGGCGCTGAATATGCGGGCCGCCCTGCCCAGGGCCAGCTTCCTGGGTTTCACCGGGACGCCGCTCTTCTCAAACGACCAGATCACCAAGCAGGTCTTCGGCGGCTATGTAAGCACCTACGACTTCCAGCGCGCAGTGGAGGATAAGGCGACGGTTCCGCTCTTCTATGACGCGCGCGGCGAAAAGCTGGGCCTTGCCACCACGGAGTTGAATGACAAAATCGCCGCCGTGATTGAAGAGGCCGAGGTCAACGACCTGGACGTGGCCCAGCGGCTGGAAGCCGAGCTCAAGCGGGATTACCACATCATCACCGCGCAGAAGCGGCTGGAGCAGATGGCCGCGGACTTTGTCCGGCACTACTCCAAAGGCTGGGAGAGCGGCAAAGCGATGCTGGTGTGCATCGACAAGATCACCTGCGTGCGGATGCTCGAGCTCATACTGCCGCTTTGGAAGAAGCGTATCGCGGAGTTGGAAGCCGAGCTTGCCGCGATCGACGACGACCAGGAGGTGCAGTTCCGCGTCCGGCAGCTTGCGTGGATGCGCGAAACCCTGATGGCCGTGGTGGTGAGCGAAGAGCAGGGCGAGGTAGACCGGTTCCGCAAGTGGAATCTCGACGTCAGGCCCCACCGCCAGCTCATCAAGGAAGGCTTCGAGCTGCCCGACGGCCAGCGCATGAGCCTCGAAAAGGCTTTCAAGCAGGAGTCGAACCCCTTCCGCGTGGCCATTGTGTGTGCGATGTGGATGACAGGCTTCGATGTGCCATGCCTGGCAAACCTCTACCTGGACAAGCCGCTCAAGGCGCACACACTGATGCAGGCCATCGCGCGCGCCAACCGCGTGAACGAGGGCAAGGAAAACGGCCTGATCGTCGACTACTGCGGCATCCTGAAAAACCTGCGCAAGGCGCTGGCCACCTTTGCCGGCCGTGGTGACGAGGGGCACGGCGGCGGCGAAGATGAAATCGATCCAACTCGACCGAAGGAAGAACTACTGGAGGCTCTGGCCGAGGCCATCGGCATGGTACGAGTCTTCCTGTCTGACCGCTGCGCATCGCTCGACGACATACAGAATCTGACCGGATTTGCGCGGAACGCAGCGATAGTGAAAGCCAAGGAGGCCGCTAACGAGAGCGATGAGTCGCGCAAGCGCTTCGAAATTCTTTGCCGGACGGTTTTCAGCAAGTTCAAAGCCTGCTTCGGTGACGATAGGCAACATGAGTTCCGCGCTGACCGCGACTCCATAGACATTGTCTATAAGAGTTTGGAGAAGGACACACAACTTGCCGACATCACCGAGATTATCCAGAAGCTTCATACGGTGATCGACGAGACCATTGAGACACGGACGCAGGGCAGCGACGACGACACAATCTACGACATTAGCAAGATCGATTTTGACCGCCTGCGGCAGGAGTTCCAGCGCACAGCTGCCCCGAATACAACTGTCCAGAACCTGCGCGCAGCGATTGAGAAGCGGCTGAACCGGCTGATCGCGCAGAATCCCCTGCGCACGGATTTTCAGGAGCACTACCACCAGATTGTCCGCGAGTACAACCAGGAGAAAGACCGCGTCACGATTGAAAAGACCTTCGAGGAATTGCTGCGCTTCGTGAATGAACTGGACGAAGAACAAAAGCGCGCGATCCGGGAGGGACTCGACCAGGAGAGCCTGGCGCTTTACGACCTGCTGATGAAGCCCGAACTCAGTCCCAAGGAGATCGGTCAGATCAAGCAGGTCGCGGTCGAGTTGCTTTCGACGCTCAAGGACGAAAGGCTCAGAGTGGACCAGTGGCGGGATAAAGAAGGTACCCGCGACGCGGTGCGGTCGGCAATCTTCGATTTCCTGTACAGCGATAAGACCGGCCTGCCGACAGCCTATAGCGAAGACGAAATCCGAGACAGGTCCGAAAAAGTCTTTCAGCATGTGTTCTACGCCTATCCAACCGTGCCTTCCCCAATCTACCCAGCGTCCAACGTTGCGGATGTAAGCGAAGCACCGTTCGCTTGAGCCCGCATTCGGGCCCCAGCCCGCCGATAGATCCGGCCTCTTAGAACCCGATCGTCTACATGCAGGTCTCGGCTGTTTTTCTTATGGCTCCTCACGCTCCCCTCTTAATCACATTGATTTGAAGGCCGAGCCTAGATGGCCGAAGTTATTGCGCTGAGGCAAGTGCGCGCGCTGCGGTGATGACTCATACAGTTTCTCGACAAAAATTCTCCCCCTCGTGCATAATCGTCTAGCGCCAGACACGAGATGTGCTTTTGGGCGGAGTTGGTTGCGGGCCCCCGCAATATCCGAATTTGCTGTCGATCCCGTTTAGAAGGCCGCTCATTGAAGACGCGGCCTGAGTTGGGATCAAGTCCCGCGCCTCGGTGGCATCTCTCAAATCCAGCAATTTGCCTCAACCAAATTGATTTGTGATATCCTGCTAGCAAGAAACTGCGACGCGAGCGCCATGCTCCCTTCACCCGGCAGATTCTGCATGGGGTGGCTACGCAGAGATAATCGGATCGCCCGGTTGCTCTGTACGTCTTGGAAGGGTCGGACGTGTTCGTTGCGCCTTCGGCGACGCCGGTAGCTATCGGCAAGCGGAAGGAGATGCGCCAGGGGTCACTTAATCGTGCCCTTAGCACCTCGGTTATGACACCAACCGTCGCAACTGCGTATTCCGGTGATGTGGGCAGGTGATTCCGCTCGAACTGGGCAGGCGTCGGAGCGAAGCGACGCTGGTTGCCCTTTACAGTAATCAGGTTGCCCACATGAGTCAAGAATAGGGCAAAGAAAATATCAGCAGCATCATTTCGTTTCTTGCTCTTCTGAGCTGCGCGAATGTGGATTTTGTTGGATTTGGGCAAGCGTTACGTTTCATGTGGGCAGTCATTCCGGTGATGTGGGCAGCCCCAGACTGCCCTTCGGATTGCGGCCTCGGGGCTTGGCTGGATGGGCGTCTTGCCACTGGTGTTCCATTTACGCCACTCTCCACGAAGCGGCCCCACACAGCTCTAAAGCCCCGGAATTTCGCCAGGGATGTGACCTCAGCGATGAAGCGAAAAACAGTGTGCAAGAATCTCCAACCCCTGATTTATACTTGCTGCGCCAAGACTCTTCTTCTAAATCCCTTCTCTCTTTGGAGCAAGCATTCCCATGACTCGCCTCTTGATTGCCCTCGCTCTTGTCTTTGCTGCAACGTCATTTTCCGCCGCTCAAGGCACATCCGTGGTATGGAAAAGGTTCCAGCATCTACAGCATGGCGTTGCCCTCAGCGGCTGGTTCTCTGAGAGCGGAAACTACTCGCTTGCCCAGCTTAGGGCCTACACAACGCCTGCTGACCTCCAGCACATCCATCAGCTCGGGTTCGATCACATTCGCGTCCCTGTCGACCCGGTCATCTTTCAATGCGAGGCTTCTTGGGAATCCTGTGAGCGGATTGCGTTCCTCGATCAGGTGATCCAGCAGGCAATTTCCTTTGATCTCGATGTCATCCTCGACTTTCACCCCAACCCCCAATACACGCATCTGCTGCTCTCGAACGGGCAGTCTGCCGAGAAGTATCTTCGCCTCTGGGGCCAGATCGCCGACCACTACGGCGCCATGAACCAGGATCGAATCGTCCTCGAAGTCATGAATGAAATCAGTTCGCCTGACATGAATAGTTGGTTCGGCCTGCTTCAGCAGTCCATCGGAGTCATCCGCCGGCACGCGCCCAACTCGACGATCATTGTTGAAGGGGCGGGCTACTCGGATATCTGGGATCTGGTTCAACTGCCCGCGCTTCCCGATAACAACCTGATTTACAACTTCCATTACTACGAACCGCATCTTTTCACGCACCAGGGCGCAACCTGGGGGTTGGACTACTGGCTCGATGTGAAGAATGTACCTTTCCCGCCGACCGACAAGGGAATCTCCGATGCCATGGAGCACACCGACTCTCAGGAGGCTCGGTGGAGGATCCTCCAATACAAATCGGATCACTGGGATGCGGCCCGGATCGCCAGCGATGTCGAGTTTGCCGCTCAGTGGGCGCATGAACGGAATGTGCCCCTCATGTGCGATGAGTTCGGCGTCTATCGCAACTTCTCCCCGCCGGAGTCTCGCGAACATTGGCTCACTGCGGCACGCACTGCATTCGAGAAGAATCACCTTGGCTGGACCATGTGGGATTACCAGGGCGGATTCGGCGTTGTGTACAAGGAAAATGGTGCGGTTCGCGACGACGATCTCGTGCTGCGCAGCCTCGGACTGAAAAAGTAGCTTCCGTTCCGAGGACTCCCGTCCCGACGCTCGTCTACCAGTCGGAGTACTTGGTTCCGTCCAAGCCAATGCCTTGTGATTTCGAGTGGACGTCGAAGACGCTCTGCCCGCCATAGGAGTCTGAGTCTGGATCGTCCTGCATCGAGCGCAAACCCCACTCGGCCTTGCCTGTCATTGGGTCCACCGGAATCCGCCGCAGGAACCGCACCTTCTTGCCCTGGAGATCAATCCCGTTCACCAGCGTCTCCAGGTCCGGCGGATAGCCATTGCTGTCCACTTTGATCTGGACGGCTCCGCTGTCGGCCACGTCTTTATAGTGATCAATGGCGTCGCGCATCTCCCACAACTCACGGCGTAGTTCACGCTCTTTTTGCCGCTTGATCACGAGCAGAGTCATGGGCGCAGCCGCGGAAGCCAGAATGCCGAGAATCGCGATCGTGATGATCAGTTCGACCAGCGTCAGGCCGCGCTCTTGTTTGCGGCGCATTCGGATTGAAGATCGAAGACTCACCGCGTCGCGTCCCTTCCGGCCTATGGATGCTGGGCCTGGATCGCCTTTTGCAGATCATTCCACCCCACCAGGATAAAGCCTTTGTCCTTGAGGAACTTATGGAACTCGGGATTGCTCACCACATCCAGGTCGTTCTGGCGCCATTGGGCGCCCCAGTTCGGATGATCCCAGGTCATTCCCTGTAACTCATCATCGTCGTATCCCAAATGTACGCTCAGTAGGTACACTCCCGGGGGCAAGGCGTCCAGAGTCTTCTCATAGGCACTCAGCCAGTCCTGCTTGGCGAGTCCAGGCATGATTTCTATCTCACGGTCCACCGGCAAACTCGCCAGGTCCACTTCAACCTCGCCGAAAGTGTAAATGCCAGGCTTGTTTGTGGCGACACCTTTAGTTTTCACCAATTGATTTGGAACCATGATGGGCAGCCCGTACTCGCGGCCCATGTTCCAATATGACTGAAACAGGCGGGGTGTAAGCATCATGGTCCGCATGTGGTTGTCGAGGTGCGAAACGGGGATTCCTGCACGCTTCGCCATGTCGATCTGGGCGTGCAACTCGCCTTCCACTTCCGCCGGGGTCGAGTGCTGGGCCACCGCAGCGGAACTGCTGGACAGATAGCCGCCTGGGTCAGTCAGCCCCGACCCCTTTGGCAATCCGGACACTGGACGCCAGCGATAGCTTGACCAATCCGAATTCAGGTCGAGCCGTATGCCAAGGTCGGCATTTGGATGGCTGCGCGACCAGCGCAGAACCTCTGGAAACCACGGGCCGGGGACGAGCACTCCAGCCGAAGTTACCCACCCTTTCTCCAATGCCTCAAAGCTGGCCTTGTCGATTGAGTGGGCCATGCCGAGGTCTTCGGCCTGGATCACCAGAAGACGCGCATCTGCTGCATAGCCAATCTTCTCGGCCACTGTCTTCTGCTGGACTGGCAATGCTTGCTGAGCAGTTCCCGACAGGCAAACCCCGATGGCCCATGCCCCATGGATACAGCCTCTCAACATCTTTCTCATTCCGAGGTTCCTTGTCTATCGCTGCCGACGGTGAGTATTGGCGAGCCCAGCCTTCGACAGGCAGGAACGAAGGGTGAGCGCCTTTCGACTGGAGCAACGGCGAACATCCCGTCTGTCCCCAGGTTTCAAATCGCTTCAGACCACTCGGCATCGCACCATCCTCGTCCGGCCACGATCTTACCTCAACGCCCGCTCATCGCAAAGAACGCGATGAACGGGGCACAGCTTTTCATGGCGCATGGCCATCTCTGGAGTCGATGCCTGGGCCACCTGCCCTGGATCGGTCAATCCCGACCCCTTTGGCAATCCGGACACTGGACGCCAGCGATAGCTTGACCAATCCGAATTCAGGTCGAGACGTATGCCAAGGTCGGCATTTGGATGGCTGCGCGACCAACGCAGAACCTCTGGAAACCACGGACCGGGGACCAGAACGCCAGCGGAAGTCACCCACCCTTTCTCCAATGCCTCAAAGCTGGCATTGTCAATCGAGTGGGCCATGCCAAGGTCTTCCGCCTGGATCACGACGAGGCGTGCATCCGCACCATAGCCGAGCGCCTCGGCCACAGTCTTCTGGTGGACGGGCAATGCTTGCTGAGCTGTTCCCAAGACGCAAAGCCCGAGGGCGCATGCCCCATGGATACAGCCTCTCAACATCTTTCTCATTCCGAGGTTCCTTGTCTATCGCTGCCGACGGTGAGTATTGGCGAGCCCACCC
>Ga0302187_10000798_pt1 | contig 27757 bp, 29 predicted proteins | sample II_Bog_E1_3_FD_202120 | JGI IMG/M metagenome (GOLD analysis project Ga0302187, IMG submission 202120) | Peat permafrost microbial communities from Stordalen Mire near Abisko, Sweden - II_Bog_E1_3 | ecosystem: Environmental > Terrestrial > Soil > Wetlands > Peat | place: Sweden: Abisko...
CGCAGCGTGTGCAGCGCAGCGAGGATGCTGTAGACGTAGCCGTACACGGAGGTCGGGCCAGTGTCCCCAGGGCTGCCGATCGTATAGCTGTTGGTGCCCATCACGATGAGGAAGATGTCCGGAGCTGTGGCCGCGAGGTCCTGGGCCAGCGTGTTGCCGGCGGTGCCTCCGGTGTTGACCGCTCCGCTGACGGGCGCGTTCACGCCCGTGCTCGATCCGCCATAGTCCTCGAAGAAGCCACCCCAGCCGCGGCCGGCGTGGGCATCCATAAGGACCTGCGTCATGCCGGTGCGCGCGAGCAGCGTCGGAATCCAGTTGGTGCCATAGGTAGCGGTGATGGAGTCGCCCCAGATGGCGATTCTCTTCCCTGCCAGCGGCGAGACGGCGGCCTCGGTGATGAAGCTGGCCACCGTCGACGTGGTGACGATCTGGTCCGCTGACGGGAAGAACGGGATGTACTCCGAGGGCGTGATGGTGCCGGGCACCAGCATCGCGGCCGTAGCGTCTTTGCCTTGCAGGCGGATGTAGGCCGCGCCCGCGGGCGCTGTCACCGAGAAGGGCGCCACCGAACTGTTGAGCGGCTGGCTGCTGATGAAGGCCTCGCTGGCGTCGTACCAGGCGAAGTTCGCATAGGCCGTGTTGCCTTCGCCATCAGTGGGCACGATGACGTAGGGCTGGCCAGCCTGGACCGGAATGAATGGCGAAACGAAGTGGGCTGCGAAGCTGGCGGTGGAACCATCGCTCGAGTTGAGGATGGTGTTCGCCGTGATGCGACTCTTGTCGAAGAGGTTGACCAGCAGCGGCAGGAGATTGGTGACCACTTCGCCATAGATCGTCGAGGTCGCAGCGGCGATCATCGTGGCAGCGTCGGCCGGGGAGAGCGGCCGGAACGCCTGATACGTGGCCGGCAGCGTTGTGCCATTGACGAGCATCGCCGTGCCGGTAAGCGCGTAGCTGGGCGTCAACCGCAGGAACGCAGCCGTCGAAGGAACGCTGAAGGGTGTGTTGGCCGCGATGGTGTTGACGCCGGAGATGTAGGCGAAGCCCTGGTCGTAATACGCGAGCCCCGCAGATCCGCTGCCGATCGAGAAGTTCGCGACCATCTGCCCGCCACTATTGGCGGGGATGTAATCCGAAGCCGAGTAGCCCGGGTAACTGCCGAGACCGCCTGTGCTGTAGTCAACGACGCCTCCAGCCACCATCGTCGCGGCGTTGAGGAAGTTGGGCGACGATGGCATCCTCGAGAGCACTGCAGCAAGCTGGCTCAGAGACGCGACGCCGGGCGTACCTGCAGGCCCTTGTGGTCCGGTCTGGACCGTCACCTGTGGCGCAAGGTTCGGCGTGTAGGTGTCGAAGCTGTAGGTTAAGCCCGATGGCTGCACGCACTCATAGCCGCGAGCGAGAATGACCTCGCCGCTGACATTGTCGGTCACCGTGACGCGATAGCCGACGTTCACTGGCGTGGTGAGCGTGGTGTCGGCCACAGAGACGCTGAAGACTCCGTTAGAGACAGCAGCAGTGATCGGCCGCGAGATGACCTGGCCAGCTGTGCCGCCCGAGCGGAAGGAGATGGGGTTGCCGCTATTGTCGACCGGAGCGAAGGAGATGGTCGCGTTGGCGACAACAGTGCCGCTGGCGTCCTGCAGATGCGCGGCGCTGACGGTGGTGAATCCAGTAGGCATGGGAAGTCCTTCAGGCTCGCGTGAGCCCTGGCTGGTGGTTACCGGTTATGCGATCTGTAGGTTGGAGATTGTGACGCGGGCGAAGGATGAGTGCCCGGCAGCAGGAGATCCGGGGAAAGCGCTGATCGAAACGACAACGTCCGCGAGGTTGGTACCGGAGGGGACAGACGCGCTGTAGCTCGCAGAGGCCAGCGCGGCGGTCTCTGCGACGAGCGTGCTCCAGGTGGAACCGTCGAGCGTGTACGTGATGCTCAGATAGGGCGTACCACCGGTGGCCGCAAACGCCGCCGTCAGCGAAAGCGTCATCGTCGCTGTCGTCGTGCCTGCCCAGCCGAAGATGTTGAGCTGCCCAGAGGACTCGGTTGGGTCGGAGTCCAGATCGCTGAAGGGCGGCGTAAAGGCATTCCCCGAGACGATCGCCGTCTGGCCAGAGGTCCAAGCGCCTGCAGGATTTCCCGAAGGCTGCGAGCCGAGATCGTCATAGGCGTCAGGCAACGATGACGACGCTCCCGAAGCCGGCGTCGTGGTCTCGCCGATCGCGAGCATGGTGAGCTGGTCTGCGAGCCACCCGTTGCGGTCGGTGTAGGTCACATAGGCCCCGGTCGCCGGGTTGAAGTTGATGCCGTACCAGGTTCCGAGTGCCTCAGTCGCCCAGCTCTGCGCCGGAAGCGTGACTCCAGCGCCGTTGGCCAGCGTGCCGGAGCCTGCATCGGTGATGGCTCCGCCGAGCTTGTAGACGGCGACGGTGGCCGTGGCGCCTCCGGAGTTGGCGAAGCTGCGCACGGTCATGTTGGTGGCGGTCGACGTGGACGCGCCGAGGTTGATGGCATAGGCCTGCACGTTCGCAAGATCCTGCTCTTCGTTGCCGTAGAGGTTCCAGCTGGTGAACTTGAGATAGATCACCTGGCCCTGCAGCACGGGATCGACCGGATACTTGGTGATCGCATCGTCCAGCCGCACAAAGACCTCGCCGGCAGAGTGGGCCTGCGAGTTACCCGCGAAGATCCCGCGACGGAGATACGTGCCGAGGTCGTAGCTGTTGGTGGTCGAGGTCGATCCGGTGAGCGTGGCCGTCTCGTAGCTGATGAGCTCCGAGCCGATCAGTGCGAGCGTCGCGAAGGCATCGGCGTCAGCCTGCGTTCCGCTGGATAGTGTGCCGGAGGTACTAATGCTGACGGTGTTGGTGGTGTCCGGATCGGAGCCGGCAGCGACGGAGTTTGTGAGGATGCCGGCGCGCGACGAGCCGAACTGCTTTGCGATCTCGGCATAGCTGTTGCCGTCCTTCGAGAGCCACACCCGGCAGCCGCCCCAGCTGGGGCCGCCCCCGAGTGCGAGCCAGAGCTGGTCAGCGCCGGAGGTAAGGCGGTTGTTCGGCTGGAAGGCTGCGAGGAGCCGCGTGGCGCCGGGGAGATCATGCGCGCCAGGCTGATTGCCGCCGGTTGCGCCCTTGGGGTACTGGACACCGCTGGCGACGCCATAGAGGAAGTCTTCCGCGATGACGGTCAGGTTATCGTCTTCGTCTTCCTCCACGGAGACGATGCGCATGGGCGTCGCGCCGAGGTTGCCGGTGGTGAGGTTGGCGACGATGATGTCCATCGGCTCGAGGAGCTGGTAGTACCAGGGCAGCTTGAAGTGGAAGTTGCGCAGTGCCACGCTCTGCCGGCGCAGCATCATGTTCATGGCGATGGCCGCATAGAGCTGCACGCGGTACATCTCTGCGTTCACCGTCTTCATGGGCAGCAGGGTGTTGGTGAGGATCGAGGCCTCGTCCTGCTCATGGATGATCTGCGTGTTGTAGTTATCGTTCGCGGCAGAGAACTGCCAGGTGACGCGGTTGTAGTTATCGGCGAGATCGGTGTCCGGAATCTCCAGCGCATTCTTGCCAGGCTCGCAGAGGAACTCCGACTCATCAATCTCATAGACCGGCTGCGTGGGCGGCGTGAAGGTGCGGCCATTCGCAGTGGCCGAGGTATCACCGTAGGGAATGATCTTGAGCTGCGAGCCGCTCCACACCGGGGCGGCGTTGGTGAGGTCGCAGATCTCCTGCAGAAAGCTGAGGGCCTTACGAGCGGAGTCGAGGAACGGCGAGATGAAGAGATTGTTGGCGACGCAGAAGTTGGAGTAGACAGTGACGTCCGCGAGATACGGCCAGTTGCATCCAGCCTTCGCATCGGTCAGAAAGTCCGTGACGACGACGGCGGCATCGCAGTCGGCGATGCCGGAGCCAAAGGCCTTGCGGCGGCCGTTGATGACCTCGACGGAGAGCGAAGGCACGGTCGCCCCGGTGCCGAGATCCATCGACGAGCAGACCAAGCGAGCGATGCCGGCATAGGCCAGGGCGCGCGTGGGGTACTTCGACACCATGTAGCCCCACGGCGTGCCGGCATCGCTGCCCAGGATCGCGGTGATGGCATAGCGCTGCAGCGGGCTGAGCGGGGAGTTGGTGCCCGGGCCCGTGTTGATGTTGGAGAGATCCGCCGTGGTGTAGGCGTAGGTGATCGAGACGGTCTTGCCAGCGTCGGCCGCGGCGAAGGTGTAGAGGCCGGTGTTGCTGTGGGTGTACTGAAGCGCCGACGGAGAGCCTCCGGTATACGCCATGGGCGCGGGCTGATTGCCGGTGACGGTGACAGAGCCGTCCGAGCCAAAGTCGTTCGCCGTGAGGCTGTAATCCTTCGCGTAGGTGACACCTTCGTCGTAGTAGAAGGCGTCGTCACCATAGCCGCCGTTGGAGACCTGGTACGTGCCACCACCGGAGGGGATGGTGAAGGTCTCCGTCGCACCCACCAGCGAGGATGCACCGCCGCCGTCATAGACATCGCCGAAGGTGTCGATCGGCCCATGACAGATGAGCGCATCGACGGCAGCGTAGTACTCATAATCGAAGTTGCCGCCGCCGCCCTTGCCGCCCTGCGTGACCTCCTGCGAGTTGAAGTCCGCGAAGTCCAGCAGCTTGATGGGCGCCTTGAAGCGGCCCCAGCCGATGGGGATGGCAACGCCGTACTCGCTGGTGCCCACCTGGATGGTCCCCAGGCGGTTGGGCTGCTGCGAGCGCGATCCCAGTCCTAGAAACGCCATGTGGCCTCAGTCGATCAAGCGAAGGTAAAGAACAGTGGACGAACGACGTTCGTGCGATTCAGCTTCGAATCGAGCGAGACATCGCAGCGGACGACACCGCCGGGATTCATGGCGTGCAAGACTCGCGGCCAGTCGAGCACGATGGCACCGTGGGCATACACGCGGCCGAGCCGGAAGAGCGCGAAGTCACCAGGCGCGGGAGACTCAACCTCTCGTACGCCGGGGATGGCCCGGACATACTCGAGATAGAGCTCGATGCTGCGGTGGAGGTGCCACTGCGCCACATAGCGCGGCGGAGGCGGCCAGCGAACCCCCAGAGCGGCCTGATAGACGGCCAGGGGGAAGAGGGCACAATCTGCCCCGCAGCCCCGCACCGCAGCGTTGGGGTGGTACGGTGTGCCTTCCCAGGCGAGGGCCGTGGCGAGGATGGCAGCACGATCCATTAGTAGGTCACCGTAGGATCCGGCACGTAAGGTTTACCGCGGAAGAACGGCGCCGTGCCCGAGCTGGAGTCGTAGCCGAACTTCGAAGTACAGGTGGCCTGCGTCTTATCGCAGCCCGCTGAGACGCTGAAGGTATCGCCCGTGGCGGGTGCGGCCAGGAAGGGCGGCGACGGCACGATCGCTCCCGAGGCATAGCTCTTGACGAGGTAGTTGATCCCGCTCATAGCTCCGGAGGTGAAGCTGAGCACGCCCTGGGTGAAGTAGTCGTCCGCGTTGGTGAGCGCGGTGAGCAGTTTGTTCTTTGTGGAACCCGCGCCGGCCGCGCCGGTGAAGGTGTAACTTGCCGGGTTGACGCCGCAGCGCACATCGAAGACCACGGCGTTACAGTCGGCCTCGATGACGTCGAAGGGATAGTCGCGATCGAGATCGTCGAGCATGGACTTGACGGTAAACTTGGCCCCGCTGGCCATGACGTTACTCTCGTTGAGGCGGCCGAAGAAGCGCACGATGGGCGAGGTCCACTGCAGCGTTGCATCGGCGGCGAAGACACGCTGGTGGGTGAAGACGGCGCGACGGAAGAAGCCCTGCGCGATGAGGCCTACCGTGGAACCGTTGGCCTCCTGCAGCTCGAGGTCCTGGGTGCTGACGCTGGTGCCGCGCTCCACACGGATGTTGCCGCGCACGATGCGCGGTGTGGGCGAGTAGGTGTGCCCGGCGACGACGATGGGCCGACGCCAATCCGTGTATCGCAGCGTGAGCCCGCTGGTGAGCGCGAAGGTGAAGAGGTTCGCGCGGTAGGCGAAGCGGGGCCGCGAGGCCAGGAAGGCCGCCGTATCTGTGGGTGCATCGAGGGGCATGGCTGGCTCGCGGTTACCGTTTGTCCTGGATCAGCTTGACGCTGTCGGCCTCATAGAGGTCGAACATGAAGGCCTTGTATTCCAGCGAGCTTTGCGCGAACCGCACGCTGAGACGCCAACGGAACGATGCGGTGATGACAGCATCGGCGGCCGGAGCAGAGGCGAAGGTGATGTCTCCCTTCGTCCCCAGCGTCCAGCCGGAGGTCACCGGCGTGCCGTCGGCGGAGATCTTCACCGACCCGGGAATGGGGTCCTGCACCTCCATGGCGAAGCCGCCGATATCGCGCATGAGATAGAAGACGGTGGTCGCGCCGTCGCCCGTGCCGATCTGATGGGCTGCCACGGGCTCAGGCTTATCCGTGAGCAGCTCCGGATCGATCAGGAAGGTATCCGCGTTGCCGCCGCGCTGCAGGAAGAAGCCCAGGAGTTCTTTCAGCTCTGGGTAATTCTTCGGGTTGCGTGCGCTGGGCCTTCCCTCCGAATCGCGCAGGAACTCGTAGTTGAGCTCCACGCTCCACTGCGGATAAGGATCGTTCATGAGCACGGTGACCGCGCCATTCTTCGATCGCTGCTCCACGTTGTCAAACGCAGGCGAGTAGGTGATGTCCCAGGTAAGGCCCGGGAGACACGGAAAGAGTGCGTTGCTCATCTCAATTTCCCTTCAGCAGCGATCGCGATGATGGAACGCCATCCATGCTCCGAAACGCCTTCTTTACCGTGCGCTTGAACTGGCGCTCAAAGTCGCCATAGCCGCCCTGTTCGCCATGGAAGGTCTGGCCGCCCATATTGAAGTGGTTTGTGACTCCTCCACCGCCGGTAGTGTTGTTATTGACCATTCGCTCGAAGTTATTGGTCTGCGTGGTGGTGAGGACACGCTCACCTGCGTGAGCCAGGATGGGCACACCCATGCCAGGTGTGCCGTTGACGATGCCACCAGCCTCGAATGCTGCCAGGGACATGACGCCAGCGAATGCAGCGCCGGCGGCGATGGGTGCGAGCACGGGGCCCACGAACGGGATGCCAGCCACAGCCTTGAAGGCTCCGGCCGCTGCCGACTTCGCGTCGGTGAAGATACCCTTGAAGGCACTTTGCTTATGGATTGCGTCCCCGATCGCGGCCGACTGTCCATCACTCTCGTTCTTCTGGAGGTTTGCTGCGCGATGCGCCGCGACCTGCCGGATCTCCGATCGCACAAAGTTGGCGAGCATCTGCTCGGCGGAGCGAGCCGCACTCTGCGCCAGGCTGAGGCCCATCTCGGCAAAGTCGCGGCCGATGCGGCGGTTGCCCTGCAGAAGATCGTTCTGCACTTTGAGCCACCCGTTATTGATCTGGTCGAAGGCCGTGAGATAAGGCTTGGCCGTGGCGGCGGTGATGGCCGCCTGGTCTCCCTTCGACTGCTGGCCGCCCTTCGCCTGGGCTGCGTTGAGAGCGTTCTGCGCCTGCTGGATCTGCGAGGCGAGCTTTGGATCGTCCAGTGCCCCGGTCTTCGGATCATGCTTGGCGTTGGCCGTGAGAGCGTTCAGCCGCTCCAGTTCCTTGCGCAGGATCGCGATCTCCGCCGAATATTCCTTCGCATGGATCTTCGCCTGCTCCTGCGCAGCGGCCAAAGGACGTAGAGCGCCAGTCTGCTCATTGATGCGGAGATTGGCCTCGTCCATCGCGAAGCCAGCCTGAGCCTGCTGCTCCAGCCCCTTCGCGACCTCGCGGTTGAATGGCTCCCAGCGCTCCCCACTGCGGGTGACATCCTCGGCCTGTTCGATTGCGGCCTTATTGACCTCAGCGAGGGACCGCTGCACGCCCTGCAGCGCGGTGGCCGCCTGATCGGCGTCCTTCGCCTGCGACTCCTTGAACTTCCTGATGCCTTCGCCGGCCTTCTTCGCACCTTCCTGGTCGATCGCCGTGATCTTGTCCATCACGGACTTGTATTGCGACGGGAAGCCCGCGAACGACTCCTTGCGAGCATCCCAGAAGTCGTGCTCCTCCTTCAACGTGACGGAGTGCAGCTGCTTCATCTGGTCGAGTTGCAGCTCGGCCGCACGCATTGCCTCTTCGCCAGCCTTCGATTCGCTCTCCGGCTTGTCCTGCTTGAGCTCGCCGAGTTTCTCCTGGTTCCCCGCGAGGCTCTCGATGAGATCGTACTGCGTCGCGCGATCACGCAGCTGGTCGGTAACGCCCTTCAGGTTGGCGAGCTTCGCCGAGTTGTCGATCGCATTGACGCCGGTGCCGCGACCGTCCTCATGTGCGAGGTCGGAGAGGCGCTTACTGTCGTCCTGCTCCTTCTTCAGACGCGCAGACTCTACCTGGTACGCGGTGATCTGGCTGGCGAATGCTGCCCTCACAGCATCCGCGTGACGCTGTCCGGCGGCACGCTGCTCATCATCGGACTTGGCTGACTTCAGCTCGGCGACATAGGACTCATTCAGCGTCCGGATCTTGTCCTGGAAGGCCTGGTTATCCTTCAGCAGCTCCTTCTGCTGCTGACCCGTACCCTGCACGCCCGAGAGGAAGCTGCCGGCCATGCCGACCGCGTTGTCCTTGAAGAGCGCCTCGAGCTCCTTCCGGTCCTCGCGAAGTGCGGTCTGCAGCTGATAGGCGCGTTTGATCGCCTCATCCAGAGCGACAGCCAGACCATTGCCGGGATGCCCCGATACCTTCGCAATCTGCTCATCGAGCTTGTCGTTCTCGATCTGGAGATCGATGATGCTGAGGCCGGCCTTGTCATGCATCACCGAAAACGCTTCGGCGATCGTCACTCCAGCATGGGCAGCCTTCTGCTCAAGCTGGTAAGCCTCTTCGCCGCCGCGAATGAGCGCCCCGGCAAAGAGGGCTGCACCCACAAGCGGGAAGATCTTCTGCATCGCGCCGCCGGCTCCCAGCGTGCGACTGATGAAGACTTCAAGCGCTCGGATACCACCGTTACCCTCGAACGTCCGGATCGCCGCACTGGTGGCCTGCACATCGGTGACGGCCCTGTGGCCAGCCGCGGCGACGGTGAGCTCCGTTCCCGCAAGTTCCTTCTCGGCCGCCGAGAGCGCGATCACGACGGCGCGGCGGCGCTCCTGGGCCGCTGCAAGCAGAGACGTAGAGGCCGCCCCCTCGACGTCCTTATCCTTGCTGATGGTCTTCGCAGCGGAGAGGGCGTTGTCGGCAGCAGCGAGATCCTTGGTAAGCTCCGCGACCCTCTTCGCTTGGGCCGATGCCACGTCGGCGCCAGCCTTGATTTCATCCGAGATGCGGCCCCAGGCGCGCTTGGTGCGGCTCGCCAGTTCGTCGAACTGGATCGTCATCCCCTGCGCCATCGACTGCACGGCCGCACCGCTGGCAGCCGTGCCGTCAGCGACGGTCTGGGTGTCGACAATCGCGCCGATTTTTACGACGTTATCCGGCAAGGCATGCGCTCCGTGGTGCTCTTTGAATCAATTCGGAAGAGTGGAACCTGCGCGCAGGTCCCACTCTTCCGCCCACTTCATTGCATCCAGCACCTGGGGCGTTGGAGGAGATGCAGGTCCGAGGTACTGCGCGATTTCGCCAGCCCCAGCGCGCGCCTTCGGCTCCGCCTGCTTGAGGTGCAGCAGAGCCAGGATGGCATCGGCTGTCGGGTGCCTCAGCAGGTCGCGATAAAGCGCCAGCACACGGTTGGCCGGCTGCGTATCCAGAACGTCGAAGGTCCACCCGGTGCCGCGGATCAGGACGGGATCTATCTCGTCCCAATCCAGTTCGCCACCGGCTGCTATTCCCCCGGCTCGATCACCTGGAGGCCGGAAGCTCCCTTCACGGCTGAGACCGCCTCAGCAAACGTGTTGAGGTCTAACCACCCACCGAGCAATTCATCCGTAACCTCCGGATAGTTGCGGCGGATGGCGATCCCCACGATGGGCAGGAACGTGTCGAAAAAGCGCTGGAAGTTCTCGTCCGTGATGTGCTCAAAGTCCTTGCTCGAGAGAACGTCATAGTTCTCCTTCATCTGCGCATAGGACAGGCTGGGAACGAGATACTTCTGACTGTTGAGATAGAGCGGTACACCCTTGAAGGGGACAAGAGGCATGATGCAGATCTCCTGCGGAGCCGCCAGTGCGGCCCCGCTGCGCGGTTGTTCGTGCGTTGAGGATGTGAGTGGAGTTAGTTGGCGTAGAGCGTGCCAAGGTTGTCGCTGGCATCCGCGCATGCAGTGAAGTCCACATCCGCGACCCAGAAGTCATCCTGCTTGGATGGCAGCGAGTAGGAGCCGAAGGCGACGTTGTTGAGCTCCAGAGCCAGGAACTTCCCTTTGGTCGAGTTGAAGAGCATGAGCTTCGTGATGACGGTGTTCCCGATCGGCAGCTGCGTCAGCGCCAGCGAGACACCTCCGGTCGTGGTCGCCGTGTAGCTGATGGCAACGTGTGTGGCAGTCTCCGACGCGTTGAAGGCATAGCTCGCGGCAGTGGGGGATCCGCCCGTAACCGCGGGCGTGAAGGCGTACTGGCCCACAGCCGGGGCAGACGCCACCTTGACCATCTGGTCGCCCGTGTCGTTGTTGATGGCGCCGAGGTCCTCGACGACGGTGAGCCCGGAGCCAACGGTGGGAGTGATGCTCGCGGCCGTCGCGTGGACCTCATCGATGACCGGCAGGTTGCCGCCGGTGGTCTGCGCGGCAGCAAAGATGATCTGATTGATGTCCGCAGCGCTAAAGCTCGCGATCTTGAGCTTGCCGGTGACCTGCATCTTGCCTTGCGCAACGAGTACAGCGAACTTCTTGTTGCCAAAGAGCGACTTCAGATCGCCCTTGAAGTCCACCTGCGCGTCCTGCATCACCTTCAGACGCGTGGGCGTCGGGTTGGTGGGCAGGTTGCCCGCCACTGGAGTGACCGTCACCACTCCCGATCCAAACTGTGCATTCATGGCCGTCCCTCCTCAGAGACTGGGGTTGAGGTTGCAAACAAAACGGCTGCCCGCAGAGAGCGGACAGCCGCGACATAGGTACCTGAGAGCTTCTAGGGAAAGACAATCCGGATGGGCACGATCGCAGCGCCCTGGGAGGTCTCGATGCCCGGGTCGACGTCGGCATCGCCATCGATCCAGCAGTTATCGACCAGGCCGCCGAGCGTGAGCTTGTTCGAAGTGATGCTGTCCGGTGACATGGCCGCCGTGATTGTGGCGAGCATCCCACTGAGCACGCTGCCACCAAAGCTCTGTTCCCTTCCGATGGCCTGCGAGAGTGGATCAGGACACTGGAAGTACAGGATCAGGAAGCCGACCGCTTCGACCTTCTGAAGACCGTGGGGCCGCTGGCGGAACATATACCGCGCCTCGACGACAAAGAGCGCGGGCTGCTTCGCTGACGACAGCGTCGGTGGCTTGGTATGACGCCGCGAGATGACTTTGAACGTCGATTGACACTTTGTCTGCAGCAGCTCCAGCAGCGCTGTCCAGGCAGGCTCGGGATTGAATGCATTCGTCATGCTGACTCGCCTACTGCGGCATCGATGCGCGCTTCGATGGTTGCGATGATCGCCGGCTGATATTCCCGCAGCGAAGGATTCATGATGGGGTGCGGAGCAACCTGGAAGGCAGCGTGCCCGTGGGTGAAGACGCTGCGGCCATCGGCGGAGAAGAAGCCGTACAAGACGCCCTGGACGGCAGGGACGCTGGTGCCTTCGTCGAACCACACGCCCATGGGCTTGCGGCCAACCATGCTGGAGACGGTGCCCTTGATGTAGCCATCGGTCTGCGTAACCTTCGGGCTGCCGAGTACTGCGCCGACGAACTGGCCGCTCCGGCTGACGATGGGATCGCCACCCGCATGCCCGGCAACCACATACGCCAGCCCCTTCATCGCGTCGGCCATGCCCCCGCGGATGCCAGCGAGCACGTTGGCTTTCACGCGATCGAGATAATCGGGTATGCCTGAGGCGTCGACGGTGAATTGCGGGATCACTGGACCTTCTCCGTCGTCGTGCGGTTGATGCGGGTGACGCGATAGTCTCGATCATCCTGGCGCTTGTTGTAGTTCGGCCAGCAACGCTTATAACGCTCGATGACGGCCAACGTGCCCGGCGGTGCCGGTGCCTGGGCGTCATAGGTCACATGCTCGCCGCCGGCGTCGCGCTGAGAGGTTATGCCCGTGCCCTGACGGCCCCGCCAGCGCAGCGAGACCCATTCCAGGACTGCCTGGACCACATCCGTGGGCGGTGTGACGTAACCGGCGTTGTAGGTGACGCTGACGGCCGCGCCGTCCCGCATTGTCGATCCGCCGACGAAGAAGATGTCCCGCAAGCGCTCCGGATCGGGCTGCTGCACGATGCTGTAGCCGGTGGCGATGCCATCGGATGAAGCCGACACGCCGACACCGGCTACCGTGAGTGCCGAGACGCTGTTGATGGGCCAGTGACGCAGGCAGAGATGCGTGCCGCCGTCGCCTTCGCGAACCTCGGTATAGTCCTCCGCGAGGAAGTCGAAGCGGTCGATGGCGCGGAGGAAGTCTGCACTGGTGGCCGTGATGGCATCGGACAGGGCCTGGTCGAAGTCCGTTGCTTCATCAGGGTTGCCGAGCCACTGATTCAACTGCGCGAGCGTGATGAGGTCGCCGGTGGCCATCAGGAGATCCTGTTCATTTCCGCGCTCAGCAGGTTGAGCGCAACGGGCGGGATGCCCTTGCTGGTGGACCCGTTCTCATAGAGGTCCTGGATGATGAAGAGCAGGGCCTGGCGGATCTTGATGGGTATATCCGCAGGCGAGTCGCCATAGCCGCAGATGAATTCGACGAGGACGTTGTTGGGCACGCACTGCAGCGGCGGCCAGGGTGTGGCGAAGGGCGGAAGGATGCGCGCGGTCTGGGGCCCGGCGCCCTGATCGACGAGTTGATAACCCCAGGCCGTCATGTCCTGCGAGGTTCCAGAGACGTCGGTATAGGTGAAGCTCACAATCGACTGAAACGGAGGCTTGGGCAGCAGCAGTTCGGAGTAGCCTTCACGTCCGTAGCGCATGTTCCGGCGCGGCCAGCCATCGCGAGCCCAGCGCCAGGTCTGCGTGATGAGTGCGCAGTGGATCTCGTCCTCGACCATTTCGCGCGCAGTGGCGATGAGCGGACGAATGCGCGCCGCGAGGATCTGGGCCTGCACCGGGTCGGCATTCTCGCGCGGATCGAGCCCGAGCTGAACCTTGGCGTCGTAGAGCGTGACGGGCTCGATGGCCGGCGGCGTGATGCAAATGAGGGACATGCGGGCTCGCGGAAGAGGAAGGGTGAAAGGTGGGGAGGGGCCGAAGCCCCTCCGGAGTTGGGTTTAGGCCAGGACGGTGGGTGAGGACTCACCAGCGTAGCGGCCTTCGGAGAGGATCAGGATCACAGCGGCCAGCGTGGAGTTCGCGCCGGCGGTGATGTGGACCCGGAGGTAGCTGGAGCCGGCAGGCAGCGCGTCGGCGTCGATCTCGATCTGGTAGAAGATGTTGTCGTTCGCGCTGGGAGTAATGCCTGCGGCGGTTGCCGACAGCCGCGCGCTGAGGACATCGCCAGCGGCGGTCTCCTGCGAGAAGTAGTCGAAGGCGATCGCAGTGGCTCCATCGCCGGCGGCATCGGTGCAGGCCTCAAGCAGGATGGCCGTGGGTGCGGCTGCCGTGATGCCCAGCGCGACGATGATGGAGGCGTGACGCCACATGCTGAAGTTGAATGCCGCGGAGGCTTTGCCGCCGGTGGCATCGACAGGGGGCAGCAGAAGGGCCGTGTGGCCGCTCTGCGCTGCGTAGAAACGATCTCCCGCCATGGGGTGATGTCCTTTCGGCTCCGAAGAGCCTGTGAGAGGTTTACAGACCGTGCGGCGAGGTGATTGGCCTCGCCGCGATCTCTGCTATGGCCAGCGCCGCTTAGGAGCGGGTCTGGAGCTGGATGAACGGCGACTGCAGGTTGGTGCCGTTCTTGGGGGTGACGGGCTTGTCCCAGAGGGGCTGGCCTGCGACACGCATCTGCCAGCGGAAGGCCTGCTCACCGGTGAGGAAGGCGACATGGATCGAGGTATCCGCCTTGACGCCCCCGCGCTTGCCGAGCATGTACTCGTCGAAGTTCGCAAGGGTGATGTCGCCCTGCGTGCCGCAGGTCTGGGCATATTCCACCGGGATGACAGGCAGGCCCAGCAGCAGGCCATAGCTGTTGTTGTTGCCCTTCATACCCGGAGGCGTGTAGAGCAGCTCGACAGCGGTGCCCGAACCGCGGGTAAGCTCCCAGAGCTGGTCTTCCATGTCCTGGTTGATGAACCACGCTGCGTTGGCGCGCAGGTAGCCCGGCATGCGGGCATACATCTTTTCGATGTTCTTGGTGACGATGGAGCCTGCGGCCTGCCCGGACTCCTTATTGAGCACCAGGAGAGCCGGGCAGTTCCTGATGCCGAACGGGCCGGCACCCGAACCCGGGTTGTTGAAGATGGCGTCGCCGACCTTGAAGCTGAACTCATCCGGGACCACACGATCAACGAACGCCTTCCATGCGGTACCGTCTTCGAGCACCTCGTCCGTCGCGTAGGTGAGGACGGTGAGCTTGTCGGTCTGAAACGCCATCTCGCGGAACTTCGGCTTGGTGCCGGTGTACTGGCCCGCTTCACGCGTCCAGAAGCCAGCGACGCCGCCGTTGCGCTGACCATCTACACGGCTCGCATCCGTCGCACCGAAGAGCACGAGGCGATTGGAGCTCATTGGCTGCTGGCGGCAGCGGTTCGCGACGGGATCGGCTGCGAAGGTACGCGAGATGATGCCCGGAGCGAACTCCGCCGGCACCAGGATTGCGCCTTCAGCATCCGTGGTCTCATTGCCGCCCTGCGCAGCGGCCACAATGCGGACATCCGCGTCATGCGCGTTGAGCTTCGCGTGCCGGACCGCGCCCATGAAATCCGCGAGGGACTCGAAAGGCTTGCCTTCCGCGTTGTCGTGGCCGACCTGGACGGCGCCGGGACCGGAGACCTGCACGCCGGTGGCGTTGCGATCGAGCTCGATCAGCTCGAGGGCGGCCGTGAGGTCGGCGTTGGTCTGGGTGACCGATGCCTTGTGCGCGTCGAAGGCGGCGCGCTCTTCCGCCGTGAGGTCGCGGTTGCCTTCCGCGACGGCCTTATTGTGGATCGCTTCCATCGCCTGGCGGTGCATAGCGATCTTTTGCCGCAGTGCGTTGATATTCATCGTGGCCCCTCCTGGGCTCGTGGGTTGGGGTTGTGGGGACGCGCTGCGGCAGGCACGCCATGGGGCGCACGTTGCAAACGCACGGAGCCAGCGGCTTAGGCCGCCGGCGATGTTGGGAGATCCTTAGAGCGCGGCCAGCTCCAGCTCGCGTTGGCGAGCCCTGGCGTTGCGCTCCGCGTGCTTCGCGCTGGCGGAGCTGCAACCGCAGCCATCTGCGTTGCAGTCGGTGACCGTGCAACCGTTGCAATCGCCATCACCACAGGAATCACAGCCGCAGGTGCAGGTGACGGTGGTGTCGTCGGCCACTGCACTCTTCACGGCACTCTGGCTGTCGAGGCGCTCGCGGAAGGTGCCCGCTGCGCTCATCTGGGTGCTGGGGGAGTCAACCGAGACCCCGAAGCGCGCCAGGACGCTATCGAAGGTGTCGATGGAATCGACCATGCCGAGCTTCAGCGCCTGTTTGGCACCGAAACAGAGACCCTGGCCGAAGGTGTCATGCACGGTCTTCTTCGAGACTTTGCGCCCCGCAGCAACTGCGGACTCGAAAGCGTCGCCGGCCTCATCCACGGAGTCCTGGATGTGCTGCTTCGCCGCGTCGGAGAGTGGCTCGTAGGGGTTGCCCTCGGCCTTGTTCTCACCAAACTTGATAAGCGTGTTGGCGATTCCCTGCTTTTTGAACCACTCGCTGGCGTCCTGGTGCACGCAATAGACACCGATGGAGCCCGTCTTCGAACTGGGGCTCGCGACGATCTCCGTTGCTCCCGCGACGGCATAGTACGCGGCCGAAGCGCAGAGCATGTTGACGCAGGCGATGGTCTGTTTCTTGCCGCGCGAATTGCGGATCTCCGTTGCGAGCTCGTCAACGCCTTCCACGGTGCCGCCAGGCGAGTCCACGTCGATAACGATGGCCTGGACGTTGGGGTCGCTCGCCGCAGCTTTGTACTGCCGCAGGAAACGCATCGTGGAGGTGGCCTGAGGACCGCACATATCGCCCATCGCGGAGCCGCGATGCAGGATGAGGCCATAGAGCGGCAACACAGCCACCGATCCAGTGCTGGCAGACTGCACTTTCTGCGCGCGCGCGGCCTGCAGCTCGGTTTCAGCCTGGATCTTCGCGAGCGTATCGGCCGAAGCGGAGCCGCCGAGGGCCTTCATCTCGAGCACGGCATAGATGCCTTCGAGATACTCGGGCATGACGGCCCAGCGCTGGGTGCGCATTGCGGCCAGAATGGCGCTGTATTGACGCATCTAGATGCCCTCCACGGCGAGTTTCGCGAGCTTTCGGGGCTCGGTTGCTGCGATTTGTTCGACCCAGACCTGCGCGGCGGCAAGGAACTCATCATCCTCGTCCGCGAGGTGCATGGCGAGCTGCTGGCCGCGATCATCACAGGCCGACCGCACTTCAAGCGTTGTCTTTGCGTTGAGGCGGAAGACTTCAGCGATCCATGCCGCGTGTTTCGCGTAGAACTCCGCGACTTCCGAGCCCGAAGCGCGATGGTCAATCATCTTGCGGACCTCGGAGGTCTCGCGACGCACGCAACGCTCTGCCTGGGCACTGGCCATCAGCTCAAACTGCGCACGCTTTGCCGGCGACATCGCCTTTGGGTCAGAGTCGCCGCCGGCACCGTCCTCCGGAGCGTCATCATCCTCCGGATCGCCACCGGCCGTGGCCGAATTGACCTTGGCCGGGGCTTCGAGCTGTTTGAGCGGCAGCAGATTCGCGGACCGCCAATAGACCTTGCCCGCACCGTCCGCGATCGGGTTGAGGTCCTCGAGCTCGCGAACGTCATCCGGAGAGAGCCAGCCATGCTCGATTGCGGTGGCATAGCCGGCGAAGCGCGTGGCGTTGTCTCCACGCATGAGCGCGGCCATGGAGAGATGACTGTATTCGGCGTCGTCGAGGAGAAGATCCCGCTGGACGGCCTGCTCCCACATGATGACCATGGGGTGCACGACGTTTTGCGCGCGCATGATGTTGAACTGCTCGACGGAGGCATAAGTAGCGGCCTTGCCGGCGTCGATACCGATGACATGGGGATACTCCCCCATGATGGAGCAGATCTCCTGGTCGGAGGCCTTCTTTCCTTCGATCAGCTGCGCATCGACGGGTGTAACGCCCATCTGCGAAACTGTCATGCCCTTCGGGGTCCACATGGGGCGACCACGGTTGGCGCCGGTGCCACCCGCGCGCATCTGCTCAATCCAGCGCTCCTCAGCCTCAGGAGTCCTGAAGTCACCGCCAGCAAACACCATGCCGGTCCTGGCGTCATTCTTGAGCCAGCGGGCCATGTAATCCTGGCGCGCCAGGGCCACGCCGAACGGGTCGAGCGCCATGGTGACGCGAGACTGGCCGGTGTAGCCGTTGTCGCTCCAATCGCGAAGGTGAAAGACCTCTTCCTGGACGAGCCGGCGTTCCTTGTTGAGCAGCGGATCGTTGTAGATGTAGAGCAAACGCCCCGACTTCGCCACTTCGACACGGACGCGATCGGGATGCATGGGGAGCAACTGCTCCGGATAGCCCTGGACGTTGCCCACCTTCTCCGCATAGCCATTGCCGCGCAGATCTACATGCGCGTTGAGCATCAGGCGGAAGTCATAGGGCGTCTGGAAAGAGTTCGGACGCTTCGCGATGAGCCGCCACACCGGATGGTTGGCGATGACCTTGCTGCCGCCGCCGCGAAGGTCCCGGCGCACCTTGAAGGGAAGCATGGCGATCGTCTTGCCCCGCGACGAGGCGCACGCGATGACGACTCCGAGCTTCTTCGAGGTCTCCGGCGAGACGCGGATGCCGGCGGCGCTGTTGCGACCGCCCATAGGCTCATACCAGAAATCGTCGTAGGCCCCAGCGGTGCCAGAGACATCGGACGCGAGCATACGCATGCCGGAGAACATGGATTCGATGAGGCTCAATTACTTCTCCCGTTCTGCTGCGCGTGCGATCGCGAGTGCCGGCAGTGCGATGAAGAGGCCCGCGACGATGAACCCGCCAGGACGCCACGCAAGCGCGACACCGCGGACGATCAACGCGAGGCCCACGACGCACACAGCCAGGGCGATGAGCTGCTTGCGGAGTTTTTCCTGCTCTCGGGTCATAGGTAGATCACGTCCGAATCGATGTATTCAGGCATGGCGACCTGCATTGCGCGGCCGAGCGCCATGATGGTTGCAACGATGCCGTCGATCTTCTCTTTCGACTTCGCCTTGTCCGGCTTGATATTGCCGGCGGGGTCCATGTAGGCCACCGTGTTGCGTGCCATCCAGCGGAGGATGGGGCAGGCGCCGTGCGCCAGTTCGCTGCCGAGCACGAGCTCCATGAGCCGCTTCATCGGGGCATTCATATCGTTGAAGCCTTGGCCCCACTTGATCATGTCGAAGCCGTCTGTCTCCAGGTTCTTGACGACGTCGGACGAGTTCCAGCGGTCATAGGAGATCTCCTTCAGATCGAACATCTCCGCGCAGCGGTTGACCTCCGCGCGGATAGCTCCGTAGTCGATAACGGTGCCAGGCGTGAGGATGAAGCCGCCTTCGCGCTCCCACCTGTCATACGGAACGCGATCGCGCTTGACCCTGGCCGAGATATTGTCCTTCGGAAGGAAATACCGAATGAGCACCCGCCATTTCGGATCGTCGTCCGAGGGCGGAAAGATCAATGCGAAAGCGGAGATATCCGTGGTCGTCGAGAGATCCAGAGCGCCAACACAGAAGCGGCCGGCGAGATCATGCTCGTCGACGGGCGCGTTGCACAGATCCCATTTGTCCATGGGCATCCAGTTGGCTGTTCCTTCGGTCCAGCGCGACAGCCTGAAACGGAGGAAAGAATTCAGAGAGGAAGGATCACCCTTGGCGACGGCTGCCTTCTGCCGCAGCTCGTCCATCGAGACGCAGATGCCGAGGTTCGGGTTCGCCTTGCGCCAGCAGGTTTCATCCTCCCAGTCGTCATCCTCGTCGATGCCACAGATCCATACAAACCACGTGTCGTTGCGGAAGCTGGTGTCGCCGGAGATCTCCGCATCGAGCACCTTGATCGCATATTCGCGTTTCTGCCAGCAGACCGACAGACGGTCATAACCAGAGTTTGTGATCGCCCAGAGCAGCGGCTCGACACGCTTACCCATGGCGGACTCGAAGACGTCCCAGACACCGGAGTTCGCGTGCACATGAAGCTCATCGAGCGACGTGAACTGTGGGCGCAGACCAAGCAGGTTATCGCTATCCGAAGCGACGGCCTCAAACTTGGCCGCCGTACCGGGAACGTGCATGTTGGCGATGCCGGCGCGCTTATCGATGAGCTCCCGCAGCTCAGGGTTGCTCTGGACCATCTGCGCGGCGGTATCCCATACCAGGCGCGCCGTCTTCTTATCGGTAGCGGCGGAATAGACCCACGCGCCGGCCTCACCAAACGCGATGAGCTCGTAGAGGCAGAGACCCGACACGAACATCGACTTACCGTTACCGCGGCCCTCCTCGTTGTAGACAAACTGGAAGCGCCGGATGTACCGGCTGCGCTCCTCAGACCGGCGCTGCCACCCATAGACGATCCAGACCTTCGCCTGCTGATCGGGCGTGAGGTGGAACGGCTTGCCGGCGAACTCGCCTTCCTGATGCGTGAGGAAGGCCGGAAAGAAGTCGATGCAATGCTGCGCAGCCTCGCGATCAAACTTGAGGCCGCGATCGGCGCCATACTCAAGATCCTGGAAGTGGCGCTGCGCCGCCTGTCGGACGTACTTTGACGCAACGATCTTGCCGTCGACGATGTCGCGGAGATACTGCTCAGCCGGATGCAGTTTAGGCTTGCGCGGCTCCCTGGGCTTCTTGGGCGTAGCCTCGGCAGCGCGGCGAGTCTTTCGCTCACGCTGTACCGTTGCCTTCATCATCCCGCTCTGCGATTCACGAACGCAGCAAGCTTCCCAACGGGCTTCGCCGGGCCACCAGCATGCGTGTTGACTTTCTCGCGATCGAGCGGCGTCATGCCGAAGAGTCGCAGGATCTTAGTTACCTCCGCGATATAACGGAGCTGCATCTTGCCCGGGCGCCGGGACTCGTAGATCGCCGTACAGAGCTGCTCAAGAAGCGCCCGATGCTCAACGGTGAGCAGGCCCGGAGGAAACTCTGCGACCTTCTCGTGCCAGATCGCTTCGCGCGCCCCAGGCGGGATACTGCAGGGCATCGACCAGTGCGCCGGAGGTTCGCCGACTCCGCCGCGACCTGCGGCGACGTCGGCCGCGGCCACGCGGGAAGCGTAACGCTTCTTATCGTGCGCCGTAGAGCCCCTAAGCTCGAGTACCTTGATCGGTTGACGAGGACGGCCCATTTTGCCCTTCTTTCAGGCCCTCCCGGAGACCGCAAATCCCGCTTCTAGCGGCCTCCACAGCCGATCGGGACCATCCCGGAGGCCTTTTTCGGTCCTTCACTTCGTGGCCTATTCGGAGTGAATTTTCTCCATTTTGCGGATGCCGAAACGTAGCTAACCCACGGTCTCAGGGTCCAGAGCCCCAGACATTTACCCCCACCCGGGCCACCATGCCAGGCCGCGTGCCCACACTAGATGCAAGTGAGGCAATGACATTACTTACACGACGCCACTACCCGCCTCGCTTGCGAGCGTTGCCGAAGCCACCATCTTCTAGTGCTGTCTTGCGGCTGTGGTCAGAGCGCGTCAGCCCTTGCCAGTTGCTCTTGTCGCGGAACAGCTCTACATTGCCGCGATGAGGGATGATGTGATCTACCGCCTCAGCAGCGAACTGCCTGCCACCATGCTCACGGAAGATGTCCACCGCGATGGGATTCTCAGCCAGGAACGCCTTACTCTCGCGACGCCACCAGGCATCGTAGAGACGAGCTGCAGCAGATGGGCGGTTGTCCTTACCCGCACCATCTGCCTCGCAGCCATTGCAGTACCGCTTCGGTAGCTCGACGAGCTTGTTACAGCCAGTCTCACGCCACCGAGCGCACACTTGCTTCGGCACAACTAGAACCCCGCAGCCATCTCCGACTGCAGCCAGTCCTGAGCATGGATCGGTTGCTCCAGCCGCAGGTCAGCGCTCACCTGCAACGACGCTCGCTCCATCGCGTTGAGGTCCAGCTGTCGCTGCACCATCGCCAGCGTCACCGTCACGTGTGTCTGCATCGACTCAACTTGAGCCGTCGAGCTCACGCTCTGGATCAGACCCAGCAACGTATTCACGATCGTGCCAATACCATTGATCGCTGTGAGCACCTGCTGCTGTGTCGTCGGGTTGGTGATCTTCGCCGCTGCCAGCAGCTGCGCATTCACGCCGTTCTGGATCTGCACGATCAGAGCCTGCAGCACCTGCAGCGTCGTCTGGTTCGGGTTCGCCAGATACGCCTTCGCAGCGATCACGAACTGTGGCGCCAGCAGGTCAACGCCCGTGACGACAGTCTTCACAATCAGCGATGCGCCAGGATCAACCACCAGCAGCAGCTCAGCCGCATTACCCGCAGTGTCGATCGCGCTGGTGAACGCTGGCGTCCAGTTCACGATCTCCTGCGCAACACCCACACGCTGCGCTTGCGTGCAACCCACCAGAGGACCGCACACCAGCGTCGAGAACAGCAGCGGCAGGATAATGGCCACAGCCATATTCTTGCCCGCGCCGAAGATCTCCTTCGCACACTCCTGCGCCTTCGGGTCGTGAAGCAGCGCGAGACCGAACAGGATTGCCGTTCCGACAGGCGCAAGGCGCGGATGCGCACTCAGCAGCGGAATGATGTTCGCCTGCACCCAAGCTGCCTGCACTGCAAGCGAACCACTCGCAAGAAGCACCAGCAGCGTAATCGTCTTTGCCTTCAGATTCGTCAACATCGCACTCTCCTTCACCACAGCTCGCGATCTTGCAGCACCGCGTGCTGAAACTCCTCATGCGAGGCTTCTCGCCCCGTCACACCTTCACGCACATCCGCTTCCGCGAACGCAACGCGGCCCGCATGAAACCTCTCTCCAGGCATCAGCTCGTTGGGCTTGCACTCTTCGCCAGGCTGAGCCTTGCAATACGGACACTCGATGGCCAACAGCCGCGCATCGTCGATCACGCTGCCGTCAGCTGCGACCATCACGCATCTCCCAACACCACACTCACGCGCGAATCGCCGATCTGCGCGACATCCATCCCATCGAGCACCATCCAGCCCAACGCAATCGAGCCCTGAAACTTGAACCCGATATACGGAGCTCCAAACGCCACAAGCCGGCGAGCGCCATTCGCCATCACCACGCCAATCACTCGCCCGATGGGAACCTGCACATCGCGAAAGCTCACAAACTTGCGGCTGGGTTGCAGCTCCACATAGCGATGCAACGCAAACTCCGCAGGCGTCATCTCGCGCCAGGGATACATACACCCGCGCTTCGCATTCCACGTCCGCACAGACCGATTCAGCGTCACCATCTGCACGCCCATCTATGCCACCGAACCTCGCAGCTGCGAGTACTTCCCCATCAGGTCGACCATCTTCTTGCCGCCTGGCTGCGCATAGTTGTTGCCTGGCATGCTCGCCCAGATGTTCGAGCACGCCGCGATCGCTTCCTGCACGCGACCTTCTCCCAGCAGCTTGATCGCTCCACGCTCGCGCACCAGCTCCAACGCCGCACGGTCCTGAGACAGCGGAGAAAAGTCACCCAGCTTCAACTGCAACGCGAGCTGGACCCAGGAACGCCGCATGAACTGGTAACGCCCCGCAGCATCGGAATACAACGGCTTCGATCCAGGTATCGCAGGGTTCGCCGCACGAATCAGCTTCGGTGAGCGATTCATGAACGGGTGCGAAGAGAAGTCCGCGAAGATCTCGCGACGCCCGTCAGCACCCGTGACGATGACGTCATAGCCATCGCACTTCGTCTGCGCACACAGCGACGTGCCTTCGCTCCATGCGATCAGATCCAGGAACGCGACCAGCTCCGCCCCGCCTGCCTGCACTGCAGTGATCACAGCCATCGCGCAACTCCCAACTTGAAACGGTGAAGGCCTGCACGCGGCGACGCATGCAGGCCTTCGGGCAGTCACCTTGGCAAGTGACAGGTTTTCGCGGCAGGTTCTCCGCGAAGCTCAATCTCTTCGGCTATCCGGAAGTCGGCGTCCCTGCACCGTTCTCCGCGATCCGCTGCAGCGCGTTCTTGCGCTTGTTACTCAGCACCAACCCCCAGGCATTCAGGATGCCCAGGATCGCGCCGCCACCCTTCAGCTCGTTCTCAATCACGGCAAGCCGCTCGCCCTGCTCACGAGCTTGCGTATCGAGTGACTGGATGGTGAGCCGTTGCTCTTCCAGCCGCGCCTTCATCTCGCTGATGCTCTGATCCTGCAGAGCATCTTCCACCGTCGCACCGCGTCCGGTGTTAGCCGACTCCAACCCCGTCTGCCCCAACGCTGGCGGCCTTCCCCAGAAAGCCAAACCGAAGCAGACCGCCAGGGACACCCAACACAGGACCTTGGTGATCCGCTCACGCCTCATGTACCCCTCCAGGACTCCGCGACGCGCAGGGATCTTCACTGATGCGTGGTTCAGATGTAAGGCTTCGGCGCGACTCATCGTTGCGACCTCCGCAGATCTCTCATGCCAGGCCTAGTGAACGCTGTTGTAGACGGCGACCTTAGCCTGGGCACGCTCGACAGCATCTTCCATCACGCCGCCGCGCCACTTCGCAGGGATGCGCGCGGCCTTCTCGTCTTCGCTGAGGTCAGCGGTCTTCGACTTACCACGTAGGCCAGCGTTGGCCTCCACCTCAGCTCGCGAGATCGCAGCACAGGTCGGGGCCGATCCCATCATCCCAATCTCATGGTGCAACTCGATGAGCTGAGCTATACCGGGCTTCGTGGAGAGCAAGAGATCGAACGCGATGACATTCCCACTCTCGCCAAGCAACTTAGTGGCCTTGTTTGCCTTGACGAGCCGCAGACCCTCCTCCAACCGGATGAAGCGCTTCACGAGGTGCTTCTTCGCGAGACCGCTCCACTGACGAAGCGCGAACATTCTGGCCATCGATCTCTCCGCCTGGACGCGGGTCCGCCCAGCTTACTTCGAATTACGTTCCGGATGTCGCCCGGAAAGCCGCTGCCAACGCAGTCTCAGTTGTGGGTCTCGCTGCTTGCGCAGTCACCTTGTGGTTCGTTCTTGAATATGTCACGGAATCAATGGGTGTAATTCCACCCATTGGAGACGATATCTCGGATCGCCAGTATCCATGCAGGTTTGCGCTATCTTCTGGGACGCCTTTTCCACATCACATCACCCTGCGCGAGTCCACCGTCCAGCCCTCGCCGAACGAAAGCATCACCGATCCATCGCCCTGACGGACCATCGGCGCGCGCCTCAGCTCATGGATCATCCACGGCCAGCGCTTCGCGTTCAGCCAGTAGCCCTCCGCGAAGAACCTGCGCAGATCCGGCCGCGCGGCCTGCAGCATGTAGCTCGAAGCCACGTTGAAGAAATCCCACATCGCGCAGGCCGTCTCGCCCGCCGCAGCCGGCGCGACCTCATGCTGACTGCAGTACAACTCCAGCGCGCGCCTCACCGCTTCGCGTTGGCGGCGTGTCGCGTTCGCAGGGGCAATACCGGCAAACCCAAGCACCGCCTCCGCTTCGTCGTACAGAGCAGCGTCGATTCCATCCAGCTCCGCACGCTCTCCAAGCCTCTTTGCCTCTCGCGTCCCAGCCACCACCGCCCCAGGCACACCGCTGTCGCCGGTGCGACCCCCACCATCACAGCGTTCTTTGCCTTTGCCTTTGCGATCTCCACAGCCTGCAACTCCGCGCGGGGGAAAGGGGGAGCTACTCTTCCATTCTTGTATTTCTCTCTTACTACTCGAGGGCGAACATTTTGCGTGGGGGGGCCGATCATCCTGCGTGGGAGGGGCGACTCTTTCCACAGCAAAAAAAGGGAGCTCCAGCGTCCGATTCGCAGCCTCAGCCGATACACGCACGACGCCCTGACCGCCCAAAGGCTCAGCCGACATCTTGAGCACGCCCTGACCGCCCGTAGGCTCAGCCGACACACCCCGTACACCCCGAACGACCGCATGCGTTCGCACACGCACCTCTCGAAAGAACTCCATCCTCGCTTCCAGGCCCCGCTTCCTCCGCAGCAGCGGCCGCACCTGGTTCGGGCGCAGCCTTCCCTCACCCACCAGCCAGCGCAGCAGATCCGGCAGCTCACACTCGTTGCTTGTGCTCGCGCCCGAACGCGCATTCACGACCGCATACCGCCGCACCATCTTCCGGCGCTCCAATCCTGCCATCACACGCCGGCAATGGCCCTTGGAGAGATGGACCGCCGTGGCGATCTCGTCCAGCTCCTCGAAGGCGCACCACACTCCCTGGTGATGCCGATAGCAAAGCCGGTTGAGCACGCGCAGCTCCGCTGGCGACAACGGATTCCCATCCGGCCCCCGTCGCTTCTGCGCGAGGCTCTTGTAGTACTCAAGCGCTATCTCACTCACTGGCCCAGCTCACTTCCGTCTCTATGCCGCTTGCGGCTCAGCTACACGCTTCTTCGGCCCACGTTTCAGCGACAGCAGAATCCGCAGCCGCTCGAGCACCAACACCATGGACGCACTGCTATCCGCGCAAACATCGGCATACACCGACCAGTCACGAGGGCTGCTCAACGTCGCCAGCAGCTTCATCTCCGGCGCTGTACGCTTCAGCCACAGCACGCCAGCGCGGTCGACATCAGGGCACGTATCGCACAACCACGCCCCGGCAAACTCCGCAACGCTCGCTGCCTTCACCAGCTCCATCGCCGCCGCCATCGATGCCGCGGGCACTACACGATAGCCGTGCGTATCCAGCACCAGCCCAAGCACGGACGAGCGAATCTCGTCCGCGCACACCAGCAGCAACACCTTGCGAGGCCTCATGCAGACGCAGGCTCCGGCATAGGCATAGGCATAGGCATAGGCATCGCCTCCACAATCGGCTCCGGAGGAGACAAGGACCGCAGCGTCGACCGCAGCACGAACAGATGATCGCGCTCGCTGCCCAGCTCCGCCTGCAGACGCTGAATCTCGCCCTCCATCGTCGCAATGTTGGCCTCAGACACCTGCTTGCGGGCCTCGAGGATCTCGATGGTCCCGGCCGTCCCGGCCTTCACCTTCGCAGCAGCCTTCGCCGCCGGCGCCTTCACTCCCGGGGAATTCGCGGCGCCCACAGAAGAAGCACCATCAGCCTTGTGACCTCGCTGATACTCCCAACCCTTAGCGATCGCCTTCTCACTCAGCGCCTCGCCGCATCCGCACTTGCATATCTTCGCCATCGTCACCACTTCCTTTCGCTTCTCCAACCTCACAACAACCTTCGCGGGCTTCGCCACGACAACCTTCGCCTTTACACGGTGCACCAGCTCGCGATGCGGCCTCGTCCGGACTGCAGCCCGCTCCGCTTGCTCCTGCAGCACCAGCGCACGCACCGGTGCCGGCCGCACCGAACCATCCGGCAGCAACGTCTTCGGCGCGGCCTTCGCACGCCACGCCGCTGCCACAGGGTTCGAGAGGACCACCTGGCTGGCCGCACGCGCCTCCGCATCCCGCCTGCGCATCTCGTCCGTCACCGGGATCACGCGACACTCGGCACGCACGTACTCCGGCTCGTCCGGCTCCCACGGCCGGATCAGCGTCTTCTCTCCGCGGCTTGCCATTCCAGGTATCAATGCACGTCCCTCCCATCGAGGCCCTGCGGCCAGCTCTCAGCCTGCGCCAGCAGCTCGCTGGGATTCACCTCCAGCGCCCTCGCGAGGCGGATGAACGTATCCATGCGCGGCTGCGTTCGGTTTGCCTCGTACAACGCCAACTGCTTGCGATCAACGCAGGCGCGTGCTGCGAGCTCTTCCTGCGTGAAGCCGCCCTCCTTCCGCGCCCTGCGCAGCACGTCGCCAATCGGAGCCAGACGAGCCATCACACCCCACAACACTGCCGCCATCACAACCTCACAAAGAAGCCAGGCTCCGACGGCGTCGCCTCCGCCAGGAACTTGCCAAAGCTCAACAACCCGTCAGCCTCCGTGCGATCGATGATGTCGAGCTTCTGCCGGAGCAGCTCTTCGTCGTCCAGCACGCGCGGGCCATCCTGCTGCAGCACACCCGCCGCGATGGCCGCGGCCGCATCGTCGCAGCCATAGAGGGCGCAGACCTCACGCGTCGCATCAGTCTCCGACCGCGCCAGGAACCATTCCCCCTTGCGCGTCTCATACACCCGCAGCCCCGATGCAAGATTCATGCGCCAGCCCCAAACAACGTAGGTTCTACAACGCCGCGGCGGCTTCGCATGAACTGCGCACACTGCTCGCGGGTGTGCTCGATAGCACCCAGCTCCAGCGCCTTCTTACGCTTCGTGCTCACCAGGTCGTAGTGCGGCAGCCTTCCGCCATCCGGCTGGAACCACGCACGCCTCATCCCGATCGACCGCGCCATCGCGTGCAGCTCGTCCAGCGAGTCCGCGTACATGTGGCAGCTGTGGTCCCAGCGAAAGCTCTCGGAGCCGCCGTGGCGCAACAAAGGATCGACGTACACGCTCACCACTGCACCCCTTCCCACAGCGCACTGCAAAGAATCCAGAGCA
>Ga0302187_10000803_pt1 | contig 27705 bp, 13 predicted proteins | sample II_Bog_E1_3_FD_202120 | JGI IMG/M metagenome (GOLD analysis project Ga0302187, IMG submission 202120) | Peat permafrost microbial communities from Stordalen Mire near Abisko, Sweden - II_Bog_E1_3 | ecosystem: Environmental > Terrestrial > Soil > Wetlands > Peat | place: Sweden: Abisko...
CCTGCCCGCGATCATAGGCCGTTAACAGCTTGCATCGAAGATCATCCGAATAGGCCTTCGCCATCTCTCAATGCCGCGAAGTCCAGAGCTATTACAGTGTACACCTATTAGAGATATGCTCTAAAGCCCACTTTGATTCTGCGCGGCTTATGTCCGGGCTGAAGCCCGGACCTACCGCAGGAACGGGATTTTCCGCAACCTGGGAAGCCGTGCCCTTTCAAAGCGGCGACTTATTCAGAGGTTCCCTAGGTCTCTGGCCGGATGATTTCGTACCTTGAATTCATCCTCTCCCAGGTCCCAGAATCGGGACCTGGGGCACCCAAGTTGGTACAACTTCAAGCGGTCAGAGACCTAGAGGATTCCGGACAGATGCCGGCGTGGTTCATCCTCAACTCCATCGACCTCTACGCCTCGGCAAGGATCGCGCATCCCGCCCTGCTTCCAATCTTCAGTCCGGCGCGAAAGCCAAGGGCCGAAGCCGCATGGCTTCGGCCCTTTCGGTTCCGTCCTGGATGATTGGCCGTTACAAATCCGCCGGCAGAATTACTGCGCCAGCTCCGCACTGGGCAAGGCGGATTCGGACTTCAGTCCTCGTGTGGCGCCCGCGAAGGCATAGGCCGCAACAACAACATATCCTGCCAGGGGAACCAGGTAGGCGAGTGCGGTTTTGTGTCCGGCCTCGGCAATCAGGCCCATGGCCGGGGTCAGCACCGCGCCGCCGATGATGGCCATCACCAGCAGAGAACAACCCAGCTTGGTGTTCGGTCCCAACTGCTTGATACCCAGCGCAAAGATGGTCGGGAACATCAGGGACATGAAGAAGCTGGTGAGAAAGATGGCCCACAAACCGATCCAGCCAGGCCACGCCACGCCGACCGCCACCAGCAGAACATTGACCAGCGCAAAGGCGCCGAGCATCCGGTTGGGCGCAAAGAAGCGCATCAGATAGGCAGAGGTGAAGCGGCCCACGGCAAAGGCAACCAGCGTCCCGGTGAGAAAGAATCCCGCCACTTTCTCCGGCTCGTGCGTTGCCTCCTGCACATACTGGATGAAGTAGCTCCAGGTGCCCACCTGCGCGCCCACGTACATGAATTGCGCCACGATGGCGAGCAGAAAGTGCGGGTAGTGGAGCAGATCGCGGAAGTGCCCGTGGTCGCCCTTTTCCGCCTCGTGCTCGCTTTGGATGGCGGGGAATTTGGTGAGCAGAATGCAGAAAGCCAGCACCAAGGCAACCGCGCCCAGAACCAGATAGGGCCTGACCACGCGCAGCGTCTCGGAGCGCAGATAGGCCTCATAGAGGTGCTGCATTTTCAGCGAGTCGATCTGCGTCCTGGTCAGTTCGACGCCGGAAAAGATGAAGACCGTTCCCACCAGCACGCCGCTGATGGAGCCCAGCGGATTGAATGCCTGGGAAAAGTTGAGCCGCCGCTCGGAACTGTGCTGCTCGCCGATCTGCGCGATGAACGGATTCGACGCGGTCTCAAGAAACGACAAGCCGCTGGCGATGACAAACAGCGCGCCCAGGAAGTAGATGTACTTGCCCTCGATGGCCGCGGGCCAGAACAGGAACGTGCCGGTGGCGAACAGCGACAGGCCGATCAGAATGCCCACCTTGTAGCCGAAGCGGCGCATCAGCAGGGCCGCCGGGATGGCCAGCAGGAAGTAGCCCAGGTAGAACGCGGACTGCACCAGGCCTGCCTCAAAGCGCGACAGGGCAAACGACTTCATGAACTGGCGGATCAGCACATCGTTCAGGTTGTTGGGCACGCCCCACATAAAGAACAGCGACGTGACCAGAGAGAAGGGCAGCATGCGTCCGGCGGGAAAGATTCCGTCATTGCGGGAGACTGCGCCTTGGGGTTCCGTATTCGCAACCAGCATCGATACTTTCCTTCGGCCAACCTGAATTTCTTCAGGAGCGTATTTCAACAAATCGACTAGGTTTTTGACAGCATGATTTCGTGCCTTTTGGATTTGTGCTTTCCCACCCATTCGCCAGAAAAAAGGCGAATGGATGGGGCACGGAGTTGGTACCAATTCACGCTGTCAAAGACCTCGCTCTATGAGCGTGTGATTTCGAGCTATGAATTGATGCTCTCCCAGGTCCCAAAATCGGGATATCCACCCCACGGACGAAGACCTGTCCGCGGGGACCCCGGACCCGGGGGCACCCAATTCCTCTTTGTTGCCTTCAACCGGCCGGCAGCATTTTCGCTCAGGCCAGGTCCACCTTCAGCGTGAAGCCGATATCGGAAATCTTCTCCGCGGGCATCTCCACCTTCAGGCAGCTCTCGTCCTGCTTCCACTTCAGTTCGCCCTTGTGCCCCAGCATCTCCACCTTGCGAATCGTGCCCGGCGCATGATCGCTGGCCAGGCCCAGGGCCTGAACCACGGCCTGCTTCTCTGGCCAGCCCATCACGAAAGCATAGAGCGCGCCGCCCCTGGTGGTGAAGCGCACATCCTCGCCAGTCAGGTCCTTCTCCTTGTCCTCGTTGAAGTTGCCGGTTTCGATCTTGACCCTGGTGGACGGGCCTTCCCCGTAGATCTTCCACGGCCGCGAAGAGTAGATGCCCTCGCTGTTGACCGCCATCCACGCGGTGATGCCCTCCAGCACATTCATCTCCTCGTGGTCCAGTTCGCCGGAGTTGGGCAGCGGGAAGTTGAGCAGCAGGTTGCCGTTCTTGCTGACAATGTCCACCAGCAGATCGATCACCTTCTTTGGTGACTTGTACTGTTGGCCCCGCTTGTAGTGCCACTGGCCGATGCAGGTATCGGTTTGCCAGGGGTTCTTGGCAATGCCGTCGGCAACGCCGCGTTCGTGATCCAGCAGGCAGGTGCCGATGGCGCAATCCGTGCCTTCCTTGCTGGTGTAGATTGCCTCGGTCACTCCTCCGTGCAACTGCGCGCTCACGTCATAAAGGTGCGCCACCATCTTAAGCCCGATATCTTCAAAGGGCAGGTGGCCGTCGGTGTAGAGCAGGTCGGGCTGGTACTTGTCGATCAGGTCGGTCATGCGATCGAGATAGTGCTTCTTCCACGAGTCGGGAATGCCGTCGTCGTTCCAGTCCAGATGGTCGCCGAAGCGGGCGCAATCGGCATCGTGATACAAGTCCGCGAACTGCGGATCGACGCCGTCGTAGGAAACACCGGCCAGCGGCCCGGTCTTGTCGGCAAGGTGGCTCACCGCCCACCACTTGTAGCTGATCCAAAGGTGCTCGCTGACGCCGAAGCGCAAACCGTGCTTCTGCGCGGCCTTCTGCCAGGTTCCCACAATGTCCTTCTTCGGCCCCATGTTCACCGCGTTCCAGCGGGTGTATTTGGAGTTCCACAGATCGAAGTTGTCGTGGTGAACGCCCATGCTGACAAAGTACTTGGCGCCGGCTTTCTTGTAGAGGCCCATCAGATGATCCGGGTCCCACTTGGCGGCCTTCCAGTTGTCAACGAGGTCCTTGTAGCCGACCTTCGACGGATGGCCGTAGGTCTCCACGTGGTAAAGGTACTGTTCCGATCCCTGCACATACATGTTGCGGGCGTACCAGTCGCCATCCTCGATGGCCGATTGCGGCCCCCAGTGGGCCCAGATGCCGAACTTGGCATCGCGGAACCATTCCGGAATCCGGTATCCCTCAAGAGAGTGCCTGGTTCCCGCGAAGTGCGCGCCCTGAGCCAGAGCTTGGGCCTTGGCGAAGCTTGACAGAGCAAGAGCGGAACATGCGCCGCCCATCCATTGAAGTAACTCACGCCTGTTCAATGCCATTCCAGTGTCTTTCCTTTCACGGTGCCGCCTGCATCAAATGCCGGTGTTATTCCTGCTCGCGCAGGTTGGTTGGTCCTATCTCGAATCGGAAGCCAACATCGCCTGGCGCAGCCGCTGTTCCGCCTCGGCGTTCCAGTAGCCGCAATCGAGTTCAAAGAACACGGAGGTATACGGAATCGTCATATCCGTCTTGATGACCAGAACGCGGAAAACCTGGGCGGATTGGTCGAGCCTGGCAATAATCGCTTCGTGGGGCAGGTACGAAATGGACGAGCTGGAAAGAACGCCGTCGAGCTGCTTGCGGTACTCCGTCACGCCCGGCGCATCGATCTCCGCCACAAAGCCCAGTTCCTTGTCCGCATAGACATGGGGCCGGACGTGCCGGGAGGAGGAAATCGCGTCCAGAACGGTGCGCACCACGCGCATCTGATCGGCATCGGCAAGGATGGTTTCGATTCCCGGCCTGGATTGCGCGGGATACGCGGAATCGGCAATCACCACCCAGTTGCGATGCCCATAGAACGGCAGCAGGGCTCGTAGTTGCGTCTCCCAGCCAATCAAGGTATCACCAGGCTTGCACATCCTCTGACCTCCCAGGTCTTTGACCTCTTGAATCCGTACCGGTGTTGGGCGCCCCACTCTGGCCGCGTCTTTGCTTTTGCAGCCAGGGTGGGAAAGCAGGATGCCCACATTATAGAAACAGCGAGAACGCCCTACGCCAGCTCTTCGTCCTGACAGACCGCAACCTTGCCGCATTTGCCGGAAGCCATCAGCGCATAGGCATCGGCGGCGCGCTCCAGCGCAAAGCGGTGGGTGATGATCTCGGCCGGATGCAGGTTCCAGCGCACCAGCCGCTCCACCAGCTCCTCCATCAGCCAGGTCGAGGTAACCCACGAGCCGTAAAGCGTCTTCTGATCGTGAATCAAGTCGGGCGAGGGATTGATTTCCACTTTTCCGCCTTCACCGATAAAGACGATCCTGCCCCACTTGCGGGTAGCGCGAATCGCCGTGGCCCGCGCCGCGTGGTGCGCCGAGCAGTCCACCGCCCGCTCCACCCCGAAACCGCCGGTCAGCTTCTTCACTTCTTCCACGTTGTCTGACCCCGAGGCCAGCACCACGTCGCAGAGACCAAGATCGAGCGCGATCTTCATGCGCTCAGGAACCACATCGATGCCAATGATCTTGTTGGCGCCCAGCTTGCGGCAGAGCGCGCCCGTGGCCAGGCCCACCGGACCCAGGCCGGTGATCAGCACAGCGTGATTGCCGTCGATGCCGATCTTCTCCAGGCCCTCGTAGACCGTGCCGAAACCGCAGGCCACCTGCGCGCCATCGGCATACGTGAGCTCATCGGGAAGAGCGATAAGGTCCTTCTCCTCGGCGATCATGTACTCCGCCATGCCGCCGTCGCGCTGCCATCCGTAGGCGCGGCGATACTTCTCGCTGGTGCAGGAGATCATGTAGCCGCGCCGGCAATCGTTGCACACGCCGCAGCCGGAGATGTGGTACACAATCACGCGGTCGCCGGTCTTGAAGCGGCGGCAGCCGGGGCCCTCGGCCACGATCTGGCCGCACGGCTCGTGGCCGGCGATCACTCCCTGGTAGCCTTCCGGGCCCTTGCCCAGATGCTCGTGATAGATGCAGCGAATATCGGAGCCGCAGATGGTTGAGGCCTTCACCCGCAACAGAACTTCGCCATGGCCCGGAGTTGGCACCGGCACGGTGCGCATCTCGACGGTCGAGTTACCGGGCAGAAACGCCGCGGTCATTGTGTCTTTCATCTTTTGCTCCATGATGGTTGATCGCTTCAAAGTCGACTTCGCTGTGGTATCCCACCCCCTGGGCGCAAAGACAAAGGCGCGCCGAGGGTGAGGCACCCGGCGCCCGGCACGGCCTGGCTACGGAGGCGTGATTTCTCCGCTCATATCCCACAGATCTTCCCACGTCTGCCCATCCTTCCACAGGAAGACCTGGCCCTTGATCAGGCGGCAGTTGCGGTCGAGCCTGGCGATGGCCTGCATCTCTTCGCCGCTGAGCGGATCGCGGGTAACGCACTCAAGATTGGAGCGGTAGTTGTGAATGGAAAACGGAATCGGCGTCTGTCCGCGCTGCACCGCCCACTTGATGCACACCGCCGCGGGGTGAACTCCATGGCGGCGGGCGATCTCAATGATGACCGGATCTTCGGTGGGCGCCGTGTCCTCGGGCGTGCGGTCGCGTTCCGGACGGCCGGGCGAACCGAGCGGGCAGTAGCCGACCGGCTGGATGCCGTTCTCGACCACAAATTTGAACAATTCAGGCTGCTGGAAATGCGGGTGCAGCTCCATCTCGTTCACCGCGGGCTTGATGCGGGCGTCGCGCAGCACCAGCTTCAGCTTGGGGATGGTCATGTTGGAGGTGCCGATATGCCGCACCAGGCCCATGTCCACCAGCTCTTCCATCTTGCGCCAGGTCTTCATGTAGCTCGCATGGATATACGGCTTGGCATCGGGACTGCGCGAGGTGACGTCGCAACCCGGCGCGTGGAAGTTGGGGAAGGGCCAGTGCACCAGGTAGAGATCCAGGTACTGCAAGCGCAGGTCCTTGAGCGACTGGCGGCAGGAGGCAATCACGTCGCCTTCGCTGTGCTTGTCATTCCACAGCTTGGAGGTGACCCACATCTCTTCGCGCTTCACGCCGCTGCCGAGAATCGCTTCGAGCGAGGCGCCCACGGCCTCTTCGTTGCCGTAGACCGAAGCGCAATCGAAGTGCCGGTAGCCGACCTCCGCCGCGCCTTTGACCGCCTGGGCAACCTGGTCAGGGGTCACGTGATCGGAGCCGAAGGTGCCCAGGCCGACGGCCGGCATTTGGGCTCCGGTGTAGAGAGTTCTTTGGGGAATGGCCGCTGCATCCACGGCAGCGGCTCTGGTCGGGCTTGAGGTGCTCACTCTGGCTCCTTGGCGACGGCTGCGTTAACGATAACTATGCCGAACGAAGAATACGCGCGCAGGCTAATTGTGTCAATGCAAAAAACCGATCGGTATTGAACAAAGTTAGCGATTAAGTAGAATTGTGGAGGATACTGGAGAGAACCGGGCCAAGGCAGGAGTGAGCACAGCATCAGCCCCTGCGATGCCCTGCCACCGGCGGAGGAAAGAAAAGTGCGAGTTTGGATGGCCTTGGCGTGCGGCCTTTTGCAATTCACGCTGCTGGGCATGGGATATGGGCAGCAAGCACCCCTCACTCCGGTTCACCTGACAGCCGGGATGCGCGATGATCCGGTCGGCATCGACGCCCCCAGACCAGCTCTCGGGTGGAACCTGGAAGCGCCGCCGGGCGCTGTCCGCAACCTGCGCCAGAGTGCCTATCGCCTCCTGGTCGCCAGCTCTGCCGGGGGGCTGGCGCAGCGGACGGCCGACGTCTGGGACAGCGGACGCGCGGCCTCTGCGGCATTCTGGCAGATTCCCTATGCCGGCCCGCCTCTCCAATCGCACACCACCTACTATTGGCAGGCCCAGGTCTGGAATGGCGATGGCACGCCGGGCCCCTGGAGCAAGCCCGCGCGCTTTACCACCGGGTTGCTGGCCGCTGGCGACTGGAGCGCCAAATGGATTGCCGCCGAACCTGATCGCAGCCCTTCCAGCCAGGCGCGGGAGAACCAGGGAGAACTGCTCTCCGACCTGCCTCCGCCCCTGCCGGTGTTTCGTCACGACTTCACGCTGCGCGGCCCGGTATCGAGTGCGCTCCTGTTTGTCAGCGGACTCGGCCAATACGAAGTTCACCTGAACGGCGCCAATGTCACGGACACGGTGCTGAATCCCGGCTGGACCGACTACCGCAAAGCCGTTCCCTACGACACCTACGACGTGCGCCGCCTGCTGCGCCCCGGCGCGAATGCCTTCGGGGTGCTGCTGGGCAATGGCATGTACAACGTGCAAGGCGTCAAGGGCCACTACACCAAGTTCGCGGGCAGCTTTGGCCAGCCCAAGCTGCTGCTGCAATTGGAGGTGCGCTACGCCGACGGCGGCACTGAGCGGTTTGTTTCCGATCGCTCCTGGCTCACGCATTCCGGACCAGTGACCTATTCGTCCATCTATGGCGGGGAATTCTTCCAGGCGAACGCCTTGGCGCAGGGCTGGGACTTGCCGGGCTTTCAGCCGCGGGGCTGGCAGGCGTCACTTGAAGTCAGTGGTCCTGGGGGAGCGCTCACCGCCAGCCAGTCCGAGCCGATGATCGTTGCGCAAGCCTACACGCCCGTGCGCATCACCCATCCCCGGCCCGGGGTCGCTGTCTACGACCTTGGCCAGAACATGAGCGGCTGGCCGGCCATCGTGGTTCGCGGACCGGCCGGCTCCAGCGTCAAGCTGCGGCCCGGCGAGCTGTTGGCCAGCGACGGCACCGTCTCACAGCACAGCGCGGATGCCTCCGCGGAGAAGCCTGTCCTCTTCCAATACAAGCTACGCGGAAGCGCGGAAGCGGAGAACTGGCATCCGCGCTTCTCCTACTACGGATTCCGCTACGTGGAGGTCACCACGCAGCCTGCCGCTGCCGGCGGCGCGCTGCCGCAACTGCTTTCCCTGCGCGGCGAGTTTGTGCACGCGCGCGCTCCCGTGGTGGGGCGCTTCGCCAGCTCCGATCCGCTCTTCAACCGCATTCACACGCTCATCGACCGTGCCGTGCTCAGCAACCTGGCCAGCGTGGTCACCGATTGCCCCTCGCGCGAAAAACTCGGCTGGCTGGAACAGACCTATCTGAATGCCTCCACCATCCTGCTGAACTACGGTGAGAGCGGCCTCTACGAGAAGATGAGCCGCGATATGACCGGCGCGCAGCTCGCCGATGGCATGATGCCCTCCATCGCCCCGGAATACGTGGCCTTCGTCAACGAGCAGGGCAGGAGCACGGCTTTTCGCGATTCGCCGGAATGGGGCAGCGCCCTGATCCTCAGCCCCTGGGCGCTCTATCAGCTCACCGGCAACCGGCAGCCGCTCGAACAGAGCTACCCGGCCATGCGGCGTTACGCGGCCTACCTGGCCAGCCGCGCCAGCGGGGGCCTGCTGGACTACGGCCTGGGCGACTGGTTCGACATCGGCCCCGGACAGCCCGGCGAGTCGCAGCTCACCAGCAAGTTTGTCACCGCTACCGGAACGTACTATGAGGACCTTCGGGTGCTGTCCCAGGCGGCTTCCCTGCTTGGCCATGCGCACGATGCAGCCGACTATGCCGCCCAGGCCGCCGCGGTCCGCGATGCCTTCAACGCCAGGCTCTTTCATCCCCAGACAAACCAATACGACCGCGCCAGCCAGACTGCCAATGCGCTGCCGCTTGCTCTCGGCATGGTTCCCGCCGGGCACGAACAGGCTGTGCTCGACAATCTGGTTGCGGATATTCACGCTCATGGCGACCACGTAACCGCCGGCGACATCGGCTTCCATTACGTGGTCCGCGCCCTCACCGATTACGATCGCTCCGATGTGCTGGCGGCCATGCTCGCGCGCACCGATTCGCCCAGCTACGGCTATCAGTTGGCGAAGGGCGCAACCACGCTCACCGAGGCCTGGGACACAAACCCCGCCGGTTCGCAGAACCACTTCATGCTAGGCCACGGCGAGGAGTGGTTTTATCGCGGACTCGCCGGGCTCTCCATCGACATGGCTCGCCCGCCCGCGGACGCCCTCACGTTGGCGCCTTCGCTGCTGCCCACTCTGACCTCTGCCTCTGCGTCCTATCTGTCGCCGATGGGCTGGGTCTCCGTGGCCTGGCATCGGTCGGACAAGGCCGCCGCGGTGGACATTACCGTGCCGGCAGGCGCTCAAGCCCTTCTCCGGCTGCCCGCTGCCTCCGCTTGGATGGAGAGCGGCAAGCAGGCAGCCCAGGCCCCCGGAGTGCTCGACGCGAGGGAAAGCGCGAACGGTCTCAGCCTGCAACTTGGCTCCGGCAGCTATAGTTTTTACACTGCGGCGCTTCCAGCTATTGCAAAAACAACACCCTAGATGGTGTCTCAAAAGACTGCATTGTGTCAGTCGTCCAACGGCCTAGCCGACCCACGGAAGATGAAACTTCGGGTGCCCCACCCCTCGCCGCGTCTTTGTCTTTGCGGCTAGGGTGGGATAGCATTGTGCCCTCATAGACTGAACAGTGAAAACGCCATAAGCAATCTCGGGTTCACTCGATGTCTCGATGGTTGCGAGCTTTCAAGCTGCGGAAAAGCTCATTCGGACGGTAGGCCCGGACATCAGTCCCGGCACAAACCAGGACATATAGCCTCGTATCTGCCGCCTTCACGGTGAAGTCAGAGGATATTGGCCGGTTAATTACGGCCGGTGTTCAGCAATGTGATGCCGGGGTTGGATTTCAACTGTTGCCAGCCCTTGGCATGAAATGAAAGCCATGCGGCGAGTGAACATCAACAGCGGGAGAGTGCTCACTTTTTTGAACTCCACTTGCCGACAATTCCCTTCCCCTGGCGCACACTGGTAGATAGGAAGAGATGTGCCCGGCCCGTTCTGTCAGAGATGTGCCCGGTCCGTACCCACCTAAGTTGGTACAACTTCAAGCGGCCAGGGACCTGCCTTGTGGAATGTCGAGATTGGGCCTGGCAACCAGGAGTCTGACGTTAACGATGAATGCCGCGCCCTGAAAGCGCTTGCTGACGCGAGGTATAGGGCCGCATACTGCAAGGAACAGCCAGACTGCCGCACGAGGACCATGAAGAACCTGAATGGAGAAAGCGAAGAAGAGCGCAAGGCGCACAAAAGCACGCCGGTGCGCCTGAAAGACATCGCGCGCGATCTTGGCCTGTCCACGGTAACCATTTCCAAGGTGCTCCGCGGCCACTCCGACATCGGCGATGAAACCCGCAAGCGCGTGCTGAAGCGGATGGAGGAGTTGCACTATCGGCCGAACTTTGCGGCGCGCGCCCTCATTACCGGGCGCACCGACACCATTGGCCTGGTCGTTCCCGATCTGCTTCATCCCTTCTTTGCCCAGGTGGCCAAGGCCATCTCGGCGGAAATCAGAGGGCAAGGCTACAGCCTGATGATTACCTCCTCGGAAGAGGATCCGGAGCTGGAACAGCAGGAGATTGAACAACTGCTGGCGCGCCAGGTGGATGCCATGCTGATTGCCTCCACGCAATGGACCGTGGAGAGTTTTCGCCGCATCGAAGAGCAGCGAATTCCGTACGTCCTGATCGATCGCCGCTTTGTGGGACTGCCGGCTAATTTTGTCGGCGTGGATGACGAGGCCGTCGGCCTGCTGGCAACAAACCACATGCTCGAACAGGGCTGTCAGCGAATCGCCCATATCCGCGGGCCTGAAACCAGCACCGCGCTGGGCCGCCTTGAAGGCTACAAGCGGGCTCTTGCTGCACAGGGCCTGTCCCCCTTGGCAGAGCACATCGTCCCCATCGGGACCTCAGGGGACGACCGGGGCGAGCCCGGCGGCTATGAAGCGACCAGGAAGTTGCTGGCCACGACCCCCCGGCCCGATGCCATCTTCTGCTTCAACGATCCCATCGCCATGGGCGCCATGCGGGCGATTCTCGATGCCGGCCTGCGCATTCCCGAGGACATCGCGGTCATGGGTTGCGGCAACGTGCTCTACTCTGACTTCCTCCGCATTCCGCTCACGTCCATCGATCAGGACAGCTCCGCCATCGGCCGGCACGCCGCAAAGCTGGCGCTGTCTCTGGTCAGCGCAAAAGGGCTGGTGCATCCGGAAACCGTGTTGGTCACTCCGCGGCTCATGGCACGCGCTTCAACGCTGCGCAAGTAGGCCAGAGAATTCACTTCAGCGCGGCCTTCCACTACAGCAGCAAAGGTTTAAATGCTGGCGCCGGCGCGAGATCGTTTTCTGTTCAAGTGTCTAAAGTGAAGATTTGAATTCATGCTCTCCCACCCTTGAATCAAAGAGCGATTCAAGGATGGGGCACCCAAATTATTGTTCGCACTCGCATCGGAAACGCTCTAGCCGTCCCGGCCGGCGCATGCCTGCAATCACGGCTTGGCGGAAGCAGGCGACTTGGATTCATAGACAAACTGCTGCACCTCCGCCCGCTCCTTGTCCACTTCGGCCAGGTGTTCCGCACGCAGCTTCTGATAGACCTCGAATTCCTTCTGCGCCCGGTCCTTTTGCCCCACGTGAACATAGTCCGTTCCCAGGCGATAGTGGGCGTCAGAGAGATTGGGATTCAGTTGCAAGGCGCGCTCGTACTCCGGAACGGACCGGGCCCACTCATGCTGGTCGGCATAGAGATTGCCCAGCTGCTCGTGGGCCTCGGGAAGAGTGTCATCCAGCGCAATCGCTTTCTTGAGCAGGGACTCCACCCGCAGCAGGTCCAGCGTGGTGTCTCCCACCCGCTTGCCCTTCCACAAGCTCATCGCGTAGTAGTACTGCGCCAGGGCAGTGTCGGGCTTGAGTTCCGCATAGCGGCGGAATCGCTGGATGACCGCATCCGCCAGGTTCGGAGAACTGTCGTAAGCCTTGGAGAGAAAGAGATAGCAGCGCGGGTCCGTTGGGTCCAGGTCGGCCGCCGTCAGCAGCGCCTTGACCGCCTCGTCGTACTTGCCGCGCAGGTCCAGCGCCATGCCCAACCCGATCATCAGCCGCGGCGATTTGGGATAACGCACGGTGGCTTGCTGGAAGACTTCGATTGCCGGCTCGTAGGTCCTGTGGAGCAGAAGCTCGCAGCCCCAATCGAACAGATTGCCCTCGCTTGGGTCCAAGTGCGCGGCGGTCTCGAACTCATTCGCCGCCGCGACATACTTCCCGTCCTTCTCTTCGATTTCGCCCAGCAGGTCGTGCAGTTCGCCGGTGTTCTTCACTTTCTCCAGCGCATGGACGAGTTGCCGGGCGTCGTCAAGCCGCCCGATAAGGAACTCGGCCATGGCCAGATCGTAGCCATTGTCGTAGGAAGTAGGATTGATCTGCTGCGCCCGTTCCAGCAGGGGAAGGGCCTGAGGAATATGCCCGGCCTGAATGTAGAACTCTCCCAGGTTGTGGTTGGCGTCGTAATCCCTGGGTTCCAGTTCCAGCGCTTTGCGGAACTCTTCCCCGGCCATGGCTTCGTTTCCGGAGTGGCTCAGCGTAGCCGCCAGATTGGTATGTGCCTCTGCCGAATCCGGTTTCAACCGGACCGCCGCCTTCAGGTGCTCGACGGCCTTCGCGTCCTGTGACAGCGAGGCGTACGCCAACCCCAGCAACTCATGAATCTCAAAGCTGTTCGGTGCGTAGGGTAATAGTTTCTCCAACTGCGCGGAGGCCTCGGCATACTGGCCGGCCTCGTATTGCGCCACCGCCGACTGGTACTGACGGTCCAGCTTCTGCTTCTGGCTTTCTGTGGCTGAAGCGAACTCCGCGCAAATCAGAAAACCACAGACAATCGCCAGCCGCAACCAGGCCCTCTTGCTCACAACCCACCCCCATGATCGCCGCGTGAGCAAAGCGCTACGCAGAAGAAAGCCCCGGAAAGGCGCCCGAACGGCACGCCTTCCCGGGGCTTTTTCATCTTACCTTAGTAGTACAGCTTCAGAGCAAACTGAATCTGTCTCGGATCGAAGGGAGCATCGCGAGTAGATCCAACTTCTCCGAAGTGCGGATCTGTGAAGTTGCCCGAACCGCCAATCGCCACGACGCCGTTGCCGCCGAAGTTGGGCGCGTTGAAGTTCGGATGGTTGAGGATGTTGAAGAACTCAGCCCGGAACTGCATGGAGAACCGATCGCTCAACTCGAAGCCCTTGAACATCGAGAAGTCCATACGGTGGAATCCGGGGGTTAGGGTCTGGCCAGGCTTGCTGCCCAGAGCGGCTGCGCCCGTCAAAGGCACGCATCCTGCGGGTGAATCGGCAATCGGACCATTGGCCCCCAACTCGCAAGGTTGATTGAAGGCTTTTGCGTTTCCGATCCAGAACGGCCTTGGTACAGGATCGCTCCCGACAGCTTTAAGTTTCATTCCAAGCTGCTGACTCTGTCCGGGAACCCGGATATCGTTGCAGCCTGTTCCAGAAGCGGTGCCGGTGTTGCAACCGAAGTTGAGAGGCTGGCCGCCCTGCAGGGTGACGATCCAGTTTGTGGACCACCCGCCCAACACGGCATTGGTAAGCTTCCCTTGGTTGAGGAAGGGCTTATCCTTGCCGATCGGGAGCTGATAGCCGCCGCTGAAGTGCAGTACCTGGCGGATATCGAAGTCGGCCGGCGCCCAATCGAACTTGGGACCCAGGCCCGGCACGGAGTAGGCGCGCAGACTGCCCGTGTTGCCGCCGTTCAGCAAGTCGCCGGCGTCCGACATGGTCTTGGACCAGGTGTAAGCCAGCAGGTAGGTAAGCCCGCTCGAGAACTGCTGTTCGAGCTTGGTTTGCAGGCTGTGGTATTGGCTGTTGCCATAGGTTGCCTGGTAACTGCCGCCGCCGAAGTCCGCGAATGGGAGATAAGGTGTGGTACTGGTGCCTGCCGGCAGAATCTGGGTCACGTTCTTGTAGCCAACGCCGCCCTGAAGATCCTGGCCATCGGTAAACACATAGGAGGCTTGCGCCGACAAGGTGTGGGTAATCGAGTACTGGAGAGTGAAGTTGGCGCTGTAGGTGCGCGGAGTCTGGTAATCGAACTGAAGCCCCTGCAGACCCAGACCGCGGGCGTCAACCTTGGCGGGATCGAATGGAATGCACGAGAAGCCGGACTCGAAGGATGCGGTTCCACCCGGACCCGACGTCGCGCAATTGGCAAACGGAGTGTTGTAGCTGGTGGGCGCCACCTGGCTTGAAATGCCGGAAGCGACGTTGGGGAAATACGAGAAGTTGTACACAAAGGGATAATTCTCACCGATGTTCGGTCCATATCCCTGGTTCTCAAACGAGTTGAAGAACAGGCCAAAGCCGCCGCGCATGACCAGTTTCGGATCGACTTGATACGCGAAACCAACACGTGGTGCGACATTGCCCTTTTGTGTTTGCAGCAGTCCCTGGCCGTACTTGTTGGTGCTTTCCAGGTCGATACCATCCACGGCCAACAGATCGACCAGTCCGCGGCAACCGATACCGAGGCACGTGGCGTCTGTGGACAAAGTCCTGTTGTCCTTCCCGGAGGCCGGAATCAGGAACGTTGGCTTGCCCAGAGCGGTTGGCACAAAGTTGGCCTGACCGCCATTGGTTTCATTGATCGGACCGAAGTAATCCCAGCGCAGGCCAAGGTTGATGGTCAGCTTGGGAGTAACCTTCCAGTCGTCCTGGAGGTACGACGCGAAGTACACTTTCTCGTCGTAGGTCTTGTTGATGTTGGAGGCATATACGCCGTCGGAGCCGCCCGAATAGCTGAAGCCGTTCGGATTGGGATTTCCGTTGAGCGTGGCCGGAGCCGCTGTGGGAGGCAGAAGCATCTGCGCTATGCCGCCCGTGGTGCTGCCTTCATTGGGAATATCCGTGAAGCCGCCGCCGTAGTTGAATGCGCCGCGCGACCACGCCGGTTGCAAGGTGGAGAACTTCACGTGCTGGTATTCAATGCCCAGCTTGAAGCTGTGCTTGCCGTAGATCTTGGTGAAGTCGTCGGTGATCTGAAGCGTCTGGCTGACTTCGTCCGAAGGCAGGAAGTTGTTGCTGCCCAGGCTCGTCAGATTGCCGATGTAGAAGTTGGGAAGTCCGCCGTTTTCCTGACCCTGCGGAATGCCCGAAATGCCGAACTGCTGCGGAATTCCGCTCGTTCCGCCATCCGGGCCGAAACGCGTGGTGTGCAGGTGAGCGAGGCCGCCGCGCACCTGGTTAATGGTGTTCGGAGTAAACACGTGGGTATAGCCCGCGACAGCCTGAGCGGATTTTGCAGTCTGGAGGCCCTGCTGGAAAGCGCCGCCGTCCGCGACGCCGCCGAACGGACCCGGGATATATGCCGGATCGTCCGAATAGCTGTAACGGAAGAACACCTGCTCTTTGGCGGTCGGGTTGAAATCTTCGCGGGTGTCGAAGGAGTTCTTATGTTCAAAGAGGTTGGGGCTCGAACCGTAGTTCGCCAATCCGGAATTCGGCGCCGGATACAGATTCAGCAGCTTGACTGCGTTCTGATCGACGCGGCCCGCATTGGAGCCGGTGAACTGGTTGAGGTCGGGGCAGGCGGCCAGGGTAAAGGTCATCGTGCCGGGCCCGCAATGGCTGCTGAACGGATCGCGAACATACCCGTCGGAGGTGGTGTTATTCCGCAGACCCGAGACTGGGTCCACGGCCCCGGCGGCAACTAACCTGGTGGTGGAAGGATCCAGAATTGTGCCCCTCTGGATGGCCCGGCCCAGAAGGTCGGTCCTGGTGGTGCCATCGTTCTGGGACAGGATGTCTGCGAGGTTTGTGTAGTTGCTGCTGCGTTCGTTGGCGGTTGGAACCGTGCTGGTGAAGGATGTGCCCTGCACGCGCCGATAGCCTTCATAGTCGCCAAAGAAGAACGCCTTGTTCTTCATGATGGGGCCGCCGGCGGAAACGCCGAACTGATTCAGTCGCAGTTCGCCCTTTTTGACATTGTTGTTGTCTTCAAACCAATCGGCGGCATCGAGTTTGTCGTTGCGGAAAAACTCCCAGGCCGCGCCATGGAGGCTGTTGGTGCCGGACTTGATGGTGGCGTTCAGAACCGCGCCCGCGGAACGGCCCAGTTCAGCGCTGAAGTCCGCTGTCTGAACCTTGAATTCCTGGATCGCGTCCACCGGAGGCAGAATGACAAAGTTGGTTCCATTGAGGAAGTCGACGGCGTTGGAGTTGTTGTCGATGCCATCGAGCAGGTAGTTGTTCTGTGCCGGGCGCAAGCCATTGGCTGAGAAAGCGCCAGAGGCCGCGTTGCCGCGGGTATCGGCCTGCGGTGTTTGCATGCCGGCGCCGAGCTGGGCAAGGAAGGTAAAGTTGCGCCCGTTGAGGGGCAGGTCGTTTACCTCTTGCTGGTCGATCACCTGGCCGACCGAGGCTTCTTCGGTCTGCAGCAGTGGCGGCGCGGTGGTTACTTCGATGGTTTCAGTCGCAGCGCCGGGCTTGAGCTGAATGTTGACCAGCAGGTGCTGCCCAACCTCGACCGTCACGTTCTGTTGGGTCGTTTTGGCGAACCCCTTGGCAGTGGCGGACACCGAATAGTGCCCGATTCTGACCGGCGAGAAGCTGTATTCGCCGGCGTTACCGGCATTGGTCTGCAGGCTAATGCCCTGGTCCTTGTTCAAGAGGGTCACCCGCGCACTGGGAACAACTGCGCCGGTGGTGTCTTGAATAGTTCCAGAGATCGCACCTTCATCCACCTGGCCAAAGGCGTAACGACTTTGGACCACGAGGAAGAGCAGGCATGTGAGGGTTAGATAGCCAAACGTTCTAACCCAACGAACGGCTTTGCGATCAAGGCCCATCCTAATTTCCTCCGTTTCCTTCTGTTTTCCATCTGTTTTCGAATATTTTCCCGAGGGAAGTTGCCCGGGGGAGAAACTGGCCACCTGATGCGAAGTAGTAAACGATTACACCCGACGGCGTAAACGGTTACAGGATCGTGCGAAACACACTAGCGCAGGTCGATAATCGTTGTCAACCAAAAGGTGGAGACGGGCGTTTTTTTGCCTGCCGGAATCTTCCCGGCCCTTCCGCGGCGGGGGCGGAGCGTCTTTCACATTCTGCCTTGAAGCCGTTTATAATAAACCATTTACCGCGGCACACCGAGGCGGAAATGGGGCTCCGTTGATAAACCAGGACGGGGCGAATATAATCCGCCAAGACTTGATCCGGCGCCCCGCAACGGAGCTGGACCGCCAGGAAAGACTCCCCAAGCGAGGGTTGCTGACATGGAGAACGGACTGCGCATGAACACACCGACCGGCGCCCTGGATTTCGACGAGCCGGAGCCGTGGTTCGACACCTCCAGGCGGAGCTTCCTGCGCGCGGCGGGGCTTTTGGCGGCCGGCATGATGGTTCCCCAGGCGCGTGCCGACGAAACGCCGCGCCCGGCTGCCGGTTCAGGGCACAAGATCGTGGTAGCCGTGGTAGGCGGAGTGCGCCGCGATGAGACCTTTTCGCGGGAGGGGGTGGTCAACATCCCCCACCTCTCCACCGACCTCTTCCCCAAGTCGCTCTTCTACCACCACGCCCGCAACGAAGGCGTCACCGCGCACTTCAACGCGATTTCCAGCATTCTGACCGGCAACTGGCAGCGGGTGGACGACTGGGGCAAGCTGGCCCCTACCTCTCCCACCCTGTTTGAGCAGTTTCGCAAGGGACTCAACGTCGCTCGCAGCGACACCTGGGTTGTGGCCAGCAACAAGGCGCTCACCAGCCAGATCGGCGCCAGTTCGGATGCCAACTATGGCCCGGCCTACGGCGCCAACGTGGTGTTTCCCAAGCAGCTCATGCTGCAGGCCGTAGCCGACGCTCTGCGCTCGGGGCGAACCGCCAACATGGCGGATCGCAGCAAGGTGGAGGCCGAGCTGGAGAGCGCCATGGAAGGAAGCAACTATGAGGGGCTCGGCTGGAACGTCTTCGACGCCGCCGACCGCCTCGATCCGCGCGTGCGCGAGAGCATTCAGGCCGCGATTGCCAGCTTTGTGCACAGCGGCGGCCCAACCTCCGGCGACGAGCTCACCTTCCTGATGACTCGCGAAATCATGCGCAAGTTTGCGCCGCAGGTGCTGGTGGTGGTTTTTTCCGATGTGGAAGCAGCGCACTTCGGTTCCTATGCCATGCACGTGTCGGGCATCAAAACGGCAGACCGCCTAGCCTACCAATTGTGGCAAGAGGTAGAGGCCAACCCCGCCTACAAAGGGAAGACCACCCTGGTGATTCTCCCCGAGTTCGGGCGAGACCCCGACGGTTCAACAACGAATGGATTTTTCAATCACCGCGCCAATTCCGATTCAACCAGGGACACCTGGATGATGGCCCTGGGCGCGGGCATCGACAAGCCGCAATTCATCGAACGTCCGGTTCTCCACGTCGATCTCTGTCCTACCCTGGCGGGCCTGCTCGGCTGCCAGCCGTTGGATGCGCAGGGGCGAACGCTGAAGGAGTTTCGCGGTTAGCGGGCTGAGAACGCGCGGCTGAGGAGCGCACCTGCTCACCGCTCTCCTCCCTGGCGCGAAGGTAGAAACTGGGATTGCTCCGCACCGGTCGCGATGGATTCCGGCGGGCGCGATCACTCGAGATAGGAAGAGATTATGCGAAGCGATGAAAAGTTGCCGGCGGGTCTACAGGATGCTTTGAACAGGGGCCTGCTCAAACGCCTGCCGCTGACGTTTCTTCCCTTCGTCAATCAGCAGCTTCGCGAGTGGGATTATCTCTTTCCCAACGAGCGCCAGTCCGTGGAGAGGCTTCTGCTTTATGTGGCAAGCCTGAATCCGGAGCAGAGCACCGCCCTGTTCCGCGATGTGGTCAATCTCGAAGAGAAGATGGGCGTCCGGCACTGGGACTACTCGACCGCCGAGCAAACCATCCAGAACTCGTCTCTGCTTGCCCGCTCATCCTACTTTCAGGCATGGCGCCAGGCGGTGCAGGTCGTCTTCGACGCTGCTGACCGCTTTGCCCTAAGCAACGGAGCCGCCGTCAAGCCGGCAAATCGATTGATCTTGATCGATATACCCCAGATGCTTCCTCTGGCCGGCGCGGATGTCTGGCGCCGCTGGCAGGGCATCGGCAAGCCGCTCAAGCTCGACCTCGCTCTTTCCCCGCAGTCCCGAAGCCCTTTCGAGACGCTGGTCGCCGGCATACCCAATGCAGCCGGAGTTCGCTCCGGCGGTCTGCTGGAGGTTGCCCGAAACCGTGCCGGAAGCTCGTCAGGGGACATTTGGATCGTCGATGCCGGAAAGAGCCTGGCCGATAGCATGCTGGGCCCGGCGTCTTCCGCCGCGCCTTCCGATGGCGCAATCTTTTTGAGCTATGGCAGGCTGGATCTCTATCGGGAGAACTTTGCGCACGAGATGAACACCATGCGCAAGGACCTTACGGACGCGGATGCGGTCTTCGACTACCTGCGCAAGGTGAACGTCACGCCATGGTGCCCTCCCGAAGTGGTGGCGGACCCAGCCATTCGCGAGTTTCTGCGCGCGCTTTATCTCAGCGGCAACGGTGCTGTCATCTTTGGCAACTCGTTTGTCCAGTGGGCGTCCGCTGAGGCTCTGCGACGCGCCCGGCCTTCTTTCCTCGCCGCGCAATTCGGCGTGCGCAGCAAGCCCAAGCCTTTCACCGGGGTGGCCGTCTTCGACAACCCCGACAAGGTGAACCCCCTTCCGTCGGTCGACGACCCGCTGGGCAGCGCCGTGGATGCGCAAATGCTGGCCCTCTACATATGGTTGGCCGCCCACCGGTTCCAGGAGTACCAGAACTCAACCGTATGCGTCTGCGTGGCCGAGAGCCTCAACCAGGTTTACGTTGTCGCACCGCCGCAGTTCAGTCTGTTGCAGGAAACCGAGCCGATCGCGCTTGACCGGCTCGGCCACGCACTTCGAAGCTGGATCGCCTAGCCGCCGTCGAGCGCATGCTCCCCAATCGCCAGGGTGGGGCAAACACTGCTCTTTGCTTGCGGTACGCCTGAACAAATGTGGGCGCAACGTGAGAAACCCTGGCCAAACGCGGCGATCTGGACTGGCCTGGTCCGTGGTGCTATCCTGCGGACACCTTGGCGGCAACGGAACCCTTAAGGATGACGCATCGTAAAGACGAGAACCAATCTCTTTCCCGGCGGGCGCTTCTCAAGAGTATGGGGTTGGCTCCCCTGCTCCTCCGCCCGGCGCCCTTCTTTGGATCGTCGTTCCTGTTCGGCCCGCCGCAGGCCTTCCCTGCGCTGAACCCCGCGCTCTCTTACTCCGATCTCCGTTTGACCCCTCACTATCCTGCGCAATCGCCTTTGGCTGAGGTTCTCAGCCTGGTCGCTCCGGGCTCGGACGAATACATTACCGAGAAATATGCTGTCGAAATCGAGGCGCTGCTCAAGCAATGGAGCCAGGCCCTGAAAGCATCCGTCCGCGGCGCTTCCGCAATTGCCGCGCTGCTCGATCCCTTGATTGAAGCCTCTCCGCTTGTTCCCACCCAGCAAACGCCGCTCCGTTCCGGATACGGAATCGAAAGCTTCAGAAGGCAGTTTGACGGCCAGCCGGTTGCCGGGCGCGAGCGATTTCTGCAGGAAATCGAGACCTGGCTTGGGCCGCTCGCCAGCGTGCAGACCGCGGAGTTTGAAATCTACGGCATCGAACAGACAGCCGATTCTCCTCTGACGGTACAGGTAGACCTCCGCTACGACATCGTCGCCCACAGGAGCGATGACCGGCGCGAAGAGCGCGTCGGCTCGTGGCACATCGCGTGGACGCGCGATGAAGCGCAGGCGTGGAAGGCGCGCAAGTGGCAGGCCGGCGAAGAAACGCTGAGCCTCATGCGCGGCCCAGGGTTTATCGATGTTACCCAACAGGCTTTGGGCGGAACGGAATCCTACAACAAGCAGTTGCTACGCAGCGTCGACCATTGGCGCACGGTCCTGGATGGCGCCATCGGCGTCGACGTTTACAGCAACAACGGCGTGGCCGTGGGCGACTTCGACAATGACGGATTCGACGATTTCTATGTCTGCCAGCCGGCCGGGCTGCCCAACCGGCTCTACCGCAACCGCGGCGACGGCAGCTTTGAAGATGTAACCGACAAAGCCGGCGTCGGCGTGCTCGACAATACCGCGTGCGCGTTATTCGCCGACTTTCGCAACATGGGGCGTCAGGACCTGCTTGTAGTCTGCGGCACAGGCCCCCTGCTCTTCCTCAACCAAGGCGATGGCACCTTCGCCCTCAAGCCTGACGCCTTCAAATTCGCGCGCACGCCGCAGGGAACCTTCACCCATGCGGCTGTGGCTGACTACGATAACGATGGCCGCCTCGATATCTATTTCTGCATGTACATGTACTACCTGGGACTCGACCAGTATCACTACCCGATTCCCTATTACGATGCCCGCAATGGCCCACCCAATTGCCTGTTCCACAACGATGGCGACGCGAACTTTGTAGAAACCACGCAGGCGGCAGGACTCGACGCGGACAACGACCGCTACAGCTTCTCCTGCGCCTGGGGCGACTCCAACGGCAACGGATTGCCCGACCTTTTTGTGGTCAACGATTTCGGCAGTTCGCAGCTTTACCGCAACAACGGCAATAGCACCTTCACCGTTGTCTCGCGCCAGGCCCAGGTGGAGGGCGTGGGCGCCGGAATGAGCTGCGCCTGGTGCGATTTCGACAACGACGGACGCCAGGATGTCTACGTGCCGAGCATGTGGGAGGCGGCCGGGCAGCGAGTCTCAGGGCAAAAGCAGTTCCACGAGAAAGCACCAGCGCGCATCCGCGAACTCTATCAGCGACACGCGCGCGGCAACGCGCTCTATCGCAACCATGGAGACGGCACGTTCCAGAATGTCGGCCGCCAGGCTGGCGTGGAGCCGGGCCGCTGGAGCTGGTCCTCGGATTTCTGGGACTTCGATCACGATGGGTATTCCGACCTCTATGTTGCCAATGGCTATCTCTCCGGCCAGGATCGCGCGGATCTTGCCAGCTTCTTCTGGCGTCAAGTGGTAGCCAAATCCTCGGAGGACAATACCGGCGCGCTGGCTTACGAACGTGGTTGGAATGCCATCAACGAATTGGTTCGTTCGGACCACACCTGGCACGGCTACGCCAGAAACGTGATGTTCGCCAACAACCGCAACGGCACGTTCTCCGAGGTATCCGGGCCCCTGGGGTTGGACTTTCCAGAGGATTGCCGCAGCTTTGCGCTCGCCGATCTCGACCACGACGGGCGCCTGGAAGTCATCCTCAAGAGCCGCAATGCGCCTCAACTGCGGGTTCTGCACAACGCGATGCCTGAAATCGGCCACTCCATTTCCTTCCGCCTGCGTGGGCATAAGAGCAATCGCGACGCCATTGGAACCGCCATCACTGTCGAAGTGGGGACCCAGCGCCAGACAAAGTATCTGCAGGCAGGTTCGGGCTTCCTTGCCCAGCACTCCAAAGAGGTGTTCTTTGGTGTGGGAAAAGCGGAAGCGCCCATCCGCGCCACTCTCCGCTGGCCAAACGGACTCACGCAACAGTTCGACGCCCTGCCCGCAAATCACCGCATCGAAATCGAGGAGGGCATCGCCGCCTTCGCGTCCAAACCCTTTGCGCCGACAGCCGCGGCCTACGCGCAGCCTGGGCCTCCGCCGGCTATCGAGCCGTTGCCTGTCCAGGTTGAAACATGGCTGATTGAGCCGCTCAAGGCACCGGAGTTTTCCCTGCCCGATCTGGCCGGCAAGCTGCACGAACTGAGTTCGTTGCAGGGGAGCTTTGTGCTGCTTCACTTCTTTGCGACAGCCGCTCCGCTGAGCCTCAGCCAGTTGAAGCTTTTCCAACAGCATCGCCAGGCGCTGGCCGCCAGCCGGATTGCAATTCTTGCTGTAAACGTTAACGAAGCAGATGATGCTCAGGCTGCCCGCTCCTTCGCCGCGCAACAGGACCTTTCCTTCCCCCTGCTCTTCGCCACCCAGGACCTGGCCGGCATTTATAACATCATCTACCGTCACCTCTTCGACCGCCGCCGCGACCTCGGCATCCCCACATCCTTCCTGCTGGACAAGGAAGGCATGATCGTCAAGGTGTATCAGGGCCCCTTCGATCCGCTGCGCCTGGTGGAAGATGTACGGTCCATCCCCACCACGCCGGCCGATCGCCTGCGCAAGGCGATTCCGTTCATGGGGCAGCCCTACAACAGCGCATTCCTGCGCAACGACTTCACATACGGCGTAGCCATGTTCCAGCACGGTTACCTGGAACAGGCTGAAGCGTCTTTCCAGCAGGTAGTCGCCGCCAATCCGAACGACCCAGACGGCTACTACAACCTGGGCACTCTGAGTCTGCGGAGAAATGATTTCGTGGCCGCGCGCCGCTATCTTGAGCAAACACTGAAGCTGCGCCCCGACTACCCCGAGGCGTGGAACAATCTCGGCATGATAGCCGCCCAGCAAGGCCGTCCCGATGAAGCTGTGCAGGACTTCCAGCAGGCGCTCCAGCTGAAGCCACGGTACGCGATCGCGCTGCTCAACCTGGGAAATGTCTACCGGCACCGGGGCGCTTTTGACAAGGCGCAGGAGGCCCTGGACCACGCCCTCCAGCTTCAGCCCGACGACCCTGAAATCAACTACAGTCTCGGCATGCTCTACGCGCAGCAAAACCAGATGCAGCGCGCGGCCGACTATCTGCAAAATGCCATTGACCTGCGCCCGAATTATCCTGAGGCCTTGAATAATCTCGGCGTGCTCTTCGTACGCGGCCAGCAATACGCAAAGGCGGAGGAGCAGTTCAAAAACGGTATCCGCGTTGCTCCCAACTACGATCAGTCCTATCTCAACCTTGCCCGTCTCTACGCGATGCAGAGCGACAGGGATAAAGCCAGAGAAGTGTTGCAGGAGTTGCTGCGCCTGCAACCGCAGAACCCTGACGCCATCCGAACCCTGGGGGTACTACAATGATCGCCCTTATCAATGCTTCACACCGTGCCGGCAGAATCGGCATTCGCGCCTGCAATCGGCCAGTGAACGGAATCGTCAAGGCGGGTGCGCGCGGTGTTGGCCTGCTTGCCCTGCTGATGCTTCTTTCCCTCGGCCAGGCGCGCGCGGCCCAACAGCGGCAGCCGCAGCCGCCGCCCAAAGCCTCAGCAGAATTCCAGGAAATCCAGACGCTGATTCAGCAGGGCCGCATTCAAGACGCCAAGGCCAGAATGCTCATGGAACTCGATCGCAATCCCTCCAGCGTGGAGGGCTACAACCTGCTGGGGATCATCGAGAGCGACGAGCAGGACTACCTCAGCGCTATCGCGGCCTTTCAGAAAGCGCTGCAACTGGCTCCCAACTCCGCCAAGACGCATAACAACCTGGGCAACGTCTACATTGCCCAGAAGAAGCTCGACCTGGCGGAGAAGGAGTTCCGCGCGGCCTTGCGCATTGAGCCAGGCAATCGCGACGGAAACTACAACCTTGGCGTGCTGCTGATGGTCAAGGGTTCTCCCGCTGAAGCCATTGTGCATTTTCAACGCGTGCGCCCGCCCAATCCAGCCACCACTTTTAACCTCATCCGCGCTTACTTCCAGAGCAAGCGCACAGCGGAGGCGATTCAGACTGCGGCCGCGTTCTCCGCACAAAACAAGAACGACGTGCAGGTGCATTTCTCGCTTGGCGTATTGCTGGCTTCAGAACAGCAGTACAAGCTTGCCCAGTTGGAACTGGAAAAGGCCGTTGTCCTGCAACCCGATGCCTTCGAGATTCTGTTTAACCTCGGACAAGCTCTTATCCATACCGGAGATTATCCCCAGGCGGAGCTCGCCCTCACCAGGGCTCTCAAGTTGAAGCCCGATTCCCCTGAGACTCTCTATTTCCTGGCCCAGGCCTGTCAGAATCAGTCACGTCCGCTGGACGCTCTGGATCTGCTTCTCCGCGCTCATAAGATAGCGCCCGAGAACCCGGACATCATCTTCCTCATGGCCCGGATCAGCATGTCGCAGAACTATTTCGAGGACGCCATACCGCTGCTGGAATCGGGCCTCAAGGTCGCCCCGCAGCGCACCGATCTCCGCGCCGCCCTTGGCGAGAGCTATTTCATGGCCGGCAAGGTGGAAAAGGCCATCGATGAGTTCAAGGTGCTGCTCGATGCCGAACACTCGGCGCGCTCTTACTCCTTCCTGGGACTTTCCTATCGGAATCTCGGACGCTTCGACGAAGCCAAGCAGTATTTTCAACAAGGTCTCAAACTGGACCCGAACAACACTTCATGCCTGTTCAATCTTGGCTTCATCGCCGAACGGCAGGGAGATTCCGCCGGCGCCGACGCCATGTTCGAGGAAACCCTTCGCGCCAATCCAAACTTCCCCGACGCGCTCCTTGAACTGGCCAACCTGCGCATGGCAAGCGGGAAACTTGCTGAGGCCGCGGACCTGCTCAGAAGATTTGTCAAGGTCAGCCCCGATCCGTCGAGCGGATACTACAAGCTAGCCAAGGTGGAGAGAAGCTTGCACCAGATGGCCGCCGCCGACCGGGATCTGCACGTGTTCCAAACACTCTCCAAAGATGCTTCCACCGGCCCCTATCCCTACGAGCACCTTTTTGATTACCTGGACAATCGTTCAAAAATGGCACCAGGCGCCAAGGCGCAACTCGATCTGACCGAGCTCCTCGACCAGATCAAGACGCATCCCGACCAACCCGAAGATCTGTACATGCTGGCCGAAGCCTATCTCAAATCCGGTAAGACGGACGACGCCAAAAGCACCATCGAGCGTCTCGACGGCCTGGCCTCGGGCGACTATCGCACCATGGCTGGCCTCGGAGTCCTGCTCGCCCGCTACCATCTGTACGCCGATGCCATTCAGCATTTTCAGGCGGCATTGAAGGCCAATCCAAGCTCGGACGAAGTCAAGTTCGACCTCGCCAATGCTTATTTCCGCAGGCGCCTCTATTCTGAAGCGCTCGAAACCGCCGGGCAGGTCTCTGAAGATGGCCGCACGGATGACGCCTACCTTGCTTTGCTCGGCGACATTTACGCGCACATGGGCGACGCTGCTCGCGCCTCAGAGATCTTCCGCGATGCCATCGCCCGCAGCCCCGACAACGATCAGAACTATCTCGCCCTTGCCTTGATACAGTTTCGCCAGAACGACATCGAGGGCGCCAAGCAGACGCTCCTCAAAGGCCAGGCCCGCATTCCGGAATCCGGAAAGCTCCTCTGGGGCCTCGGGCTCGCATCGGTGTTGGAAGGCCACACGGCTGAAGCATCCGAACAATTCGAGCACGCGGTTGATTTGCTTCCTGAATGGTCTGGCAGTTACTCACTCCTGGGGGTGTTCTACTTTCAGACCGGGCAGGTCGCCAAGGCCAAGGAAGTGCTCGACCGCTTCAAGAACAGCAGCGCCAACGGCGCCCTGGATGTAAACCGCATTGAGCAGGTCCTTGACCAGGCACCAAAGACTTCCCCGGCGGGCGATAAGCCTATGCCCATGGCCAGCAGAGCGCAGTTGCTGCAATTGGCGCTGTCCCTCGCGGATAGAACCCTATGAGAAATCAATCCATGAGTCCTCTGCGCCGGGCCAGCCGCGCCTGGCGCTGCTTCGCCATCTTCCTGGTGGGCTTGATTGCCGCGTCCGGTCAGGCGACTGCTGGCGCGCAAGCGCCCGCCAAAGCCAAGGACGCTCCTATCGCCGTCCACTATACCGACATCCGCAAGTCCGCCGGAATCAACTTTGTCCAGGACTCCACGAATTCCGATGAGAAATACTATCTCGAAACCATGGGCACCGGCGTCGCCTGGATCGACTATGACCAGGACGGACTCATGGATCTCTACTTCGTTCAGACCGGCCCAACCGACGCATACAAGCCGGACAAGCCGCTGCGCTCTGCGCTCTACCACAACAATGGGGATGGAACCTTCACCGATGTGACCGATAAAGCCGGAGTGGGAGGCGAAGGCCACTACGGCCAGGGAGTGGCCGTGGGGGATTACGACAACGACGGCTATCCCGATATGCTGGTTACCGGCTACGGGCGCGCCATTCTCTACCATAACAACGGCAACGGCACTTTCACCGATGTAACTGCCAAGGCAGGGGTGGGCGACGAAGGGGAGTGGTCATCGAGCGCGGGATGGTTCGACTATGACAAGGACGGCTGGCTCGATCTTGTGATTCTCAACTATCTTGACTGGAACCCGAAGATCAACCTATGGTGCGGCGATCGGGCTCCGGGTTATCGTTCCTATTGCAGCCCGAACAACTACCGGGGCCGCAAGACCAAGCTCTACCATAACAATCACGACGGCACCTTCACCGATGTGAGCGTCAAGTCGGGCGTTGGCTTGCCCGAGTCCAAGGGAATGGGATTGGTCTTGGCCGACTTCAACAATGACGGCTGGCCAGACATTGCCATTGCCAACGATACCTGGCCCAACTTCCTGTTCCTGAACAATCACGACGGCACCTTCACCGATGCTT
>Ga0302187_10000808_pt1 | contig 27640 bp, 15 predicted proteins | sample II_Bog_E1_3_FD_202120 | JGI IMG/M metagenome (GOLD analysis project Ga0302187, IMG submission 202120) | Peat permafrost microbial communities from Stordalen Mire near Abisko, Sweden - II_Bog_E1_3 | ecosystem: Environmental > Terrestrial > Soil > Wetlands > Peat | place: Sweden: Abisko...
TTGCGGTATCGCGATGGCCGAACGGCGCCTCGCAGCCGTCTACAACCACGAGAACCACACTCCGGTGGATCACTACACATATGTCCTCTGCGGCGATGGCGACATGATGGAAGGCGTGTCGCACGAGGCAGCATCACTTGCCGGAACACTTGGTCTCGGCAAGCTCATCGTACTCTATGACGACAACCTGATCACACTCGACGGCCCGACGGAACTCAGCTTCACCGAGGATGTGACCGAACGTTTTCGTGGCTATCACTGGCACGTTCAGGCAGTGGAAGATGGCAACGATCTCGTCGCGATCGAGAAGGCGATTCTCGCGGCCAAGGCCGAGTCCGGCAGGCCGTCGCTCATTCGCGTGCGGACGATCATTGGCTATGGGTCCCCTGGCGCAGGAACCAATAAGGTCCACGGGGAAGCGCTCGGCGTGGATGCGGTAAGGGCCACGAAGCAGAACTTTGGGTTCCCCGAGGATAAGAGCTTCTACATTCCTGAAGACGTAAGCAGAAATTGGCTGCAGGCCGTCGAGAAGGGCGCCAAAGCCCAGGCAGAGTGGGAGGCCAGGTTCAACGAGTACGACAAGGCGTACCCATCGCTTGGAAGTCAGTACGTCCGGACGTTTGACGCCAGGCTGGAAAAAGGCTGGGAGAAGAGGCTGCCCACGTTTCCGCTGGAAGCGCCCCTTGCAACCCGCAACGCGGGGCAGGCGGTGATGAAGGCGATTGAGAACGTTGTGCCCGAGCTCTTTGGCGGTGCCGCCGATCTGACAACCTCGACCAAGACGATCTTCAAGGACTCGCTCAGCTTCCACGTTGATCCAAACGGCCGCAACGTGTTCTTCGGGGTGCGTGAGTTTGGCATGATGGCAATGGTGAACGGCATGGCCGCTCACGGAGGACTCGTTCCATACGGTTCGACGTTCTTTACCTTCGTGGACTACTGTCGTTCGGCTCTGCGTACAGCTGCACTGATGGGGACGCACTCGCTATTCGTGTTTACCCATGATTCGGTCGGCCTCGGTGAAGATGGACCAACGCACCAACCCGTAGAGCACCTCATGAGCCTGCGGGTGATCCCGGGCCTCACGGACTTTCGCCCTGCGGATGCGAATGAAACGTCTGCCTGCTGGAAGCTTGCGCTGGAGCGCCAGTCACCGAGCTTCATGGCACTGTCGCGACAGGACCTCCCTGTTCTCGATGTCGTGCAGTTCAACGTGTTCGACGGATGCGCGAAGGGAGCGTATGTGCTTGATGCATTCGGGCGGGACGTCATCCTTGTTGCGACAGGGTCTGAGGTGAATGTCGCGCGCAAGGCAGCAATGGAGTTGAAGACAGCCGGCATCAACGCGACGGTCGTGTCCATGCCAAGCTTCAAGATCTTCGAAGAGCAAAGCAGCGAGTACAAGCTGTCGGTCTTCCCGCATGACGTACCGAAGATCTCCATCGAGGCCGGTGCGACGCTGGGCTGGTACAAGTACATCGGGTCCGACGGAGTCGCAGTGGGTATCGATCGCTTCGGAGCGTCGGCCCCAGGCCCGGTTGCACTCGAAAAGCTGGGCATATCGGTACACCATGTGGTGGATGCCGCAAGGAGCCTGGTGAAGAAGTAGGGACGACGTGCGCGCTGCGCAATGTATCTGCGGAGCAATCGGTGCTCGAAGCGCTGTAGCGACCGATGCCGCTGCCTCGCGTAGCACCGGTAGGGGTTTGACTGTGCAAGCTGGAGACGAGTGATGAAGGCGATTGTTGTCCACGAATACGGCGGCCCTGACGTGCTGAAGCTGGAAGACTATCCGGACCCGGTTCCGGGTGCCGGTGAGGTCCTGGTGCGGGTTGTTGCAGCCAGCGTCAATCCCATTGACTGCCAGCGACGTGCCGGGCGGACGCAGGACTTTTATCCTCTCCATTTTCCAAGCCTCATTGGAATCGACATGGCGGGAACCGTCATCGGGACCGGGCCGGGTGTGGAAGACTTCGTTGTTGGCGACGAGGTCTTTGCCATGGTGGACAACACCTACGCCGAGCTCTGCGTCGCACGTGCTGCCGTCCTGGCGAAGATTCCCAAGGGGCTCGATCTGATACAGGCAGCGGCGTTGCCACTCGTGACCGTCACGGGTAACCAACTCCTTTCCGCTACGGAGATCAAAGCTGGTCAGACGGTGATGGTCGTGGGTGCAGTGGGTGCCGTCGGTCGTTCGGCAGTATTCACTGCGAAGCATTCCGGCGCGATCGTCATCGCAGGTGTCCTGAAGAGGCAAATGGATGACGCAATGACACTAGGTGCGGATCAGGTAATCGCAACCGACGATGACACCGCGGTTGCGGGTCTCCCCTCGCTCGATGCGGTAGCGGATGCGGTTGGCGGGAGGATCGCGGAAGAACTCATCAGCAAGGTCAAGCACGGCGGAACGTTCGCGACCGTCCTCAAGGCGCCATCGAATGCTGGAGCTTATTCCCATGTGCGTGTGGTGCCTGTCTTCTCGCACTTCGATCGAGGCACGCTTGAGTTCATGGCGGCTGCTGTGCGGGACCGCAAATTCGTCATCCCGATCGGCCTGGAACTGCCACTGCGTGAAGCGGCCGAGGCCCAGGCGCGTGCAGAAAAGGGCGGCATCGGGAAGATCCTGCTGTTGCCTTGAGCGCAGGCACGAACCTCGCGCACGATGTTTGGAATGAGAACTGTATCGAAAGGAGCACCAATGAGCGACACGCCAAGTAAGTCATCAGGCAACGCGGTACAAGTCGAACAGAAAAACTATGAGATGCCCCCGCGCGAGGGTTTCAGCGTCGCGCACTTTCTCACGGTTGCCGACATCGAGCGGTCCGCAAGGTTCTATGAGAAAGTCTTCGACGGTCGCATTCTGAGCTCAGGAGATAGTGACGGCGCGCCAGCATACATTCAGATCGCGAATACCTGGCTCCTCGTCAACGTTGGGGGAGGACCGACTCCCGACAAGCCTTCCGTAACTCTCAGCGTCCCCGATCCGAACAGGATCAACGGCTTCATGAACATCCGTGTCGCGGACATTCATGCATGCTATGAGCTGTGGAAGAGCCGGGGTGCCGAGTTTCTTACTGCGCCGATACCCAAGTACGGCGAGATTCGCTGCTACATCCGCGATCCAGATGGTTACATCATCGAGGTCGGGCAGAGCACCGAGCTGAAGTACGGTTAGCGCGTGGCCGGAAGCCACGCGACTGCTGCGACTGTTGAGTTGAAGCGGCACCCGTTCTGCACCGAAGGGAGCCTCAGATGTGCGGCACAAATGGATTGAAAGTATCTGCCGGCGTGACCATGCTTGCCGCATCGAGGACGCTGAGTGTGAACGTGTTTACAGCGCCGGGGAAGTCTATGGTTGGCGAGCGGCCGAGGCCCTTCGGCGAGCCGTTGGGGTTTGATCCCAGCACGTCGACGTTGATCTACGGTGAGCACGACGCGGTGCTGGTGGATGCCATGACGACCGTGGCTGAGGCTGAGGCTCTGGCGAATTGGATTGCTCTGCACAATCGCAATCTGGAGACCATCTACATAACGCACGCTCACTTCGACCACTTCTACGGCTTGGGAATTTTGCTCGACCGCTTCCCGGGTGCACGGGCGATAGCGGCCCCCAAAGCGCTGGAGGCCATGAAGGCGTCGTTTACGCCGACCGTGGAGCGGCTGGCCCGCCAGTTGTTTCCCGGGCAAGTTCCCGCCAGGCTTGTTTCTCCCGAGCCCTACGAGCATGACACGTTCACACTCGAAGGCCACGAGCTGCGTATCATCGAGCAGGGCCGCACGGATTGTCCGGATTCAACATCGCTGTACGTTCCGTCGATCGGCCTGGTTGTTGCCGGCGACGTTGTATACAACCAGTGCCGCATGTACGTCGGCGACACGACTCCCGAGAGTCGCCAGAATTGGATCGCGGCGCTGGACCGCTTAGCGGCGCTGAACCCATCGATCGTTGTCGCTGGTCATAAGAAGCCTGGCGCGCCCGATTCTCCCTCCGCGATCCAGGAGACCAGGCGCTACCTGGAGGACTTCGATCGCTTGCAGAAGTCTGCAGCGTCCGATCAGGAGTTATTCGATCAAATGACGGAGCTATACCCGCATTGGGTAGCCAACCAGTCGTGGCTGATGTTCGGATTCGCGCAGCCATAACTCTCTTCATCTGATCGACGAGCGATCGAGGGAAGGTATTCGAAGTTTGCCGAGCTCATCGGCCCGGCAGGCTGGATCAGGAAATTCGATTGCAGATACCGTCTCATCTCGTAGGGGGAGTGCAGAGGTTATCTCGGGCCAGCTTGCCAATTGACACGGCTGAGCTGGCGAGATACCTCATCGGAAAGACCATTGTTCGCGAGATCGGCAAACACAAATTGAGCGGGCGAATTGTGGAGACGGAGGCGTACCCACCTGGTGATTCGAGCGGCCATGCTTATCACGGTCGAACAGCCAGAAATCAGACGCTGTTCCTCGACCGAGGATTTGCCTACGTGTATTTCATCTATGGAACGTCGTACATGCTCAATGTGACGTCGGAGGAAAAGGGAATTGGAGCAGGCGTTCTCTTGCGCGCCATGGAGCCGCTTGACGGGATCGAATCCATGGAGCGGTTCCGCGGGACCGACAAACTCACGGATGTGGCGAGAGGACCGGGCCGGCTCGCGGAAGCATTGGCGATCGATCGGCGCCTGGATGGCGTTGACCTGTGTGCCGATGGCCCTCTCTGGCTTGGGGCACCCGTTCGAGAGACCGGACACATCCGCAGGACAGTTCGCATAGGAATCACGCGTGAGGTGAATCGACCATTGCGTTTTATCGAGGAGAGCAACCCGTTCGTGAGCGGCCCGCGTCACGAGGCAAGAGGTCGGCACGTCTGAGGGCACTTGGGTGGTGTCAGGAACCCATCACCCCGCAAGGTCCAGTCGCTAGTAGGACGATCGACCGTGATTGAACGGCGTATGTGAGTTGTTCGGCCATCTCCTCTGCATCCTCCTGAAAGTCCAAAGGCGTCTCTTGAAAGGTGTCGATCAGCAGGCGCCACGGCCTGCAGCCCTCAGGACGAGGGGGCAAGGAGAACGGCAGCATCTCCCAGTAGGCATTGAGCATCAGGTGAAAGGCACCTCCACTCTCGAGATATGCCGTAGTCGCGAGGGTGTGTGAGTCGACTGACAGATCTGGGGCCCACAGATGCACGCCGTGCCACTGGAAGTTTGCTCGCTCAATAAACTCGGTGAGCGATAGGAAGTCCCCTCGGGCACCTGCGGCGAAGCTCAACCGCAAACGGATGAGGAGTTTAACAAACCTGTGGAGATCCGCATGCTTCTCGTACAAACTCCAGTCGAACCAGCTGACTGCATTGTTCTGGCAATACGCGTTATTGTTGCCAAGCTGCGTCCTTCGAACTTCGTCTCCCATCAGGAGCATCGGCGTACCAACCGAAAGCAGCGTGAGCACCATCGCGTTGCGAATCTGCCGCGCACGTAACCGCTCGACTTCGGGAATATCTGTGGAACCTTCTACCCCACAGTTCCACGAGTAGTTGTCTGACGCCCCGTCGCGGTTGTTCTCCCCATTCGCGTCATTGTGCTTTCCATTGAAGGAGAACAGATCGTTGAGGGTGAAGCCGTCGTGACAGGTGACGAAATTGATGCTTTGCTCTGGAGGATCGCTCCTCCTCGTGTAGATATCGGGGCTTCCGACCAGCCTTTGTTTCAGGTCAACGATGGTGCCTCGGTCTGACTTGAGAAAACGTCGGATATCGTCACGGAAGCGCCCGTTCCATTCCTTCCACCGATCGCCTCCGAAAGACCCTACAAGGTAAAGGCCGCCCGCATCCCAGGCCTCTGCGATCAGCTTCCTGCCTGCGAGCACAGGATCGGAGTCGATCTCCCAGAGGATGGGTGCATCATCGACGGGCGTCCCATGCTTGTCGCGGGTCAGCACGGCAGCGAGATCGAACCGAAACCCGTCCACATGCATCTCGGAGACCCAGTATCGCAGGCTGTCGCCGATCATCCGGCGGAGGACGGAGTAATTGCTATTCAGCGTATTCCCTGTGCCCGAATAGTCTGCATACTGCGAGCGATCATCCGACAAGAGATAGTAGAGCCGGTTATCGAGTCCCTTAAGAGAGAAGGTCGGTCCTCCATCACCGCCTTCAGCTGTGTGGTTGAACACGACGTCGAGGATCACCTCGATGCCCGCCTGGTGGAGGGCCTTCACCATGTCGCGAAACTCATCCAGGCACCCCAGCGGATCGGCACTAGAAGAGTAGCCGGAGTGGGGAGCGAAGAAGCTCATCGGACTATAGCCCCAGTAGTTCTCTAGGCCCGGTGGTGCATCCTGGGAATCGAATTGGAAGACGGGCATCAACTCGACTGCGGTCACTCCCAGGTCTTTCAGGTAGGGAATCTTCTCGATCAAGCCGGCATAGGTTCCTCGCCGCTCTGCGGCGACGCCGGAGTTTGGGGTTCGCGTGAGTCCGCCAACGTGCACTTCATAGAGGACCGTACTGGAGAAGGGATGACCGAGAGGACAATCACCCTCCCAGTCATAGGTGCTCAGATCTGCGACGACACTCCTCGCGCATGTCGAAGCGTTGTCGCCGGAACTCGCGGCGGCACTTCGTCGATAGTTCTTGGAGGAAATCGCTTTGCCATACGGATCAAGAAGCACTTTTTCAGGATCGAAGCGGTGGCCCTGATCAGGGGCGAATGGCCCACTGATCCTGTAGCCATACAACTGACCCGCTCTTAGGCCTGGCACGTCAACATGCCAATAGTGCGACGTACGGTTTGTATCAGGATCGAGATCGATGATGCGGCTTGGCTGCGCAGCATCCTCGGAGTCGAAGAGCAGCAATTGCGCGTGGGTCGCATAGTAGGAAAAGACGCTGAAGTTCACGCCTGTCGCCGTGACACTTGCGCCTAAAGGGGATGGACTCCCGTTGTTCATCGTGTGTTCCTCGATCTCCACCCGTCGTGTCATTACGCAATGACGCCACAGGCGATGCTATGAGCCAATTGTATTGGCCGATACCTAAGTACCTATCGATACCAAAGCTCAGTGGGATTGCCGCAACCCTTGTGGTGTCATTCTCCAGCGGGCCCGAATCGGTGTGCTGGATGGAGGAGACCAGGATGCAATCTTTATCACAGCTTTTGGAACAGGCAAAGATGGGTGGGGTCGCGATTGGTCACTTCAATGTCTCCGACATTGTGCTGCTGAAGGCGGTGTGCTCGTCTGCCATGGATGTGCAGGTCCCAGTGCTGGTGGGTGTGTCTGAGGGCGAGCGACGGTTCCTTGGGACTCGCCAGATTGCTGCACTCGTCCGGAGTCTCCGAGAGGAGTATGGCTTTCCTATCTTCCTGAATGCCGACCATGCACACTCGCTGGAAAGCGCCGTCGAGGCTGCGCGGTGTGGTTTTGATGCGGTTACGTTCGATCGTTCTGCGCTGACCCTGGAGCAGAACATATACGAAACGCAGCTGGCAATTCAGGCTCTTAAAGCCATCAACCCCGGCATCCTGGTTGAAGGAGAGATCGGCGACATCGGAACCGGCTCTGAGATCCACGAGGCGGAACAGCAAGAGCCTCGCAGGCTCACGACGCCAGATGAGGCCCGCCAGTTTGTTGAGGCCACTGGCGTGGACATATTGGCGCCGGCTGTGGGCAACAGCCATGGGCTGGTGAAGAGCATGGTGGCGGGAACGACCAAGAAGCGCCTTGATGTTGCCTTGATTGCCGAGATCAAGAGGGCAGTCCGAATCCCATTGACGCTGCATGGAGGATCTGGAACCGACGACGGGGATCTGCGAGAAGCGATTGGCGCAGGGATCAACATTGTCCACATCAACACAGAACTGCGAGTGGCATGGAGACGTGGGCTCGAAGAGGGGCTGTGCGAAGACATCAACCAGGTTGTCCCGTACAAGATTCTTCCCAGGGCGGTGGAGGCCGTGAGCCGAGTTGCGCGCTCGCGGATGGAGCTCTTCAACAGCGGTCCCATGGGCTTCATTGTGAAAGTCGTCACTGAAACCGGAGTGTGAGTTAGGTCAATGTCTGGCATGCCAAGACGATCCGCTTACCACCATTGCTGAGAAGAAGGAGAAGCTGACCGGTGAGAACTCCGCAAGAAATTCGCGAGCTACAAATACAAGTCGCCCGGGATAAGGAGACGTACGGGCGAATCCAGCGCCAGAGAGAGGAGATTCAGACGAACGTTCCTCTGGATGGATTCTCTGGTGTGTCCTTGGAGCTTAGATACCGCGGCGAAATGGAAGCGCTTGCACACTCGATTCGTATGGGCGAGCAAGTGCTGGCGGCCGAGGCTGGTCAATCCGATTCGATTCAAGATACGGGTGACCAACGTCAGGACCCCATTCAGGTTACGTGACGGTGCGCCCGCCCGTCGCAATTCCTCTATTCGTCGCGCCGACTGTGAATGGATCGCAGTATCCCAGGCTGGACAGAGGAACGAGTGGCAGGCCCTGCCGGGAGATCTTCGAAATCGCCGCTGATTCTGGGATCGCCTGATTGGGAACCAAACGGTGATCTCTTCCGGAACAGCCTATTGCTACGACATAGGAGGAAATCTCCCAGTGTGGGCGCCGTTGTGAGTAACTCGTGTGAGGAAAAATAATACTTGATAGCCGAGAAATGTTGTCCAGGCGAAGCATTTCTTCCTCCGAGGCCTTATCTATCCCTGGTGATGTCTGGCCGAGAAAGGGATGAGTCAGTGGGACGATGCGGGTTGGACGGCCGTTACCGGAGAGCGTGCCCTCGCAATTGTCATTCAATTGTCACCCCTTCGGGGCTTCGAAACTTTCGTAACCGTGACAGGCGCGAGGTTTAGGGGATAATCAAAAAGTTGGCTGCCTCCGCAACGCTCATCGAAACGGTCCACTACCCCTGAGAGGATTCATGCGCCTGTCCGTAGCGACGGCTACTAGAACTATGCTGTTATCGTCTGGCTCGGAATTTCCAACGCGGGCGTGCGAGTCGAAAGTATTGCTATTTTCAGCGTCAACAGCAGGGTAATTCACCTCAGGTATATATCTCGCGATGTATCTTTCGCGCGAGGTTTCGCATCGATGCGGCTGCGAAACCTCGATCGTTCCTTACTCGCCCATTCTGCCATGCTCGCCAGACTCATTGGATGCCTGTCTTGCGCTGGACTGCGCCTGATCCGATGCGTCGCCCGGGCTCTTCCATGACCCATATCAAAGGGCCATGCCGCTCACGCCTGCTCGCCATACTGCTATGCGCCGAGCCCCAGTCGAGTCCTGAGGATGGACTCCCGAAACTGCGAGGAATGCTTTGAGTTTGCATACAGAGAGTGCGTGGAAGTTGATCGGCGCGCGATACGTTACGTGTGTTTCCAGGCGAGCAGTCAGAGATAGGACTCGCACAGCTATGGGGTTCTTGCTGCTGTGCATGCTGCTCGGCGTCAGCAGTCTCAATGCTCAGCAGGCAGAGCCAACGCTACCCATCTCGCAGCGCCAGACGATCAACCTTGCTGCCGGCATGCCGGAGTACGTCGCCAATGCGAGCTCGACCTCGAATGCGCCGCAGAGCAATTGGTGGTTCGAGAACAGTAACAATGGGCCGGATCCAAATCCGGAGTACTACGCTCCTGGCTTGAACGAAAGCGTCGACAGCAGTGGCAACTGGAAGCAGGTGGGCCTGCCCTACGACGCCAACATTCCTCGCACATTCATCAATCAGACCTCGGGTGGTGGCCAGGGGTCTCTCACAGGGAACTTCAACTGGTATCGCCTGCACTTCAAGATCGATAAGCAGTACGCGGGACAGAAGTTCCTGTTGAACATCGAGGGCTCCCACACAGGCGTTCAGGTTTATATCAACGGCAAGCTGCTGCCCGGCGTGAGCGCTGTGGCGGCCGATGCGCGGGCCACGCACGTGGTGGGCTTTGTCCCGGTGATCTGCGACCTGACGCCGTACCTTGTCGCGGATGGCAACACGGATAACGTCATCGCCATTGATGTTTCTCGTGGCTCGAGCTGGTATGAGCAGCCGAACTTCTCGGGCGCCTTCCGCTTCGGGCAGGCGATGGCAGGACTGTTTCGCAACGTGAAGCTCTACATCACCAATCCGGTTCATATTCCAGTGAACGTGTACTCGAATCAGAAGACGTGGGGCACTTACGTCGGAACCGTCTCCGAGGTCCCCGCGGCTCAGGGAACGGCGGCAGCCGCTTCGGCAGTGGTGGAGGTACAGACCAACGTACTCAACGAGTCGGCAACGGCGCAGCAGGTCACGCTCACAACGCAGATCGTGGACGCGCAGGGAAACGTCGTTGTCTCAGCGCCACCGTTAACGCAGACCGTGGCGCCGATGAGCCAGGCGAATTTCCCCTCTGGCGCGATTCCGATCTTCGATCAGCAGATCACGGTGCCAAATCCGACGTTGTGGTATCCGAATAACTCGGTCTGCGGCAATCCGCCGGTCTCTTGCGGATCGCCATATTTGTACAAGGTCTACCACATCGTCAGCGTGAACGGCACTGTCGTGGATACGGCGCAGAGCACGCTGGGCATTCGCACGATCACATGGGATGAGAACTTTCCTTACTTCAACGGCCACGCCCAATATCTATGGGGTGGTTCCAGCCGCTACGATTACCCCGCCCTGGGATCTTCAGTGCCCGATGAGCAATGGTGGCGCGACATGGCGCAGATCGCGGCACAGGGCGGTAATGTCTGGCGTCCCGGTCACTCCACCAGCTCTGAAGAGATGGTCGAGGCGGCCGATGCCTACGGCATCATGATCGATCAGCCCAGCGGTGATGGGGAAGGCTACTGGAACGCCAGCTCGAACCCCACTCCCAATGACCTGCAGCTGAAGCAGGAGCTTCATCGTGACATGATCATCCGTGATCGCAGCCATCCGTCAATCCTCGATTGGGAGAGAGACAACGGCGGCATGAACGCCACATTGGCGGGTCAGCTGGCGAACATCGAAAACACGTGGGACAACATCAATCCCCGCGGGAGTGCGGACCGTACCTACAACACCGACTTCGGCCTGATCGACGAGTGTGACGGCGCTGGATGCGAGGCCGGGAACAAGCATCAGAACCCGAACAATCCCGCCTTTGGAGCCGAATACTGGGACAACATGGGTACGGGCCGCGGTCTCGCGTATGACTACGAGCTCGCGTTTGCAGCCCCCTATCTCGATGACTGGCGGCAGGGCCGCGCGGCGAACGCCTTCGGCATGGCGCAGTGGTACTTCGCCGAGTCTCCCGGCGAGGTCAGCCTGTGGGCCGAGTATCAGAACCAGCCGAACATGAGTAACTTCGTTCGGTCGCTGGGCTACTCGTCCACGGACGCCAACCGATTTCCGCGTCTGCTCTATTACATCTATCAGGCGAACTGGATTCCGTATTCGGTGCAGCCGCTGGTCCACCTGGCGCACCACTGGAATCGTGCCTATGAGTACAGCCAGGGCACGCCGCTGCAGGAGAACGCCTTCAGCAACTGTCCCGCCGTTCGTCTGCTCATCAACGGTGTGGCCAAGGATCCGGTCACGGGCATGCCCCTTGCGGACCTGAAGCCGAATCCATGGAACGTCAACTCCAGCTCTGACCTGACGCAGAACACCACGGTGATGCCTGGGCAGGTGCACTGGATGGTGAACTGGGTTCCGGGCACGGTCACCGCAGAGTGCCTAGATGCGAACTTCAATCCGGTACCGAACGTCAGCGATTCGCGCACCACTGCTGGACCCGAGAACAAGATTGTCCTCACCGCCGTTCCCGAGATGACCAAGCCGGACGGAACCAGCTTCCAGTGGACGTCGAACGGATCCGATGCGGCCTTCGTCGTAGCCCAGGTCGAGGACGCTAACGGCAACCTTGTACCCACCGCGGCCGACAACGTCACCTTCTCCGTCAGCGGCCCCGCCACCTACATGGGCGGCACACAACAGCTGGTCGCCGATCCATCCTTGTCTACGTACTACGAGGACGCCTTCTCGAAGGCCAACAGCGCTGTCATCCAGGGCCTGCAATACGCGTTCTTCCACTCGCCAGGTGACCCCGAGTTGAATTTCGAGGGTGGGCTGCAGAAGATCGCGCTGCGCAGCACGTTCAGTCCCGGAACAGTGACCGTCACCGCGAGCGCACCGGGGTTGGCCAGCGGGAGCGTGACGCTTACGTCAGTCGCTCCGCCGGCGCCTGCCCAGACGCAGTCACAGCCGCCCGTCATCATCGTTCCGCCGGTGGACGCCGCGACAACGACCGGCTTTACCGCAACGTTCAGCGTGGTAGCCTCAGGCTCCGGCACACTCAGCTATCAGTGGTCGAACGCCAGCGGTCCGATCCACGGCGCGACTAATCCTACCTACATCACGCCTGCCACAACCTCAGCCGACAACGGAACGACGTACACGGTGACGGTAACCAGTAACATTGGCAGCGCGACTTCCAGCCCGGTTAAGCTCACCGTCGATGCTTCCGCGCAGGTTGCCATCACCTCGCAGCCAGCTTCGCAGGCAGTGGTCGTTGGGCAGTCGGCCACGCTTGCTGTGGTTGCGACGGGTTCTCCCACGCTGACTTACCAGTGGTATCAGGTGGGCTCGGGCCTCATTCAGGGAGCCACGCAGCCGACCTACATAACGCCTGTCTTCAACGCGACAGCATCCGCAAGCTTCTATGTTGTGGTCAGCAACCCCGTGGGACCGGTGCAATCCAATACCGCCGTCGTGACGGTGAACCCGGCGATCCCGGTGATGATTACCACTCAGCCGGCCAGTGCCATCGTGCCGGTCAACGAGCCGGTGCAGCTTTCCGCAATCGTCTCCGGCTCTGCGCCTTACACCTACCAGTGGAGCTACACACCCGCTGGTGGATCCACGATCGCCCTTGGGGGCGGAACGCAGCTCTCGAACACCATCACGTACACGATTCCCGCCGTGAGCGCGGCGACTGCCGGCTCCTACGCTGTCACCGTGAATAACGCGGCCCAGGCGTCTGTGACCAGCAATGCGGCGCAGATCACCCTGGCGCCGCCGGGAGTGAACCTCGCTCTCAACGCGGTCGCAACCTCCAGCAGCTCGCAGAACGCTTGCAACGATGGAACCACCAAGCCACCGTTCTCAGGTGCGAACTGCCTGGGCGCGGAGAATGCCGTCGACGGCAATCTCACGACGCGCTGGGGCTCGGCAACAGCCGGCGCACCGCCCACGCCGCCGGTTGCTGGAGTCGATCCATCGTGGCTGCAGATTGATCTCGGTTCGGTGCAGTCCTTCAACACGATGATCATCAACTGGGAAAACGCCTACGCCACTCAGTATCAGATTCAGTACACGAGTGCTGATCCCTCCACCAACCCCACCTGGAACGTCGCGTACGCCAACAACAACGGCGTAGGCGGAACCGAGACGCTCAACTTCTCTACGGTCAGTGCGCGTTATATCCGCTTGAACGCGATCCAGCGTGCGACCCAGTACGGTTACTCGGTGTACGAGTTCCAGGTCTACAACGTAACGCAGTGCGGTGGACCGAACGAGCGATACACAGTCAACACGGCGAAACCCAATCTGTTGCTCGATAATCTCACCGGCTTGACCTGGACTCGCACGGTGGAGACGGATACTACCGCCGGCTCGCAGTTCACCGGCGTCAACGCGCAGGCCTACTGCTCGACCGTCAACATGCGGCTTCCGACGCAGTCCGAGGCGCTGGGGATCAGCGGCGTCAACAATGCCAGCTGTGCTTTTCCAGGCACGTGGAGCACGTGGACCTCTACGATTGACCCGGATGATGCCACGAAGTCCGCACTCGTGAGCTTCGACGGTACCTCCGGCTACCAGGTGACGAATAACTTCCCCGGCGCGACATTGTGCACTTCCGGAACTGGTGCGGGTGCCAAGCCCGTGATCACATCGCAGCCCGTCAGCCAGACCGTAACGCTCGGGCAGACGGCTACCTTCAGCGTGGCGGCGACCGGCTCCGGCAACCTGACCTATCAGTGGTCTGAGAACGGAAGCGCCATCAGCGGTGCGACCTCCTCAACCTACACGACTCTGGCTACCAGGACCGCAGATAACGGTGCGCTCTTCAGCGTCGCTGTTGGCGATGCCTTCGGCACCACGCCGAGCAACAGTGCGTCGCTTACTGTGCAGGAGAACAACTGCACGGTGGTCCCCGGCATCCCTGGAACGCTGGCTGCGGGCTCCAATGCCTCCAGCCAGGTGAACCTGACGTGGAGCGCCAGCACCGCACCAACCGGCTGCGTGGTGAGCTACAACGTCTATCGCGGCGCCACGGCGGGATTCACTCCCTCCACCGCAAACCAGATCGCAACCATCAGCGCCACAACGTACTCGGATACAAGCGTGGCGCCCACCACGACCTACTACTACGTGGTGGAAGCCACAGACGGAGCTGGCGCATCGGCTGCCTCCAACCTGGCGTCGGTGACCACGGCGCAGGCTGGCTGCACGACGAACTGTGGTTCGGATGTGCTTGCCATCAGCGCAGGCGGACCTGGCTCGGGTGTCTTCTCACTAGACGAGGACTTCCTTGGCGGTACAGCCTCCGGCACGCAGTCGCCGATCAACATCACCGGCGTAACGAACCCTGCGCCGCAGTCGGTCTATCAGAACGACCGCTTCGGCAACTTCAGCTATACGCTCACCGGTCTCACGCCTGCTTCCAGCTATGTGGTGCGTCTGCACTTCGCCGAGTTCTACTGGACGCAGCCGGGACAGCGCCTCTCCAACGTCAGCATCAACGGAACGCAGGTGCTGACCAACTTCGACATCGTTGCAGCAGCCGGCGGCCCGGACATCGCCATCGTGGAGCAGTTCCCGGCGACTGCCAATCCGCAGGGGCAGATCGTGGTGCAGTTCACCACCGTAAAGGACAACGCTGCCGTCAACGGTATCGAGGTGCTAACGTCGACAGCCGCCAACACACCGCCGAATGCACCGTCGAACCTGATTGCGACCGTGGCCTCTTCCAGCCAGATCAACCTGAGCTGGACACCCACAGCAACTTCGGGCGCAACCTACGCCGTGCTGCGCAACGGCACGGCCATCGTCAACGGTCTCACAACGGCAACCTACAACGACACCAACCTCGCCTCCTCCACCACGTACTCCTACACGGTGCAGGCGGTCGATACGGCGGGCACGTCGCTGGCTTCGAACACGGCTACTGCCACCACCTTCGACGTCAACTGTGCAGCGGGCTGTGGCTCGGATGCACTGGCGATCAGCGCGGGTGGTCCAGCAGCAGGAAGCTATGTCGCCGATGAGGACTTCAACGGCGGCGCGGCATCCGGTTCCGGCGCTGCGATCAACACCTCCGGTGTCACCAACCCAGCGCCGCAGTCGGTGTATCAGCACCAGCGCGTCGGCAATAACTTCACCTATACGCTTCCGAATCTGACCGCTGGTGCGACGTATCAGGTGCGCCTGCACTTCGCCGAGTTCTACTGGACGAAGCCCGGTCAGCGTGTCTTCAACGTCAGCATCAATGGAGCGCAGGTGCTGACCAACTTCGATATCGTCGCCACGGCCGGAGGCCAGGACATCGCGCTGGTCGAGCCGTTCACCGCGACCGCCAATGCCCAGGGTCAGATCGTGCTGCAGTTCACCACGGTCACCGACAATGCCGTGATCAATGGCATCGAGTTGATCGCTCCTCCGCCCGCCACGCCCACCAACCTCACCGCAGCAGCCATCTCCGGCAGCCAGGTGAACCTGAGCTGGACTGCCTCAACGGCAACGGGTGTGGTCTACGACATCTTCCGTAGCACCACCCCGGGCTTCACGCCCTCGAGCGCGAACCAGATCGCCACCAGCAACGGTACCGGCTGCTTGGACACGGGGCTTGCGGTGAACACCACCTACTTCTACGCGGTCGCAGCCTCCAACGCCACGGGCACATCGGCCCCGACGCCGCAGGCCAGCGCCACCACCATCACCGTTCCCGCAGCGCCTTCGAACCTGACGGCGACCGCGGCCTCCGCCACGCAGGTCAACCTGAGCTGGACACCCTCCACCACGACAGGTGTGACGTACACGGTGCTGCGCAACGGCGTATCCATCGCTACCAATCTCGCCGCCACCACGTACATTGACACCGGCGTCGCAGCATCTACCAGCTACGCGTATGCGGTCGAGGCAGTCAACGCGGCGGGCACTTCGCCTGCCTCGAACGCCGCCTCAGTTACCACCACAACCGCGAGTTGCATCACGAACTGTGGCGCCGCCCTCTTTGCAATCAGTACAGGCGGTCCGGCAGTGGGCAGCTTTGCCGCCGATGAGGACTTCACCGGTGGCACGGCCTCAGGTACCGCCTCAACCATCAGCACCACGGGTGTAAGCAACCCCGCGCCGCAGTCGGTCTATCAGCATCAGCGCTTTGGCAACTTCTCGTATGCACTTACCGGCCTGACGCCGAACGCCAGCTATGCGGTGCGCCTGCACTTCGACGAGTTCTACTGGACTCAGCCTGGGCAGCGCGTCTTCAACGTGAGCATCAACGGCGCGCAGGTGTTGACCAGCTTCGATGTCCTCGCCGCAGCTGGCGGCCAGAACATCGCCATCGTCGAGCAGTTCACCGTGAACGCCGACGCAACAGGGCAGATCGCGCTGCAGTTCACCACAATCAAGGACAACGCCGAGATCAATGGTATTGAAGTGCTCTCTACCTCTGAGTCCGCTCCGCCCAGCGCTCCGTCGAATCTCGCGGCGACAGTCGCCTCGCCCAGCCAGATCAACCTGAGCTGGACGGCCTCCGCCACCTCGGGCGTGACCTACACCATCGTGCGCAACGGAGCCTCGATCGCCAGCGGCCTGACGGGGACAACCTACAACGACTCCGCCCTGATCGCCTCGACCACGTACTCGTACACCCTCAAGGCGGTGGATGTGGCTGGCGCGTCGGTCCCCTCCAACACCGCGACCGCAACGACACCAGCCGCCAACTGCACGACGAACTGCGCCTCAGATCTGCTTGCGATCAGCGCCGGTGGCCCTGCAGCTGGCACCTATGCCGCCGATGAGGACTTCAACGGCGGAACCGCGTCGGGTGGCAATGCCACGATCACCACGTCCGGTGTCACTAATCCCGCGCCGCAGTCGGTGTACCAGCATCAGCGCTTCGGTAACTTCAGCTACACGCTTCCCAGTCTGACGCCCGGGGTCAGTTACCAGGTGCGTCTGCACTTCGCTGAGTTCTACTGGACGAAGCCTGGCCAGCGTGTCTTCAACGTGAGCCTCAACGGAACCCAGGTGCTGACGAACTTCGATGTCCTTGCCACAGCAGGCGGCCAGGACATCGCAATCGTCGAGCCGTTCACCGTGACGGCCAACGCGCAGGGGCAGATCGTGGTGAAGTTCACCACGATCACCGACAACGCAGAGGTCAGCGGCATCGAGGTCGCCCTTGCGTCCACTTCCACGCCGCCGGGTGGAGCCAATGCACCCGCAGCGCCATCGAACCTGACCGCCGTGGCTGTTTCGTCCAGCGAGGTGGACCTGAACTGGACCGCCTCCTCGACAACGGGCGTGACCTACACGGTGCTGCGCAATGGAGCCCCCATCGCCAGCAACCTCACAGCCATCACGTATCGCGATACCACGGTTGCAGCCACTGCGACATACTCCTACACCGTCGTGGCGGTGAATGCGGCGGGGACCTCGCTTGCTTCCAACATCGCCACCGTCTCAACCTCAGCCCCCTCGCTTGTGATCGTCACTCCGCCGACGAGTCGGACGGCAGTCATCGGACGCACTGCAACCTTTGCGGTGGTCGCTAGCGGCAGCCCGCTTACGTACCAGTGGAATAGGAATGGCGTGGCCATCGCCGGTGCAACCAGCGCAAGTTACATCACGCCCGGTACCACCGCCCCCGACAACAACAGCAGCTACACCGTGACGGTCGGCAACGGCGCAACCTCGGTCACATCGACGCCGGTCACGCTGAGCGTGAACGTCTCGCCCAGCTATACAGTCGTTACTGGCGCAATCGTCACAGACCTGAACAACAACACCAACGGGGCATGGGCCGATAACCAGATCTACGTCGAGGTCCTCGGCAACGATCCTGTTACGGGAGCGCTGTCGTGGGTCAACTTCGACGGCACCGTAACGCCCGCTAACGTCTCGGACAACACCGCCTCCAATGCGATTACAGGTCCAGACGGAAAATCCTACCCTAAATACGCATTTACGCTTGCCCAGAGCCATCAACTGAAACTGCCGCCGCTCACGTCGGGCCGCATTTATATCTCCGAGGGAAGCCCGTTGTTCATGCCCATCATGCCCGGCGCGAACGGTGGCAACAACGGCTACGCCGGACCGAATCCCCTGAACGGTACTGATCCCAACATCAACGTGCACTACGACTGGTACGAATTCACCTACGGCACGAATGGTGGCATCTTCATCAACACCACGCAGGTGAATCAGTTCGGACTGCCGCTGCTGCTGGATGTGTGGGGCTCCAACGAGACCTACCACATGCAGGTTGGCACCAACGAGTCCATCGCAGACCTGGATCAGGAGTACATCGCCGAGACTCCGTCTGCGTTCCACACGCCTGCGCCGACCAACCTTCGCATCCTTTCGCCTGCCGAGACCACCTTCAATGCGGGCGGAGTCAACGGGAACTACTTCGCCAGCACCATCGCGAGCGCGTGGCAAAAGTACAGCACCACGCCGCTCACGGTCACCCTCAACGGCCGCCAGTTCAGTGGTACCACCTCCGGGTCGACCTTCACCTTCACCGAGGTCAATCCATCAGCCGCCAACGCCGGAGAGTCCTTCGTCGTACAGCAGCCATCCACGCAGGATGTACTGGTGTGCGCGGGCACGATGGCGACGGGAGTTCCGGGCAACACACCGCAGCTTCAGGATGAGAACGCCATCCAACTACAGCTGCAAAACCAGGTTTGCGCGGCGACCAACCGTGGCGTACTGCTAACTCCCGCGAACTGGGCGAATGCAGCCAACTACTATCAGTCCTCGCCAGCGAACTTCTACTCGCAGTTCTGGCACAAGCACTCGGTCGGCGGGTTAGCCTATGGGTTCTCATACGACGACAACAACAATCAAAGCACAACCGTGACCACTGGAACCCCGGAGCACATGGCTTTCGGAATTGGCTGGTAAATCACGCACGTGCTGCAGAAAAGCATGACGCATTGAAGCTGCCCGCGAAGGCTTCGCCGGACTCCGCTCGTGGTACCTGCTACCGTTGTGGGATTTCTCAATGACGTGCGTTGCCTTGAGGATGGTTGCGTTCCTTCGCAACTCACTCTACCGGGAGAAATCGTATGGTCCCCAAGGCATTGCTGATCTGCATCACTGTCGTCATCGCGCTGCTCTCGCCCCGCCTCTACGACTACTACAAGCACAAATGGGGCTACGACGACAGCACCGTCATCCACCAGACCGGTGGTAGCTCCTATTCCATCCCGCAGGAGATCCCATAGGTCTCGCAACAGCCCTCCGAAAATCCAGGGCGAGGCCTCCTGCAGACCATCTCCCACGTGAGGCATACTCGTTGGGATGACTCCATGGAGCGAAAACAGCAGGCGAAGCTTTCTCAAGACGGCGGGAGCGACGTTGCTCACAGCCGCATACCCGGGATTGGGAGCCATGCTTCCATCCGATCCTCCTCTTGTAACGAAGCGCCCCGCGATCGCTGATCGCAAGTTCTCCAGTCCCGCCGTGGAGGGCTTCCTGGATCGTGTGACAGCCCGCATCCCCGATCCTGATCTCGCGTGGCTCTTCCACAACTGCTACCCCAACACGCTAGACACCACGGTCCAGCCCGGGACCTTTGAAGGCAAACCCGATACTGCGGTTCTTACCGGCGATATCGCCGCCATGTGGCTGCGCGACTCCTCCGCGCAGGTCTGCCCCTATCTTCCGCTGTTGAAGGAAGACGCAAAGCTCCGCGCTCTCATCGAGGGCGTCATCCGCCGTCAGACGCGCTGCCTGTTGATCGACACCTACGCCAATGCCTTCATGGCTGACCTCAGCGCACCGCCGCTCGAATGGAGCGTGAAGGACCGCACCGAGATGAAGCAGGGTGTCGGCGAACGCAAATATGAGCTCGACTCCATCTGCTACCCCATCCGGCTCGCGCATGGTTATTGGCGCGCCACCGGGGATACAGCCCCGTTCGATGCGCACTGGAAGAAGGCCATGCTGGCGGTACTGGCCACCATGCGCGTGCAGCAGCGCAAGCACGGCGAAGGCCCCTATCGCTTCCAGCGCAACGCAGAGAATCCCACCGATACCCTCATCAACGGCATCGGCTCGCCAGCAAATCCCGTGGGACTCATCGCGTCATGCTTCCGTCCGTCGGACGACGCCTGCCTGCTGCCGTTTCTCGTGCCTTCGAATCTCTTCGCGGTGACCAGCCTCCACCAGCTGGCAAGGATGGCGAATGACATCTTCTTCGACACGGCCATGGCCAACGATGCGACCGCTCTGGCGAATGAGGTGGCTGCCGCCCTCAAGGAGCATGCCATCGTCGATACTCCCCAAGGCACCATCTGGGCGTACGAGGTCGACGGCTTTGGCGGCCAGGTTCTGATGGACGATGCCAACGTGCCAAGCCTGCTTGGGCTGCCCTACCTCGAAAGCTCGCCCGACGTTTCGCTCTACCTCCGCACGCGCGCCTTCGTCTGGAGTGAGCGCAATCCGTGGTTCTTCCGCGGCGAGGCGGGCGAGGGAATAGGTGGCCCGCACATCGGCCGGAACAGCATCTGGCCCATGTCCCAGATCATCTATGCGCTCACCAGCAACTCCGATGCGGAGATTCGCCGCGTAGTACAGATGCTCAAGGCATCGAGCGCTGGCACCGGCTTCATGCACGAGAGCTACGACAAGGACGATGCCAGCCGGTTCACTCGGGCCTGGTTCGCCTGGGCGAACACACTCTTTGGCGAGCTCATCGCCAAACTCGCACTCTCGAAACCAGAGTTGTTGCAACGTTGAGTTTGGCCCAGCTCAAACGTTTTCCTTCGTTCCAAAGGCACTGGCGTTTTACGATGGCTGCGGCAACGCGTCCCGGATGAGCTGGTATCGGGACGTGGTAACAAGACGCCGCAAGGAGATGAAGAACAATGTCGATCAATCGACGCGACCTCGGCAAGCTGGCGCTCGCCGCTGCTGCCACACCTTTGATCGACTCCCCCGTCCACGCGGCACTGGCACCCGCGTCGCCTGCTGTGCATGGCGGCAGCTTTCCTCCCGGCTTTCTGTGGGGCACGGCCACGGCCTCCTACCAGGTCGAAGGTGCAGCTAAGGAGGGCGGACGCGGCATGTCCATCTGGGACACCTTCTCGCATACGCCGGGCAAGGTGGCGAACGGCGACACTGGCGACGTCTCCGTCGACCAGTATCACCGCTTCAAGGAAGACATCCTTCTCATGCGCGACCTCGGCGTGAAGGGCTATCGCTTTTCCGTCTCGTGGAACCGCGTCTTCCCCAATGGTTTGACGACTGGCGGTCCCAACGCCAAAGGCCTTGGATACTACGATCGCCTCGTCGATGCGCTGCGCGAAGCCGGCATTGAACCTTACTGCACGCTATTCCATTGGGACCTGCCGCAAGCACTCGAAGACAAGGGCGGCTGGCAGAACCGAGACACGGCACAGCACTTCGCGGACTACGCTGCTGTGGTTTCGCACCATCTCTCTGATCGCGTGCACTACTTCATGACCACCAACGAGATCCGCTCCTTCACGGAACTCGGCTATGCCCGTGGAGTGCACGCGCCTGGGCTCAAGCTTGACGCACACGGCGTCGCGCAGGTAAAGCATCATGGCGTGCTGGCGCATGGCCTCGCGGTGCAGGCTCTTCGCGCGCACGCGAAGCCTGGCACACAGATTGGCCTCGCTGAGAACCCATCCGCGACGACTCCGGTGATCCCTGACGCAGCCAACATCCATGCGGCCGAGATCGCTCTGCGCGAGGAGAACGCACCCTTTCTTACGGCCATCTTCGAAGGCAAATACACGGACCGCTACCTGGCAAAACTCGGCCCGGCCGTGCCAAAGTTCACCGACACCGAGATGAAGGCCATCGGCAGTCCCCTCGACTTCGTCGGGCTGAACGTCTACAACCCGATGTACGTGCGTGCTGCCGACACACCTGAGGGCTATACCATCGTGCAGCCCTCCGCGACCTACCCGCGCATGTTCAGCCCTTGGCTCAGCATTGGGCCGGAGACGCTCTACTGGGTGCCACTGCTCGTCAGCCGTACCTGGCAGCCGAAGGCGATCTACATCACGGAAAACGGAGCTTCCGCTGGGGACCAGATGACGCCACAGGGTGAGGTTCTGGACATCGACCGCGCGATGTTCCTGCGCAACTACCTCAGCCAGTTGCAGCGCAGCATCGTGGACGGAGCCCCCGTGAAGGGCTATTTTGTCTGGAGCCTGCTCGACAACTTTGAGTGGGCCGATGGCTATGACAAGCGCTTCGGCATCGTGTACGTCGACTACAAGACACAGAAGCGCACGCCCAAGCTCTCGGCCCATCTCTACAAGAACATCGTTGCGCAGAATCGCGTCGTCTAGCTTGTGTTGACGCTTGCGCCCTAGGAGCGCACCCTGCGCGTCGTTCTCGCCTGCAAGCGTTGCGCCTTCGGCGGCTCAGGCGCCTCGACGACTCGCCAAGGGACGGGCGACGCCAGCACCATCGCCGTGTTCGTCGCGACATAAGGCATCATCGAGTCGATGACCTCCTGGATGTGCTGCATGTCGCGCGCAGCCACCTGTACCAGGAACGATTCCGCACCGGTCACGCGATGGCACTCCAGCACCTCGGGGATCTTCGTTGTCATGCGAGCGAAGCGATCCAGCTTGTCTCCCGCCACGGTGACCTTCACAAACGCACGCACTGGCAACCCAATCTTCGCGACGTCCACCATCGCGCGATAGCCGAGGATCACGCCACGGTCTTCCAGCTTGCGGATGCGCTCAATCACCGCCGGTGTCGATAGCCCCACGCGGCGAGCCAGCTCCGCGAATGGAGTGCGTGCATTCTGTTGCAGCGCGAGCAATAGCTTACGGTCGCAGGTGTCCAGTTCGGTGTCGGAGGGCAGGGCAGTGGGCATAGAAGGCCTTTCGTGGATGCCTTGTTGCCATCTGAAGGCATTACAGCACTCTCACCTTATATCCTAAGGCCATTCGCCAAGAATGCATTAGGAAGAACCTGTTCACCAATGGCCGAATCTCCTACCGTAGAAGTATGTCCGCACTGGCTGTTTCGCAGGTTCCCGTCAACTGTTCTTCCATCGCCCAGGCCTTCCAGCCGCTTCGCCACCTCGTTGGCAACACGCCGTTGCTCGCCGTGCGCTTTCGGCTCAATGGCAAGCTGCGCACCATCTACGCGAAGGCAGAGCACCTGAACCTGACTGGCTCCATCAAGGACCGCATGGCGCTGCACCTGCTCGAGACCGCCTATCGTGACGGCACATTGAAGCCCGGCGATCGGCTCGTCGAGGCCACCAGTGGCAACACGGGAATCTCGCTGGCCGCAATTGGCCGCGCCCTCGGACATCCCACCACCATCTACATGCCCAACTGGCTCAGCCAGGAGCGCGTAAAGCTCATCCAGAGCTTCGGCGCGGAGATCGTGCTGGTCTCCAAGGAAGAGGGTGGCTTCCTCGGAAGCATTCGCATGACCCAGGAGCTCGCTGCCAGCGAGCCCAACGTCTTTCTTCCCAGGCAGTTCGCCAACTGCGCCAACCTCGACGCGCATCGTTGCACCACCGGTCCCGAGATCCTCGAACAGATGCAGGGCATCGGCGTAACTCCATCCGCTTTCGTCGCTGGTGTCGGTACCGGCGGCACCATCATGGGCGTCGGCAGCTACCTCAAAGAGGCGGTTCCGGGCATCGTCATCCATCCGGTCGAGCCGGCAGAGTCGCCCACGCTCTCCACTGGCCACAAGGTCGGCTCGCATCGCATCCAGGGCATCTCGGATGAGTTCATCCCACCGATCCTCGAACTCGGTCAACTCGACGAGATTCTCGCCATCTCCGACTGCGATTCCATACTGATGGCGCAGAAGCTCGCGCGCAAGCTGGGCCTGGGTGTGGGCATCTCGTCGGGCTGCAACTTCCTTGCAGCCGTGATGGCCCAGGACCGCCTCGGCATCGAGGCCCCTGTCGTCACCATCTTCTCCGATGACAACAAGAAGTACCTCAGCACAGCGCTCTTCGCAGAGGAGCCCGCGCGGGACGATTACGTTGCCCCACACATCGAACTGCTCGACTACCAGGTCATCGCCCGCACCATTGCCGCCGCGTAGGTTCTTGCGCGCGGCAGCCTGCGCCGGATACGCGCTAGCTTCGGCGCTTCCGGGCGGCAGGTTCCTTGCCGTAACACCGCAGGAAAAGTCCGACAGCGTGCTCGATCTGCTTCTTGGTTGCCCCTGTGCTTTCCGTGATGCCCAGGGCCGTCGCCGTCATCGTCCGAGCGCCGATCACGAGATCGAGGAAGATATCGGCTGCGCGCAGGGGATCATCCTCCCGCAACAGACCAGCCTTCATCTTCGTTGCGAGATAGCGGCTCGTGTCCACTCGTCCGCGGCCAGGGCCAAGCTTGTAAAACTGCTTCGCGGACACGGGATCCTGAAACGACTCGGCCGCGACGATACGAAACAACTGCCGGAAGCGTTTGGAGGTGATATGGCGGTGGAGGGTCGTGCCAGCATGCTGGAGCACCGTGCTGAGTTCGCCTTCGTCAGCCCACTCCGCGCTCATCTCCAGCGCAATCTCCTCCTGCAGCCGAGTAATGGCGGCGTGCAGGACGGCGCGCTTGTCCCCAAACTGCGTATAGAGCTCGCGCTTCGAAACCTTGGCGCGGCTCGCAATGGCTGACGTGCTGGTGCTCGCGAAGCCTGCTTCCAGGAACAAGTCGGTGGCGGCATCCAGGATGCGCCCAAAGGTCCCGGGCGTCTGTTTCTCTTCCTTCTTCGGCATGGCGGCGATTCGTCTTTCCAGTGCGAACGATGAGGCAATCGATGGGAGTCTGTCCGGGATTATCGCTCAAACCCCAGCCGTTGCAATACTTTCGTCCCATCTTCCAGGCCAGATCTGCAACCTTCGTGGTAGATGCAGGGCGTGGAGATGCCCTCGCAGACTTACTTAGAGGAACTCTCGTAGCAGCTTGTTGAATCCGCTGGCCTTCTCGATGTTCAGGAGATGGGCTGCATCCAGGTCGGCCACATGCTCCTCAGAAAGATGCGCAGCAATAAAGCCGGCATCCATCCCAGTGGTGCTGGGGTCCTGCGTGCCGAAGATCACAAGCGTGGGCGCCGTGATCTTCTCCAGGTCCCCACGAAGATCCGCATCGCGCACCGCGGCGCAACATGCCGAGTAGCCCTCCGGGTCGCAACGCTCGAACTCCTGACGTATGCCGGCGACAACGTCCGGTTCGCTCCAACGGTAGCGCTCCGTAAACCAGCGCTCCATGGTGGCTGCCGCGATGGACGCCATCCCCTGAGCTCCCACTGTCTCGATGCGCTCGTTCCATCCAGCAATGGTGCCGAACTTCACGGCGGTACTTGCGAGCACGAGCTTGTTCAGCCGTTGGCCCGCATGCGCAGCGACCCACTGCGCGACCGCTCCACCCATCGACAGCCCACACAGGTGCACACGCTCCAGCTCAAGATGATCGAGCAACGCGATCAGATCCTCACCCAGCTGCTCAATGCGATACGGCCCCCTAGGTACCGATGATTCGCCATGCCCGCGCGTGTCATACCGCAGGATGCTGAAGTGCGGGCCGAGTTCGGCCACCTGTGGGTCCCACATGCTCAACGTCGCGCCAAGGGAGTTCGAGAAGACCAGCACCGGCTGGCCGGGATGGTGTGCGAATTCGAAGTGGGTGCGAAGGCCGTGATGTTCGAAGAAAGGCATCTGTTCCGTGCACTCTTGGGATCGCCGGAATCAGCCGTGCTGCGGAAACATCTCCAGCACGAGCAGATTCCAGTCCATGAAGCCCGCATGACTCAGCGGAGCTCCACTATCAGGATGGTAGTACTCATTGAGCGAGCCCGAGTGGCGAAGATCGCGCGCCAGCATGCTGATGGTGACGGCTGCCATCGCGTCGGCCTGTTCGCGAAAGCCTCCGCGAACGAGCCCACTCCACGTCAGGTAGTTGGCGATGATCCACACCGGCCCCAGCCAGTTGCTGGGGTTGCTGCTTGCAGCGAGAGAGTACATCGGCTCGACTGCCGAAAGTGTTCGCACGCCATACCTCGCCCCCAGCGAGCGCCCGTTGCGCAGGTGCTCCACCAGTGCGCGGCTCTGGTCCTGCGTCGCGATCCCGGCCCACATCGGCAGGAAGCCGGTAAAGGTCTGCAGGCGCAGCGGCAGCGAACTCCAGCTCATTGACATCCCCAACGGGATGCCATGGATCAGCTCGGCGCGACGGTCGACACACTGAACGTCTGCGGTATAGAAAAAACGGTCGCGGGGGTCCCAGCAGTTCTGCTGGATGGCCCGTGCCAACGTCCCTGCCTCACGCTCGTACTGCTCTGCCTCCGAGGAATGCTCATTGCGGCGCGAGAGCTCCGCCGCAGCCTTCAGGTCCTGATGATAGAGGCAGTTCAGCAACAGGTTCGCCGAAGAGAAGAACGGTCGCCCAAAAGTAGTGGGGTCGTTGTCGTTGCCGATCGCTACATCGTCGCCCCAGACCAGCAAGCCGGTCCGGCTCAGGTTATCGACCCGCCAGGAATCGTAGAAGCGCCGCAGCTTCGGAAGGAAATCACTGAACCACCGCGCGTTGCGCATCTCCGTAGGCCCTCGATCTGCGGCAAGCAACGCCAGCTGCGCCAGCACCGGCTTGGCCTGGTTCTCCTTGTGTGGGCGCGAACCTTGCAGGCAGCCCAGCGGATCGGCATCCTTCATCGTGATCAGCATAGGGATGCGACCGTCGTTGTTCCCGTCGTAGCCCTGATGGTCGAAGAAGTTCGCAAGGCTGCCGCGCGCATGTTCAGCCACGTCGGCGGTGAGCCCTTCGTCCTTCGTCCTGTCGGCCACGGCGAAGAGTCCACGCGCAGTCCATAGCGTGTCCCAGTCCCACAGGTCGGCGGAGTATGTCGCGCCCGGCAGCGACGGCGAGATACTTGGAAATCGGAGCACGCCTGCCGGCTTGCGCAGCAGGTCGCGAGCATGCAGCGTGAAGTACCGAAGCAGCAGGGAAGCATCGTCCGCACTGGCGTCGGGCGCGACAGCGAATGCGCTGGAAGCAGCACTGGCGGCGCCAGCGAACGACAGGCTGCGGAGGAGATCTCGTCGATTCATCGTTGCATCACCAACGTGGGCCAGCCTTCTAGCGAAGCAACTCGTGGATCTTCGCTTCCATGGCATTCAGATCGGTCTCGCCTTCGAAGCGTGCGCGAATGATCCCTTTGCGATCGATAAGCAGCGTCACCGGCACTCCGAGCACACCGCCATACAGCGTTCCCAGCTTCGCGTCTCCCATCATGATGGGGTAGTTCAGCTTCGTCTTCCGCACGTAGGCGTCTACCGGCGGCTGATCGTCGTCGATCGAGACGCCCAGTACCTGCAGGCCCTGCGTTTCGTACCTCGTCTGCCACTCCATGAATCGAGGAATCTCCAGCCGGCAAGGGCCGCACCACG
>Ga0302187_10000820_pt1 | contig 27463 bp, 29 predicted proteins | sample II_Bog_E1_3_FD_202120 | JGI IMG/M metagenome (GOLD analysis project Ga0302187, IMG submission 202120) | Peat permafrost microbial communities from Stordalen Mire near Abisko, Sweden - II_Bog_E1_3 | ecosystem: Environmental > Terrestrial > Soil > Wetlands > Peat | place: Sweden: Abisko...
TGCAAAACGTTTCTCGGGCGGCCTTCGCCAAGAGCGCCCAGACCCAGTCTTCCATCGACAACCTGTCTGCCCAAGGTTCCGACGCCTCCATGAGCCGGGGGCTGGAGGATCTGGTTGGGCTCTTGATCGCCAAAGGCACTATCGCCAAGACCGATCTGCCGGCGCCTTTGCTGACCAAGATCGACAATCGCCGCGCCGTTCGTGGTCAGGCGGCCTTGTGATGGGCGGCGAAAGCATCTCGGTCTGGAGTGTTCTGACCGTGGTGATGCTGCCTTTGCTGGGTGGCGCTTTCTTCCTGTTGTGGACCCGGTTGGACAAGCATCAAGACACCGACGCCATCCATCACGACAACGTCTGGGAAGCCATCCACGAGCTGCGCAACGGCCTGCAACATCACCAGGTGGACTGCGAGCGGCGCTTCGTCAAAACCGACGATCTGCGCTCGTTGGAAGAACGTCTTGACGGGCGGCTGGGGCGGATCGAGGGAAAGCTCGACGCCATCGCCGCCCCCTGTAGTGGAAAGGGAGTTTGATGATCATGGGTATCAATCCGGGCCAGTTACGTCAGCTGGTCATTTCTCCGGCCCTGGCCTCCATCGGTCTGGGCGGGCAAGCCGCCGAAGAGCTGCTGATGGGCACCGTCCTGCAAGAGAGCGACGGCGGTTTCTATTTGCATCAGCTGGGGCAGGGGCCGGCTATCGGCATCTTCCAGATGGAGCCGCGCACCCACGACGATCTGTGGGCGAGCTTTCTGTCCCGTCGGGCGGATTTGTCGGCCAAGGTCTCGTCGCTGCTGATGCCGGGGCAGAGTCGTCTGGATCAATTGGCCGGCAATCTGCTTTATGCCGCCGCCATGGCCCGGCTGCTTTATTATCGCTGCCCCGAGCCTTTGCCGACCGCTGGCGATATCCCGGCCCAGGCGGCCTTTTACAAGCGTTGGTACAACACCGCGCAAGGGGCCGCCTCGGTCGAGAGCTATCTGCAGCGTTGGAAGGCCGCTTTCCCATAAGAGCCAGTGCCGCCATCTTTTATCCGCACCGCCCAGCCCACAGGCCCGGCGGTTTTTTTATGCCCAAAATTTGCCCAAAATCTGAAGGAGAGTTTTCATGGACAATTCCACCATCGCCGATCTGACGCCGCTGGCCACCCTGGTGGCACAACTGCTGATCGCCGTTCTGGCCGCCATCGCCACCTGGGCCGCCGCCTGGGTCAAGAAACGGGCCAATATCGCCGCCGACAGCGATATGAGCCATCAGCTCGACAGTTTGTTGGCTGAGGCCGTCAGCTTCGCTCAGGCTCATCTGATGACCCTGCTGGGTAACACCGACTTCGCCAAGGTCGAGACCCGCAATGCGGCTGTACAGCTGGGCCTATCCTTCGTCAGCTCTCAGGCTCCCGGCATTCTGCAGTCTTTGGGTTTGAGTGATCAGCATGTGGCCGATCTGCTGCTGGCCAAGATGGCGAAGCTGGACCCGACCTTGGTGCTGCCCGGTTCGGTGGCTTTGCCGACGGCTCAGCCTTCGGTTCCGGCCCCGGCCCCGCAGCCTTTGCCGCTGGCTCCGGCTCCGGCAGCCTGATGGAACTGGCGGCCCTGCTGGGGCAATTGCTCCAGGCCTTGTCCGGGCTGCTGCCCCTGCTGCTGGCGGAAATCGCCGGCAGCAGGGAGGCCCGGTGTTCCCAATTGGAAAATGATCTGGAGGTGAAAAATGCGCAGCTCTCTTGCCGCCGTCCTGGCGATATCGATTCTGCTGTGCGGATGCTCTGAACCGTCCAAACCGGCCTGTCCGCCCTTGGGCGATTACGACCCGGCGTTTCGCACCAAACTGGCGGCGGAACTGCACCGACTGGGAGACGATAGCGCCGCCGCCCAGGTGGTCGAGGACTATGCTCTGCTGCGGGCCCAGGTCAGGGCTTGTGGGTGAAACGCAGGCGGGGCCCGAAGGGCCCGCCGGTTTCTTTTACAGCTGATCCGGCAGCACGCTCATGACGGTGCGCGAGCCCTTGATGATGGTGATGGCCAGGCCGTGGACCTGGGGCAGGATGCTTTCGGCATAGAACCAGGCGGTGGCCAGTTTCGAGAGGTAGAAGCCCTGGTCGCCTTCGTTGGCGTCCAGGCGGGCGCGGGCGATCTTGGCCGAGCGGGCCAGCTGATAGCCGCCCAGCACATAGCCCAGCAGGCGCAGCAGCGGCACGGCGGCGGCGGCGGGCAGGCGGGGGTCGCGGACAGCCGCACCCAGCAGCCATTCCACCGACTGAAGGGCAACTTCGGCGGCGCTGGTCAGTTCGGTGCCGATGCCCTTCAAGAACTCGTCGGACTTGCCCGACAGTTCGGCGGCCAGTTCCACCACGTCGGCCAGAGCGGCGCGGGCGGTGGCGCCCTGGTCGCGCAGGATCTTGCGGTTGACCAAGTCGTTGGCCTGAATGGCGGTGGTGCCTTCATAGATGGTGGTGATGCGGGCGTCGCGCAGATGCTGGCAAGCGCCGGTTTCCTCGATGAAGCCCATGCCGCCATGGACCTGCACACCCAGCGAGGCGACTTCGTTGCCGACCTCGGTGCACCAGCCTTTGACGATGGGGTTGAGGAATTCGGCGGCCCGCAGGGACTTGGCCTTGGCCTCCGGATCGGTGGCCTTATGGGTGATGTCGAGAGCGGCAGCCGCCACATAGGCGATGGCGCGCATGGCCTCGATCTGCGACTTCATGCTCATCAGCATGCGGCGCACATCCGGGTGATCGACGATGCCGCCCTTTTCCGAGGTGCCGATGGCCTTGCCCTGGAGACGTTCCTTGGCATAGGTGCGGGCCTGCTGATAGGCACGCTCGGCGATGGCCAGACCCTGCACACCCACGTTCAGGCGGGCGTGGTTCATCATCACGAACATATATTCCAGGCCGCGATTTTCCTCGCCCACCAAATAGCCGATGGCCCCGCCGGCATCGCCGAAGGACATCACGGCGGTGGGGCTGGCATGGATGCCCATCTTATGTTCCAGCGACACCGCATGGACGTCATTGCGAGCGCCCAAAGAACCATCGGCGTTGATCAGGAACTTCGGGACAATGAACAGCGAGATGCCCTTGACGCCGGGAGGGGCGTCAGGCGTGCGGGCCAGCACCAGATGGATGACGTTTTCCACCATCTCGTGGTCGCCATAGGTGATGAAGATCTTCTGGCCGCTGATCAGATATTGATCGCCGTCCTTGACGGCCTTGGTGCGGATGGCGCCCAGGTCGGAGCCGGCGCCGGATTCCGTCAGATTCATGGTGCCGGCCCATTTGCCGGTGACCAGATTGGGAAGGTAAGTCGCCTTCTGCTCGGGCGAGCCGCATTCGTCGATGGCGTTGGCGGCACCCTGGGTCAGCATCGGACAAAGGGCGAAGGCCATGTTGGCCGACTGCCACATCTCGCCGACGGCGGTATTGACCAGACCGGGCAGGCCCATGCCGCCCCATTCGGCGTCATAGGGCAGGCCCAGCCAGTTGCCTTCGATCAGAGTGTCGAGGGCTGCCTGCCAGCCTTCGGCGACCTGCACCTTGCCGTCCACCAGCTTGGCACCTTCACGGTCGCCGGATTGGTTCAACGGCGCCAGAACTTCCTCGGCGATGCGGCCGGCTTCTTCCAGAACGCTGGAGACCAGCTCGTTGGAGGCTTCCTCGAAGCCCGGCAGCGCGGCGATCCCTTCGAGATCGGCCAGGTCGCGCAGAACGAATTCCATATCGCGGATCGGCGGAAGATAGGCGGTCATGGTGCAGAAGCTCCTTCATCAGCGGAGAAGATGGCGGCGCGGAAGCTACCCTTAGCCGCTTTGCGCGGCAATGCCCGGACCGCTCGCCTATGGTGGGTGAAAATGCCACCACAGGCGAAACGGCTGTAACGCGGGCTAAAGAATTCAGAGTTCCTTGGCCTGCTTGCGCAGTTCGAACTTCTGAATCTTGCCGGTCGAGGTCTTGGGCAGAGAGCCGAAGACGATGCTACGCGGCACCTTGTAGTGAGCCAGATGCTCGCGGCACCAAGCGGTGATGTCGTCCTTGGTGACCTTGGCCCCCGGCTTCAGGGTCAGGAAGGCGCAGGGAGTCTCGCCCCACTTCGGATCGGGACGGGCCACCACGGCGGCTTCGAGAACGGCGGGATGGCGGTAGAGGACGTCTTCCACCTCGAGGCTGGAGATATTCTCGCCGCCCGAGATGATGATGTCCTTCGAGCGGTCCTTGATCTCGATATAGCCATCGGGATGCCAGACGGCCAAATCGCCGGTATGGAACCAGCCGCCACGGAAGCTTTCCTCGGTGGCCTTGGTGTTCTTCAGATAGCCCTTCATGACGTTGTTGCCGCGCATGAAGATCTCGCCCATGGACTCGCCGTCCTTGGGCATGGGCGTCATGTCAATGGGATCGGCGACCATGGCCCCTTCCATGATCGGGCCGCGCACACCCTGACGGGCCTTGATGCGAGCCTTGTCCTGGATGGACAGATCGTCCCACTTTTCGTGCCAGGCACAGAAGATGGTGGGGCCGTAAACCTCGGTCAGGCCGTAGACGTGGGTGACGGTGATGCCCATGCGCTCCATGCCTTCGATGATGGCGGCGGGCGGGGCGGCGCCGGCGGTCATGACTTCGACCTTATGGTCGATGCCGGCCTTCATTTCGTCGGGAGCATTGACGATCATGTTCAAGATGATGGGCGCGCCGCAGAAGTGGCTGACTTTCTCGGTCTTGATCAGATCCATGATGGTTTCAAGGCGGACAGCGCGGATGCAGACGCTGGTGCCGGCGTTGATGGCCAGGGTCCAGGGGAAGCACCAGCCGTTGCAATGGAACATCGGCAGGGTCCAGAGATAGACCGGCTTCAGCGGCATGGACCAGCGCAGGATATTGTCGATGGCGTTGAGATAAGCGCCGCGATGGCTGTAGACCACGCCCTTGGGGTTGCCGGTGGTGCCCGAGGTGTAGTTCAGCGCGATGCCGTTCCATTCGTCGGAAGGATGAATCCAATCGAACTCGGGGTCGCCTTCGGCCAGCAGGGCCTCGTAGTCGAACGCGCCGATCAGTTCGCCGCCTTCGTACTGGGGGTCATCGATGTCGATGACCAGCGGCTTTTCTTCCATGGCGGCGACGGCCGGAGCCACAACCTTGGAGAATTCGCGGTCGGTGATGATGATCTTGGCCTCGGCATGCTCCAGGATGAACTTGACGCTGGCGGCATCGAGGCGGGTGTTGATGGCGTTCAGAATGCCGCCGGCCATGGGAATGCCGAAATGGGCTTCGAACAGCTCAGGGGTGTTGGTGGCCATGATGGCCACGGTGTCGCCGATGCCAATGCCGCGCTTACTCAGCGCTGAGGCCAGTCGACGGCAGCGGGCATAGGTTTCCGCCCAGTTGCGGCGAACGGGGCCATAGACCACGGCCATCTGATCGGGATAGATGCCGGCGGCGCGTTCCATGAAGGCCAGCGGAGTGAGCGGAACATAGTTGGCGGCGTTCTTCTCGAGATCGGTCTCGTACCAATTAACCTTACCGGGGCGGTTCATGATCGGGGCTCCTCCTGGTCGTGTTTTTTCACGTTATCCGGGAGCAAGGATAACAGAGCGAAAGAGGACTGTCCTGTTTCATCCAGGAGGCAAAAACTAGAGCGCCCCTTGCAAGCATTTCATATCTCGGGCGAGCTATTGACCTATGGACGTTTCTAGACGATTTTTCCGCCCGTGCTGCCGGCGAGCCTTCCCTTGAACCAAAGGGCAAGGGCAAGTAGCCTGTCTATTGCCCTGTGGGGTGTGCAGCGGAAAGTGGGCGGGAGTTTAATGGATAATATCCTCAAGCCGATCGAGGACACGGATATGGACTCGATGTTCATATTGCCGTTATCGATTCTGCCCCTTAAAACTGTCCAGCTTCAGGGGGCGCGGCTGATCAAGAATTCCCGTCTGCAAAGCATGGTCGAGCTGTTCTATGACCGTCAGGCCGGCTCGGGCCAGGTGACCATTGACGATTTGCCATCCATCTGCAACTGGCCGGCGGGCGAGGTCCATCCCGATCTGATCATGCTGCGCAAGCTGGCCTTCATTCCCAGCTACGACGTCTATTCTCTGCGCATCTGCCTGCGCGAGCAAAACATCCAGGTCAACGACATCGACAGTTTGCGCCTTAGCCCCGAGAAGCAGGCCGAACTGGCTCAATATATGATCCTCTTCACCAGGCCTTTGACCAAGATGATCTATGGCGATGACGCGGCGAAGGTGGAGACCTATGACGATCTGTTGAAGATGTTCCGCGACCCGGACATTGAAAAAGCCCGCGAGCGTCTGTTCACCATGGCCAAGACCTTGGGTATCGATGTGATGGAGGTTCCCCGGTTCCTCGAGAACTATGGCGACACCTTCATGTCCCTGTCCTATTTTCGCCACTGCCTGGAACGCCTCGCCCCCTATTTCACGGCGGCGCTGGAGGCTTTGATCCCGATCCGCAAGCATTTCCAGTTGAAGCAGAACGTCAATCTGATGCGCAATTGCGACCATATCGAAGACGTCATCAATTCGGTCACCGCCAGCATCACGGGCCGCCTGGAACTGTTCGAGCGGCGGACCAATCAGATGTGGGAAAATATCAGCCAGGAAGAGTTCCGCGCCGTTAAACAGATGGTCGAACGCCACCATCTGACCATCGGCGCGGCCCTTTGCGGTCTGACGGTGAAGATGAACGCTTTTGCCCTGGCCTTCCCCCATGCCCGCGCTGGTGGTCCCATTAAACGCGCCGACTTCATGGCCGCCGATATGATGCAGGGGCTGGAGGTCATTCGCGACGCCGAGAAGCGATATGGCGGGGTGGAGTAGGGTAAGGTCTGGAAACAAAAACGCCGCCCACTGGGCGGCGTTTTGTTTTTCAGAGTCCCGAAGACCTAGGTATCCAGGAAGCTGCGCAGCTTGCGAGACCGCGAAGGGTGCTTCAGCTTGCGCAGGGCCTTGGCTTCGATCTGGCGGATACGTTCGCGGGTGACCGAGAACTGCTGGCCGACTTCTTCCAAGGTGTGGTCGGTGTTCATGCCGATGCCGAAGCGCATGCGCAGGACGCGCTCTTCACGCGGCGTCAGGCTGGCCAGAACGCGGGTGGTGGTCTCGCGCAGGTTGGCCTGGATGGCGGCATCCAGCGGCAGGACGGCGTTCTTGTCCTCGATGAAGTCGCCTAGATGGCTGTCTTCCTCGTCGCCGATGGGGGTTTCCAGCGAGATCGGCTCCTTGGCGATCTTCAGGACCTTGCGGACCTTTTCGAGCGGCATGGAGAGCTTCTCGGCCAATTCCTCCGGGGTCGGTTCGCGGCCGATCTCGTGGAGCATCTGGCGGCTGGTGCGGACCAGCTTGTTGATGGTCTCGATCATATGCACAGGGATTCGGATGGTCCGGGCCTGATCCGCGATGGAGCGGGTGATGGCCTGACGGATCCACCATGTGGCATAGGTCGAGAACTTGTAGCCACGGCGATATTCGAACTTATCAACGGCCTTCATCAGGCCGATGTTACCTTCCTGAATCAAGTCCAGGAACTGCAGGCCGCGGTTGGTGTACTTCTTGGCGATAGAGATAACGAGACGCAGGTTGGCCTCGATCATTTCCTTCTTGGCCTTGCTGGCCTCGCGCTCGCCGCGCTGCACGGTGGCGACGATGCGGCGGTATTCGGAAATCGGCAGGCCGGCTTCCTGGGAAATCTCGCCGATATTGCCGCGGATATTGTTGATGTCGTTCAGATGCTTGCCGGAGAAGTCTTTCCAGCCCTTGCCGGGACGCTCGGTGACGCGCTCCAGCCAGGTGGGGTCCAGCTCGCTGCCGAAATAGCTGTCCAGGAAATCCTGGCGCTTGATCTTGCAGGATTCAGCCAGACGCAGCAGACGGCCTTCATGGCCCATCAGGCGGCGGTTCAGCTCGTTCATATGGTCGACCAGCTGCTCGATGCGGGCATTGTTCAGATGCACGCCATCCATCAGCTGGACCAGCTCGATCTTCAGCTTGTCGTATTTCTTCTCGGTGGTCGGAGGAACCTTCTCGCCCTTCTGCAGGGCGGCCAGACGCTGCTCCTGAACCTTCTGCATCTTGGCATAGGTCTCGGCGATCTGCTCGAAGGTCTCGATGACTTGGGGCAGCAGCTCCAGTTCCATGGCGGCCAGGGAGATGCTGTTGTCTTCGCCTTCGCCTTCACCCTCGACTTCCTCGGGGATGACGCCTTCGGCGCCTTCAACAACTTCTTCGCCGGGCTGCTTTTCCTCGGTCCCTTCCGGGGGGACGACGGGAGCACCGGGGATGGCGGGCACCACAACCTCGGGCGGGCCGGCTTCCAGTTCTTCCTCGGACAATTCGGCGCCGGGGCTGCCGTAGGTGGCGTCCAGGTCGATGATGTCACGCAGCAGCATCTTGCCCTCGGCCAGGGCATCGTGCCATTCCAGCACGGCGCGAATGGTCATGGGGCTTTCGCAGATGCCGCCGATCATCATCTCGCGGCCGGCTTCGATGCGCTTGGCGATGGCGATTTCGCCTTCGCGGGACAGCAGCTCGACCGAACCCATTTCGCGCAAGTACATGCGGACCGGGTCGTCGGTACGGCCCAGGTCTTCCTCGTCCACATTGCCGGCGGTCGGCATTTCAGTGTCGGGGGTGAAGTCGCTGGTCTCTTCGGTGACCTGAGCTTCCTCGGCTTCCTCGTTCTCGACCAGATTGATGCCCATCTCGGACAGCATGGCCATGGTGTCCTCGATCTGCTCGGAGGACACTTCGTCGGGTGGAAGAGCCGCGTTCAGCTCGTCATAGGTGATGTAGCCGCGCTCCTTGCCGCGGGCCACCATCTTTTTGACGGCAATACCCATGGTGTCCAGCAGCGGTCCGTCCAGAGTCTCTTCCTGGCCTTCCGAAACGTCTGCGGTATTCGTCGCTTTGCTAGCCATTCAGTGCCTGCTCCCCGTTGGCGCCCCCGCCCTTGCCCCCTGGCGGGGCGGCGGCTCCTGGCGATAATGACAAAGGACCGCGCCCCGCTCGTTCAAGCGGCGCGACGATCCGATTATTGGTCCCCGCCATCGTCTTTCGACGAGACAAGGGCATTCAAACGTTCCACTCGGTCGGCTGTCAGCTCCTGAGCCAAGGCTTGCTCGGCCTGCTGCAAATCCGCCGTCAATTCTTTCTGCATATACTGCTTGAACAGCTCCTCCCAGCCGGCGCGGGCCTCCTCTAGGGGCGCGTCAGGGCGGGAAAACGCCGCGGGTACATGAGAACTGGCTTCCAACAGGCAGTCTAGGATCTGCGAAAAGCCGCAAGAACGTAGGTGGTCCTGCACTCCCTCGAAATCAAGGCTGCCCCAGCCGTCGAGAGGCTTTAAGACTTCCTGTCGAAGCTTGTCAAGGTTTGAATCTGCGAACTGCAGATGTCCGAGGCTCTCGCGGAACTCTTCAATCAGATGCGGATGGTTGATTGCCGTGAGCAATAGCAACCGTTCGGCGTGGGTCCAGGGCGACTGGGGAAGGGGATTCGGGCGTGATGGAATAATCACCCGTCCGGAATAATCCCGGGTGGTATAGGTCCGCGTCTTGGGCTTGGCCGGGCCTGCGCCGGGCCGTCCAGGTTGGAAGCGTCCACCGCCATTGCCGCCACCGCCACCCGGTATGAAGGGCGGGCGGCTGGCCTCGCGCTGACGGCGGACGGCATCGCGGGCCCGTTGGACGAAATCATAGCCGTAATCTTTGCGCAGACCCTCGTCCTTGACCACCTCGAAGAAATGGCGGATGTCCTGCTCCAGTCCCTGGCGCTGTTCCGGCGTGCCGATGGGGTGGCTGGCGAAATGGGTGCGCCAGAGCATGTCCGACAGGGGCTCGGCCTGATCCAGGACTTCCTGCATGGCGGCGGGGCCGCGCTGGCGGATCAGGCTGTCGGGGTCCTCAGGCGCCGGCACCTGGGCGAAGCGCAGGGACTTGCCCGGCTTCAGCACGGTCAGAGCCCGCTCGGCGGCGCGGGATGCCGCCCTCTGGCCGGCTGCATCGCCGTCCAGGCAGACGATGGGCTCGTCGACCATGGTCCACATCATCTCGATCTGTTGCTCGGTCAGGGCGGTCCCCAGGGGCGCTACGGCATGGGTGAAGCCGGCCCGGTGCAGGGCGATCACATCCATGTAGCCCTCCGAGACGACAAAACTGCCCGCCTGCATGGCCGGCTCGCGGGCCTGGGCCAGGCCATAGAGGACGCTGCCCTTATGGAAAAGCGGGGTGTCGGGAGAATTCAGATATTTCGGCTGGCCGTCGCCCAGGGTGCGGGCGCCAAAGGCGATGACCCGGCCACGGCGGTCGGAAATGGGGAACATCACCCGGCCCCGGAACATGTCGAAGCTGTCGCCGCCGCCCTCGGGCTTTTTCAGCAGGCCGCCTTCGATGCCTTGGGCCTCGGAGATGTTGGTGCCCTTCAGGGCATGTTTGAGGGCGGTGCGGCTGTCCGGCGAGAAGCCAAGGCGGAAGCGGGCGATGGTGCGGTCGTCGAGGCCGCGCCCACGCAAATATTCCAGCCCGGCATGGCCGTTGGGACCGCGCAGTTCCTTCTCGAAGAAGGCGCAGGCCACTTCCATGGCGTCATAGAGAGAGGCGGCGCGCTTGGCTCGCTCGCGCTCTTCCGGCGCTTGGACTGGGACTTCCAGTCCAGCCTCGCCCGCCAGTTTCTCAACTGCCTCGGGGAAGCTGAGATGGTGGGTCTGCATCTCGAAGGTGATGACGTCGCCGTGGGCGCCGCAGCCGAAGCAATGATAGAAGCCCTTCTCCTCGTTGACCGTGAAGCTGGGCGACTTTTCATTGTGGAAGGGGCACAGCCCCATATGCTCCCGCCCCTTTCTGGCAAGCCGCACCTTGCGGCCGATCACTGAAACCAGTGATAGACGCGTGCGCAGCTCGTCCAAAAAGGAAGGCGTGAAGGCCATGGTGGGCTAGGAACCCTATGTCGGAGATGCTCCTAGATATAAGAGCAAAATTGGCTTACGCCAGATGCGCCTTCACCGTGGCGCTGGCTTTGGTGAAGTCCATCTGGCCGGCATAGCGCTCTTTTAGGGCAGCCATGGTGCGGCCCATGTCCTTCAGACCTTGGGCCCCGATCTCGGCGATGACGGTCTTGACCACCTCGGCCACTTGCTCTTCGCTAAACTGAGCGGGGAGGAAGCGTTCGATGATGGTGATTTCTTCGGCTTCCTGCTGGGCCAGTTCAAGACGGCCCCCCTGCTCGTAAAGGGCGATGCTCTCGCGGCGCTGCTTCATCATCGACTGCAGCATAGAGAGGATTTCTTCCTCGGGAATGCCGTCGGTGACGCCGCGCGGGCGGGCGGCGATGTCACGGTCCTTGAGCGCCGCCAAGATAAGGCGGACAGTGGACACGGAACGGGCATCCTTCGAAAGCATGGCTGTTTTCAAGGCATCGTTCAGTTGCTGGCGCAGCATGGCGGCCACTTATCCCCCTGAGTGTTACGGAAGCTTGGGAGCCTACATCAAAGGCCTGATAAAATCAAGTTTATAACATGTTGAAATATAACGATAATTTAAAAATCATCCAAAGCTTGACGTGGGCCGCGGATTTGAATATCTACACCGCAATTTGCCAGTCTCGATTGGGCGCTTGTCACAGGGCGTCCACAGGGGTGCGCCGCATCAGCCGGCTCACCTCCGTTCGCGCGCGGCCACACCAGGATGCCTAAGGAACCCTTTATGACGAACGACAAGCCGGAAGCCCGCACCTTCAGTCCGCGCCCGCCGGGGGCCACTGCCGCCCTCGTTCTTGGCGACGGCACGGTGCTTTGGGGCCACGGTATCGGCGCCACTGGCGCGTCGGTGGGCGAGGTTGTCTTCAACACCTCGATGACCGGCTATCAGGAAGTGCTGACCGATCCCAGCTATGCTGGTCAGATCATCACCTTCACCTTCCCCCATATCGGCAATGTCGGCACCAATCAGGAAGACGTGGAAAGCACCACTCCCGCCGTCCGTGGCGCTATCTTGCGCGCCGACATTACCCAGCCGTCCAATTGGCGCTCCACCCGTCATCTCGACGCCTGGATGAAGACCAACAACATCGTCGGCATCTCGGGCATCGATACCCGTGCCCTGACCCGGCGCATCCGTGAGGGCGGCGCTCCCAACGGCACTGTCGTTCATGCTCCCGACGGCGAGTTCGACCTGCCGGCCCTGCTGGCCAAGGCGACCGAATGGCCGGGCCTGGAGGGCATGGACCTGGCAAAGGATGTCAGCTGCACCCAGTCCTACTCGTGGGATCAGGGCCTGTGGGCGCGCGGCAAGGGCTATGCCCAGCAGACCGCGCCCCGCTTCCATGTGGTGGCCGTCGATTTCGGCGCCAAGCACAACATCCTGCGCTGTCTGGCGGATGCCGGCTGCAAGGTGACGGTGGTGCCGGCCAAGGCGACTGCGGAAGAGGTGTTGGGCCATAAGCCCGACGGCGTGTTCCTGTCCAACGGCCCTGGCGATCCGGCGGCGACCGGCGAATATGCCGTGCCGATGATCCAGGGCGTGTTAAAGAGCGGTCTGCCGCTGTTCGGCATCTGTCTTGGCCATCAGATGCTGGCTCTGGCTCTGGGCGGCAAGACCCATAAGATGGACACTGGCCATCGCGGCGCTAACCATCCGGTCAAGGATCTGACCACCGGCAAGGTGGAGATCACCAGCCAAAACCATGGCTTCGCCGTCATCGAAGAAAGCCTGCCTGCCGACGTCACGGTCACCCATCGCTCGTTGTTCGACGGCTCGGTGGAAGGTCTGGCGGTGGACGGCAAGCCGGTGTTCTCGGTGCAGTACCACCCGGAAGCCAGCCCGGGTCCGCAAGATAGCCACTATCTGTTCCAGCGTTTCGTCGATTTGATCGAGCGGCGGAGCTGACCTCAGCTTCGCGCCATCATTTCGCCCCTTCAAGACTTCAAGACCGGACGGCCCTAAGCCCATGCCCAAACGTACAGATATCAAGTCCATCCTCATCATCGGCGCCGGGCCGATCGTTATCGGTCAGGCCTGCGAGTTCGATTACTCGGGCGTGCAGGCCTGTAAGGCGCTGAAGGAAGAGGGCTACCGGGTCATCCTGGTGAACTCCAACCCGGCCACCATCATGACCGACCCCGGTCTGGCCGACGCCACCTATATCGAGCCGATCACCCCCGATATCGTCACCAAGATCATCGAGAAGGAGCGTCCCGACGCTCTGCTGCCGACCATGGGCGGTCAGACGGCGTTGAATACCGCCATGACCCTGGCCGACGACGGCACCTTGGAGAAGTACGGGGTCGAGATGATCGCCGCCAAGCGCGAGGTCATCGCCAAGGCCGAGGATCGTCTGCTGTTCCGTGACGCCATGGACAAGATCGGCCTGGAATCGCCCAAGTCGCGCATGGTCAAAACTTTGGCCGAGGCTCGGGAGGCCATGTCCTTCGTTGGCCTGCCCACGATTATCCGTCCCAGCTTCACTCTGGCCGGCACCGGCGGCGGCATCGCCTACAACGCCGAGGAATTCGAGCAGATCGTTGCCGGCGGTCTGGCCGCCAGCCCGGTCCATGAAGTGCTGGTCGAAGAATCGGTGCTGGGCTGGAAAGAATATGAAATGGAGGTCGTTCGCGACAAGAACGACAATTGCATCATCATTTGTTCCATCGAAAACATGGATCCGATGGGCGTGCATACCGGTGACTCCATCACCGTCGCTCCGGCCCTGACCCTGACCGACAAGGAATATCAGATCATGCGCGACGCCAGCTTGGCGGTCCTGCGCGAGATCGGTGTCGATACCGGCGGTTCCAACGTTCAGTTCGCGGTCAATCCGGCCGATGGCCGCATGACGGTCATCGAGATGAATCCCCGCGTGTCGCGTTCCTCGGCCCTGGCTTCCAAGGCCACCGGCTTCCCCATCGCCAAGGTGGCGGCCAAGCTGGCCGTGGGTTACACCCTGGACGAGTTGCTGAACGACATCACCGGCGTGACCCCGGCGTCTTTCGAGCCGACCATCGATTACGTCGTCACCAAAATTCCGCGCTTCACCTTCGAGAAGTTCCCCGGCGCCGATCCGATGCTGACCACCAGCATGAAGTCGGTGGGCGAGGCCATGTCCATCGGCCGCACATTCCAGGAAAGCCTGCAGAAGGGCCTGCGCTCCATGGAAACCGGCCTGACCGGCCTCAATGAACTGGAGATCGCCGGAGCCGAGGGCGGCAAGAACAAGGACGCAGTCAAGGCCGTTCTGTCACAGCCCCGCGCCGACCGTCTGCTGGTGATCGCCCAGGCTTTCCGCTATGGCCTGACCGTCGAGGAAATCCGCAGCTGCTGCTATTACGACCGCTGGTTCCTGGATCAGATCAAGGAGATCATCGACGAAGAGGCGGTGATCCGCGCCAAGGGTCTGCCCATCGACGCTCCCGGCATGCTGCGGGTCAAGAAGATGGGCTTCTCGGACGAGCGTCTGTCGGAGATTTCCGGCAAGACCATCATCGAGACCACCTTCCGCCGCACCGTGCTGAACGTCCATCCGGTGTTCAAGCGCATCGATACCTGCGCCGGTGAGTTCCCGTCCAAGACCCCCTATATGTATTCCTGCTACGAGGGTGACGGCATCCAGGCCCCGGACTGCGAGTCCGAACCGACCGACCGCGAGAAAGTCATTATCCTGGGTGGTGGTCCCAACCGCATCGGTCAGGGCATCGAGTTCGACTATTGCTGCGTCCATGCCGCTTACGCTCTGTCGGACGCCGGCAAAGAGACCATCATGGTCAACTGCAACCCCGAGACGGTCTCGACCGACTATGACACCTCGGATCGTCTGTACTTCGAGCCGCTGACCGCCGAGACGGTTATCGAGTTGGTCCGCAAGGAACAGTCCAACGGCAAGGTTCTGGGCGTCATCGTCCAGTTCGGCGGTCAGACCCCTCTGAAGCTGGCGGATGCTTTGGAGAAGGCGGGGATTCCAATCCTGGGCACCAGCCCCGACGCCATCGATCTGGCCGAGGACCGCAAACGCTTCCAGCAGATGCTGCATCAGCTGGGCCTGCGTCAGCCGGACAATGGTCTGGCCATGACCCTGGACGAAGCCAAGGCCGTAGCCGAGAAGATCGGCTATCCGGTGGTGATCCGCCCGTCCTACGTCCTGGGCGGCCGCGCCATGCGCATCGTTCATGACCATGCCGGGCTGGAGCGTTACATGAAGGACGCGGTGCTGGTCACCGGCAAGAACCCCGTCCTCATCGATCGTTATCTGTCCGACGCCACCGAGGTGGATGTGGATTGCTTGGCCGATGGCACCGACGTCTTCGTCGCCGGCATCATGGAGCATATCGAGGAAGCCGGCATTCACTCGGGCGATTCCGCCTGTTCGCTGCCGCCTTACTCCCTGACCCCGGACATCATCGCCGAGATCAAGCGCCAGACCGCCCTGATGGCCAAGGCCCTGAAGGTGGTCGGTCTGATGAACGTGCAGTTTGCCGTCAAGGACAACGACATCTATGTCCTGGAAGTCAACCCGCGCGCCAGCCGTACGGTGCCTTTCGTCGCCAAGGCCACGGGCGTTCCGATTGCCAAGATCGCCGCTCGCATCATGGGCGGCGAGAGTTTGGCCTCGTTCAATCTGGTGGAAAAGCCCTTGAAGCATGTGGCGGTGAAGGAAGCTGTCTTCCCCTTCGCCCGCTTCCCTGGCGTCGATATCCTGCTGGGTCCGGAGATGAAGTCCACCGGCGAGGTCATGGGCATCGACGTCGATTTCCCCCGCGCCTTCGCCAAGTCGCAGCTGGGCGCTGGCTGCCGTCTGCCGCTGGAAGGCACCGCCTTCCTGTCGGTGCGCGACGGCGACAAGGCCGGGATCGTCGATGTGGCCAAGCATCTGATCGCCCTGGGCTTCAAGGTGATGGCCACGTCGGGCACCGCCCGCCACCTGCGGGACAATGGGATCGAGGTCTCGTTGGTCAACAAGGTGCTGGAAGGCCGCCCGCATTGCGTCGATGCGATGTTGTCCGGACAGATCCAATTGGTGGTGAATACCTCGGAGGGTGCTCAGGCGGTTTCCGACAGCTTCTCGATCCGCCGTACGGCCCTGACTCACAATGTTGCCCACTATACGACTCTGGCCGGGGCTTTGGCTGCGGTGGACGCCATCGAGGCTTTGCGTGGCGGGGCACTTGATGTTGCGCCGCTCCAGTCGTATTTTAGTTCCTCGTTTTAAGGATATCTGGCTGCGGGGATGGGCCCGCAGCCAGAATTCTTCAGTATTTTCAGGAAGATCGGATGGAAAGAATCCCCATGACTCCGGCGGGTTTGGTCACGCTGGAGGATGAGCTTAGGCAGTTAAAGAGCGTCGAACGTTCCGCCGTCATCCGCGCCATTGCTGAAGCAAGAGAGCATGGCGACCTTTCGGAAAACGCTGAATATCATGCTGCGCGTGAGCGCCAGAGCTTTATTGAAGGTCGGATTACCGAGCTGGAGGACGTGGTCAGCCGGGCTCAGGTGATCGATGCCAGCAGCCTGACCGGTGACACCATCCGCTTTGGTGCCACGGTTACTTTGGCCGATGATGACAGTGACGACGAGCCGGTCTATCAGATCGTCGGCGCTCACGAGGCCGACATCCGCTCGGGTCGCCTGTCGGTGCATTCACCGCTGGCCCGCGCTTTGATCGGCAAGCATATCGGCGATACTGTCGAGGTCAGCACCCCGGGCGGCTCCAAGAGCTACGAGATCATCGACGTCCGCTTCGTTTAGTTGGATGAGGTATTAAAAAAGCCCCCAGGTGATGAGCCTGGGGGCTTTTTTGATTTTAAGTCTTCGCCGGGGTCGCTTCTTTCCAGCCGCCAATGAGGCGGCGGCCAAGGGGCGGATGCCCCGCCCGGCGAGGGACCTACGGGCGGCCCAAGGGGCCGCCCGGTATCAATCAGCCGACGATTTCGGTCTGGGCGAAGAAGAAGGCGATCTCGATGTTGGCGTTCTCGAGCGAGTCGGAGCCATGAACCGAGTTGGCTTCCACGGACTCGGCGAAGTCGGCGCGGATGGTGCCGGGAGCGGCGTTGGCCGGGTTGGTGGCGCCCATGATTTCACGGTTGCGCAGAACGGCGTTCTCGCCTTCCAGGACCTGGACCACGACGGGGCCGGAGGTCATGAAGTCGCACAGTTCGCCGAAGAAGGAACGCTCGGCATGCACGCCATAGAACTTGCCAGCCTGGTCCTTGGTCAGACGCAGACGCTTCTGGGCGACGATGCGCAGGCCAGCGTCTTCGAAGCGGGCATTGATCTTGCCGGTCAGGTTGCGGCGGGTAGCGTCGGGCTTGATGATCGACAGAGTACGCTCGGTGGCCATGTTATCTCGTCCTTAAGTCTGCTTGTTGTGATATTCCGTGGGGGGGAGAGGTCCAGCCAAAAGGCTGCCTTCTGCCCATCATTTCCCTCATTCCGCTCCAGGCGGAAGTTGGCGCGTTATACTCCGTTGCAAGGCGGCTGGCAACGCGCCAATTGATGAAGGATTTAGTGCCTCCAGAGAGCTTGAAATGCCATGGTTATTCGTGGCATGACAACCTGTCTGGCAAGGACGGCGAAATATGCCGCGATGTCCGGGCGAGGGAAAATAGGCTAGGGTGAATTATGAGCAACCCTCCCAAGCAGCGCCCCGAGACCCTGACCCGCGAAGAGCGGCAGGTGGCCATTACCGTTCAATCGGCGCAAGACGTCCTGCGCGAGATCGAAGGCCTGCGCACAGTGCTGTCCGACGATGCGCAGCCGCAGCAAAGCCGAGTGGACGCCAAGCACGATATGCTAGAGGCCTCGGAACGCCTGTGCAATCTGATGGGCCTGGCGGTTTATCAAATCGCCAACACCCTGAATGGCGAATTCCAGGGCCGCATGAAGGCCTCGCTGGATAATTTGCGCGGACGTCTGCTCGACATGGGCACTAATCTGATGGTCGAGAAGCTGGAAAAAATCCGCGACCGCGCCGAAACGGTGCTGGAGGGGCGCAGCTATCCCATCGGCTTGGCCGCAAAGCTGGATATGGCCTATTCGGGCATCGTCGATAATCTGAAGACTCTGGGGGCCTTGGATCGCATGGGCGACGACCAGAAGGATCTGGTCAGCAACACCGAGAAAGACATCCGCACCCTGGCCGACATAGAAAAAGGCCTGGGCGTGATGGACGAGATGGCCGTGCGTACCCGGCCCAGCCATCGCTAGAGTTCATTTTCCCGCTCCGATTGCCAGCGGGCTAATACCCATGATAATCTTCCGGTCATTCCGTTCCGTGGGCGGTGCCGATGGCGGGGGATGGGGGTTTGGCGCCTCCACGCCTGGGCAGACTGATCGCGAGAGCGGAGTCTAACCGGAGGAATGTTGGCATGAATTTCGCGCATATTGATGGCGATGCTCAGATCGCACTTGGTTTCCTGGCCGCCATTATCGTCATTGCCGTTGGCGTCTTTACCTTTGTCTTTACCCGCAAGAGTGGACGCTGAGTTACCTCAGTTTGAAGAACGCGAACCGGCATGATGCCCGGTTCGCGTTTTTCTATATGGCCCACGATGGGCTTGACCTTGGCCTCTGGCCGCCGTCCAATAGCTGTCATGATGACGCGTTCTCTTCGCATAGGCTTTCTGGGTCTTCTGTCGCTGCTCCCCGTCTGTGGGTCGGCTGTGGCCACCACCATGGAGTTCGACGGCTTTCAGCGCAGTTTCGAGATGTCGGTGCCGGCGACGGCGCCCCGGCCTTTGCCGGTGGTGCTGGTGCTGCATGGCGGCGGTGGCACCTCGTCCCAGATGCGGACCTATAGCCACTTCGACGATATCGCCCAAAGCCAAGGAGTTCTGGCTGTCTATCCCCAGGGGCTGGGGCGGCATTGGAACGACGGTCGGGCCGCGCCTGGGGTCTTGCCCCATTCCGAAGATGCTGATGACGTCGCTTTTCTGATGGCGGTGGTCGATAGTCTGGCCCGCACCGGACTGGCCGATCCTCATCGGGTTTACGTCGCCGGTATCTCCAACGGCGGCATGATGGCCTTGCGGCTGGCCTGTGAATTGCCCGAACGGGTGGCCGGCATCGCCGTGGTGGCGGCCAATATGCCGGTGGGACTGGAATGCGCTCCGTCGCGGCCGGTGCCGGCCATGTTCTTCCATGGCAGCGAAGACCGCTTCATCCCCTGGGACGGCGGCGACATCTTGCAATGGGCCAATATCGACCGGGGCAAGGTGCTGTCGGTGGATGACACTCTGTCCCTGTGGCAGCGCATCGACGGCTGCTCGGGCGACGAGCAGGAAGAGACGGTGACCAAGGGGCCGCATCTTTCCAGCCAGCGCATCACCTCGCCCAAATGCAAGGGGGCTCCGGTGATCCACTATGTCACTCAAGGCGGCGGTCATGTCTGGCCGGGTGCTCGTCAGGGCCCCGGCGGCGATGCCCTGCTGGGGGCGGTGGATCACGACCTGGACGCCACTGGTCTGATCTGGGATTTCTTCAAATCTCTTCCATCGCGCTAGGTCAACTCTGCCGGGGCGGCGGTTCTTGCCCACCATCCCGTCATTTTTTCCATTTAAAATCAATGAGATGACTTCGGCACGCGGCTTGCTTTGTATCTTCCGGATGTTCAAGCTGGAAAGGACCAAGGCCATGCCGATGACCACCGCCATGCCCCATAGCAAGATGCTCTCGGATGGCCCGCAAATGACGTCGGTAGAGATTTACTACCAGACTCCAGGGCGGCCCCATCTGATTCAGAGCTTCCTGTGGCAGGACTACGACGTCGCGCCGGAATTTCCCCGCCTGAAGCGCTTCCTGCGTTTCTGGGCCGAACGCTTCGGCGTCACCGTTCATTCGATTCATCTGATCGAACAGGAAGAAACCAGCCCCGCCGAGGCTCACTATATGGGATATTCCCTGGTGGTGCACTAAATCTCAGACGGTGATCCAGCCGTCCAGATAGGGCACGACCTTGCCGGCGATATGGACGCGGTCATTCTCCAGCCGCAGTTCCAGGGCTCCGCCCCGGGCCGACAGCTGGCGGGCCGAAAGGCTGGTCTTGCCCAGGCGCTCCGCCCAATAGGGCGTCAGGCTGCAATGGGAGGAGCCGGTAACAGGGTCTTCCTTGATGCCGCCGCGGGGAGCGAAAAAGCGCGAGACGAAATCGACGCCGCCGCCCGGCTGGCCGGGGGCGGTAACAATTACGGCATGGACGTCCAACTCAGCGATCTTGCCGAAGTCGGGTTTGAGGTCGCGGACGACGCGGGTATCATCGAACACGGCCATCAGATCGCGGGATCGCAGAGTGGACAATGGCTTGGCCCCCAGAGCTTCGGCCAGGGTGGGCGGGCTGGGGCAAGGCTCGGGCGGGCGCGATGGGAAATCCAGGGACAATAGGCCGTCGGACCGGCGGCTGACGCTTAAAGGTCCGGATCTGGTGATGAATTCCAGCTTATCGGCCTGGGGCTCCAGATGCTGGAAGATCACCCAGGCGCTGGCCAGGGTGGCATGGCCGCAGAGATCAATTTCATAGGCCGGGGTGAACCAGCGCAGGCGGCGCACCGAATTTTCCTGAACGAAGAAGGCGGTTTCCGACAGATTGTTCTCGGCGGCGATGCTCTGCATCAGCGGATCGGGCAGCCATTCTTCCAGAGGAACGATGGCGGCCGGATTGCCGGTGAACAGGGCGTCGGCGAAGGCGTCCACTTGATAGAGGGGAAGACGGGGCATGCTGCCTCCTTCTGATCACAAGAAGGGGATGCTAGCACTGATATCAATGCGCCAGGAAGCCGTCGATTTCCGACTGGTCGAGGATCTTGCTGCTGCCGTGGATGACGGCGCTGGCGAAGTCCATCAGCTTTTGCACCCCGCGCGAGGCCTCGCTGCAGACGAAGCGAAGTTCCTCGGGGTTGCCGCCTTCGATGACTTCGCCGATATGGACGATGGAATTGGCCACCAGCAGGTTCATCTGGGTGATGACATTTTCGAAGGCCCCTCGGAATTTGGAAGGAACATGGTCATAGGCTTCGATGGCCAGCTCTTTGTCGCGAAACTGGCTGTCGCGGAAATGGTCCTGATAGGATTTGGGCTGCCATTCCTGGGCTTCTTCAAGGCATTCCGGCACATCGGGAATCATTTCGAGCATCATGATGATCTCGTTGAAATGATTGAGGTAATCCGTCGCCAGCAGAGTCTGCGGATTGATATTGGTGCCGACAGCCTTCTCGCTGAAAGCAAGAAAGGACTCCCGCTCCTCTGGCAGGATGCCATCCAAATCCAGGCCTTCACTCATGCCTTCGGTCCACCCGCCAAGCCCCTACTGCAAGTGGTAACATAGACGTTTGGATTAATAGCTTCAATGTTTCCTGTTACTCTGTTCATGACTTAATCCCTGCCGCGATGGTAGGGATGGTTCGCCAGGATGCATTCGGCCCGATAGATTTGCTCGGTCAGCATGCCGCGGACCAGCATATGTGGCCAGGTCATCAGGCCGAAAGACAGCATCAGGTCGGCCCGTGAGCGCACCACTTCGGCATGACCGTCAGCGCCGCCGATGAGGAAAGCCACTGATCCACGCCCTTCATCCCGCCAACCGCCCATCTTGGCGGCGAAAGCCGGACTGTCGATGGGTTTGCCCCGTTCGTCCATGACTACCAGGGCAGCCCCCGGCGGCACCTGTGCCAGCAGCAGTTCGGCTTCGCGGGCCATGCGTTCGGGCACGGGCAGGGGACGCTTCTCCTCGACCTCTTTCAAGGCCAAGGGCCAGGTCAGGCGCGCGGCGTAATGCTCGAACAGGCTGCGTTCGGGGCCGGGTTTGGCCTTTCCGACGGCGGCCAGGATCAGCTTCAAAAGGAAACTAATCCAGCGGGGCCATCATCGGCTCGGCACGCTCGGGGGTCTTCAGACCCCACATGCGTTCCAGGCCGTAGAAGCTGCGGACTTCCGGGCGGAACAGATGCACGACGATGTCGCCGGCGTCGATCAGCACCCAGTCGCCCTGAGGCACGCCTTCGACCGAGACCGGCAGGCCGAGCTTCTTCAGCTTTTCCTGCAGATGGTCGGCCATGGCCACCACCTGGCGCTGGGATTTGCCGGTGGCGATCACGATATGATCGGCGATGGAGGACTGGCCTCGCAGATCGACGAGCATCACGTCTTCGGCCTTGTCATCATCCAACGAGGTGGTGACGGTGGAGGCGACCATATCCGGGTCGAGCGGCTGTAGGGGGAGGGGTTGAGCGGAAATGGCTTTAGGCTCCATGGTGAGGTCTTTGTGTTTTGGCAAAGGGCGATTTGCCCTGGCGCCGGATGGCGGTGGCCGATGCGGGATGGCGCTCTTGATGCAGGAAGACCCAGGCGGGGGCTTTCGCCTTCGCCAATTGTCCGGCCCGCTGTGCTGGCCGCCGCATCTGTTCGAAGCGCCTTGCCGCCATGCCGGCCAAGGCATTGTGAGAATATGGGCTGCGGTCGAAAACCGCAACCGGTACGGACTGAAAGATGCGCTGCCAGTGGTTCCAGAGCGGCATCTGGCGAAGATTGTCGGCGCCCATCAGCCAGACGAAGCGCCGGGCCGGGAAACGGCGGCGCAAGGCGGCAATGGTGTCGGCGGTATAACGGGTGCCCAGGCGGTTTTCCAGCCCGGTCACCAGGACCTTAGGATGGGCGGCCACCGTGACGGCGGCGTCCAGTCGCAGATCCTGCGGCGCCATGCCCTCGACCGGCTTCAAGGGGTTCTGCGGGCTGACCAGCCACCAGACTTCGTCCAGGGCCAGGGCCTTCAGGGCGCAAAGGCTGATATGGCGATGCCCCTCGTGGGCCGGATTGAACGAGCCGCCCAGCAGCCCGACCCGCAGGCGCAGGCGGTCTCCCCAAGGATTGGGCGGCAGATGGGTCATGCTCGTCAGACGCGGGTCTGGCCGGTGCCGCGGACCACATATTTGAACGTGGTCAACTGCTCGACGCCAACAGGGCCGCGGGCATGCATCTTACCGGTGGAAATGCCGATCTCGGCTCCCATGCCGAATTCGCCGCCGTCGGCGAATTGGGTCGAGGCATTGTGCAGGACGATGGCGCTATCCACTCCGGCGAAAAAGGCGGCGGCGGCGGCGACATCGCTGGTTATGATGCTCTCGGTATGGTGCGAACCATTGGCCTCGATATGATCGATGGCCCCTTCGACGCCGTCCACCAGCTTCACCGAAATGATGGCGTCGAGATATTCGGTGCGCCAATCTTCGTCGCTGGCGGGCACGACGCGGGCGTCGACGGCCTGGGTGGCGGCATCGCCACGCACTTCGCAGCCGGCCTCCAGCAGGTCCTTGACCAGCGGAGCCAGATGGGTCGAGGCGACCTTGCGGTCCACCAGCAGGGTTTCAGTCGCCCCACAGATGCCGGTGCGGCGCATCTTGGCGTTCAGCACGATCTTGCGGGCCATCTCCAGATCGGCGCCGCCATCCACATAGCTGTGGCAGATGCCGTCCAGATGCTGGAACAGGGGAATGCGGCTTTCATTGATGACCCGCTCGATCAGCGAGCGGCCGCCACGGGGCACGATGACGTCGATATAATCGCTCATGCGCAGCATGATGCCGACGGCGGCGCGGTCGGGGGTGGGCAGCATCTGGATGCAGGTCTGGGGCAGGCCAGCCTCGGCCAGACCCTTTTGCAGGCAAGCCAGAATGGACCGCGAGCTGTTGATGCTTTCCGAGCCGCCGCGCAAGATGGCGGCATTGCCCGACTTCAGGCATAGCCCGCCGGCGTCGGCGGTGACGTTGGGGCGGCTTTCATAGATGATGCCGATGACGCCCAAGGGCACACGGATGCGGGCGATGTCCAAGCCGTTGGGACGCTGCCAGCGGGCGATTTCGCCGCCGACCGGGTCTTCCAGGGCGGCGATGTCTTCCAGGCCCTTGGCCATGCCTTCGATGCGCTTGTCATCCAGGTGCAGGCGATCCAGCAGGGCAGGCGTCAGGCCCTTGGCCTTGCCGGCATCCATGTCGATGGCATTGGCGGCTTTGATGGCCGGGGCTTGGTCGCGCAAGGCAGCGGCGGCGGCCAGCAGGGCCTTGTTCTTGGCTTCCGGCGTGGCTTGGGCCAAAAGCCGGGCGGCGGCACGGGCGGATTTGCCCAGCGCGATCATGGAAACTTGCAGGTCGGCGTTTTCCTGGGTCATGAGTCCAGCACCAAATCGTCACGGTGGATCAATACATCGGGGCCACGATAGCCCAGAAGCTCTTCGAAAGCTGCGCTTTTACGGCGGATGATCAGCCGGGCGTCGTCCGAGGAATAGGCCACCAGCCCACGGGCGATGGCGCGGCCTTCGGCATTGACCACGACAACGGCCTCGCCCTTCTGGAACTCGCCTTCGACGGCAGTCACACCGGCGGGCAGCAGGCTGCCGCCAGTCTTCAGGGCGCGGCAGGCGCCGGTATCGGCGACCAGGGTGCCTTGCGGCTGCACCGAGCCGGCGATCCATTGCTTGCGGGCGGTCAGGGGCTCACTGCTGGGCAGGAACCAGGTGCAGCGCCCGCCGTCCTTCATGGCCTTCAAGGGATGCAAAGGCGCTCCGGGCGCAATGGCCATGCGGCAGCCGGCGGCCAGGGCGATGCGGGCCGCCATCAGCTTGGTGACCATGCCGCCCGAGCCGTGGGAGCTGCCGGGATCGCCAGCCATGGCCTCGATCTCGGGGGTCAGTTCGCGCACTTCAGGGATGAAGACGGCAGTCTTGTCCTGGCGGGGATTACCGCTATAGAGCCCGTCGATGTCGGAGAACAGCACCAGGGTGTCGGCCCCGATCATTTGCGCGACGCGGGCAGCCAGACGATCATTGTCACCGAAACGGATTTCGGCGGTGGCCACCGTGTCGTTCTCGTTGATCAGCGGCACAGCCCCCAGGCGCAGCAGCGTCTCAAGGGTGTTGCGGGCATTAAGGTACCGGCGGCGGTTCTCGGAATCATCGATGGTCAGCAGAACCTGGGCGACGGTCAGCTGATGCCGGGCCAGGCTTTCCTGATAGGCATGGGCCAGACGGATCTGGCCTGCGGCGGCGGCGGCTTGCTTTTCGTCCAGGCGCAGCTTGCCCGACAGGTTCAGCGGCCCACGGCCAATCGCGACAGCGCCCGAGGTGACGACAATGACGTCCACTCCACTCTGGCGCAGCTGCGCCAGGTCATCGGCCAAAGCATCGAGCCACGGACGGTTGATGGTTCCGTTCTTGCCAACCAGCAAGGAGGATCCGATCTTTACGACCAGACGGCAGGCTTCGGCCAGGGGGCTCATGCGTCTTCGTCCTCATCATCGTCGTCGTCGTAATCTTCCGCCGACAGATCGTAGAAGGTGCGGCCATCCCAGGCGCCGTTGCCCTTGTCGCCATCGTCGTCGCCGTCGAGGGCGGGCTTCCAGCTGCTGGCCTTGCCAGTGCCGCCGGTGGCTTCGGCGCCCAAAGGCTGTGCGCCGTGAGCAGCGCGGCTTTCCTTGATGTGGGCCAGCAGGGCGAAGAGCACGTCCTTCAGGCCGATGCCGGCAGCGCCCGACAGGGGCATAACCCGGGCACCCTTGGCCGCGGCCTTCAGCGCCGCCATCTTCTCCTCGATTTCCTCGGGCATCAGGGCGTCGCATTTGTTCAGGCAAACGATTTCGATCTTCTCGTCCAAGCCGCCGCCGTAAGAGGTCAGCTCGCCCCGGACGATGCGGTAGGCTTCGGCCACGTCTTCCTCGGTGCCGTCGATCAGATGCAGCAGCACGCGGCAGCGCTCGATATGGCCGAGGAAGCGGTCGCCCAGGCCAGCGCCTTCATGAGCACCTTCGATCAGGCCGGGGATGTCGGCGATGATGAATTCTTCGTCACCGGCCTGAGCCACGCCCAGATTGGGGTGCAAGGTGGTGAAGGGATAATCGGCGATCTTCGGCCGGGCATGGGTGACGGCGGCCAGGAAGGTGGATTTGCCGGCATTGGGCAGCCCCACCAGACCGCAGTCGGCGATCAGCTTCAGGCGCAGCCAGACGTACATCTCCTGGCCCGGCCAGCCGGCGTCGCCGCGGCGGGGGGCCTGGTTGGTCGATGTCTTGTAGTGGGCATTGCCGAAACCGCCATCGCCGCCGCGCAGCAGGACCACTCGCTGGCCGGCTTCGGTCAGATCGGCGATCACTTCTTCGCGGTCCTCGGACAGCACCTGGGTGCCGACCGGCAGCTTCATGATCACGCTCTCGCCCGAGCCGCCGGTGCGGTTCTTGCCCATGCCGTGATGGCCGATTTCGGCCTTGAAATGCTGCTGATAGCGGAAATCGATCAGGGTGTTGAGATTGGCGACGCATTCGATGACGACATCACCGCCTCGTCCGCCGTCGCCGCCGTCGGGGCCGCCGTACTCGATGTATTTCTCACGACGGAAGCTGACGGCGCCTGCGCCGCCCTCACCGCTCTTGATGAAAATCTTGGCCTGATCGAGAAACTTCATGGCGTCCGCCGAGGTATTTGGAAAACAAGGGATTCCGGAAACCAAAAAAAGGGGAATGGCGGACCATTCCCCTTTTTTCGAATACGGCTTCTTCTGGGGAGACTGCGGCCGTTAGGCCTGCGGGGCTACCGAGACGAAGGTACGGCCCAGGGCCTTGGTGGTGAAGGTCACGCGACCTTCGACCAGGGCGAACAGGGTGTGATCCGTGCCGATGCCAACATTGGCGCCGGGATGGAACTTGGTGCCGCGCTGACGCACGATGATATTGCCGGGGATGACGACTTCGCCACCGAACTTCTTCACGCCGAGACGCTGACCAGCAGAGTCACGACCGTTGCGGGAGCTACCGCCTGCCTTTTTATGAGCCATAATTCAAACTCCTGGTGACTGAAGGATCAGCCGTTGATGCCGGTGATGCGCAGAACGGTGAGGTCCTGGCGATGACCCTTCTTGCGCCGGTAGTTTTGGCGGCGCTTCTTCTTGAAGACGATGATCTTCTCGCCACGGGTCTGTTCAACGAGGGTGGCGGTGACGCTGGCGCCGGCCACGAGGGGCGCGCCAACCTTATCGCCGACCATCAGAACCTGGTCGAGAGTGACGGTGTCGCCGGCCAGCCCCGGCAGCTTTTCGACGAGAATGACGTCGTTGGGGGCAACCTTGTACTGCTTCCCGCCGGTCTTGATGACTGCGAACATGTCTATTTACCACTCATACAAACGGAAACCAGCGGGCCTTTAGGGCTCGCGGCGAGAGGCGGGAAATATACCGATACGAGACACAGAGTCAACATCGAATCGCATGCCACCACACGAGGCTTTGAATGACGCCTTACCTGCATATATGACTCGGGCGTGACAGGATCGCTTTCGGGAAAAAATGAATCGCCCATGATTTTTAGTCTTGCGGGGTGCGGGGGGAATGAGTATGGTCCGCGTCCTCAACGCCGGGGAACAACAAGCGATCCGGCAGCGAATGCGCCCGTAGCTCAATTGGATAGAGCACCAGACTACGAATCTGGGGGTTGGAAGTTCGAGTCTTTC
>Ga0302187_10000821_pt1 | contig 27439 bp, 20 predicted proteins | sample II_Bog_E1_3_FD_202120 | JGI IMG/M metagenome (GOLD analysis project Ga0302187, IMG submission 202120) | Peat permafrost microbial communities from Stordalen Mire near Abisko, Sweden - II_Bog_E1_3 | ecosystem: Environmental > Terrestrial > Soil > Wetlands > Peat | place: Sweden: Abisko...
GTTCTCCCTCCCGGTCGCGCTCAAAGCCGTTGCGAGGCAGCACATTGAAGACTCCATAGGTGCGGTCGCCCACTTCCGCTGCGTAGCTGCCCCGCTGGGTCTCCAGTTGGTCAATGTCCTTGGGGTCGATCTGCGGACCCACGTTGGCGGCGATCTTGGTGTTGGGAATGGCAATGCCATCGATCAGCCAACTGGTCTGGTGGCCGCCGCGCATGTGCAGCATGTCGTGGGTCATGTAGGCGCCGGGAACGTAGTCGGTGATCATCTCCATGCCCGCGGTGCGGCTGGCGCCGGGCGTCTCCTCGATCTGTGCGCGGGTGATGAGCGTGGTGGGTGTCGCCGAATCGGCGGAGCTTGCCGATCCGTGCACCGTAACGGTTTGGCGGTCGCCGCTGACCGGCAGCGCGATGTGCAGAACGGGGCTGGTGCCCGAAGCCACGGTGACCGGCTCGGCGACCGTGGCAAAGCCGGGCGCCGAAACCTCCAGGCGATAAACCCCGATGGGCGCCTGGGGCAGCTCGAATTCCCCGTCGGCGCCGCTGCTGGCGCGCAGGATGAAGGCGGAATCGGCAGCCTGCAATGTGACCGCCGCGCCGGCGATGGGCCGGTGCCCCGGATCGTGAACCACGCCGTGCACGGTGGCAAACACGTTGGCCAGCGATGGGATGGAAGCGGCCAGCAGCAAAGCCGCGGCAAGGGAAGAAGGGAAACGCATGGTCGAGCCTCCGGGCGCGTTCCGCTGGATGCACTGGTCGGGGAAGCGGCCGGGATTGCGGAGCGCAAACTGTCGGATTCAGTTGGGGATTCCATTGAAGAACAGACTCGGCGCCGCAGCGGCGAAGTTGCCGGGGAACCACGGGTGCTTTGTAGCCTGCTCAGCCGGGGAACCGGCTGAGGCCTCTGCCCTTCCAAGGGAGGGCGAGGCTTTCAACGGGATGTTTAGCTGAGAGGACAGGCGGGAGGTCCGCGGCCGGCGCGGGTGCGGATTTGGCTCAGGCGGGCCGCGGCGCGGCCGGCGGTGGGCGAGTGGGCCTGCGCCAGCAGGGTCGGCAAACTGATCGGCGAGGCGGCCAGCGCATGATCCGCTGTCGCCGGAACGGCATTGGAACTCGGATAAAGGGGGCAATGCGAGGGAGCGCCGGCCATGGGAACCGAGCCGGAGGCGGCCTGCCTCCTCATGGCGGCCATGCGTTCTGCCATGGCGCAGTGGTGCGCTCCGTGGCGGCGGCAGCAGGGCGGCAGGCGCGACTCATCGCTGCCTGGAAGGGCTGCCGCCAGCGGCCCCAGGCAGAAGAGCAGCAGCAAAAAGATGGAAAGTCCGCGCCGCATGTGAGATTCATGCTACACGAGAACTGCATTGAGCCTCCAACCTGGGATTCCTGGCCCGCCGGTCAGGTATCATCGGGGCATCAGGTTCTTTTGCAACCCACATAAAAAGAGGGAACCCCGTTGCCAGAAGCGAATGCACCCGTATCGCCGCAAGCGTCCTCCAGTCAGCCCGCGCCCAAGCCCCGCCTTCACCGTCCGCTGCGCATCGCCCTTTTTGGTTTTGGCACGGTCGGCAGTTCGGCGGCGCGCATTCTGGTCGAGTCGCAGCCCAAGGGGCTGAAGCTGACCCACATCTTCAACCGCGGCGTGGAGCGCAAGCGCGTGGACTGGGTCCCCTCGACCGTGGAATGGAGCGAGGACGCCGATGCGGTTCTGGCTTCGGACGTGGACGTGATTGTAGAGCTGGCGGGTGGGCTCGATCCGGCCGGCGGCTGGGTGCGCCGCGCCCTGGAGGCGGGCAAGAGCGTGGTCACCGCCAACAAGAAGCTGATCGCCTATCACGGCGTGGAACTGGAGCGGCTGGCCACGGAGAAGGGCGGGCACCTGAAGTATGGCGCCGCCGTGGCGGGCGGAATTCCCGTGATTCCAGGCCTGGAGCAGGGCCTGGCCGGGGACCGCATCGAGCGCATTGAAGGCATTTTGAACGGCACCTGCAACTTTATCCTCAGCAAGATGGAGGAGGGCGCGGAGTACGCGAACGTGCTGGCCGCGGCGCAGGCGCTGGGCTATGCCGAGGCCGATCCCACCGAGGATGTGGGCGGGTTCGACGCACGCGCCAAGCTCGCCATTCTGATGCGGCTGGCGCTGCGTGTGGAAGTGGACCCCGAAGAAATTGTGCCCCGGCCCATCACCGCGGTTTCGTCCGTGGACTTCAGTTATGCGCGCGACCTGGGCTGTACCATCCGACAGATTGCGCGCGCCGAGCAGTCTTCGGGCCAGGTCGCGGCCACGGTTGGTCCCATGCTGGTGGCTCTGCGGTCGCCGCTGGCCTGGTCGCGCGGCACGGAAAACATGGTGATTTTCTCCGGCCGCTATGGCGGAGACGTGGTCTTCTCCGGTCACGGCGCCGGCGGCCATCCCACGGCGGTGGCCGTGGTCAGCGATCTGCTGGCTCTGGCGCATGGCTCGCGGCGTGTCGAGGTTCCCTCGGTTCCGGCTACGGTGGGCGCAGAGTTCGAGGTTCCGCACTACATCCGCTTCCTGGTCGACGACCGGCCAGGGATTGTGGCGGAGATTACCGGGGCGCTGGCCAGGGAGCGCATCAACATTCGCGCCATTGTGCAGAAGCCGGGCTATCCCCAGCACGCGCTCCCCTTTGTGGTAACCGTGGAGCCATGCAAGACCTCGGCGCTGAAGCAGGCGTTGGCCAGCATCGGCGCCATGGACTGCCTGCTGGAAGAGCCCCTGGACCTGCAGATGCTTGAGTAGCGGGGAACAAGGAAAAGCTGATCCTGCTTTCCCAGGTCGCAGAGACGAGCTCTGGAGCACCCGGCACTTGGTGGGCAGACTTGCAGATGCTTTGAGGTTCGATCATGATCGAAAAGAAGTATCGATGTGAGATTTGCGGTGAGGAGAGCGAGAACCCGGTCCGGTGGGTTGTCATTCATTGCAGCGACGAGCAACTGACGGTCTTCAAGTGGACCAGGGAAGCCGCCGATGCGCCCCACGCACGGCATTACTGCGGTGAAGCTCACGCGCAGGTCTATATCAACCGCTGGTTCCAGTCGGTCTGCGGGTAACTTCGCCGGCTTATCCTTTGATCTTTGCCGGGGCCGGGCCGGTGGACTCGCGGACCACCAGTTCCGGAGCCATCACGATCTCGCTGGGGTACTCCTTTTCCCGGTTGGCAATGCGCTCCAGCAGCACCTGGGCGCCGCGCTTGCCCATCTCGGCCAGCGGCTGGCGCACGGTGGTGAGCGACGGGGTGTAATAGGCCGCCGACAGAATGTCGTCGAAACCAACCACCGAAACATCTCCGGGTACGCTCAGACCCGCGTCTTTCAGGGCGCGGATGGCGCCGATGGCGGCGATATCGTTGAAGCAGAAGATGGCGGTAAAGTCGCGGGACTTTTCCAGCAGGGCCTGCATGGGCTTGTAGCCGATCTCCGGCGCCATGGGGTGGTGTCCGGTCTTCATCGACCATCCGGCCGAGTCGATGCGGATCACATGGGCGGGGTCCAGCTTGATGTTCAGCTCGCGAGCCACCTGCTGGATGCTCTCCCAGCGGAACTCGGAGTCGGGAATGGCGCGAGGTCCGCGCATGATGGCGATGCGGCGGTGGCCAAGCTCGTACAGATGAGTCAGCGCCTGCTGCACGGCCAGATGGTGATCGAGCACGATGTTGGTGACGTTTTCAACCGCACTGTGGGCGGAAATGGCCACCACCGGCACCGGTACCGCGATCTGGTCGGCCGGGGTATTCAGCAGCAGAAAGCCGTCCACAGCGCGCTCCACCAGCATGCGCGGGTACTTTTCGATCAGTTCCCGCTTCCAGTCGTGGCAGGCGGTGAAATAGAAATAGTGGGCGTCGGTCAGTTCCTGCACCACGCCGCTCATCACCCTGGTGAAGTAGCCTTCGCTCAGGTCCGGCGCCAGCACGCCCACGCTCATTGACCGGCTTTGGCGCAGCGACCGCGCAAAGTAGTTGGGCCGGTAGTTGAGCCGCGCGGCGGCTTCCATCACCCGGTTCCGCGTCTCCTGCGGAATCGACTTGGCCGACGGAGAATCGTTCAGGACCAAGGAAACCGTGGTCTGCGAAAGTTCCAGATGCTCGGCCAGCATTCTGAGGTTGACGTGTCCTGGCGGCGTCGACAGCTTTCCCTTTGCCATGTTCGTGTTTTAACACGTTTTCTAGGCAGGGGAACAGCGTTTCCTCTTTACTACATCGATTTTGCATCTCCGTGAATCGAATCCGTCCGAAAGGCGGGGTTTTTCGCACCTGAAGAAATGGCGCCAGCGGCAGATCGCGGCCGCTGGCGGTTGGAGATCCGCTCTACGGAGCCTGGATGCGGTTCATGCCCGGCTTCAGCGGCCAATTCCGCCCCTTGAAAAGGAAGGTCCCGGTGAGCTTGCCCGGCAGGGTGATGGCTGCGTTCAGTCCGGCGCCCTGGCGGCGATAGTCCACCTGGATCATGCCCTGAGGATGCGGATAACTGGCCGTGAGCGCGGGGAGCGCGCCCAGATGGGGCGCGATGCGCACCGTGGCAAAGCTGGGGTTGGCCGGCTCAATGCCCGCCACCAGCGTCAGCAGGTCGTAGATGGGATGCGCGGTCCAGGCGTGGGAGTCGGAGCGGGTGTTGCCGGGGACCTCCGGCCAGGTGCTGAAGTGCAACGCCAGCAGCTTGCGCCAGGGATCGATGGAGCCCAGGTACTCGTCCGCCATGCCGGCATGTTCCAGGGCGCGCGCCAGATAGAAGCGGAAGTAATAGGAGGCGCTCAGCACGCCTTCGGGGGCGGTTCCCGGCTCAATAGCCAGCATTTTGCGCAGTACCTCCTGCTGGCGGTCCTTGGGAACCACGTCGTAGAGAACGGCCAGGATGTTGGCCTGCTGGCTGAAGCCCTTTTGGTCCGGGGTGTCGGCGATCAGGTTGCGGCCGGGGGACCAGCACTGGCGAGCTATCTCGACGCGAAGACTCTGGGCCTGGTCGCGGTCGCGGCGCCCGAAGAGGGGGTCGCCCACCGCGTTCTCAAGGTCAGCGGCGTCGTCGAGCGCGCCAAGATAGTGGAGCGAGGTGACGCAGGAGACTCCGCGAGCGTCGTAGGTGGGAATCTCCTCTTTCTCTCCGACCCAGTCGACGAAGCTCCACCACGGGGTCTTGTGAAGAAGGCCTTTGGGTTCGCGGTACTGGGAGTACCAGTCGAGGATAGAGCGGACGCCTTGGAGTTTCGCATGCACGAAACCGTCGGGGTCGGGACGGTAGCGCCAGTAGTCATGGACCATGCCGATATAGAGCAGCGAGAACGTGGGGATGGTCTGCGGCAGGGAACTGGGATAGCGGCTGCGGGTAATGCCATCGGAGGAGCGGGACTGGTCAAAGTCTTCAATCGCCCGTTGAGCCAGGCGTCCGTCGCCCGCGATCGCGTAGGAGATCAGCGCCTGCACCCGCGTATCTCCGATGTACTGAAGTTGCTCGTAATAGGGGGCGTCCATGTAGGTTTCATGTGCGTTGACACGTGCGGTGCGCCAACTGATCTCCCAGATCTTGTCCAGTTCCGGGTCGTCGGATTGAAATGTGGCCCGCTCCTTGAAGGGATACGCGGTGAAGCTGGCGGTCAAGGACTCCAGTTGCAGCGGTTCGCCGGCGGTCTGGATATCCAGGTCGAGATAGCGCCAGGTGCGCCACCAGAGCGGCTCAAACCAGCGATGCGCTCCGCCGTCGGGGAGAAAGCTGTCACTGATGCCGATCGCCGTGCGGTCGCCCACCGCGTCGCGGTCGCCCTTGTGCTGGTCCTTGTCATAGAGGGCCTCGGCATAGGTGATGCGAATCTGCGCGCCCTTCCCGCCAGAGACGGTCAGCAGTGGGTAGGCGGTGGTGAGCGTCTTGCGATCCAGCAGCAGGTGAACGTGAGCGCCGCTGGGGACGGTCACCGGGCTGGCGGGAAATCCGCGCAGGTCGGGGAAGATCTTGCCCGCGTTCAGGACCTGGGTGCGCACCGTCTCGCCTGCACTGGCGGGCGTGTACTCCATCGCAGGCAGCGTGTCGGGCACCAGCCCCCAGGGATTGTCGCCGGTGGTGTCGGCGGAGTGGGCCTTGTTCACGGTTCCATAGATGCTCTCGCGGATGGGCGAGGCAGCCGGGAACCAGTAAGGGCCGCTGACTGTGGGGTCGTTCCAGCTCCAGTCGTAGAGAGCTGCGTTCTTCTCTTCGCCCGTCCCCGAGGCCATGTACTCCCAAAAGCCGTTGGCCACACGCGGCAGCGGCCGCTGGCCGGAGTCCTGTTCCACCATCCAGCCCTCAGGTGTGCTGATGGAGCCATCGCCGGTGGCTTCGCTCTCCAGCAGAAAGGCGGTGCGGTCGGTCATTTGCGCGATAGGGGCATAAATGCCGAAGTTCCACACCGTGGCGGCGATCAGGTTCTTGCCCGGCTGGAGGAACGGGGCCAGGTCGAAGCGCTCATAGCGCCAGTGGGTCAGGTCGCCGCGGGCCGGACCGTCGCCCACCCGATGGCCGTTGACGAACAAAATAAAGCGGTTGTCGGCGCTCACCCGAACCGGATAGCTGGCCGGGAGGGCTTCCAGATCAAGGACGCGGCGGAAGTGGAGCACCAGAGGCTCGCGCAACGGGGCGGTGGGATGGCTGATCCACGAGGCCGTCCACTCCCGATGCGGCGGGTCGGGCTGGACAGTGTTCTGGGCATGCAGCGAGAGGGTGGTCAAGGCAAGGGCAAGAAACGTCAAAACACAGCGCATGAGGTGGGCCTTCCGGTTTCCAGCTTCCCAGCTTAACGGAAAATCAAAACCAATGAGGGAAGTATTTCAAATGCGCCCGTGGCTGGTTTCAACCTGAGGGTTGGAAGATAATGACCACAGGCAACGCAGCCGCGCTCCCTCGCGATGGTTACCTTCTGGCCGGAAGCACTGGTTGCCAGATCGGGCTCGAACCCTCTTTTCAAACGGATTCTTCGGTTGTATGCATTTGATTTCGCAGCCTTGTAACCTCCTGTTCATCTTGGCCCGGTAGCCTGATGAAGGTGAACGATAACGTGCCTGAGATTCGCATCTCCCAAGCTCAGTTTCAACCAGAACCGGGCCCGGCCGACGGGCAGGTTCCGGCCGCGGCAGCCTCAACCGAGGCTTCGGGGATACGCAGTTTTCTGCTCTCCAAGGGCAACTCGGCGGTTGCCGATCGTGGATTCCACTGGCTGATGGTGCTTTGCGCGCTGAGCATCTTCGCCATCGTGGTCCTGATTGCGACGGAGTTGGTGACCGGGTCGCAACTGAGCTGGGTCCAGTTTGGTCTCAAATTCTTTTACCAGGTGTTTGTCGATCCGGTGACCAAGCTGCCCATGTACTGGGATCCGGTGAACGGAAATTTCAGCGCCGTGCCGTTTCTGTATGGCACGCTGGTTTCTTCTTTCCTGGCGCTGCTCATGGCGGTGCCCCTGGCCATCGGCCTGGCGGTCTTCCTCACCGAGATGTGCCCCGGCGCGCTGCGCGCTCCGCTCTCATTCTTGACCGAACTGCTGGCGGCCATTCCCAGCGTGATCTACGGGTTGTGGGCGGTGTTCGTGCTGGTGCCGCTGATGCGTGAGCACATAAACCCGCTGCTGGTTTCAGGGTTGGGCTGGACGGGATTCTTCAGCGACGACAATCCGACAGGACTGGGCTTTCTCACCTCCGGCGTGATCCTGGCCATTATGATTCTGCCCATCATCTCCTCGCTCACGCGGGAGGTGATGACCGCGGTGCCGCACTCGCAGCGCGAGGCGGTGCTGGCGCTGGGCGCAACCCGCTGGGAGATGATCCGCATGGGCGTCCTGCGCAACGCGCGCATTGGTATTGTCGGCGCCATCATTCTCGGCCTGGGCCGCGCGCTGGGCGAGACCATGGCGGTGACCATGGTGATCGGCAACAGCACAGATATTCACCGCTCGCTGCTCTCCAATGGCAATACCATGGCGTCGGTGATTGCCAACCAGTATGCCGAGGCCGTGGGCGATATGCACTTGAGCGCGCTGACCGAAATTGGCCTGGCGCTGTTTATCGTCACCATCATTGTGAATGCCCTGGCGCAGCTCCTGTTGTGGGCAGTTACGCGGGGAGCTCCCGCGCGGGTTAACTAGATGGGGAATCGGGGGAACTGCCGGTGAAAGCGGGAGAAAATCAACTGCGGTCCAGGTTCAGGGCGCTGACGGATAACGCAGCCACCGGGCTGGCGATCCTGTCCACCGTGGTGGTGGTGGCGCCGCTGGTGGCGATCTTCGTCTATCTCCTCTACAAGGGCGCCAGTTCGGTCAATCTTGACTTCTTTATCAAGGTCCCCAAGCCCGAGGGCGAGGCCGGCGGCGGCATGGCCAATGCCATCCTGGGCTCCGGAATTCTGCTGGCGCTGGCCAGCGCCATTGGGGTTCCGATCGGTATTGGCGGCGGCATCTTCCTGGCCGAGTTCGGGCGTGGAACCAAATTGGCAAACGCGGTGCGCTTCACCGCCGACGTGCTCAACGGCGTTCCCTCCATCGTGATGGGCGTCGCGATTTATGGCTTGGTCGTTCGCCCGCACGGCTCCTTCATGCCCTTCTCGGGCCACTTCTCGGCCTTCTCGGGAGGCGTGGCGCTGGGCATCATGATGATTCCCACCGTTTGCCGGACGACCGAAGAGATGCTGCTGATGGTGCCCAACGCGGTGCGTGAGGCGGCCCTGGCGCTGGGCGTGCCCAACTGGAGGTCGGTGCTGTCCATCACCGTGAGGACAGCCTCGCCGGGCATTATCACCGGTTGCATGCTGGCCTTTGCGCGCGTGGCCGGCGAAACCGCGCCGCTGATCTTTACGGCACTGGGCAATTCCTTCTGGAGCGCCAGCCTGGATCGGCCCATCGCCGCTCTGCCGCTGCAGATTTATGTTTATGCGCTTTCGCCTTACGAAGACCAGCACCGCCTGGCCTGGGCCGGGGCGCTGGTGCTGATTGTGTTGATTGTGGCTGCGGTTTCGCTGGTGCGCTACGTGACCAGCCGCGGTGTTCTGAAGGGAGCGAGCTAAGTGGGCGTTGGCATTGAGGTAAGCAACCTGAACGCGTGGTACGGCACCAATCACACGCTGCAGGATATCAATCTGAACATTCCGGCGAACCATGCCACGGCGCTGATCGGCCCCTCTGGCTGCGGCAAAAGCACCTTTGTGCGCTGCCTCAACCGCATGCATGAAACCAATCCCATCGCGCGGGTCACCGGCACGGTGCGCATCGGCGATCTGGACATCTACAAGGACGCCAAGCCCGTCGAAATCCGCCGCCGCGTGGGCATGGTCTTCCAGCGGCCCAATCCCTTTCCCACCATGTCCATCTACGACAACGTGGCCGCCGGGCTCAAGCTGAACGGCTACAGCACCCGCCATGTGCTCGACGAAATCGTGGAGCGGTCACTCAAGAACTCGGCGCTGTGGGATGAAGTGAAGGACGACCTGAAGAAGAAGTCGGGCGCCAGCCTCAGCGGCGGACAGCAGCAGCGCTTGTGCATTGCCCGCGCGCTGGCCGTGGACCCCGAGGTGCTGCTGATGGACGAGCCGGCTTCCGCTCTCGACCCGGTTTCCACTTCGAAGATCGAAGACCTGATCTTCCAGTTGAAGTCGCAGTACACTATTGTGATTGTGACCCACAACATGCAGCAGGCAGCCCGCGTGGCCGAGAAGACGGGCTTCTTTTTGAACGGCCGAATGGTCGAGTTCGACTCCACCCACAAGATTTTTACCAACCCCAGCGACAAACGCACAGAAGATTACATCACGGGCAGGTTCGGATGACGCGCATACGCTTTCAACAAAGCCTCGACGAATTGAAGGAGCAACTGCTGGTGATGGCTGGACTGGCCGAACAGGCCATTCAGCGCGCCATTGAGGCCTACCGCGTACGCGACCTGTCGATCTGCGACCTGGTGAGCCGGAGCGAGTTGGCCATCAACCGCCTGGAGCGCGACATCGACCAGGCGGCCCTCGACCTGTTGGCCATGGAGCAGCCCATGGCCATCGACCTGCGCTTCATCCTCAGCGTGATCAAGATCAACGCCGATCTGGAGCGGGTGGGCGACGCGGCCAAAAGCATCAGCGAGCGCGTGCGCCACATGGAGAAGATGGCGGTGGCCGATCTGCCCGTGGATATTCCGCGCATGGCAGCGCTGGCCGCGGAGATGGTGCGCAAGTGCCTGCAGGCCTTCATCGAGGGCGATGCCGAGATGGCGCGCAGCGTATTGAGCATGGACGATGCCGTCGACGCGATGAACAAGGCGGCCTACAAGGCGCTGACCAAGGTGATGCAAGAGGAGAGCCACATCGCTCCCCAGGCCCTGAATGCGCTGATGATCAGCCGCAGCCTGGAGCGGGTGGCCGACCACGCCACCAATATCGCCGAGGACGTGGTTTTCTGGGTGCAAGGCGCCGACGTGCGCCACCACAAGAGCCTGACCGGCGGCCGCGACCCGCAAGCCAAGGGATAGGGCCACTTTCTTCGATGAAGTGCGGGAAATCCCAGGCCTGGTGGTGCCCGCCACACAGATGGTCGTTTATGTCTTGAAAGGGCACGACTTCAGTCGTGCCGTAAACGGCTCAAAATGACCTGGGCTTTAGCCCCTGAGGGATTGCAGCCTGCATGCGATGAATTGCTCTTGAACCCCGCCGCGGATCGGCTGCGCTTCCAGCTCAGCCTACGGCTTCTCCCCGGTCTTGGCGGCTGCCCGCGCGTAGCGGATGACTTCCACGCTGGAGGTGGCCACCAGCCCCTCTTCCACCATGGCGTCGAGGAAGGGAAGCAGCCGGGCAATCTGCTCTTCTCTGTCGATGATGCTCAACTGGATGGGCGCGTCCTTTGAGAAGCTCCAATGGCCGGAGCGGCGCAGCCGGCTGCCCGAGCCGTAGCCTTCGATGCCGCGGAAGACAATGGCCTCCGCAATGCCCAGCTCCTGGCACTTGGCCAGGATGGCCTCATGCAAAGGCTTGCCCTGCCAGCGGTCGTCCTCGCCAAAGTGGATGCGGATCATGCGCCCGGAAAACTGTTCTTTCATGGCTGGCCCTTTCCTCAATCCTGAGCGTTCCCCGCCGCGGCGGGCGGCTGTTGGGAGGCTGCGGCGGCCTCGGCATCCACCGCGCGATAGGCATACTTGATCACGTCCACGTCGGAAAAGACCACCAATCCCTCTTCCACCATGCGATCCACCAGCGGCAAAAATGCTTGCAGCTTTTCGGCGGTGTCGATGGCCGAGAGCATCACCGACCCGTGGTGCGAGGAGAGCAGCGGCTTGTCCTTGTGAATGCGGCGATGCGCTCCGTAGCCCAGGACGCCGCGATAGACCGTGACGCCGGCAATGTCGTTGGCGCGCATGGCCTCGACCAGCGCTTCGTAGAGCGGCTTGCTCTGCCAGCGGTCCTCTTCGCTCAGGTAGATGCGCATCATCTGCGCCTTGCCTTCGATCTTCAGGTGGGCGGGAGGAACCGTCTTTTTGGGCTTGGAGATCTGCGCCGGCTTGGCCACGGTGGTCTCCTGCAACTCGATCAGCCCGCTGCCCGCCAGCTCTTCCAGCTTGCCCAGGATCGCGTCCACCTTTTCGCGCGTCTCAATGAATTCGATTTTGAGCGGCAGCCGGTCGGAGATGTCCACCAGGCTCGAAGAGTGCATGTGGTGATCGGCGCCGAATCCGGCAATGCCTTTCATCACCGTGGCCCCGGCCACGCCGCGGTAGAAGAGAAAGTCCAGAATGCTGGAGTAGATCGGAACCCCGTGATGGGTGGCTCCATCGCTCAGGTAGATGGTGACTTTGATCGCTTTTCCAGGTTGCAACATGCTGTCTCCCTGAGGGCAAGTGAGGATTCTAACGCAAAAGGCTGAGTTGCGGAGAAGGCCGCGCCGAACGCCGCTTAGGATAGGCTTTCCGCCAGAACGGCGCCGCACCAGGTGGCGGCCAGGCCCAGGATCAGGCTGCCGACAGCGTAGAGCGCCGCCAGCGCAAAGGCCCCCGAACGCAAGGTGGAGAGCGTTTCCCACTCATAGGTGGAAAAGGTGCTGTACGCGCCCACAAAGCCCACCGGGATGAGGAACCGCCAGGCGGGGTTCAACTCCACCCGCTTGCCCAGGTAGGTGATGGAGAAGCCGATGATGATGCAGGCGGTGATGTTAATGACGAAGGTGCCATAGGGGAACTTGGTCCCCATGCGGCCGGCAATGGTGGAACCCACCCAGTAGCGGGCGATGGAACCGAGCGCACCGCCGAGAGCGATGAACAGGTATTTCTGCAAGAGCGTTCTCCCTTCGCGGGATGCGCCGGGGCCGCAAAAAGCAATAAGGCGGCGAGGGCGGAGCACCCGGATACTCATGGCTCAAATTGTGCAGGGATCGCGCCGGTCGAGGACTCTCCGACAGGAAACCCGTCAGGAGTCATCATCTGTCCAGCCAATCGAAAGGACAGCGGTTAAGGGTGAACTCCTTCACCACAACCAACAATTCCATTACACGACGGAGCGCAGTTTGCTGTCAATCGAGGCGGTTCGAGCGGCACGCGGTACGGTAGGCCGGGGATTCATCCCCGGCATCAAGAGAGCCCAAGAATTGCTTTCAATCGAGGCGGTTCGAGCGGTAGGCGGAACGGTAGGCTCGGGATTCATCCCCGGCATCAAGACCGCCCAAAAGCCGGGCCTTCAGGCCCTGAGGTATGTCTTTCGGGGTTTGGGCCTGCAAATCCGCCCCTTTCCGCCGCCTGTCTGGTCCCGAGGTCCGGCCTTCAAACCGGAAAGCATGCCTCAGGGGTTAAAACCCCTTCGCGGAGGGACGCCGCATAACCGGGGATGAATCCCCGGCCTACCGGACGCATCTTTTCAAAGCTACGGAAAGCAAACGCAGATCCTTCGACTCCCCGTTCGCTGCGCTCGGGGTCGCCCAGGATGACAGTTCCGTTCTTTCTGCTTACTTATTAGAACTGAAACTGATTAGTTGTGTTTGCCCTTCCACTCCGCATACGGCCCCTGGAAGTCTTCGATGCCGTCTTCCTTGAAGTTCCACAGGCGGGTGGCCACTTCGTCGATCAGGTCGTGGTCGTGGGTGACCAGCAACACCGTGCCTTCGTAGCGCTGCAGGGCGATGTTGAGCGCGTTGATGGCTTCCAGATCCAGGTGGTTGGTGGGCTCGTCGAAGATGAGGATGTTGGGCTTGGTGAGGATGAGCTTGCAGAAGGCCAGGCGCGCCTGCTCGCCGCCGCTCAGGGCCTTGGTCTGCTTGTCGCCCTCTTCGCCGCTGAAGAGCATCTGGCCGAGGATGCCGCGAATTTCTTCCACATGCGACTGGGGGTTCCAGCGATGCAGCCACTCGGCCACGGTGAGGCCGTGTTCGATGGTGGCGCCCACGTCCTGCGGGAAGTAGCCGATCTGCGCCTCGTGGCCCCAGAAGACGGCGCCGTTGTCGAGTTCGAACTCCTTGTCGGCCAGGCCGGGATAGTTGGCCAGCAGGCTCTTGAGCACGGTGGTCTTGCCGGCGCCGTTGCGGCCCATCAGGCAGATCTTTTCGCCGCGCAGCACGTTGGCGGAGAAGCCGTCGAGGACCTTGTGGTCGCCGTAGATCTTGGTCAAGTGCTTGAACTCCAGCACATGCTTGCCGCTGGGGCGCACCTGGTCAAAGCGGATGTAGGGGCGCGCGATGTTGGAGCGGGCCAGATCGTTGGTTTGCAGGCGCTCGACTTCCTTGCGGCGGCTGGTCACCTGGGTGGAGCGGGTGCCGGCGGCAAAGCGCGCGATGAAGTCGTTGAGCTGGGCGATCTTCTTTTCGCGCTGGGCGTTCTGCGACTCGAGCGTGGAGCGGACCTGGGTCTTTGCCATCACCATGTCGTCGTAGCCGCCGGTGTAGACAATGATGGTCTGGTAGTCGATGTCGGCGGTGTGGGTGGTGACGCTGTTGAGGAAGTGGCGATCGTGGGAGATGGCGATCAGCGTGCCATCGTAGCTGTGCAGAAAGTCCTGCAGCCAGTGGATGGAGTCGAGATCGAGATAGTTGGTGGGCTCATCCAGCAGCAGGGCCTCCGGCTTGCCGAAGAGGGCCTGCGCCAGCAGCACGCGCACCTTTTGCCCGCCCTGCAACTCGCCCATCTTGCGCTCGTGGATGTCTTCGGGAATGTCCAGGCCGTCCAGCAGCACGGCGGCGTCGCTCTCGGCGGTATAGCCGTCCTCGTCGCCGATGATGCCTTCCAGCTCGCCCAGCCTCATGCCGTCGGCGTCGGAAAGCTCCGGCTTCTCGTAGATGCGGTCGCGCTCTTCGAGAGCTGCCCACAGCGGCTTGTTGCCCATGATGACCGTGTCGATGACGCGATAGGCGTCGAAGGCGAACTGGTCCTGGCGCAGCACGCCCAGCTTGCGCGGGCGGACCACCGAGCCCTTCTGCGCCTCCAGTTCGCCGGTGAGGATCTTCATGAAGGTGGATTTGCCGGAGCCGTTGGGCCCGGTAAGGCCGTAGCGGCGGCCGGGGACAAAGGCGACACTCACATCCTCGAAGAGCACCTTCGAGCCGTAGCGCATGGTTACATTGCTGACGCTGATCATTCTTTTCTGGTTCCTAAACGCGGGCCGCAACGGGGTAACGGCTCCGCTGGGCCGGATGAAGCTGGGTTGAAGCGAGGTTTTGGGGCGCGAACACACGGCAGCCCCTGGGAACTTCTGCTCTTTTAGTTTCTCATAAATACGGCCAAAGGTTCGCGAGTGGCCGTGCTGCGGATGAACGGGGCGGGTTGTGGTTTTAGTTTTCCCAACCATTCGCCAGAAAAAAGGCGAATGGATGGGGCACGGAGCTTTTGTGCAGATTCCGGCGCGAAGTTCATTTTTGTCGTAATGCGCCGCCGCGAACCGGGCTGCTCAGGAGGGAACTCTCATTTTGCGGGTCGTGCAGAGGAGCGGTGCGCTGCTTTGCGCCGATGAGGCCTGGCATGCCGGACTGCCGCCTTGACCAGATGCACCTTGGCGGGAAGCGGCGGGACATTGGCCAGCGCAGCGAGCAGGTTGTTGGCTTCATGGAAGAAGACGACCTGCGCATTGCCCTTGCCCTCGGTGGCCGCGAGGAAGACACCGGTTTGCCGCTGGGGGTTCAGGGCAATGTAGGTCATGAACCCCGCGCCGCCTCCGGTTTTCTCCATCACCATGGAGGGGCTCTCCGGATCGCCAAGTTGAATCCATCCCAGGCCAATGCCCGTTGGATCGCCGGCGTGGCTCAGGCCCTCGAACGATTTGAGTTGTTGGGGCTTGAGATAAACGGCCAAGGCTGCCCCCGGCTGGGCGGCGGAGCCGGGTATGTGAAGCAGATACTGGAGCAGCTTGGCCATGTCCGCCGGGGTGGAATAAACGCCTCCGCTGGCCCCTGAGGGTTGGGTATCGGTGCATGGGCCTTCATCGCGGGTACCACGCAAGAGGCGGGAGCATTGCTCCTGGGAAGGCGAGAGAGTGGTGTCCCACAGGGCGAGCGGCTGCACCAGGCGGTCATGCAAAAGCTGGGCGTAGGTCTTGTGGGTAGCGGAGGCAAGCGCATCGCCGAGCAAGTCGAAGCCGACGTTGGAATAGAGAGCGGCGGCGCCGGGGGGCGAAATCAGATTCTGCCTGGGCAGCCACGACCAGCGATAAGCCTGGTTGGGAAAGGTGAAGTGCGGCGCCTTGCGGGGATAGGCGCCGACTTCGCGCGGCAGCCCCGCGGTGTGGGTGGCCAGATCGCGCAGGGTGATTTGCGCTCCGCCGGAGCCCTGGGGCACCAGTTTTCCGTGCGGGGCGTAGCGCTGGAGGGGATCGTCAAGGCTGACTTTTCCCTCGGCAGCGAGCCGTGTCAGCAGGTCGGCGGCAAAGACCTTCGAGATGGAGCAGAGGCGAAGAAGGGAATTGGCATCCGGGCTGTGTTCGCTGCCGGGGAATGTTTCACCGTAGCTCTTCACCATGACTTCGCGATTGCGTACAACCACAAGCACCATGCCGGTGACGGCCGATTGCTGATAGAGTTCTTCGCCGCGCTGGGCGGCGTCCGCCAGTGAAATTGCTTGCTGCGCGGCGAGCGAAGCGGCCGAGGCCAGAAGCAGAACGCAGGGGAGAATCAGCCTGAAGCATTTTCGGTTCATTTGCTGAATCCTACCCGCCGAAAGCCATCACCACATGGTTGACCACGAAGGCCGCGCCGTAGGCCATGGCCAGCATATAGAGGAACTGCACGGCCGGCCACTTCCAACTGTTGGTCTCGCGGCGAACCACGGCCATGGTGGAGGTGCACTGCATGGCGAAGGCAAAGAAGATCATCAGCGCCAGCGCGCCACCCAGCGTCATGTCGTGGTGCAGGGCGGTTTGCAGGCTGAGGGCGTGGGTGTCGGCCTCGGCGCCGTAGAGGGTGCCCATGGTGCTGACCATCACTTCGCGGGCCAGCACGCTCGAGAGCAGGCCGATGCCGATCTTCCAGTTGAAGCCCAGGGGCGCAATGGCCGGCTCGATGAAGTGGCCCAAGCGTCCGATCACGCTGTCGGCCAACTCGGGCGCGGCGTAGGCGCCGCCAGGCGCATGAATGACCGGCAGGTGGGCCAGCACCCACAGGGCCATGGTGACGCAAAGAATGATGGTGCCGGCCTGGCGCAGGAAGACTTTGGCGCGGTCCACCAGGCGCATGGTCAGGGCGCGCAGGGTGGGCATGCGGTACTGGGGCAGCTCCAGGATGAAGGGCGTCTCGCTGGACTTGAGGATGGAACTCTTGAGCAGCCAGGCGGTGGTCATGGCTCCCACAAACCCGGCCAGGTAGAGGCTGAGCATGACGACGGTGCGCAGGCCGAGTACGCCGTGCAGGTAAAGGGTGTTGGGAATGAAGGCGGCAATCAGCAGCATGTAGACCGGCAGCCGCGCCGAGCAGGTCATGAAGGGAGTGACCAGGATGGTGGCCAGACGGTCGCGCCGGTTCTCAATGGTGCGCGTGGCCATGATGGCTGGAACCGCACAGGCGTAGGCCGAGAGCAGGGGAATAAAGGCCTTTCCATTCAATCCAATGGTGCGCATCACGCGGTCTGCGATCAGCGCCGCGCGGGAAAGGTAACCGGAGTCTTCGAGAATCCCGATGAACAGGAAAAGCAGCAGAATCTGGGGCAGAAAGACCAGGACGGACGAAATGCCCTTCCAGGCTCCGTCCAGCAGCAGCGATTGAATCCAGCCGGCGGGCAACAGCGGGCGGACGAGGTTGGCGATCTGCGCCAGGATAGCGCCAAAGCCGTCAGAAAGCGGCTGGCCGATGGAAAAAACCACCTCGAAGACGCCGACGACCACGACCAGGAAGAGCAGCGGTCCCCAAACGCGGTGCAGCAGGACATTGTCGATTTTGCGCGTGCCCTCGACGGAAAGAGGGGCGCGATAACCGGTGCGGCGGCTCACTTGCGCGGCCCAGGTGTGGGCGCTGGCGGCATTGCCCACCACCGGCAGGGTGAGCGGCTTGGCGGCGGCGCGGTCGGTTTGCTGGTGAAGGAAGAGCGGTACGGCGTCCAGGCCGGTGCCATGCACGGCGCTGATCTGGGCCACGGGCGCGCCCAGTTCGCGGGCCAGCTTGAGCGTGTCCACATGGCCGCCGCGGGCTTCCATCAGGTCGCTCATGTTCAGCAGCACCAGGGTGGGCAACCCCAGCGCCAGCACCGGCGCGGCCAGCATCAACTGGCGTGTCAGGTGCAGGGAATCCAGCACCAGCAGCACTGCGTCGGGCTTGGGGGTGCCGGGCATCTTGCCGCGCAGCACGTCGATGGAGACGCGGGCGTCTTCGGAATACGGGGTGAGCGAGTAGATGCCGGGCAGGTCGATGAGCGTGAGGTCGTCGCGGCCCACGCCGGCCATCAGGCCCATGCGCTGTTCCACGGTGACGCCGGGGAAGTTGGCCACTTTTTGCCGCAGACCGGTCAGGCGATTGAAGAGAGTGGACTTGCCGGCGTTGGGCGGGCCAATCAGGACAACCGTCTTGAGCGCCCCTTGGGGCGCTGGCTGGGTGGGCGGCTCAAAGGGAGGCGGGGCGCAGCAACCGCTCATCGCGCGGCCTCAAGCAATTCGGGAAGTTCGCCGTTCTCGGGGCTGTCCGCGACCTCGGCCAGGGCGGCGCGCATGCGGATGGCCCCGGCGGTCTCGTGGCGCAAGGCAATCTCCATGCCGTCCACACCGTAAACGGTGGGGTCGCCGGCCGGAGCGCGGCGCAGCACCGTCACCAGCGCATCGGGTACAAACCCCATATGCATCAGGTGGTTCTGCACGGATTCAGGCAGGTCGATGGCCACCAGGACCCCGCTCTCGCCCACATTCAAATCGCTCAACACGCTCAACCGCCGGACTCCCATGGGCCGCTGTGAAGCCAGCGCCCTCAAACTACGACCGGAATGGTCGTAATTAAGTATACGGCCAATTGGTGCCGTGTCGCAAACCTTGCCCGGTTGGTTACTGGGGGAAAGCACACTCATGGTTCGACCTCCGGGAGGTGGGTGGCTTGTGTGCGCAGGCCAACCCCTCTCACGCCCTTCTGACGAGCATCTAGCTCAATACATCGGGCGTACAAGGCATTTCTATCAACATCGGGCATCTTTATCTGTGATTTAAGTCACCCCGCGCCGCCGAAGCGGGACCTTCGAGTCCGGCACCCTGGCGGAGGGCGCTGCTTCAGCGCCAGGGGACTCTGCGTCTTCGTCAAACCGCGATTCGACTCAAGGCTCCAGCCGGTGAAGCGGGAACGGAGAATTGGATTGCCCCGCTTGCGCGCAAGAATACGAGTACATGTAGAAAAAATATCGTAAGAAAACAAAATAGTTATAAAAATGTATACGAGTGCATTTGACAATTGTATGAGGTGCTTGAGTATGATGCACGCGAGCGGAAAGTAATCGATAACGTAATTGTTGCAAGTCTCCCGCTGCCTTGTGCGGGTTGGCGGGCGCCAGGTTTGCTCAGACTCGGAGGTTTCATGACTGCCTTTTTCCTGCTCCATCAGCGGAAGTTGCGCTTTGTGTCGGGTTGTGCGTTTTTAAGTTTGATGACAGCTTTGGCCGCGTTTGCAGACCAGGCTCCCCTTCGCATTCCACGCGCCAGCCGCCCTCCCAAACTTTCCGATTTTCTGAACGGAACGCCGCGCGAGGCCGAGGCGGTGGTTACCGTCTTCAAGCAATGGACTCCGCACGACGGCGAGTCCATCAGCCAGCCCACCACGGCGTTCCTCTCCTACGACAGGAAAAACCTCTATGTGGGCTGGATCTGCAAGGACGATCCGGCCAAGATTCGCGCGCGCGTCGCCCCCCGCAAGCAGATCGATACCGACGACCGCGTCACCATCAACATCGATACCTTCCAGGATCACAAGCACGCGTATTGGTTCGACGTGAACCCCTACGGGATTCAGTTTGACGGCCGCACCACGGACGGCATCGGCGATGACTCCAGTTGGGAGGCGCTCTGGTACACCGAGGGCCGCATGACCAGGGACGGCTATGCCGTGTTGGAGACGATCCCGTTTCGCAGCCTGCGCTTTCCGCGTGGCCCCAGGCAGGTGTGGAATATCTGCCTGGCGCGCATGATTCAGCGCAACAACGAGTTTTCCTCCTGGCCTTACATCACGCAACGCGTGCCGCAGTTTGTCGGTCAGTTTGCCCCCATCGAAATCGACGAGGACATTTCGCCGGGGCGCAACATTGAGCTGATCCCGTATGAGCTCTATTCCTACGACCGCTACCTGGACCCCAGCCTTGGCTTCCAGCTGCAGAGGGAGCACCATCCAGGACTCGACGCCAAGATGGTCCTGCACGACGCTCTGACGCTTGACCTGGCCGCCAACCCGGATTTCAGCGAGATCGGCGCGGACGCCCCCCAGGTCAAGGTGAACCAGCGTTATGAGGTGATTTACCCGGAGCGGCGGCCATTTTTCCTGGAGAACGCTTCGGCCTTCTTGACGCCGGAGCAGTTGTTCTTCTCCCGGCGCATTGTCGATCCGCAGTTTGGCGCCAAGTTGACCGGATCGATGGGCCGCTGGAGCGTGGGCGCCTTAGCTGCCGATGATCGCGCGCCGGGCGAGGTGCTACTTCAAGGCCAGACCGGCCACGGGGATCGCGCCGTGGACGCGGTCTTTCGCGCGGAGCGGGAATTTGGCCACCAATCGCACATCGGGCTGTTCTTGAGCAATACTAGCTTCGATGCGACGTCGAATCGTGTTGGCTCGATCGATCTGCGCTACCTTTTCTCGGGCGGCTGGACGGTGGTGGGCCAGGCGACCAGCACCGGGACGCGCACCAGCCCCAGCGAGTCCAAGGCCGGACCCGGCTATCTGCTGAACCTGAGCAAATCCGATGCCCACAATAACTTCTGGTCCACCTATACGGATCGGAGTCCAGGGATGGCCGCCACTTTGGGCTATTTGAACCGCACCGACATCCGTAACTGGGAAACCAGTTACGGCTACCAGTGGAAGCCGCCCGCCAACCGCACGTTGCTCTCCTATGGTCCCGGCATGGACGTGGTGGTGAACTACGATCACGAACGGCGGCTCGAAAACTGGTCTGCCACGCCGAGCCTTTCTGTGACGCTGCCCCGGTTGACGACCTTGGCGATGAGCCATGGAGAGGCCTACGAACTGTTCAGCGGCATCGGCCTGCGCGAGCGGTACACAACCCTCAACATCTCCACTTCCTGGTACAAGTGGCTGCAAATGAGCGCAATCTACACCCAGGGCAAAGAGCCGAACTACTATCCGGCGGCGGGCATTTCGCCCTTCATGGCTCGCGCCAACAACGCCTCGGCTACCGTCACACTCCGCCCGCAACCGCATCTGCGCCTGGACGAGATTTACTACTACACGCGGTTGGCCACCGATCCGAGCTCCCTTCTGGCTTCGCTGCCCAGCGGTGACATCTTCACCAACCACCTGATGCGCTCGGAGGTGAACTACCAGTTCACGCGCGACTATTCCTTCAACGCGATCTTCGACTACAACTCGCTGCTGCCCAACAACGATCTGGTGGCCAGCAGCTATGCCAAGCAAGCCGATACCACGCTGCTCTTCACCTATCTTCCGCACCCCGGAACAGCGTTTTACCTGGGCTATGCGGACACGTTTCAGAACGTGGACTACGAGGCGGAGGCAACGCCGCCCTACATGCCAACCAGTGTTCCCGGCACCTCGACCGACCGCCAGGTCTTCGTCAAAGTGAGCTATTTGCTTCGCTTCTAGCTCCGGCTCTGAAGGAACTGCGATTGCTGAGCCTCTTTGAAACCAGCGAGAGGGCACCGCTGCTGCTGGCCCCAGTGCCAGGGCCAGCCGCAGCTTGGTAAAATCCCGTCTGGACCCCGGAAAAGAGAGTCACGATGCAATATCGCAAATTTGGAAAATTGGATTGGAAGGCTTCGGCGCTGGGTTTTGGCGCGATGCGCCTGCCTACGCTGGATGGCAAGCCCAACAGCCCCAACATCGACGAGGCGGAAGCCGTGCGCATGGTGCGCCACGCCATCGACCACGGCGTGAACTATGTCGATACCGCCTACCCCTACCACGACGGGCGAAGCGAACTGGTGGTGGGCAAGGCGCTCCAGGAAGGCTACCGGGAAAAGGTCAGGCTGGCCACCAAGCTGCCGGTCTGGCTGGTCAATGGCCCGGCGGATTTTGACCGCCTGCTCAACGAGCAACTGAAGAAGTTGCAGACCGACCACATCGACTTCTACCTGCTGCACGCGCTGAACAAGGGCCGCTGGCAAGATGTTGTGCTGAAACACGATCTGCTGGCCCAGGCTGCCGCCGCTCTTGCCGACGGCCGCATCCGCCATCTTGGCTTCTCGTTCCACGACGATTACGAGGGTTTCGTGGAAGTCGTCAACGGCAGCGACCTGTGGAGCTTCTGCCAGATTCAATACAACTACATGGATGCGGAGAACCAGGCCGGGACGCGCGGCCTGCAACTGGCGGCCGGCAAGGGCCTGGCCGTGATCGTCATGGAACCGCTGATGGGCGGCAGGCTGGCCGATCCGCCCCCGGATGTCCGGGAGGCGATGGAGAGCTTTCCCGTGCGGCGGTCCCCGGCGGAGTGGGCGCTCGCGTGGCTGTGGGATCAGCCGGAGGTCTCGGTGATTCTGAGCGGTATGAGCACCATGGCCCAGGTGGAAGAAAACCTGCGCTCGGCGGAGGCCTCGCAAATTCAGGCATTCGGCCCGGCAGAGCAGGCGCTGATTGCAGAGTGCGCGGAGAAGTACCGGGCGCGGACCGCAATTCCATGCAGCAAATGCGGTTATTGCATGCCTTGCCCCAACGGCGTCAACATCCCCGGCAACTTCGAGTTCTTCAACTACGCCAAACTCTACGACGACGTAGTCGGCGCCCGCTTCCGCTACCAGGTCTTCCTGGCCGAGGGGCAACGCTCCGGGGCGTGCATCGCCTGCGGAATTTGCGAGGGCTTGTGCCCGCAGGAGATCCCCATCAGCGAGTGGATGGCCAAGGTCTCGGCGCTGTTGGCCTGAGCCGGGAACGGAAGTCCTGAGCCATTTAGGCCAGGCCAGCCGGGCGCGGGTGCAGTTTTCCATGTGCTGCGGAGAAAGCAGAGGCTGCGGGGCAAGCCTGATTCATCGCATAATGCGAATAAAAATCCATAATATGGGATTTGGCCCCCGCCCTGTGTCTCGCATCACAGCCTCTCCACCCCTCAAAGAAGAGACTCAGGCTAGCGCTCGATTTCCGTCGGACGCGCAATTCATGAGGCAAAGCGAATGAGTGAAAAGAAAATGGTAATCCTGGATGGCAACGAGGCAGCTGCTTCGGTTGCCTATCGTCTCTCCGAAGTTGTCGCCATCTACCCAATTACCCCCTCGTCGCCGATGGCCGAGTGGGCGGATCAGTGGCGCTCGGAGGGAAAGAAGAACATTTGGGGCGCACTGCCCATCGTGGAAGAACTCCAGAGTGAAGGCGGCGCCTCCGGCGCGCTGCACGGCGCACTGCAGGCTGGCGCTTTTGGAACCACGTTCACGGCCTCGCAAGGCCTGCTGCTGATGATCCCCAACATGTTCAAGATTGCCGGTGAGCTGACCCCGGCCACCATGCATGTGACGGCCCGCACGCTGGCTACCCATGCCCTTTCGATCTTTGGCGATCACTCCGACGTGATGGCCTGCCGCACCACCGGTTGGGCCATGCTGGCGTCCAACTCGGTGCAGGAAGTGCACGACATGGCCCTGGTGGCGCAGATCGCCACCCTCGAGTCGCGCATTCCGTTCATCCACTTCTTCGACGGCTTCCGCACCTCCCACGAAGTGGGCAAGATCATCCCCATCGGCGACGAGACCATCCGCGCCCTGCTGGACGACAAGTTCGTCATCGACTTCCGCAAGAACGCCCTCAGCTCCGACCGCCCGGTCATCCACGGCACGGCGCAGAATCCCGACGTCTTCTTCCAGGCCCGCGAGGCCTGCAATCCCTTCCATGCCGCGGTTCCGGCGATCGTGCAGTCGGTGATGGATCGCTTTGCCGCCCAGAGCGGTCGTGCCTATCACCTGTTCGACTACTACGGCGCACCGGATGCCGAGCGCGTCATCGTGATCATGGGTTCCGGCGCCGAAGCGGCTGAAGAGGCTGTGGACGCCATGGTTCGCCAGGGCGAAAAGATCGGTATGGTCAAGGTTCGCCTGTTCCGGCCCTTTGACTCCTCGGCCTTCCTCAAGGCGCTGCCCTCCACGGTGAAGTCGATTGCCGTTCTGGACCGCACCAAGGAGCCCGGCGCCTGTGGCGAGCCGCTCTATCAGGACATTGTGACCGTGCTGGCTGAGAACGCCGCCGCGCTGCCCTTTGCCGCCATGCCCAAGGTGATCGGCGGACGCTACGGCCTCTCCTCCAAGGAATTCACGCCGGCCATGGTCAAGGGCATTTACGACGAGCTGTCGAAGCCTGCCCCCAAGAATCACTTCACCATCGGCATCGACGACGACGTCGCGCATACCAGCCTGAGCTACGATCCCACCTTCTCCACCGAAGACCCCAAGACCGTGCGCGCGCTGTTCTACGGCCTGGGTTCGGACGGCACCGTGGGCGCCAACAAGAACTCCATCAAGATCATCGGCAGCGAGACGCCGAACTACGCGCAGGGCTACTTCGTGTATGACTCGAAGAAGTCCGGCTCCATGACCACCTCGCACCTTCGCTTCGGTCCCAACCCCATCCGCTCCAGCTACCTGATCACCCAGGCCAGCTTTATCGCCTGCCACAACTTCAGCTTCCTGGAGAAGATGGATGCGGTGGAAGCGGCCATGCCGGGCGCGGTCTTCCTGCTCAATTCGCCTTACTCGGCGGCCGAGGTCTGGGACCATCTGCCCAGGACCATGCAGAGGGAAATGATCCGCAAGAGGATCGAGTTCTACGTGATCGACGGCTACAAGGTCGGGCGCGAAGCCGGCATGGGTACGCGCATCAACACCATCATGCAGACCTGCTTCTTTGCCATCAGCGGCGTGCTGCCGCGCGAGGAAGCGATCGAGCAGATCAAGAAGTCCATCAAGAAGACCTATGGCAAGCGCGGTGAAGCGGTGGTGGCCAAGAACTTCGCGGCCGTCGATGCCGCCCTGGCCCACCTGGAGAAGGTCGAACTGCCAAGTACAGTTTCCTCCGACTTCGATCTCGTCGGCGCCATCTCCGACAAGGCGCCCAAGTTTGTCTACGATGTCCTGGGCCAGATTGCCGGTGGCAAGGGCGACCTGCTCCCGGTCAGCGCATTTCCTGCTGGCGGCGCCTTCCCCACGGGCACGGCGCAGTATGAAAAGCGCAACATTGCCCAGTTCATCCCGGTTTGGGACAAGGACCTGTGCATCCAGTGCGGCAAGTGCGCCATGGTTTGCCCGCATGCCGTGATTCGCGCCAAGGTCTACAGCCCCGAGGCGGGGGAGAATGCTCCCGCCAGCTTCGAGTGGGCCAAGCCCAAGTGGAAGGGCATGGAGCAGGATCGCTACACCCTGCAGATTGCTCCCGAGGATTGCACCGGCTGCGGCGTTTGCGTCGAGATTTGCCCGGTCAAGAGCAAGAGCGACGCCAGCAAAAAGGCCATCAACATGGCGCCCCAGGCTCCGCTGCGCGAGGCCGGCCGCGAAAACTGGGAGTTCTTCCTGAATCTGCCTGAAGTGGACCGCTCCAAGCTGTCGCACTCGCAGGTGAAGGATCTGCAACTGCTGCAGCCGCTCTTCGAGTTCTCCGGCGCCTGCGCGGGCTGCGGCGAGACGGCCTACATCAAGCTGCTCACCCAGCTCTTCGGCGATCGGCTGTATATCGCCAACGCCACGGGGTGCTCCTCGATTTACGGCGGCAACCTGCCCACCACACCGTACACCTACAACAAGGAAGGCCGCGGACCGACCTGGTCCAACTCCCTCTTTGAGGACAACGCCGAGTTCGGCTTCGGCATGCGCATTGCCCTCGATCAGCAGAAGATCTTTGCTGAAACCCTGGTGACGCGGCTGGCCCTGGCAATCGGCGATGAGCTGGTCACGGCCTTGCTCGGAGCTTCGCAGAAGACCGAGACCGAGATCAACCAGCAGCGCGAGCGCGTGCTGGCCCTGCGCGCCAAGCTGGCCGGTAACGACAGCTCGGATGCCAGGAACCTGCTGGCGATCGTCGACACGCTGGTTCGCAAGAGCGTGTGGATTCTGGGCGGCGACGGCTGGGCGTACGACATCGGGTTCGGCGGGCTGGACCATGTGCTCGGCTCCGGCAAGAACGTGAACGTGCTGGTTCTCGACACCGAGGTTTACTCCAACACCGGCGGCCAGATGTCCAAGGCCACGCCGCGCGGCGCGGTGGCCAAGTTTGCCGCCAGCGGCAAGCCCAACAGCAAGAAGGATCTGGCCATGGAAGCCGTCAGCTACGGCTCCGTCTATGTGGCCAGGGTGGCTCTGGGCGGCAACGACAGCCATGTGGCCAAGGCCTTCCAGGAGGCCGAGGCGCACGACGGTCCGTCGATCATCATCGCCTACTCCAGCTGTATCGCCCACGGTTACGACCTGGTGCACGGCCTGGAGCAGCAGAAGCTCGCTGTGCAGTCCGGTTACTGGCCGCTGATGCGTTACAACCCCGATCTGCGCGAGTCCGGCAAGAATCCGTTCCAGCTCGACTCCAAGGCTCCGGCCATCCGGCTCAAGGAATACACTTACCGCGAAGCCCGCTACACCATGCTGGTGCGCAGCAATCCTGAGCTGGCGGCCAAGTTGCTCGAAGAAGCACAAGACGACGTGGAACGCCAGTGGCGCGTTTACTCGGCGCGGGCCGCAATGCCGGGCCGTGGCGAGACGCCGCACATCGCTCCTCTGGAAAAGACTGCAGAAGAACTGGCGGCCGCGGCTGCCGGAGGTTCCAAATGATCGATTTTTCTACACAGTACCTGGGCCTGAAACTGAGCGGACCCATCGTGGTATCGTCCACGCCGCTGTCCGAGTCGATTGACAACATTCGCCGCATGGAGGATTCGGGCGCCTCGGCGATTGTGCTCACATCGCTCTTTGAAGAGCAGTTGGAGCTCGAGTCCAAGGCTCTGGATGACGACCTCTCGCGGGGAACGGACTCCTTTGCCGAGTCGCTCGGCTACCTGCCCGACCTGAGCGACTATCGCATGACGCAGGAGGTGTATCTCGAACACCTCCGCCGCGCCAAGGAAGCGGTCAAGATTCCTATCCTGGCCAGCCTCAATGGCGCCACCACCGGTGGCTGGGTGCGTTACGCCGAGGAGATGGAACAGGCCGGCGCCGACGCCATCGAACTGAACACCTATGCGCTGGCCACGAACAGCAGCCAGACCTCCGCCCTCCTTGAGCAGCAGCTCCTGGATTTGGTAACCGCGGTCATCAAGGCGGTCAAGGTTCCAGTGTCGGTGAAGCTCTCGCAGTCGTTCACCAGCGTGCCGAATCTCGTGGCCCAGCTGGAGAATGCGGGCGCCCGCGGCGTGGTTCTCTTCAACCGGTTCTACCAGCCGGACTTCGACATCGAGACGCTGGAGGTGCGGCCCACGCTGCATTTCTCCACGCCCTCGGAGTTGCTGCCCCGGCTTCACTGGGCTGCCATTCTCTTCGGCCACATGAAGTCCGACCTGGCCCTCTCCGGCGGCGTTCACTCCGCCGACGACGTGCTCAAGGGAATCATGGCCGGCGCCGGCGTGACCATGATGGCCTCGGCGCTGCATATTCATGGCATCGAGCACATCGCCCGGGTGCTGGCCGACATGCGCTATTGGCTGGAGAAGCGCGAATACAACTCGCTGTGGGAGACGCGCGGATGCCTCAGCCGCCGCTCGGTTCCCGACACCTCTCCCTTCGACCGCGGCAACTACATCAAGACGCTCAGCTCCTACAGCCTGCGTCAGACAGTGGCCGCGTTCTAGGCTCGAGCCAGCAGCGAACGAACACCTGGTTGTGTTCTTGTGAAAACACAGCGGCGGCCGCACATGAGTGCGGCCGCC
>Ga0302187_10000831_pt1 | contig 27276 bp, 28 predicted proteins | sample II_Bog_E1_3_FD_202120 | JGI IMG/M metagenome (GOLD analysis project Ga0302187, IMG submission 202120) | Peat permafrost microbial communities from Stordalen Mire near Abisko, Sweden - II_Bog_E1_3 | ecosystem: Environmental > Terrestrial > Soil > Wetlands > Peat | place: Sweden: Abisko...
ACCCTTATGGCAACACGATCCACGCCGCAGGCGGCCCAAGGCACGCCCAACTACACCGGCCCGTTCATTACGGTCACCGCGCTGTTCTTCATCTTCGGGTTCATCACCACGCTGAACATGGCGCTGGTGCCCCACCTCAAGTCCATCTTCAATCTGAAATACGGGCCCGCCATGCTGGTCGAGTCGGCCTTCTTCCTGGCCTACTTCGTCTTCTCCGCGCCAACGGCCAAACTGATTGAGGCCATCGGCTACAAGCGGACCATGGTGGTTGCCCTGTTCATTCAGGTGGTTGGCTGCCTGCTGTTCATTCCGGCGGCCAGGCTGGTGAGCTTCCCGCTCTTCCTCAGCGCCGTGTTCATCGTGGGAGCGGGCGTTACCGCCCTGCAGACCTCGGCCAACCCGTACGTCGCCATTCTCGGACCCGAGCACAGCGCTCCGGTGCGGCTGACCCTGGCCCAGGCCTTCAACTCCATCGGCGCCACCATCGCGCCCATTGTTGCCGGCGCCTACATCCTCACCGATCCGGCCGTACTCACTTCCCCGGCCGCCATTGCCAACACGGTGCGGCTTCCTTACCTGCTGATCGCGGCCGCCTTGCTGGTGCTGGGCATTGCCGTGATGTTCATGCATCTGCCGCACGTGGTGCAGACGCAGGCCTTCCGCCCCGCCAAGGAGGGCGATCCCATCCTCAGCCGCAGCATCTGGGGTTACAAGCACACGGTGCTGGGCGCGGTGGGCATTTTCCTCTATGTGGGCGTGGAAGTGGGACTGGCCTCCATTGCGGTCAACTACTTCAAGACCCAGGGAATGAGCACCGCCAAGACCGCCTCCTTCCTGGTTTCGCTCTACTGGTTCGGCGCCCTGGTGGGCCGCCTGCTTGGCTCCTGGGTCCTCACCCGCATCAAGTCCGGAAAACTGCTCGGCATCTTCGGCTTTGCCGCCGCCGCGTTGCTCTCCCTCTCCATGGTTACCAGCGGATGGGTTGCCATCTGGACCCTGGTGCTGTGCGGCTTCCTCAACTCCATCATGTTCCCCAACATCTTTGCGCTGGGCATTGCCGGGCTGGGGCCCATGACCAGCAAGGGTTCGGGACTCATCATGACTGCAGTCGTGGGCGGAGCGGTGATCCCCTTCCTGATCGGCGCACTGGCCGACCGGGTGGGCATTCAGCACGCCTTCGTGCTTCCCGTGCTCTGCTACCTCTTCATTGCCTATTACGGGCTGTGGGGCTCCAAACCTGCGCGGACAATCACGGCGTAGGCTGGCAGGTTGTTGATTGAAGGCCCTCCGGCGCAAGCCGGAGGGCCTTCGCATATCTGGCGGTATCGCACGCCAGCGGCGGAATTTACGGTAAGATGGGTCACGCTTTTTTAGAGAGGAACGCCGCATGAAGCGCTCAGCCAAGCCGCGCAAACAGAGCCTGATGCTGGTGGTTGTGGTGGCGTTTGCCGTGGCGATCTTGTTGCTGCGGATGCTGGTCTTCGTGCATGGGCACGGGCGGCGCTAGCGGGGTAGTTGTTCATTCATTTCCCCAAAGCTCTGGGACAGCGGGCACTGGCTCTATTCGTGGTAAAACGGGAATTTGTCGGTCTCGCTGGTTTTCCGGCCGGCCCACCACGCCTTGATGAACTTCCAATGGATATAGACCGAGTGGTTCAGGTGCAGCAGCAGGCCCTCGCGGCCATCCAGAAAACCCAGCCGGAAGAAGTAGTTGTAGATAAAGGTCGCCGCCGGATTCGCCACCCCGTTCCACAGGAAGGCGGCCAGGGACTTGCTGTCGCGGCCGTTCTTGTGGAGCAGTTGGGCAATCTCCGAGCTGTAACGGTTCATGTGCTCCAGATAGATCACCATATCCGGGTAGGCATAATGCAGCATGTCGTGCTTGAGCTTGCCGCGGGATCCCTCGAACTGCGGCGTCGAGTGCGGGCCCACGCCCTCGCTGAGCCGTGCTGCCCCGCGCCGGAAAAGGCGCAGCTTGTGGTCCGGGTAGAAGCCACCGTGGCGCATCCAGCGGCCGAAGATCAAATTCAGCCGGGGAATCCAGTAGGCGCCGTATTTGGGTTCGCGCCCGTCCTCGCAGGCCAGTACCTTGCGGATTTCGTCCTGCAAGCCGGGGGTGAGCACTTCGTCGGCGTCCAGCAGCAGAATCCAGTCGCTGGTGCACAGGTCCAGGGCCACATTCTTCTGCTCGCCGTGCCCGCCGAAGTCGTGGTAGGAGGTCTTGGCGCCGAAGGATTGGGCAATCTCCAGGGTGCGGTCCTTCGATCCCGAGTCGACGACGATAATCTCGTCGGCCCAGCGGACGCTCTCGAGGGTGCGAGGCAGGTTCGCCTCCTCGTTCATCGTGATCATGGCGACGGACAGGGTCTTGCGCATCGAACCAAGGATAAACCGGCGGGGGGCTGCGCGTATGCTGGCATCATGACTGCCGAGGAGGAACGATGAAAGTCCTGATCTTTGGCGCCACCGGGATGGTGGGCCAGGGTGTATTGCGGGAGTGCCTGCACGACCCCGAAGTGGAACTGGTGGCCACCGTGGGCCGCACCGCGACAGGCGTGCAACACCCCCGGCTGCAGGAGTTCCTCCATGCGGATATGGCGGACTTCAGCGACATCGAAGCCGAGCTGGCCGGTTTTGACGCCTGTTTCTTCTGCCTGGGCGTTTCCTCCAGCGGCATGACGGAAGCAGACTACGAGCGGGTATCGTATGGCTTCACCGTGGCCGCCGGGCAGACGCTCAGCCGGCTCAATCCAGGGATGACCTTCATCTATGTTTCGGGCTCCGGAACCGATAGTTCCGGGCAAGGCCGCATCATGTGGGCGCGCATCAAGGGAAAGACGGAAAACACGCTGCTCGCCATGCCCTTCAAGGCCTACATGTTCCGCCCAGGGATCATTGAGCCGCTGGATGGAATCCGGTCGAAGACGACCGTCTACCGAATCTTCTATGGCTTCAGCAAGCCGCTGCTGCCGCTGCTGCGCTGGGCTCTGCCCAACCAGGTGCTCTCCACGCGGCAGATCGGCCTGGCCATGCTGGCAGTGGCCAGGCAGGGCTGGGGAAAGCGCATTCTGGAAAGCCGGGACATTCGGGCGGCGGCGCGGCGGTAGAGGCGCCCTGGGGCATGGTAGAGTGAGATTCCACGGAGGGGGTTGCGCAATGGCGGCTGGAAGTCGGCTTCCCGATGAGATTGAAACAATCGGCTTGCAGCAGCAGGTGGCGCGTTTGCAGGCGCTGCTTGAGGCTTCACGGCAGGTGCACTCCACCATCCGCGAAGAAGAAGTGCTGGAACAGGTGATGCGCATTGTGGTGCGCGAACTGGAGATGGCCGGAGCGGCCTTTCCCGGCACCGGCATGGCCTATGGCGATGCACCGCTGGACGATGCCGACGGCGCTCCCAGTTATGCCCTGGAGGACCGCGAGGGGCAGCAAATGGCGGTGCTGGTAGTGACGCCCCCGGACGGCCGCGAGCTCACCCTCTACGAGACCGACTTTATTGAGGGGCTGGCGCTGCAGGCCGCCGTGGCCCTCGAGAATGCCCGCAATCACAAGCGCAACGTCGAGTTTGCGCGCGTGCAGCAGGATATGGATGCAGCCCGCCAGATTCAGCGTTCCCTGCTGCCCCATGCGCTGCCCGCCATCCCCGGCTACTCGGTGGCCTTCCGCTCCGACACCTGCTACGAGGTGGGCGGGGACTACCTGGACATCGTCGACCAGCCGGACGGCAGCTTGCTGATGGCGGTTGCCGATGTGGCCGGCAAGGGGATGGCCTCAGCCATCATGTCCACCAGCTTCCGCTCCGCTTTTCGGGCCATGGCGGTGACCGGGCTGCCGCTGGACGAGTTGGCGGCGCGCATGAACCAGTACCACTGGGCGGAGGGCGAGGAGGCCCGTCGGCGCTACGTGACGGCGATCTTTTTGCGTCTGTATCCCCAGGCCGGCCAGGTGGAGGTGGTGAATGCCGGGCACAATCCGGGCTTCCTGGTTGCGCCGGGAGCGCAGCCGCGCCAGTTCGAGGCCTCGGGTACGCCACTGGGGTTGTTGCCGGGAATGCGCTACACCAGCGAGTGCTGCGGGTTTGCGCCGGGGACGCGGCTGCTGTTTTACACCGACGGCCTGACGGAAGTCTTCAAGGGGGATGAGGAATTTGGACCCGAAAGGCTGCTGGAGGAGTTTTCAAGGTGCCCGGCAGAGAAGGCCGATGGTATTCTCGATGCATTGTGGGCGGCCATCGAAGAATTCTCTGAAGGGGGCCCGCAGGGAGACGACATGACCGCACTGGCGCTGTGCCGCGGGACGGCTTCCACGGAGATGCCGGCATGAGCGAGTTCAAATCCGCCACGGTGGAGGTCCGGCTGCCTTCGCGGCTGGGCTTCGAAAAGGTGGCCATGAGCAGCGCGGCCAGCGTGGCCAAACTGATGGGCTTCCGCGAGGATCGCGTGGAAGACCTGAAGACAGCGGTGGCCGAAGCTTGCATCAACGCCATCGAACACGGCAACCGGCTCAACGAGAAGTTGTCGGTGGGGGTGGTTCTTTCGGCCGGCGGCGACAAGCTGGAAGTGAAGGTAATCGACGACGGCAAGGGCATGATGAAACAGCCCGCCAAGCCGGACATCGACCGCAAGATGCACGGCGAGGAAGGCCCGCGCGGCATGGGAATGTTTCTCATCCAGGCGCTGGTGGACGAAGCCGAGTGGGTGGCTGGCTGCGACGGCAAAAGCAGTTATGTGCGGCTGGTGATCCGGCTGGATAAAGAAGCGGAATAACTGAAGAGATTACGGAGACGATCAATCGTGCAGAGCGAAACCAAGTCGCGTGTTGACAAGCTTACTTCTCCCGCGGGGCATCCAGTGACCGTACTGCGTTTTGAGGGGGATATCGCCAGCACCTCAAAAGACGCGGTTCTGGGCACTTATCAAGGACTCCCCAAGGATACGGCGAAATTGATTCTGCTGGACTTTACCAAGGTGGATTACATCAACTCCAGCGGCATTGCGTTGGTAATCCAGTTGCTGATTGAAGCAGCTAACGCCGCGCAGAAGGTGTATGCCTTCGGCCTTTCCGCGCACTTCACCAAGGTCTTCACCATGGTGGGCATCACCAAGTATGCCGGCCTCTTCCCCGGCCAGGCCGAGGCGCTGGCCGCGCTGTAGAAAACCATTCCCTATCAACTCGGCATGCTTCCTTGTTAGCGATCGCGCGCGGTTAGCCAAGTGCGTTTTCAAGTCTTCCCGCAGACCTGTCACCCCCTGAGCGAATCTGTGCTGCTTCCTTGCTGCGCGGTCGCGTTTGCGCCAGGGTCCGAATGGAGTTTGGGTGCCCCACCCTCGCCGCGCTTCTGTCTTTGCGGCTAGGGTGGGCATGCTCAGCATTCGCATCCCATGTGCGGTGAATTTCGCTGGAAGGCAGTCTCCGCTTGACAGCCGCCCCAGCGTACACGAGGCTTGTTGCATGTCCCGCGTAATGCGTTTCACCTCAATCGCTGTTCTGACGTTCGCCATTCTCGCCCTTGCCCCCCTGACTCATGCCCTTGAAAAGCAGCCCGCCGCGGTTTACCACGCGCGGCGCGGGGCGCTGGCGGCCAAACTGAATGGCGGCGTCGCCGTGCTCTTTGCCGCCGAGGAACCGCTGCTGGATTTCATGCCCTACCGCCAGGACGAGGACTTTTATTACCTGACTGGCTGGAACGAGCCGGGAGCGGCGTTGCTCGTGGTGGGTGACGCGCCAGGGGCGGCTGCTCCGCGCTCCTACCGGGAGATTCTCTTTTTGCCCACCCGCGATCTGCGCATGGAAAAATACACCGGGCTCAAACTGGACGCGGCCACGCCCGGAGCGGCGCAAACTGCGGGCGTAGACGCCGTGCAGCCCATGACCGAGCTGCCTGTGGTGCTCAACGGCCTCATCGACGCCGACCGGCGCCTGATGCGCAATGTGTGGGCGCAGCCTGAGGCCCCGCAGGCCAAGGCCCTCGTGGGCTTTACCGCGGTCACGCTGGGCCAGGACGCCAATGCGCCGCTCCGCGATGTGACCGCCCTGACGGCGCAGTTGCGCACGGTGAAGGATGGCGGCGAGATCGAGCTGCTCAAGAAGGCTTCGGCGGCCTCGATTGCCGGCCAACTGGTGATGATGAGGGCTGTCAAGCCGGGCATGACGGAGCGCGCCCTGGCCGGCAAGATGACAGCGGCGTGGATGGAGGCAGGCTGCGAGCGCCCCTCGTATGCGCCCATTGTGGGCTCGGGCATCAACTCCACCATCCTGCACTACTCCGAGAACAGCCGCACCATGGAAGACGGCGACATTCTCCTGGTGGATGCGGCCTGCGAGTACTCCATGTACGCCAGCGACATTACCCGCACCGTGCCGGTGAACGGCCACTTCACGCCCCGCCAGCGCGAGATTTACAACGTGGTGCGAGGCGCGCAGCAGGCGGCCATTGACGCCTTTGTGGCCGGCAAATCCAAGATCAACGACCGCGACCGCAAGGACCCGGACTCGCTGGACACCGCGGCCTACAACTACATCAATACCCATGGCAAAAGCCTGGACGGCAAGCCGCTGGGCCAATACTGGCTGCACGGCCTGGGTCACCTGGTGGGCATCGACGTCCACGATCCGGCCGATTACCCTGCCCTGCTCAAGCCGGGCATGGTCTTTACCATCGAGCCGGGCGTCTACATTCCCGAGGAGAAGATCGGCGTGCGCCTGGAGTGCGTCTTCCTGGTCGGAGCCGACGGAAAGCTCATTGACCTGACCGCGGCCCTGCCCCACAGCGCCGAGGATGTGGAAGCCGCCATGCAGGGGAAATGAGAACCGGGAAGCAAACTGCCACAGCTTGCGGGATTGTGTCTTTTGGCTGAAGCGTACGGGCTTTGCAGGCTGCCGGAAAACTCAATTCAAGGGCAAGAAGTGTTAGGGCATGACTTTAGTCGTGCCGCAAGCCGCACAAAGTAACGGACGGGCTGAAGCCCGTACCCTTCAAAGCTTGTATTCAATAAACATCTCATTGGGGAAAGAAATGGACCCGCGCGACGAAGTGGAACCCGATCAGTTGGAAATGCTGGCCCGCGCCTTTCGCGAGCAACTGCTGGCATGCCTGGAAGAGTGCGCCCAGGGCCGCCAGGGCCTGTTTTCCGACTTAACGTATCTTGAGGGCGACGCCGGCCGCGACTGGCCTGAAGCAGCGCGGCTGCGCGAGTTGGCACTCGGGTTGCAGGGGGTTTTTGCCCAGCAGGAACAGCCCAACCCCCTGTGCGACGAGTTCCTTGACCTATGTTCCATCCACGGGGAAAGCCATCCCGGCGAGCGCCGGCTGGCGCGGTCGTTTTTGCGGCGGATCGAAAAGGGTGAAGTGGGAACCAGGCTGGAAGAGGAGAGAAAACCTTGGTAATTCTGCACGCCTTTCTGGCGCTGGTGTCGGGCTTTGCCACCACGGTTCTGCTGGCGATGGGGATTACGGCGCTGCTCGCGCACATGGTGCCGAGTTGGGTCGGCGCCGAGGGCCGTCCAGGCCCGGCCTACGTCTTTGTGAACCTGGGCTACTTGTTCCTGGCCGCCGCGGCCGGCGGCTATGTGACGGCCTGGGTTGCCGCCGCCAATCCGCTGATTCACGTGCTGGCCCTGGGGCTGGTGGTTCTGGCCCTGGCCGCCCTCAGCGCCTTGCAGGCGCGCGGCAAACAGCCCATCTGGTACCAGTTGGCGCTGGTTGCCATCTCCCCGCTGGGCGTGCTGGCCGGGGGGCTGGTGCGGCTGAGGGCATTGGGAATTCTGTAGATATTCCCACTTTTCATGAAAGTGCCACCGTGATACATTAGCGCCACGGACGGAGAGGGGTGGAAATCATGGAGGTTTTGCAAGTTCAAGAGCCAAAGGTGGGTCGGAAGTGGCCCAGGTTTGTCGACAAGCTCTGGGTTCGGACTCAGATGGGGGAGAAGGGGCGGCTTGTGATTCCCGCCGCTCTGAGAGAAGCGATGGGGATGGCCGACGGCGACGTTTTGGATATGCGCGTTGTGGACGGCGAACTGCGGATTGCAACGATGCGGGAACGGTTGCGGCGCGCGCAGGAGCGTGCCAAAGCCCTCGTGCCACCGGGTGTCAGCCTTGCCGACGAGTTGAGCGCGGAGCGGCGCGAGGCGGCAAAGCATGAATGAGTTTGTGTTCGATGCCTCCGCGATACTCGCCATACTTCAAAACGAGCGTGGCGCGGAGACGCTGACGGACGAAATCCGCAAGAATGCAGTGGTCAGCGCGGTCAATCTGGCAGAAGTACAATCCAAACTCGTCAAAAAAGGGCACGATCCGGAAGAAGCCTGGGAAGATGCCCTCTCCACGATGACCCTGGTCGAGCCCTTCACTGGCGAACAGGCCAGGATCGCCGGTGACCTGATCACAACGACGGAGAAGTATGGTCTGTCATTGGGAGACCGATCCTGCCTGGCGTTGGCGATTGCGCTCAAGGCGCCGGTCTATACCACCGAGCAGGTTTGGAGAAACCTGAAGGTGGGGGTTCCGATTCACGTGATTCGATAGAAGCAGTTGAAGGCGTCGGGGTAGGGCACCCGGCAGAGGAAAGGCCGCTGGCGATTTGAATTCTAGGGATTCTGAATGTTCTAGAGGGTGGTTGAGGAATGGGAAAGCAGATTCAACTCAACATGAAGGTCTATCCGCTTTGGCGTGAAGACGTTTTTAAGGACATTGCTCGCATTCCCGAGCAGGATCGTGGTGGTATTTGCGAGGGCAGCATCTGTTCGATCACTGCGAACGGACGCACAAAGCGAGTCATCGTACGAGGCTTGGAGGAGACACTTAACGGCGGCATAATGTTTGATGAGATTACTCGCAGGGCGATGGGTAACTTACAGCAAGGGATTCACTATGATTTTACGATCAAAGAAGCGGGATTATGGGGCCAGGTCAAATGGGCATGTACGGTTGCTGACCGGGGCGCGCGAATTTCGGCGTGGATCGGCGTTGTTTCAATTGTGCTAGGAATAATCGGAGTAGTGCTGGGCGGCATCGGCCTATGGATTGCCGAACTCCCTCATCGCTAGATCTCAGGCTGAGCCACCAACCGCTGGCAATGTGAGTGCCCATTGGCCTAGTTGTGGATGTACACTTGAGATCGAACTAAGCCGCACTGATGGATAGTGGGAGTTTCTGCCATGAAATCTCGCTTCGGATTCAAATCTGCAGTTTTGCTCGCTATGTTCCTGATTACTTTATTCGTTTGGGTTAAGAATAGCAATACACCCACCACGTCAGAACCACCGGGAACATCCTCTTCAACAGTTGTTCCTGGGGCTACAGACAGGCCCGCATCGAATCCTGTAGATGCTGGCCGTATCACGTCCAACAGTGCCGTTGTGGGAGAAAAGAAAGAAGCATCAAATCCGGATTCGACCGGAACTCCTTTGCCTGCGATCCATAACTCCTCAGATACGCACTGTGACTATTCGCGCCAATGCACTGATGGACAATTCGCCGACCTCATGGGGGCGTTGCAAAGGCAATGGAATCTCACCCCTGAATGGCTGAGGGGAAAATGCCTCCCGAACTCCACATATCCTTCGATGGAGGATTGCATCCTTAAGCAGACTATGTTGTGGGGCAACGCACACCCCGATGCTACAGCCCCTTGGATAAATCCTGATAATTACCTGAACAAATCCACTGAGTAGATCTTATTGTTCCGCAGATCGTATGGCGGAAAGCAGAAACAGGCAAGGCCAGAGCGATGCTCCGGCCTTTGCTGTTGGTAACGGGTTGGGTACTTACCCCTGGATGTCGAACTGCTCGGGATGCAGCGCCGGGTCGCTCTTGATGAGGATGTTCTTGCCGATCATCTCCTCGAATTCGACGATCCAGCTGGCGTTGTTGGCCTTGAGGACCTTCACCGTCTCCGGGTTCACGCGCAGCAGAACGTCTTCGCCCTCGAAGTGCTTCTTCATCTTGCGCAACTCGGTGTAGATCTCGTTGCAGACCGTGGTCGGGCTCTTCACCATGCCGGTAGCCTGGCAGGTGGGGCAGGGCACGCTGAGGGTCCGCTCCAGGGATTGCTTGACGCGCTTGCGGGTGATGGCCACCAGACCGAAGTCGTTGAACTGCAAGACCTTGGTCGGGGCGCGATCGCTCTTGAGGGCTTCTTCCAGGGCGGCCATGACCTTGTAGCGGTTCTTGCGGTCGTCCATGTCGATGAAGTCGATGACGATGATCCCGCCCAGGTCGCGCAAACGAATCTGGCGCACAATCTCCGGCACCGCGTCGAGGTTGGTCTTGACGATGGTGTCCTCAAGCCGCGCCGACTTGCCCACATATTTTCCAGTATTGATGTCGATGGCAACCAGCGCCTCGGTCTGGTTGATGACGATCGAGCCGCCACTCTTGAGCCACACCTTGGAGCGCAGGGCTTTCGAGATTTCGTCCTGAATGCCGAAGTGCTCGAAGAGCGGCGTTTCCTTGGTGTAGAGCTTGACGCGCCGCGTCAGGGTGGGCGAGAAGTGGTTGAGGAAGCGCACAATGCGCTCGTAGTTGGCCTCGGAGTCCACCCATATGTTGGTGAAATTGCTGCTGACCTGATCGCGCAGAATGCGCTCGATCAGGGACAGATCGTGATAGATCAGGGCCGGCGACTTGGAGGCGTCGGAGCGCTGCTTGATCTCGTTCCACAGGTGGATCAGGAAGCGCAGGTCGGCGCGCAAATCCTCTTCCGAAGCGCCTTCGGCCGCCGTGCGGACAATGAATCCGCCCGGCGCATCGCCGCGCTCGCTCACCAGAATCCGCTTCAGCCGCTGGCGCTCTTCGTCCGAGGCGATCTTGCGGCTCACGCCCACATGGGTCACCGTGGGCATGAAGACCAGGAAGCGTCCGGGCAGGGCGATGTGGCTGGTGATGCGGGCGCCCTTCAGCGCGATGGGCTCCTTGGCAATCTGCACCAGGATTTCCTGCCCCGGTTTCAGCAGGTCGCTGATGATGGGCAGATCGGAGGTCTGCATCGAGCGGCGCGAAGGGCCGCGGCGGTTGCTGGTCGGCGCTGCTGGGGCTGCCTGGCCGCCACGTCCGCGGCGTCCGCGTCCGCCGCGGTCGCGGCGCGGCAGAAGCTGGGCTTCGCCGGCGGGCTGGGCGCCGATAGCAGGCTCCTCGTCGCCCTCCTCTTCGTCGAATGTTTCTTCGTCCCCGTTCTTCTCATCAAGGTTCATCTGGATGCGGTGGTCGAGGTGAGCTTCCTGGAACATCTCGCCGAGTGCGCCGGAGCGAGCCTGCGCGGGCAAGGTCTCCTCTTCAAAGTCGAATTCGTGGTCGTCGGCCTTGCCGTGATGATGATGGGGCACAGCCTCGAACTCTTCTCCTTCGATCACTTCTTCCTCGATGAGGCCACTGCCGGGGGCATAGGCCGAAACCGATTGAACCGAAGCGGGCTTGGAAGCCGGTTCGTCGCCCTTCTTCTTGCCGCCCAGTCCAAACAGGCGGAAGCCGGTTGGCGGCGCAGGATCGACGTTATGCGAAGCGGCGGCATCCGGTTCCGGCTCTGCGCTTGACGGCTGCGCGTCTTCGGCTGTTTCCGGCTCAGGAGCGATGGCAGTTTCAGCAACCTCTTCGGCGGCTGGGGGCTCGGGCGCCATTTCTACCGATTCCTCGAATTCCTCTTCCTCGACGAATTCCTCTTCGGCCACTGGCGGCTCGACGGCTTCGGGCGCCTCAACCGCTTCCGGCCCGGCTGCGGGAGCCTCCTCGACGGCGGCTTCCTGCTCCAGTCTGGACTGAGGGGCATCGGAGAAGATACCGTGCGGCTCGGGGTTCACTTCAACGGCAGGTGCAGGGTTGCGATGCTTGGAGAGCGACTCGCCGGGCAGCAGACCGCTGCCGTCCCACTGCAGAGGCGCTTCAATCAGAGTGGAAGGCTTAAAGCTGCTGGACGGGCGGACCGGTGCGGGGGCAGCCTGGTGATTCTCCTCCTCCGTCACGCCACCATACTTTGAGAGCGACTCGCCGGGCAGAACAAACGGGGCCGGCGCACGCTCCATGCGCGGTGCGGGAGTTGGCGCATAGACAGGCGCCGCCTCGGCTTGAATCGCCTGAGCCGTCTCCGGCTCCTCGGACTCCTCCTGGTAGGTTTCGACAGGCGGCCGGGTCTCCGCCTGGCTCAGACCCTGTTCGGGCGCGCCTGCCGGGCCGCGGCTACCGCGGCGGCGGCGGCGTCCACGCCAGCGGCGGGCACCCGCCTCATTGGCGTCTTCCTGGTCGTTTTCCACCTGATCGGCGGAAGTGAAGGACTGCGGGGCGGCGATGGTTACTTCTTCGGCCTCGGGAACAATCTCGACGGCGGGCCGGCGGTCGCGGGCCAGGCGCTCGGGCCGCGGCTCCTGCTTCTGCTCCGGCTTTTGCGCGGGCCTGGCCGGGCGCTCTTCGGCGCGCGGGGAAATTCTCTCCGGGATGGTGGCGTGGCGCACTTCGCGGGGAGGCTGGTTGGCGCCGCTGGCTGCGGCCTTTTCCACCTCGTCGGTCTCTTCCGCGTCTTCCAGCTCCATGAAGTCAGTTACATAGAGGAAGGCGTCCCGCTCCAGGCCCACGTCCACAAAAGCGGACTGCATGCCGGGCAGAACGCGGGTGACGCGTCCGTTGTAAATCGACCCCGCCAGGGTGTACTCGTTTTCGCGTTCGTAGTAGATTTCCGCGAGTTGATCGTCTTCCAGAATTGCAAGCCGGGTTTCATGCGGCGTGCTTGAAATACAAATTTCCTTTGCCATCGTACCTTTCCGCCCAGCGGCTTTTGCCTGCTGGGACCTGCGGCAAGGTCGGATGAAGACACACAATTCCGGAAGGCAAGGGGATAAGCGGAAGGGATGACGCGAGAGTGGCTGGTGCGGCGGTTACCGTACGGCGGTCTGCCCCTGGGGGCGGCGAGCCGCGGCGGTTATCCTGCCGTACCAGCTGTCCAATGCGGTGATCCAATTGCAGAGAGTTTGTGGCCAACCATGCCGATGTTGCTGGCGGGGCCGTTCCACCATTGGCTGTAACACAGTTGCGCTGCGCCACCGGAGAGGCGATGGTGTGCCCCAATAATTCCGTGCGCTCCGTCCAACTTATGCGCTGCCAACGGTTTTCCCGTCTCTGCGTGCCCATGAACCCAATCCTGCCGGGCTCGAGATCCATCCGGACCTGGCCGGCTAAATGCTTGAAAATACTAATCCTGCGGTCCGGACAGTTCCGGGTTGGCGCAAGAGGTGAACTTGTTCAGTTGACGAACCGGCGCATGCGCACATTCATCGCCGCGCCCAGCGCCAGGAACGTAAACAACACCGAAGATCCGCCGTAACTCATTAACGGTAAAGGAATTCCGGTGACGGGCATAAACCCGATGACCATGCCTACGTTGACCGCAATCTGAAAGGTCAACACAGCCACGACACCCATGATAATGAGGGAGCCGGACAGGTCTGCGGCTGTTTGAGCGTTCTGAATCAAACGCATCAATATGGAAAAGTATAGCAGCAGCACGAACAGAGCGCCGACAAAGCCGTGTTCCTCGCCGAAAGCGGCAAAGATGAAGTCGGCATGGGGAATGGGCAGAAAATCGCCCTGGGTCTGCGTGCCCTTGGCCGCGCCCTTGCCCCAAATCCCGCCCGAGCCAACGGCGATCAGGGACTGGCGGATCTGGTAGCCGGTGCCCTTGGGGTCGCTGTCGGGGTTCAGGAAGCTGGTCAGGCGGGCTTTCTGGTAGGGTTTCAGCAGCTTGCCGCTGCTCCACACGCCGCCTATCAGGAGGAGGGCGGCGGTCGTGAGGATGAGGGACTGGCGGAGGTTGATTCCGCCCAGGAAAAGGCCGGCAACCAGAATCGGCGTATAGGTGAGCGAGGTCCCCAGGTCGGGCTGCTTGAGGACCAGGAGCAGGGGCACGCCCACCAGGGCAAAGGCCTTGAAGATGTCCTTCCAGGTGAGGCTGCGCCCGCCCAGGTTGGCAAAGTATCGGGCTACGGCCAGAATCAGGACCAGCTTCACCCATTCCGAGGGCTGAAAGTGCATCGGGCCAAGCTTGATCCAGCGGCGGGCGCCCAGCACTTTCTGGCCCACGGCCAGCACTGCGACCAGCGCCACCAGACAAACTCCATAGGCCCAGGGAACAAAGTCGATCAGCTTGTGATAGTCGATCTTGGCAAACAGAAACATGGCCGCCAGCCCGGCGGCGATCCAGAAGATCTGCTTGGTGTGGAACCCCGTGTACTTGGTGTGCAGCGTGGCGGAGTAGATTTCAAAGACCGATAACGTGCACAGGATCAGAACCATGCAAAGCAGGGGCCAGTCGAAGTCGCGAAAGCTCAGAAAGCGGCGCATCAGGGGTGCCTTTCCCGAAAGCGGAGGGGACTGGCCGCAAACCAGGCTGGGAACGGAAGCAGACCGCTGGCCATGGAGCGGGGAGCAGTCCGCGTGGGATGGATAAAGAAGTGCCCGGAGTGGAGAACCGAAGCTTGTGTCGCCTGCTGGCCGCCATGTCCCTTGGTGCGGCCGACCGGTGCAGGGTTCGACCAGACAGCGCCTACCTCGACCGGCTTGTCAGCACCCGCCTGGTCCAGAATGTTGTGGTCCTGCATCCGCTTCTTGTTTACATAGGTGGTAACCACTGCGGCGGCGATATGCGCCGAGTTCGAGCCCCAGTCGCCGTGCTCCTGCAGCACCGCGACCACAATTTCCGGATTGCGCCGCGGAGCCATGCCCACAAACCAGGAGTTCGGGGTTTTCGCTCCGCCCTTGACGTGGGTATCGCCGCCGCCCACCACCTGAGCGGTCCCGGTCTTGCCGGCAAAATCCACGCCTTCCAGGTGGGCTGCCGCAGCCGTGCCGGTGGTGGTGGCGGCAGCCATGCCGTCCGTAATGATGTCCCAGGTATCGGGGTTGATGGGGACCGTCACATCCCCCGAGCCGGGAAAGCTGTCCAGAACCGCCTGATGGAATTCGGCCGGAAGCTGGGAGGGATCAACCACGTGCGGCCGGACCAGATGCCCGTCCGAAGCAATCCCGCCCAGGGCACGCGCCAGTTGCAGCGGCGTCACCTGCGTCTCGCCCTGCCCAATGCCCACCGAAATCGTGTTGCCGGGGTAATACCTCTGGTGGTAGTTCTTCATCTCCCACTGCGTCGAGGGCATCACCCCCGCTTTCTCGTCGGGCAGGTCGATGCCGGTCTTCGATCCCAGGCCCAGTTCCGTCGCGTACTTGGCGATCATGTCAATGCCCAGTTTCTGCGCCAGGGTATAGAAAAAGGTGTCGCACGACAGCGGAATAGCCTGGCTGATGTTCAACACCCCGTGGTGCTTGTCGCAGTGGAAGAAGCGCCCGTAGAAGGTGCCCCCGCCCACGCAATTCACCCGCATATCCTGGGCCACGCCCTCCTGCAGGCCGGCCACCGACATGATGATCTTGAAGGTGGACCCCGGTGCGAGCTGATCCTGGATGGCCTTGTTCATCAGCGGGTGCCCCGGATCGCTGATGAGCTTGTTCCAGTCGACGCGATTGATGCGCACCGCAAAGGCGTTGGGGTCGTAGCTGGGATGCGAGACCATGGCCAGAATCTCGCCGTTGCGCGGGTCCATGGCCACCACCGCGCCGTCGGCGTTGCCCAGCGCCAGCTCCGCAGTGCGCTGCAGGTCGATGTCGATGGTCAGCTTCAGGTCCTGGCCGGGGATGGCGTGCTGGGTCCTCAGGTAGCCCACCTCGCGTCCGTGGCTGTCTACAATCACGTCCCGCGAGCCGTCCTGGCCTCGCAGCAGTTCGTCGTAGGTCTCTTCTACGCCCGCTTTGCCGACCACATCGCCGGGCTCGTAGGCGGCATAGCGGGGATCGTTGAGCATCTCCTCGCTCACTTCGCCCACGTAGCCGATCAGGTGGGCGGCAAAGCCGTCGCGGGGATAGAGGCGGCGCTCCTCGTCCACGGTTTCCAGCTCCGGCAGTTCGTTGCGGTGTGCTTCGATGAAGGCTTCTTCGTCGGCGGTGATGTCCTGCTTGATGGGGATTGGCTGGTAGCCGGGGGCGGCGCGATAGCGGTGCAGGGTGGTACGCAACTGATCCAGGTCCAGATCGAGACCGCGGGCGATCAGGGGCAGGTCGGCGTCCACGTTATGGCCCATCTCCCTGACCAAGAAGCAGGAGACCGAAGGGTAGTTGTCCACCAGCAGCCGGTTGTCGCGATCGAAGAGCTTGCCGCGGGCGGCCATCACCGGAACCTTGCGGATGCGGTTCTGCTCCGCCAGCAGGCGGAAGTTGTCCGCGCCCAGCACCTGCAGCCGCCACAGACCGGCAGCCAAAGCCAGCATCATCAAGAGGATGCCATACTGCACCACCGTCAGCTTGAGGTAGGGGAGCTTTTCGTCGCGGTTGACCCTGCCGGAATCCATCTCTTTACGCCTTAGAATACAGCCAGTTTGCTTGCGTTATTGAACTTCCTTGCGCCGCCATACCTGAAACGGGACGGGTTGACCAGGCCGCGGAAAAACCTTGCTCGCGTCAAGCCACGACTTCACAGGCTGCGGAAAGACCAGTCTGGCGGGAGGCAGGGGCTTTCAACCCTCGTACAAAACCGGCCTCCCTAACCCCTAATCCCTAATCCCTAATCCCTGTTCCCTGTTCCCTGTTCCCTGTTCGCTGCTCCATCAATCCCTGATTTGCAGACGGTCCAGCAACGGAAACAGCACCAGCGCAATGATTGAGTTGCCCACCGCCTTCAAAAGCTCGGTGATCCAGCTCCACTCCAGATCCAGGCCCAGCAGGATGCGGTAGATGAAGACAAAAATCGCACTCGACAGCAGAGAAAGCAGAAAGTTCAGGATCAGGCGGATGGTGTGGTTCTCCACGTCGATGCGCACTCCCACCGAAGCGGCCAGAAAGCCGACCACCGTTTTGGCGATTCCGTTCACACCGATGGCATGGTTCGAGAGCGCGTCCTCAAACAGGCCCATCGCCGCGCCCATAATCGTGCCCTGAATGGGGCTGCGCCGCCCCAGCGCGAAGTAGACCGTAATCACCAGCGGCAGATCGAACCAGGCATAGCGTCCCAGAACCCGCGGCAGCCAGGCCTGCAGCACCAGCGCTGCCAGCGGCACCAGCGCGTACACCAGCAGCGGATAGCGGCGAATCTCCAGATCGCGGCGGAAGTCGGCGCCCAGTACACTCATGGCTATGGAGTCCTCCGCGGCTTGGCCGTCTGCTTCGAAGTGACGCCAGGCGCAAGCCCTTCCTTGTTCTGTGGGGACTTGGCGCCCTGCCGGGGCTTCGGTTTCACTTCATCGGTTGCTTCGGGCAGCGCTTCCGGCGCGGTCCCCGGAGAGAATCGGTCAGGGTGCTGCGTGTGCATCAGCTTGGGCGCCGGCGGAGTGGCCGGAGCGGCTTGCTCTTGTCCCGGCGCCGGCGGCGTGGCTCCCGGTTGCGCCGCAGGCGCCGGGGGGGCGTTGGGGTCGGTCAGGCCGGGCAGCCGCTCGGCCATGAGCTCCGAGGCCTTCTGCTGTTCCTTGATGGTGGCGGCCTCGGCGCCCTTCAGCGCATCGCTGGTCGCCATGTCCTGCTGCTGCTCGGGCGAGAAGCGGGGCAGGGCGGAAGTAATGACCAGCACTTCGTCCAGGCGGTCCAGATGTGCGGCGGGCTTCACAATCACATCGATAAAGGAGTCCCGGTCGGGGTCGCGAACCACCTTCTCCACCACGCCCACGGGCAGTCCGCGAGGGAATATCTGGTCGCCGCCGGCGGTGAGCACTTTTTCGCCGGGCTGGATGCGCTGGTCGGCCATGATGCCTACAATTTGCGGCTGGCCGGCGGCGTTGCCGCGCAGAATGCCGCGAATTCGCGTGGTTTCAAGAATCACGCCGGCCCCGCTGGTCTGGTCGTTAATGGCCAGCACCTGGGCCGTGTGCGGGAACACATCCCGTACCTTGCCCACGATCCCGTCGGCGGTGATCACCGCCATGTCGCGCTCCAGGCCGTCCGCGGCGCCCTTGTCCAAATAGAAGACCCGCGACTGATCGCTGCCGCTGGAGCCAATGGCCTGCGCGGCCAGGGTCTTGTAGATATATTTCTCCTGGAAGCCCATAAGCGCCTGCAAGCGCTGGCCCTGGTGGGCATCCTCCAGCAGTTCGGCCTGCTCCAGCCTGAGCCGGTCAATGGTCTTTTCCAGATCCTGGTTCTGTTGGCGCACGTGGCGCAGATCCAGGTAGTCCTGCCAGAGGCTGCCAAAACCCAGCTTGGAAGAATGCATCAGCCGCTCCGGCGGCGTCACCAGTGCATCGGCCCACAACCGGATCAGGCGCACCCCCGGCCCGTCCTGCGGGTCGAGCGTGACGCGGCCAGCGTCGGTTCGGCGCACCTGCACCGCCAAGCCGACGATCTGCGCCACCAGGATTACCAGCAGCACCAGAGGATTCCGATATCGATTGAAGAACGATTCCATAACTAGAGATCAGGCTGGGGGAAAAGACATTTCAGGGACAGCAGGGTCGAATACATTGTTAGAAATTGCCGATGAATACTGTACTGGAAGGGAGGCCGGGGTCAATGCCCCGGCCTTCCCCATTAATCGATCTTGATCTTGCGCAGAAGCCGGAAGTCGGAGAGCATCTTGCCGGTCCCCAGCACCACCGAGGCCAGCGGATCGTCGGCCACCGAAACCGGCAAACCGGTTTCCTCGCGGATGCGCTTGTCCAGGTTCTTGATCAGCGCGCCACCCCCGGTGAGCACGATGCCGCGATCGCTGATGTCGGCCGAGAGCTCCGGCGGGGTGCGCTCCAGAGCCACGCGGATGGCGTTCATGATCACCGCAATGCACTCGCCCAGCGCCTCGCGAATCTCGCTGTCGTCGATGGTGATGGTCTTGGGCACGCCCTCAATCAGGTTGCGCCCCTTGATTTCCATCGTCAGCGGCTTGTCCAGCGGGAAGGCCGAGCCGATCTCGATCTTGATGTGCTCCGCGGTGCGTTCCCCGATGAGCAGGTTGTATTTGCGCTTCAGATAGTTGGTAATGGCCTCGTCCATCTGGTTGCCGGCCATGCGCACGGAGCGCGAGTAGACAATGCCCGACAGGGAGATGACCGCGATGTCCGTAGTGCCGCCGCCGATGTCGACCACCATGTTGCCGCCGGGCTCGGTAATGGGCAACCCGGCGCCGATGGCCGCCACCATGGCTTGCTCCACCAGGTACACTTCGCTGGCCTTGGCGCGGTAGGCCGAGTCCTCGACCGCCCGCTTTTCCACTTGGGTTATCTCAGAAGGTACGCCGATCACAATGCGCGGATGCACCAGCATCTTGCGGTTGTGCGCCTTCTGAATAAAGTAGTTGAGCATCTTCTCAGTGACTTTGAAGTCGGCGATGACGCCGTCCTTCATCGGCTTGATGGCCACGATGTTGCCGGGCGTGCGGCCCAGCATATCCTTGGCCTCCTTGCCCACGGCTTCCACCTCGCCGGTGTTCTTATTGATGGCTACGATGGAGGGCTCATTGACAACAATGCCCTTGCCGGCCGCGTAGACCAGGGTGTTGGCGGTGCCGAGATCGATGGCCAGATCGCTCGAAAACATGCTGAAGAGCGAGCGCAAACCGTGCGACCGCGAGGAGCGCGAAGGATAACCATTCAATGACATTGGGAAACTAGTTCTACCTCAAGGGTTATTGTACGGCCAGTGGCCCAAAGCTGCATTCTGCGAGCTGCACCATGTGCCGCATGATGCGCCTTTTGCGCTACACTCAGGTGTTTGCCGTCCCTGCCAGTCAGCCTCACCCCGCGGAACTGCCAGGGAACGGAGTACCCCGGAGGCCGCCATGCCGAGCCGAGTCAAACTGCACCCCAAGCCACCCCAAGCCAGCATTGAACCCTGTCGAAGAGGGCCTTCCCCCGCATTTCGGCCGGGCGCCAGGACCCAGATTTCCATTTCCGGGCCCTGCGTACCAAGAGTGGACAACTGACCACCGACCCCTGACAACCGACCACTGCTTTTTCGAGGTTTCCATGACTTATCCCACGTTTCACAATCTGATAGGCGGCCAGTGGCTGCCCGCCGCCAGCGGCAAAACCGTCCTCAATCTGAACCCCGCCAATCACGCCGACGTGGTGGGCGCGTTCCCCTCCTCGCACACTGAAGACGTGGACCTGGCCGTCTCCGCCGCCAAAACGGCCTTCGCCACCTGGCGGCTGGTTCCGGCGCCCAAACGAGCTGAGGTCCTGGTCCGCGCCGGCCTCCTGTTGCAGCAGCGCAAGGAGCAGTATGCCCGCGACATGACCCGCGAAATGGGCAAAGTGCTCACCGAGACTCGCGGCGACGTCCAGGAGGCCATCGACGAGGCCTTCTATGTGGCCGGCGAGGGCCGCCGCCTCTTCGGCCTCACCACCCCCAGCGAACTGCAGAACAAGTTCGCCATGAGCGTGCGCATGCCGGTGGGCGTGGTGGGCCTCATCACCCCCTGGAACTTCCCCATGGCCATTCCCAGTTGGAAGCTCTTCCCTGCCCTGGTTTGCGGCAACACCTGCGTCATCAAGCCGGCCAGCGATACCCCCCTCTCCGTCTTCAACCTGGTCCAGGCGCTGGTCGATGCCGGCCTGCCGCCGGGAGTGGTCAATATTGTGGGCGGCAGCGGATCCACCGTCGGCATGGCCCTGGTGGAGCACCCGGACGTGCGCGCCATCAGCTTTACCGGGTCCAGTCAGGTGGGTTCGCTGGTGGCCCAGCGCTCTGCCACCTCGTTCAAACCGGTTTCGCTCGAAATGGGCGGCAAGAACGCGCAGATCGTGATGGACGACGCCAACCTGGAACTGGCCCTGGAAGGCGCCCTGTGGGGCTCCTTCGGCACCACCGGCCAGCGCTGCACGGCCACCAGCCGCATCCTGCTGCAAAAGGGCATTGCGGACAGGTTCACCGCCGAGTTCGTGGCCCGCGCCAAAAAGCTCGTCGTCGGCAACGGGCTGGATGAGGCGGTCGAGGTGGGTCCGCAGGTGAACGTGAGCCAGATCGAGACCTCCAAGAAGTACGTGGCCATCGCTCTCGAGGAAGGCGCCCGCCTGCTCACCGGCGGCCATCCGCTGACCGAAGGCCCATGCGCACACGGCAGCTTCTTTGCCCCCACGGTGTTGGCTGGCGTGACGCCTGGGATGAGGATTGCCCGCGAAGAGGTTTTCGGCCCGGTGGTCAGCCTCATCGAGTTCGACACTTTCGAGGAAGCCGTCGAGATCGCCAACTCCATCGACTACGGCCTTTCCACCGCCCTCTATACCAAGGACGTGAATCGCGCCTTCACCGCCATGCGCGACCTGGAGGCCGGCATCACCTACATCAACGCTCCCACCATCGGTGCGGAGGTTCACTTACCCTTCGGCGGCGTGAAACATACCGGCAACGGTCACCGCGAGGGCCTGGGAGCGATCGACTTCTTTAGTACCTGGAAGGCGGTGTATGTGGATTACTCCGACAAGCTGCAAAGGGCGCAGATCGATAACGCGGAGTAAGTTATGAGCGTTTTGCGATGGCTGCGAAAGAAATCTCGTTTGCCTGCTAAGTTCTATCCATCGGATTATTGGCCTTGTGTCGTTTTGCTTCTCAGCGAACCAACTTTTCCGACACCCGAGGAGGTCCTCCAAACAGCTCAAGCATCATGGAGCGCCCATGCTCCTGTTGAGCATGTTGGGGAATTGAAGAGGAGCGCAAGCCATATTCTCTGTTGCGGTGGACTGTTTTTTTCGGTTCACTGTGGCGGAGAAAGATATAACGTTGATGGCCAAGAGAGAAATGAGGCATTACAACGTCCGTGGGATGAGCACAGAGCTTGGCTATCCGTCGATATGCCGAACGCGCGCAATGCAGAACTATACAAAACGAAAGAACTGGGAGGAAGCTATAAGCTTCTTCTGGTCTTTGTTTTTAAGTCATGGTCCCAGAATTGCGTCGGCGCTTACTTTCCAGCAGAGGGGGTCACGATTCTGAATCTTGGAGATTTGGCAGAGAGCATACGTTGGGGGAGACGGAACGGAGTTGACCTTAGCTTTCTCGATTAGGCTGGCCTTCGCGTCCCTTGTGTTCGTGACCTTGAGTGGCCCTGCACCCAGTTCCGCGCTACAATCTCCCCATGCCGCGCTCCTACGAGGAAGTCCGACAAATCGCCTACGAACTGCCCGAAGAGCAGCGCATCCTCCTGGCCAACTCGCTTTGGGACAGCGTTGAAACCGCCGAAGACGAGGCCGCTGCAATCGAAGCCGCATGGGATGGCGAAATCAAGCGCCGCCTCGACGAGATCGATACCGGAGCTGTGAAGATGGTTCCGCTGGACGATGTCCTCGCCCGAATGGACGCGCGGATTCAAGCCAAGCAGCGCGGATGAAGCCGGTACAAGTCCACCCCGAAGCTGAGGCAGAGGCGGATGGGGCGTTTGAGTATCTTTGGTCTCGAAGTCGGTCGGCCGCATTGGGCTTCGACGCGGAACTCAGGAAGGCTTACAGCCTGCTGAGTAAATCCCCTCGAATCTGTACTCCGTACCTGCACGGAACCCGGCGGGTCATGCTCAACCGGTACCCTTTCTTTGTGGTTTTCCGCGAGTTTCCGCGCGAGATTCAGATCGTCGCGGTAGTCCACGCCAAGCGCCGCCCCGGTTACTGGGCCTGCCGTCTCTAGCCTTTTCCTTCCAGCACTTCCCTCAGCGCAAAGCTGGTTTCCAGCCTGGTCACTCCCGGCAGGCGCGATAGCTCGTTGTGATGCAGCCGGCCGTAGTCGTCGATGTCGGCCACGCGGGCGATCAGCAGGTAGTCGTACTGGCCGGCCATCAGGTAGCAGCTCACAATGCCCTTGCAACGCTTGATTGCTGTCTCAAAGGCCTCCAGCGTGGCCGCCGATTGCCGCTCCAGGGTGATGCGGATGGTGATGGTCATGCGCTTGCCCAGCAGCCGGTCGTCGATCTGGGCGCGGTAGCCGCGGATGGCCCCCGAGCTCTCCAGCGCCTGGATGCGGCGCGAGGCCGCCGAGGCCGAAAGCCCCACCGCTTCGCCTACCTCGTAGTTGGTGGCGCGTCCGTTGCGCTCCAGATGGCGCAGAATCGCCACGTCCAACTCGTCCAGTCCGTGGTCCGCTGCGCCCGCGGCGGCGGGTGCAGCCCAGATGTCGCTCGGTTCTTGCGCCACGGGGTCGTTTTGTTCACGCTTTGTTCCCATGCAGAACTTCTATCACAAACTTTGCACACATTGGAAGCGCCTTCGGCCGTACGATTCTTGGCAGTTGGAAGAATATCCCCATCTGGTGGCGGATGAACGGCTTGCGGAAGACGCGCAAATGCGGCTGCGGCCAGCGCGGCGCCCCCTCAAGGCAGACAAATTCGCTCATCGAGCTTCCCATTTCGCATCCAAAGATTCACATGAGGAGAGCAACCCATGATCATCGGCGTACCCAAAGAGATTAAGGATCACGAAGCCCGGGTGGGCGTAACCCCGGCGGGCGCAAAGGCCCTCACCGAAGCCGGCCACACCGTATTGGTGGAGACGCAGGCGGGCGAGCAGTCCGGTTTTCCGGATGCGGAGTACCAGAACGCCGGCGCGGAGATGGTGGGCGAAGCCGGCTATGTCTGGGGCAAGTCCGAAATGATCGTCAAGGTGAAGGAACCCACCGAGAAGGAGTACGGCTTCTTCCGCGAAGGCCTGGTGCTGTTCACCTATCTGCACTTGGCGCCGGTGCGCGAACTGACTGACAAGCTGCTGGAGTCCAAGGTCATCGGCATTGCCTATGAGACGGTGCGCGACCGCGAGCGCACGCTGCCGCTGCTGACGCCCATGAGCGAAGTGGCGGGCAGGATGAGCGTGCAGGTGGGAGCTACGTATCTTGAGAAGGAGCGCGGCGGCCGCGGCATTCTGCTGGGCGGCGTGCCGGGCGTGCCCCCGGCCCACGTGTGCATCCTGGGCGGCGGCATCGTGGGCACCAATGCGGCCCGCATCGCTCTCGGCTTTGGCGCCAAGGTCACGCTGGTTGACCTGAACCTGAACCGCCTGCGCCAGTTGGACGACATTTTCAACGGCCGCCTCTACACCCTGGCCTCGAACAGCTATAACGTGGCCCAAGCCACCAGGGAAGCGGATCTGGTGATCGGCGGCGTGCTCATTCCCGGTACCACGGCGCCCAAGATCGTGACCCGCGCCATGGTCTCGCAGATGAAGAAAGGCGCGGTGATTGTGGACGTGGCCATTGACCAGGGCGGCTGCGTGGAGACGGCGCGGCCCACCTCGCACTCCGATCCCAGCTACGTGGTTGACGGCGTGGTGCACTACTGCGTGACCAACATGCCGGGCGCGGTGCCGAATACCTCCACGCTGGCCCTGACCAACTCCACCTTCCCCTACCTGCTGCGCCTGGCCAACCACGGCGCGCGCGAGGCGCTCAAGCAGGATGCGGGGCTGGCCGAAGGGCTCAATACCTGGATGGGAACGCTCACCCATCGCGGCGTGGCCGAGAGCCAGGAACGGCCCTGGACCGCGGCAAGCACACTGCTCGGATAAGAGCAGGGATCAGGTATTTGTGCTGATCATGGACCTTGCGGTCTCCCATCCTTGCGCCGGGAAAAAGGCGCAAGGATGGGGCGCCCGGCGTATCCGCTGGATGCGCATGCCCCAAGAGCTGAAAGCTGGAAGCTAGTGGCTGGAAGCTGCTCCTACCCTGACGGCGAAACTGCCACCGTCACAGGCCGGGCCGCAAGAGCCGGCCGCACCAGCTCCGCCGGCCACACATAAACCGCCAACCGCCGCGAGTAATAGAGCACCGGCTTCTGATCCGGCAATTCGATCCCGATGGCCTCAGCCAGATCGTTGCGCTCGATCTCCGCCTCCGCCTCTTCCAGCGGCCAGGGAACATGGTGGATATTCGCCCGGATGGTCTGCCCCGCGCGGTTGCGGGCAAACAGGCAGTTGCGCTCCATGAGGAAATACTCCAGTGTCCCGCTGCGGTTTTCCGCCAGCTTGCGGGTTGGCCCCATCCCCCGGTAGCGCGCACTGAAAACCACCGGATGGCTGGCCAGCAGGCGCCGGCTGTAAAACGAGAACTCCCGGTCGGAGCGCTGCTTCAGGCGCATCTCCGCCCAGTGGAACGGCAGGTGATAGAAGGCCTGCCCCACCCCCACCGCCAGCAGGTTGCTGGCATCCAGTGAGAAGAAGTACACGCCCGGCACGCCGGTGTCCTCTTCGCGAACATAGGTGCGCAGGCAAAGCTCGGGGAAGGTGCGCGCTCCGGGGATGGGCGGCACACCGCGGATCTTGATGCGGTCCATCCAGAAGGGCAGCACTCCCAGCCACCCCGACCCCTGGAACGTATCCACCTGCAGCCCTTCGGGAAGCAGAGGCGCCAGCGACGAGGCCGCCACCGGCCAGTGCGCAAACAGCAGATCGTTCCAGCGCTGGGTCAACGCCCAGCGGCCCGAGGGCAAAGGCCGCGGTCTGTGCGACGTGCGAACGAGATACTCCAGCATCGTCTGTTCCTGCCTGCCCGGTTGCTCGTGCTCTGCCGGCACTTCGGCGCACTCCCGGGTGCGGTTGCCGAAGGCGTCCACCGTCAACCGCCCCCTGTGCAGTATTCTGTTCGCGAGCCCTAACCTATGTCCAGCGAATCTTTCACTTCTCCCGGCGCCCTTAATCAGACCGATGTCTTCGCCGTCCACGGCGCCGACCCCGAGGTACTGGCCTATGCCATGGCCAAGTACTCACGCTCCGCTCTCTCCATGCGCGAGTCCCTCACAGAGATAAGCGCCCAGCGCGCCGAGCAGTTTCTCAACACATTCTATTTTCAATACGGCCACCGCTCCATTGCCGACCTGGCCCACATCGCCCTGGCCATCGAGCGCCTTAGCCTGATGGCTGCCATCGTGCTTGTCGACGAGCAGCGCTGGGACGGCCAGGAGCGCTCAACCCGCTACCAGAACTTCCTCAAGTCAGGCTGGTACCTGCCTGATTTCGGGGTGGATACGGCCTCGACAAAGCTCTACGCCCAAACCGCGGAAAGCCTCTTTGCCGCCTACCAGCGCACCACCGCCGCCGTACTTGAGGCCCTGCGCCAGCGTGTGGCCCGTCCCGAGGCCATGAAGCCCGAGGCCTACGAGCGCACCCTCAAGGCCCGCGCCTTCGACGTGGCCCGCTACCTGCTCCCCTTGGCCACCAACACCTCGCTCGGCCAGCTGGTGAACGCCCGCACCCTGGAAACCCAGGTTTCCCGCTTGCTCTCGCATCCGGCAGCCGAAATCCGCGAACTGGGCCTCAAGCTCCGCGAAGCCGCCACTGGCCCCGCCTGGAGCGTGAACGCCCAGGCCGGCGCAGCGTTCGTCGAAAAACTCGATCCATCTCTCAAAGAAGAGGCCGCCAACCTTCTCACCCGCGAGGTCCGCACCGCCCCCACGCTCGTCAAATACGCGCAGCCCAACGACTACGAGCTTCGCACCCGCGCCGAACTGACCCAGGCCGCTGGCGAGATTCTCAAGGACCTGCCCATTGCCGAGGCTCCCGTTGTCGATCTGGTCGAGCGCACCGAATCCCTGGAAGTCGAGCTGGCCGCCACGCTGCTCTACTCCGTCAGCCACCACCCCTACCGCCAGATTCGCGACCTGGTGGCCGCGTTCCCTGAAGCCCGCGTCTCGGAAATCGTCGACCTTGGCCTGCGCCACCGCGGCCCTCACGACGAGGCGCTACGCGCCTTCCATGCCGGAGCCGCGCTCCGCTTCGACATTCTCATGGACATTGGCGGCTTCCGCGACATGCACCGCCATCGCCGCTGCGTCCAGATCATGCAGCCCTTCACCGCGCTGCATGGCTATGAGACGCCCCTCTCCGGCGATGCCGCCGGACTGGCGGAAGCCGGCATCCTGGCCGACTACCAGGCCGCCATTGAAGCCGCTCACGCTGCCAGCGCGCAAATCGCGGCCAGCGGCGCTCCAGAGGCCGCCCCGTCCGCCCTCTACCTGCTGCCCTTGGCTACGCGCGTCCGCTGCCTCTTCAAGATGGACTTCGCCGAGGCCCAGTACATCTCCGAGCTGCGCTCCGGCCCCGCCGGTCACTTCAGCTATCGCCGCGTGGCCTGGGAAATGTTCCTCGCTCTCCAGCGCCAGCACCCCACCCTCGCCCGCCATCTGCGCGTCACCGACTTCACCCAACCCATCGACCTGTTGCAGCGCTAGGGTGGCCTCTGAACGGTCAGAGGCATTCATGCGGCGGCCTGTTTTGAAAGGGCACGGCTTTAGAGCATTTCTCTAATAGGTGTACACTGTAATAGCTCTGGACTTCGCGGCATTGAGAGATGGCGAAGGCCTAT
>Ga0302187_10000836_pt1 | contig 27196 bp, 27 predicted proteins | sample II_Bog_E1_3_FD_202120 | JGI IMG/M metagenome (GOLD analysis project Ga0302187, IMG submission 202120) | Peat permafrost microbial communities from Stordalen Mire near Abisko, Sweden - II_Bog_E1_3 | ecosystem: Environmental > Terrestrial > Soil > Wetlands > Peat | place: Sweden: Abisko...
ACTATGGCCTGAAGGGCTGGCGTTATATCGGCCATATCCTGATCCCAGCGGCCTTCCCGCAGATTTTGACCGGCCTGAAGATCAGCTGGGCCTTTGCCTGGCGCACCCTGATCGCCTCGGAGCTGGTGTTCGGCGTCGCCTCGGGCTCAGGCGGGTTGGGCTGGTTCATCTTCGAGAACAAGAACCGCCTGGAAACCGCCTATGTCTTCGCTGGCCTGGGCACGGTGATCATCATCGGCCTGCTGGTGGAAGGCCTGCTGTTTCGCACCATCGAGCATCATACGGTGCGCAAATGGGGGATGCTGCGATGAGCAATAGCGTCACCGACCTTGACCGTGCCTCGGTGGTGGCGGCCATTGCCGATTATATCCTGCAGGTCAATTATCGCGGCTACCACCCCGATGGCCGCAAGGTTCTGGCGGTCCGTCGGAACGACCGCACGGCCTCTCTGCGCAACGCTGGCATCCCGGTGCGCTGGGAGGTCTATTATTTCATCGAGGGCGAACTGTTCCCCGAAGAGGGTGCCACCCGCCTGAGGGACGGCGAGACTCCTCAAGCTCGGGCCGAGGCGCTGGTGGAGGCCCTATGGCCCCAGCTTTGGGCCTGGAACGGCTATGACTTCACCCCCACCAGTTACGGCCTCAACATGGGGCGCTATTCCGATGACCCCGAGGGCTCGTCGGGCATCGTCGCGGGGCCTCGTCATGGCTGACAGCTATATCACCAACCGTTACGCCAAGACCGGCCTGGACACCGACAGCCTGACCGAGTTCCTGGGCGAGTTGGTCCGAACCGACCCCCGCAACGCCCTGCCGGAAGGCGATAATCCGCCGATCTGGGCCGAACCGTTGGTGGCTATCGCCTCGGCCAAGGATCCTCTGTTCGAAACCCTGAAACAGCCCGGTGTGGTCGGGCCCTTGCATGTGGATGCGGATTACTGGCTGAGCGGCGCCAAGACGGTGATCAGCTTCTTTGTGCCTTTCTCCAAGCCGGTAAAGGACAGCTACGAGAAGCGATCATCCCTCCCCTCTCTGGAATGGGTCTCCAGCCGCCAGAACGGCGAGGTCTTCGTCAATGTCATGCGCCGGGGCCTGCAACGCTATCTCGAAAAGCAGGGAGGCCGCGCCGCCGTCCCCAATCTGGACCCGCGCTACAAGGCCCAGAACTGGATTCCCATGTGGTCGGAACGCCATGTGGGCTTTATCGCCGGACTGGGCACCTTTGGACTGCATGCCGGGTTGCTGACGGAAAAGGGCGCCGCCGGGCGCATCGGCAGCGTCGTCACCGACCTGGAGCTGACTCCGACCGTTCGGCCCTATACCGATATCTATGAATATTGCCTATGGAAGACCGAGGGCCGCTGCGGCGCCTGCATCATCCGCTGCCCGGTAGACGCCATCGACACCGAGGGCAAGAACCACAAGGTCTGCGTCACCAACGGCGACAAGAACATCCGCCCGGCTTTCAGCGAATGGGGCTACCACTCCTGCGGCCACTGCCAGAACCATCTTCCCTGCTCCCACCACCTGCCCAGGCGGAGGGAGCAGGGTTCACCTTAGCTGCCGGGAAGACCGTAGACTTCCGGGAAGAACAGATCCTTCCACGAGGTCGGGGCCTTGCTGATGCTGCCGACCCGCGCCATGAAGTCGGTGTATTTGGTGATGTTCTGCGGGGCGATGGTGTACTGGATGTCCGGATCGCGCAGCAATGCCTCGACCTCATCGACGGTCTGCTTGGCGTTGTCCAGCCGCACATAAATCTCGGCGGCGCGACGGGGATCGGTGCGGATGATCTGATTGGCCTCTTCAATGGCCGCCAGCACCGCCTTGATCACCTTAGGGTTGGCGTCGTGGAACCTGCGGGTGGTAAACAGCCCGCTGAAGGTGGCAGGACCGCCGGTCACATCATAGGACGACAGCACCTTATGCACCTTGGGGTCGGCCAGTTCCTGATATTGGAACGGCGGGCTGGTGAAATGGGCGGTGATCTCGCTTCGGCCAGACAATAGCGCCGTCGCCGCGTCAGGATGGGCCAGACCGACGGTCAGAGTATCGAGCTTGTCGTACTGGCCAAAGGCTTTCTCCGCCGCCATCTGCAGGATCGTCGCCTGAAAAGCCACCTTCACCGCCGGCAGAGCAATGCGGTCCTTCTCAGTGAAGTCCTTGATGCTCTTGATGTTGGGATTGTTGGAGTTCAAAAAGGCCGGCTGGGAATTCAACGCCGCCAGGGCCTTGATCTCAGCGGAATTGCGGGTCTTGTCCCACAGGGTGATAAAAGGCGTGATACCCGAAGACCCAAAGTCCGCTCCCCCCGACAGCAGGGCGTCAATCACCCCGGTGGGCTGATTCAAAGGAATGACCCGGGCGGTCAGAGAGATCCCCTCTTCCTTGGCGTGTTTTTCCACCAGATGCAAATCAGCCAGCAGATAGACCTGCAAATAGGCCAAGCCCTGCATCCGCGCGAAGCGCACTTCCTCGACCTCGGCCAACGCCGGCTTGGTCAGCAGCATCACTCCCAGCAGAGCGGAAAAAATGGTCCGTTTCATCACAAGCTCCCGACAACCGCCAACATAACAGATATAATCTACTAGATTTATGGTTAACACCAGTTCATATGTTGTACCCAGATATATTACAGTTATCGTCGCGATTTTGGGAGCCGGGTGGCATGAGCGAGAGTGAAACAGTGGTCCAAAGGCTGGTCGCCAAGGCCCGGACCGCCCAACAGCGCTTTGCCGAGGCTGATCAGGACACCGTCGACATGGCGGTGGCCGCTGCCGGCTGGGCCATCATGGAACCGGCCCGCAACCGAGCCCTGGCCGAACAGGCGGTGCGCGACACCGGGCTGGGCAATGTGGATGATAAAATCCGCAAGAACCACCGCAAGACCCTGGGCCTACTGCGGGACCTGCAGGGTGCTCGCTCGGTCGGAGTCTTGAGCGACGACCCTCTGACCGGAATCACCGAGATCGCCCGGCCCATCGGGCTGGTAGCCGCGATCACACCCTCCACCAATCCAGCGGCGACGCCGGCCAACAACATCATCAACGCCCTGAAGGGCCGCAATGCCATCATCCTGGCCCCCTCGCCCAAAGGAGCCGGCGTCTGCTCCAGCCTGCTGGGCTATCTGCGCCAGGAGTTCGACAAGGTCGGCCTGCCCGATGGTCTGGTGCAGATGCTGCCGCCGCCCGCTTCGAAGGCTCTGACCGAAATCTTGATGCGCGAGGCCGATCTGGTGGTCGCCACCGGATCGCGGGCCAATGTCCGCGCTGCCTATGCCAGCGGCACCCCGGCTCTGGGCGTCGGCGTCGGCAATGTGGCGGCCATCGTCACGCCAGAGGCCGATTTTGCCGCCACCGCCGCCCGCATCGCCGCCTCGAAATGCTTCGACAATGCCACCAGCTGTTCATCGGAAAACAGTCTGGTGGTGGTGGGAAATGCCTGGTGGCCCTTACTGACCGCGCTGGAAGCCGAAGGCGGCCTGCTGGCCAGCCATCAGGACCAAGCCCGCCTGGAAGCGACCCTATTCCCTGACGGCAAACTGTCCCCGGCCTTCGTCGCCCAAACAGCTCCACAGCTGGCCCGGCTGGCGGGATTGGAGGGTTATGGGTCCAGCCGCTTCATCCTGGTCCGCGAAGCCCCCAGCCATGTGGGACCGGAGCATCCTTTTTCCGGCGAGAAGCTCTGCCCGGTCCTAACCCTCTATCATGTTCCTGATTTCGACGCCGCCATCGCCCAGGTAAAGACCATCTACGACTATCAGGGCAAGGGCCATTCGGTCGGCGTCCATGGCGCCACGCCGGAGCAGGTTCTACGCCTGGGGCTGGAACTGCCGGTTTGCCGGGTGATCGTCGATCAGGCCCATTGCATCGCCACCGGCGGCTCCTTCGACAACGGCCTGCCGTTTTCTCTCTCCATGGGTTGCGGCAGTTGGGGCGGCAATGGCTTTTCCGACAATCTGAACTACCGCCAATTCCTCAACATCACCCGCATCGTCCGCACCATCCCGCCCCGGGAACCTTCGGCGGAAGACCTGTTCCAAGACTATTGGAGCCGCTATGGCCGATAGCCTGCGCCATCTGCTGGAGCAACGGGCCGAAGAAACCCCCGAGCGAACCTATCTGCTCGACCCCGATAGCCAGCAGGAGCTGAGTTTCGCCGGGATAAAAGACCGCGCCGTCGCCCTGTCGGCCTTGCTGGTCCGACACGGCCTGGGCCCCGGCGACCGGGTGGCCTTGCTGATGCCCAACGGCCTTGAAGCCGCCAGCCTGTTCCTGGCCGTGATGGCGGCAGGCTGCGTCGTCTCCCCCTTAAGCCTGCTGGCCCAGCCGCAGCAGCTGGCCTATATGCTCGACCATTCCGATTGCCGGCTGGTCTTTGTCGCCCCTGAGCATCTGAAGCCCCTGCGCCAAGCCCTGGCCCTGGTCTCCGGAGCCGTGACCTTTGTCGTCATCGAGGAAGACTGGCTGGAGACCAGCGCCACCAACTGGGCCCTGCCCGCCCCCGGCAAAGATGACTATGCCTTGCTGATGTATACATCCGGCACCACCGGGCGGCCCAAGGGGGTACGCTTGTCCCATGGCAATCTGCTGGCAGGGGCAAGCTTCGTCAGCCAGGCCCACGCCCTTGGGCCGGATGACCGGGTGCTGGCCGTGCTGCCCCTCTATCACATCAACGCCCAGGTGGTAACCGTGCTGGCCCCGCTGGTCCATGGCGGCAGTCTGGTCATGCCGCAACGCTTCAGCGCCGGGCGGTTCTGGTCGCTGGCCGAGGACTATGGCTGCAGTTGGCTCAATCTGGTCCCGACCATCATCGCCTATCTGCTGGAAGGTTCCGGCCCAACCACACCGCCTTCGGCCATCCGCTTTTGCCGCTCGGCCTCGGCACCCCTGGCTCCGGCCCACCACCGAGCCTTCGAAGAGCGCTTCGGCATCGACATCATCGAGACCATGGGCCTGACCGAGACCGCAGCGCCGGTCTTTACCAATCCCCTGGAGCCAAGCCTTCGCAAGATCGGCAGCCCCGGCCAAGCCTTTGGCAACGAAGCCCGGGTGGTCGAGCCCAGCAGCGGAGAAATCCTGCAAGCCGGCCTATCAGGAGAAATCCAGATTCGCGGGGCCAACGTCATGCGGGGCTACCACAAGGACCCCGAGGAAACCGCCAAGGCCATCACCGCCGACGGCTGGCTGCGCACAGGCGATCTCGGCTATCAGGACCGCGACGGGTTTTTCTTCATCACCGGTCGGCTGAAAGAACTGATCATCAAGGGCGGCGAGAACATCGCCCCCCGAGAGATCGACGAAGTCCTGCTGGATCATCCCGCCGTCTTGGAAGCCGCCGCCTTCGCCGTTGCCGATGAGTTTTTCGGCCAGGAGATCGAGGCCGCCGTGGTCCTGAAACCCCAACAGACAATCTCGGAAGCGGAATTGCGGACCTTCTGCGAATTGACCCTGGGCCGCTTCAAAACACCCCGCGCCATCCGCTTCTTAACCGAGCTTCCCAAAGGCCCCTCGGGCAAAGTGCAAAGGCTGAAGCTCTAGAGCCGATTCCGATCAATCGGAACCGGCTCTAAGTTTGCGTCAAACGGCCCGTGCCGGGCCCGCTCAATCGCCGCGCGGGCTTTGAGCATTTTTCTCACTGATTTTATCCGCTCGAAAAACACTCTAAATCTCATAGGCGAAAGGTGTTTCGCTCTCGGTGAAGAACTCGCTGAAGATGGTCTTGCGCAGGGCCATGAAGTCCGGGCTGGAGCGATCGCGAGGCCGTGACAGAGACACCGGATGCAACGACTTCACCTGACCGGGACGACTGGACAGCACCAGGATCTGGTCAGCCAGAAAAATTGCCTCGTCGATATCGTGGGTGACCAGCACCATGGTGGTCCGCTCGGCCTGCCAGATGCGCAGGATTTCGTTCTGCATCTGAATTTTGGTCAAGGCGTCCAGGGCTCCAAACGGCTCGTCCAGCAGCAGGATTTCCGGCTGATTGGCCAAAGCCCTGGCGATGGCCACACGCTGGGCCATGCCGCCGGATAATTGGTGGGGATGGGCCTTGGCGAAGGAGGTCAGCCCCACCAGCTCCAACTGCCGCTGGGTTCTTGCCGCTTTCTCTGCCTCGGGCAAGCGTGACAAGCCGAAGCGGATGTTCTGCTCGACCGTCAGCCAGGGCAGCAGGCGATGTTCCTGAAAGACCACGCCCCGATCCAGACCGGGACGGCTGATAGGGCGCCCGCCCAAGGTGACCTTGCCCTCGAACTGCCGCTCCAACCCGGCGATAATCCGCAGCAAGGTGCTTTTGCCGCAACCCGAACTGCCGACGATCACCAGAAAGCTACCAGCGGGAATATCGATGTCGATATTCTTTAGAGCCTGCACAGTCCCCGACTTGCTCTCAAAGCTTTTCGAGACCGAGGAAATCCTCAGATCCTCGGCCCTGCCTGCGGAACTAACCGTCACGTCCTATGCTCCCTGATATGCGCTGCGCCAGGAGATGATCCGAAGTTCAAGGCGTTTCAGGATCACATCCAGCAGCTTGCCCATGGCCCCGATGGTGATCATGCCTACCAGCACCTGATCAGTCTGGGACAACAGCCGGGCATCCATGATCAGGAAGCCCACACCGCTTGAGGCGGCGATCAGTTCGGCGGCCACCACGCACATCCAAGCGACCATCAGCCCCACCCTCAGGCCGGTCATGATGGCCGGCAAAGCAGAAGGCAGAATCACCTGGGCGATCAGTCGGGCCCTGGAGATTTCCAGCACCTCGGCCAACTCCACATAGCGATGGTCGGTCTGGCGGATGCCGTCGATGGTATTGACCAGTACCGGAAAGAACGCCCCCAGGAAGATGATGTAAATCTTGCCGACCTCGCCAATGCCGAACCACAAAATCGCCAAGGGAATCCAGGAAATCGGCGGGATCGGCTTGATCAGTTGCAAGGTCAGATCGGTCATGCGATCCAGGCGGCGCGACAGGCCGATGCCGATCCCCAACAGCAACCCAAAGACTGAGGCAATGGCAAAGCCTTCCAGCACTCGCCACAGGCTGATGGCCAGATGCTTGGGCAATTCGCCGCTCACCACCATCGACCAGAAGGTCGCGGCGACGGTGGTGGGAGCCGGCAGAAGGATCGGTTTGACCCATTTCAGATCAACCGCCGCCTGCCAGACCGACAGCAGCAGAACGGGGAGTATCAGATACTCCCCGACCCGCAGCAGCCGCTTCAGCAAAGAAGCAGCGTAGATGCTCATTTCAAACCGGCTTCCGCCGCCACAGAGCGATCAATGATGGCATCCACATCCACCCGGTTCTTAATCAGGCCGATGCTGTAGATATAGCCTTCCGTCTTTTTGAACTCGGCCACGTCGCCATCGGTCAGAGCCGGGCTGAAGTTCAGCTTGGCGAAAACCGCTTCAGTCAGATCAGGCGGCAGATTGACGTCGGCCGAGACCAGCTGGGCGGCTTCATGGGGATTGGTGCGGATGAATTCGGCACCCCGAACATAAGCCCGCAGGAAGGCCTTCAAGGCCTCGCGTTTGCCCGAGATAGCCTCCGGCGTGGCAACAATGGCCAGCAGGCCGGTCTTCAGGCCGGTACCGTCAGCTAACACCCGCACCGCCTTCTGGGACTCGAAGCGGGTCAGAGCCGGTTCCCACACCGCACCAGCATCAACGCTGCCGGCGATAATCGCGGGCCCCACCTCGGCATTGGGCAGATTGATCTGCTCGACGTCCTTCAGGGTCAGGCCGTTCTGCTCCAGCACCAGCGACAGCAGATGCTCGGTATAGGTGGCCTTGGGCACCGCCACCTTCTTGCCCTTCAACTCCTTGGGCGAATGGATAGGCGAGTCATAGCCAACGATGACGGCGATGGTCTTCGGCCCGTCCGAGGTCTTGGCGATGATCTTGCGCTCGATCCCGGCGGCATTGCCGATGATCGTCGGGGTATCGCCCAGCAGGCCAATATCCTGCTGCCCGGCGGCAAAGGATTCATTGATCGGCGCACCTGCGGCAAAGGTGGAGAACTTCGCGGTGGTTCCAGGGCTGGATTTAGCCAGTTCCTCATCTAACCACTTCTTGTTCTTCGCCACATAAAGCGGGGCATAGAGAGGGATCGGCTGAGTGGCGATCCGCAACTCCTCGGCCTGAGCGGCGGAAGCCGTCAGGGACACACCAAAAGCCATTCCGGCAAGCAAAAGCGCGGCAGTGACCTTCATGAAAACCTCCTTGGTGGGAACAAGCCGTTCCGAATTACGAACCATCGCGGTTGTAGATGTCTGGGAAGAACAAGTCCTTCCAACTATTGGCTTTTTCCTTGATGGCGCCGGTGCGATAAAGGAAATCGGCGTATTTGGTGACGTTCAACGGCACCGTCGTGAAGTGGGAATCCGGATCCTTGATGATCGACAGGATCAAGGCCTCGTCGGCCACGCCCTTTTCCTCGAGCAGATTAATCTTGGCGGCTTCTTCCGGATTGGCCTGAATAAAGGCGTTGGCCTCGTCCAAGGCTTCGATGAAGGCTTTGTAGATCTTGGGGTTTTTCTCGCGGAACGAGGCCTTGGCCCAGGCTACGTTGAAGGTCACCGGACCACCCAGGGCCAGATAGGAATCCGTGATCTTATGGCCGTTGGGCAAAGCCTCTTCCAACTGCTGGAAGGGCGGGCTGCCGAAATGAGCCGTGACCTCGGACTTGCCCGAGGCCAGGGCGGCATAGGCGTCGGGATGCTTCAGGGACACCGTGATGGGGTCCAGCTTTTCCTGATTGCCCGGACCGAACTCCTTTTCAGCGGCGATTTCCAGCGTCGCCGCCTGGATCGACGATTTCACCGACGGCAGGCCGATGCGGTCCTTATCGGTGAAGTCTTTCAGGCTTTTGACGGCGGGATTGGTGGTCACCAATGCGATGGGCATCGCGGTGACGGCGACCACGCCCCTGATATCATAGCTGCTGCCCCGGGTCTTGGCCCAGGCCGGCAGAAAGGCCCCCACTCCGCCGGTGGCGATGTCGATGCTGTCGGACAGCAAAGCGTCATTGGTCGAAGTGCCGCCGGACAGGGTGATGAAGGTCACCTTCAGATCATCCACGCCCAAGGCTTTGGCATGCTTCTCGAACAATCCTTTGTTGCGGGCCACCTGCAGCGGCAGATAACCGATGCCGAACTGCTGGCTGATCCTTAACTCATGGGTCTCGGCCCAGGCGGAAGAGCTGCCCATACCGACGGCGGCGGCAAATGCCAGCCCTGCAAGAAATGTTCTGCGCAAAATCATGCTTTCATCCTTCCCATGTCATTGGGCGGTGGAACTGGCCTGGGCCCGCTCCAGCAGCAAACGGGTCACCTCGATCAATTGCGGCTTGATGTGCGGAACCGCCGTGGTTTCCCGGAAATGACCGAGCCTGGGCGGCCCCAGGGTCAGAAAGCCGGGGATGGGACGCCCAGAGGCATCCCGCAAGGTCCCATCGGCTTCGATGTCATAACCACCCCGGGTACGATCAGGCCGCACCAGCCCCGAGGCCAGCAAGGCTTGCGCCAGCTTGCCCGCGTCCTTGCCCAGCGGAGCCGCCGGCGGGGTGCAATTGATCAGATGGGCGAAGGACAATTCATCATTGATCCGCACGCCCTCTGGCCCACCCTCCACCTTGGCGACGCGCAGAGCCTTGAAGCTCAGCAAACCCTTGGCCTGACGGTCCAGCAATAGATCGGCGGACTCGGCTGGCATACGATGGCGATGGACTTCCCAAAAGGGCTTCAGGTGACGGAAAAAGCGGTCCTGATCCTGGGCGGACAAAGCCCGCCACAGACCATCGATGACCGGTCGCAAGCTATCCGCAGCACTACGCCAATCGGCTTTTCCTTGGCGAAGAGCCTTGCGGAACAAAGCCAGCGCAGAAACAAGCCCCTGCGCCACATCAGCCTCCTCCACCAGCGGCGGAATCTCGGTACTGACACCATGAATTCGAGGCAGCAAGCCGTGCCGTGAGACGGCAGTGACATGCCCCCGATGCCCTTTCGCCGTCAGGCTGTAGATCATATCAACCATGGACAAACCGCTGCCGACGACCAGAACGCTGTCGTCGCGACCAATGCCGTCCAAGGCTCCGTTTTGCCAGGGGTCCTTGATCAGTCGGTCCGACTCCCCACTCACCGCAAAGGGCCAGCCGGGCGCCAGAAAGCCCGTGGCCAGGACCACGGACTGGGCCGTCACCTCGGCCCCACTTTCCAACCTGAGGCAAAAGCCCTCGCCGTTGCGGTCGACGTCGGCCACTCGGTCTTGATGCAGGATCAGCTCCGCTCCGCCCAACTCAACGGCTTGCCTGAAGCGGGCCTCCACATAGTGGCCGAACAGGCGCCGGGGCAGATAGGTCTCGGGACTTGCGCTGGCGGCCTGGGGCCAGCCAAGGGACGGACCATGCCGCCTTGCCCACTCCAGAAAGTCCAGCGGCTCGTCCGCCCAAGGGCTCATCCGATCCGCCGGAACATTCAGGATATGCCAAGGTTCTGCGCCACCATAGGCGACGCCCCATCCCGGTTCGGGCCGGGGCTCCACCAAATGAATGGTCAAACCGGCCTGGCCGCTTCGCAACAGGGCGGTTGCCAGTGTCGCACCGGTAAAACCGCCGCCGATGATGGCGATCACATGCTTAGGCCCAGCCATGACCACCTCAGGCGCTGCGATAGAGCTTGGTCATGACGAATTCGCGGTGCCCCAGCACCTCGGCGGCAGTCAGGCGACCATCGGCGGTGCGGATCGCCAGATCGATCAGCTGATCGCCGGCTTGATCCAGAGTCAGCTCGCGGCGCAGCAGGCCAGTCACGTCCAGGTCAATATGCTCGGGCATGGTCCGCAGGGTGCGCGGATTGGCCGTCAGCTTGATCACCGGAACGATGGGATTGCCGATAACATTGCCCTGGCCGGTGGGAAACAGATGCAGGGCGAAGCCGGCGGCGGCCTGCAAGGTCACGCATTCGGCAGCCGCCGACGAGGTATCCATGAAATAAAGGCCGGGGCCTTTCTGCGGCGCCTCTGCCGGCTCCAGCACATCGATGAACTTGGTCTTATGGCCGATCTTCTGGAAATTGCCAAAGGCCTTTTCCTCGATGGTGGACAAGCCGCCTTCGATGTTGCCCTTGGTCGGCTGGCTTTCCGAAAGATCGTTGGTCTTATTGGCCAAGATGAAGTCGTTATAAGCCGTCCAGGTCTTGAGGAACTTGGCTGCCACCTCAGGGCTCGCCGCCCGCGTGGCGCAGACCTGCTCGGCCCCGGTCAGCTCCGAGGTTTCGCCGAAGCAGGTGTAGGCTCCCTGGGCATCGAGCTTATCGACGAAGTTGCCCACCGTTGGATTGGAGGCCAGACCCGAGGTCGTGTCGGATTCGCCACATTTCACCGAGACCCAAAGCTCGGCAATATCCGTCTGCTCACGGCGGCGTTCGCTGGCCCAATGGACGAAGTCCTTGGCGGCACGCGACGCCGAAGCGATGGTGGAGATATCGCCATTGCCCTCGATAGAAAATCCCACCACCGGCTTGCCGGTCTTGGCAATGCCATCGACCACCCGACCGGTCCAGCCCGGCTCGATGCCGATGACCACCACGGCGGCGACATTGGGATTGGCTCCCGTGCCGATCAGGGTGCGGAAATGCAGATCCAGATCGGCTCCGAACTGCAGACGCCCGTAATGATGGGGAAGTGCTAAGGTCCCCTTGATGTTATTGGCCACGGCCTCGGCGGCGGCGTTGGACAGATCGTCCAGCGGCAAGATGATGACGTGATTGCGCACACCGACCCGGCCGTTCTCGCGGCGGAAACCCCAGAAACTTCCAGACATGCTTACCACCGCTTGGTCTTCAGATTATGAACATGCACATGGCCGCCGCGCACCACGGGGGCGATAGTCCGGCCAATGTCATGGCCGTATTTGAGGATGGTTTCATCCGCCGCCATATCCCCCAGCGCCACCTTGTGGCCCAAGGGGATCGGGTCAACGGCCAAGAGTTGGACAGTGATGTCCTTGTCCATCACCCAGCCGACCAAAGTCCGACCGGCCTGAGCAGTTTCAACGACCACCACACCCACATTGTCGGTGGAATCATGCACAAGGAAATCTGGTGCCGACACGATTTTACTCCCCCACAAAACATTCAACACTTGGTTGAGATGCTTTAAAATCTAAAATCTACTATAAAATAGACTGCTATAGCGGACAGGTCCAGACAGATTTCCGCCCCTCACATGATTTCGTCTTTGCGGTCCACGGCCTCGCCAAAGCGCCCCAGGGCCGGAGGCTTGAAACCGGCGTAAAGATCGGCGATGCGCTTGTCGATTTCCTTGGAGTGAGCGGCGAACAGGGAATTACCCTCCAGATCGCTGTCCACCAAGAACGGCCCGAAGTTTTCCACCTCCAGGACCCAAACGGCTTGGGCGATACCCAGTTCCTCCAGCCAGTGGACAGCCTTCACCGCCTTGACCCCGCGCCCCAACAGGGCCCCGGTGCCATAGCCGACCGTGGTCAGATAGACCGCCTGACGTGGCACGAAATGATCACGATAGTCCCGCTCGGCCATGCCGCCTTTGCCAATGATGATCTTTGCCTCGGATAGATCGAGGAACCGCTCGATCCATTTGGAAAAACGGAAACTGGCCGTCGCCGTCACCGCTCCCAGCACTACCGAGCCGTCATCGTCCACCCTCGCGGCGGGCGAGCAATGGAAGTTCACATTGGACAAAGCCGCCAGATCAACCGGCGGAGCAATCCCCTGATCCAGCCAGCGGCGGTATAGCCCTTCCCGTCCGGTATAAAGGATGCCGTCCAGCATGACCACGTCGCCAGGGCGCAGGGGCTTCAAGCTTTCTGGCGTGACCGGCAATGTCAGGCGATGAATTTTCATGCCAATCCCTCGCGGCGCAGATAGGGGGTGAACCAGTCGGGGTCGGTGCGATATTCCACCCGGCCATCGCCATGGATACGCGCCACCGCCCGCCGCGACGACAGGCAGAAGGCATGAACCGAAACCGGCATACCGCCCGTATGGGTGTAGGCAGCCTCCACATGCACATCGACCGCCATGGATTTCCCCAGGAACCCCATGGGTCCGATGCCGCAGTCGTTGGCCATCTGCTTCAGATCATCCTCCAGGGCTGCCACCTGAGGATCGGGATGACGCGACCCCACCACCCGAAGGCAGGCCGCCTGTTTGCCGATGACCATGCAGCTATCCTTAGAGCCGCCGATGCCTAAGCCAAAGATGGCCGGCTGGCAGGCCAGACCACGCTTGCCAAACTGCACCAAGCAATCCAGGAAGAACCGCTTGATGCCATCGATGCCGTCTCCCGGGAAAAGCATCCGCCAGTCGCTGCCGAACAGGCCGCCCTTATGAACGGCGACGATGTCCAGCCAATCGCCATCAGGCTCGAAGCTGTAGTCGATCTCGGGCGCCCCCATGCCGACATTGTTGTTGTGATCCAGCCGGCTTAAGGGATGGACCCGATTGGGACGCAAAGGAATGGCCGTGGTCTCGCGGGCCGTGGCCGTACGTAAGGCTTTCTCCAGGGCGATGAAACCGCCCTCGACCTTGGCCTCGTTGCCCAGCTTGACATACCAGCGGGGCAGTCCGGTGTCGGCGCACATGGCTCGGCGATCCTGCTCGGCGGCTTCCCAATTGTCCAGCATGGCTTCCAGCACAAAGCGGCTCAATTCGCTGGGCTCCTCTTGGGCCATCAGCCTTATGCCGTCGCGCATGTCGTGCGGAATATCAATGGCGGCGCGGCGCATCAATTGGCCTGCCACCGCGTCGATTTGAGCGATCTCGATGGTCATGCCTCACCTTCCGCCAACAAGGATTGTCCAGGCCGGACGCGACTGAATTCAACCGCCCGCCCGGATACAGCGATGGAGCCATTTTCCAGGCCGACCAGCGTATTGACGCTGTCTTCCAGCAGACCGCAGTCGGGGAAGTCGGCACGGAAATGAGCACCACGGGAATCCGTCCGCGCCAAAGCCGCCGCTGCGATGGCCCGTCCCACCAGGATCTGATTTTCCAGATTAAGGCGGTCCTGCCAGGTGACGCTGAAGCCAGACCCTCCCGCCACTCCGACGGTCTGAATTTCCTCGGCCATGCCCGCCAATTCCTTCGCGGCCTGGGTAAGATTCGTTTGGTTGCGGACGATGCCGACCTTGTCCCACATCAGATCGAGCAGCCGGTCACGGAGTTGGTACAATGGCCCTGGCTTAAGGCGGAACGGCTTGGTCGCCGCATCAAGTGCTTGATCGATGACCGCCGGGTCAGGCTCTGGCAAAGACTTCGCCCCCTCCGCCCAACGGGCCATGGACTGCCCCGAAATACCGCCGAAGACCGTGGAATTGGCCACGCCATTGCCGCCCAGACGATTGGCCCCATGAACCCCGCCCGTATCCTCGCCCGCCGCGAACAGGCCCGGCAGGGAGGTGGAGGTGTCGGGCTGAAACTCCACCCCGCCCATCATGTAATGAGCGGTGGGTGTCACCTCGACCCGCCCGCCGACCAGATCGAAGCCCACATCGGCGCAACGATCCACCATGCCCTTGAACTCGCGCCGGACCATGGCCGGGTCGAGATGGCTCATGGTGATATAGAGCCCGCCGTTGGGGCCGGTTCGGCCTTGGCGCATTTCCGCGAACATGGCCCGGCTGACGATGTCTCGGGTCGCCCGCTCGCCCTTGGCGTCATAGCGATCCATGAAGCGATCACCTTTGCCATTCAACAGATAGCCGCCGGCCCCGCGCAAGCCTTCCTCGATGATGGTGCCGGTCACGCGGGTATGATCGCCCAGGACAAGGCCGGTGGGATGGAACTGCACCATCTCCATGTCCCGCAGGGTCAACCCCAGCCGCAAGGCCATGGCCAGACCGTCGCAGCTTTTGTCCCCCGACGGCGTATGAAAACGATAAAGGCTAGGACCTCCGCCGGTGGCCAGCAGCACCGCCTTGGCGCGGATCACCCGGAACTGGCCGCTTCGCATGTCCACTAGCAAGGCTCCAGCGATCTGAGAGCCATCCTTGGACGGCAGCAGCGCCAAGGCGCGATGCTCCTCGTAGCGGCGGATCGGGCGGGACCAGACCTGCTCGGACAGACGGTTGATAATCTCGATGCCCGTCAGGCTGCCCTTATGAACGGTGCGGTCGAAGCTTTGACCGGCAAAGGCCTTCTGATGCACCGAGCCGTCGCGGTTGCGGTCGAAATAGCAGCCCCAGCGGTTCTCCAACTCATGGACGCGCTCGACGGCGCCATTGACCAGCCTCCAGGCGAGATCCTGATTATTCAGCCATTTGCCGCCCTCGACCGTATCCATGAAATGGCGCTCGACGGAATCGGCGGGGTTGAGCGCGACGTTATAGCCACCCTGAACCATGCGGGTGCAACCGCATTTTCCCAGCAGGCCCTTGACCACCAAGGCGATGGACAGATGCGGGGCCGCGTCATGGGCATGCAAAGCCGCCAGCAGCCCTGCCCCACCGGCCCCGAGGATGAGGATATCCGTCTGATGAGTCTCGATGGTCATACCGCCCCCCAGAGCAGATAGAGCAGCGACACGGCAGCGGCAAAACCGCCCGAGAGGGCGATCAGGCTCTTCTGCCGCTCGCTCCAGGGCAGAAACTCCAGGGCCAGCAAGCGCAGACCGCCGGCCAGATGCAGGGCCAGGGCTGCCACCAGCAAAGCCTCGCTGGCTTTCAAAACGGGGGACCGGGTCCAGTCGAGAAAAGCGTCGAAGCGGCTTTGATCAACCAGTTGCCCCAAGGCGGCGAAATGCAGTGGCAGGAACAAGACCAGCGCCAAGCCGGACAGCCGATGGGCAGCGAAAGCCCACCAGGCAAGATGATGGCGATGAGGCCGCAATGGACGCCCCGCCCCACGCCAAAGCTCGCGTCCAATGGCCCGCAGACCGATGGCCCCATGGGTGACGGCGGCCAAAGCGAACAGGCCGTACAAAGCCGGCCAAACCAGGGACGAATGGACGCGCCGCAGAATCTCGGCGGCGCTTAAGCCCCAATGGGTGAAAAGAATGATCCCCGTCAGATGCCCGACCACCAGAACGGCCAGCACTGCAGCGGAAAGGCGCTGCAACAGGAACAGGCGCAGCTCGCTCATAGCTCCCCCTTGAGAACCGCCGAGACCAAGGCTTTCTTCAACCCGGCGATGGAGCGGGTGGGGTTCAGCCCGACCGGGCAATGGATGCGGCAGCTGCCCTGGCTGTGGCACAGCACCGCCTGCTCGGCGATGGCGGCAAGGTGCTTGGCGGGCTTTTCCTCGCGGTCGTCGTTAAGGCAGGTCCAGGCCCGATTCAAGGCGGCGGGGCCGACAAAGTCTGGATTGCCCGCCACCGTATCGCAGGCCGCATAGCAGATGCCGCAGCCGATGCATTCGATGCCTGCCGAGGCAGCTTCCCGCCGGGAATTCTCCATGGGGATGGCAGCAAATCCCTGGCGCTCCTGCCCTTCGAAGCGTCCATCCGCCTGCTGCCAGCCGTCGAAGAATGGCGTCATATCGGTGGCGAGATCCTTCACCACCGGCAAATTCCGCAAGGGCCGGATTTCCAAACGGCCATCCAAGGCCACCGCCTCGACCCTGGTCCGGCAGGTCCAGCGGGGCTTGCCGTTGACCAGCATGGCGCAGGACCCGCACATGCCGACGCGGCAGGCATAGCGATAGGCCAACTCAGGCTCCAGATTGCGCTGAACCCAGGTGACCACGTCCAACACGGTCTGATTGGCCCGCACCGGAACCTGATATGCGACCAGCTGACTTTGCCCGCTGCGCCAGATTTCGACCGTCAGAACCTCAGTCACGGTCATGATCGGGAGCAAGTTCGTTCTGCGGCTTCCATCCCGGCTGGCTTTCAAAGCGCGTCTTGAAAGCCTGAACCGACGGCCAATCTTTCAGATCAAAGCCGCCCTCGTGCGCCCAATAGAGCACCGGATAGAGATCGATGTCGGCAATGGACACTTCATCGCCCACCAGCCAGGAGCGATCCTTCAGATGATCTTCCAGCAGATCAAAGGCCGGCTGGGCTGCCTCGCGGAAGAAGGCCTCCACCACAGGATCGACCACCAGCCGCCCCCTGCGCACCGCCCTGGCCCGATAGACCGGAATGGCCAGACGATCCGCCGTCCAAAACAGCCACTGGCGGGCCTCGAGGGGGTATTCTCCCTCGAAATGGCCATAGCGCACCGCCAGCCATTCCAAAATCGCCCCCGACTGAGACAGCACCGGACCATCCTCGACAGCCAGAACCGGCACCTCGCCAAAGCGATTGAGGGCCAGATGGTCGGGCGATTTCTGCACCCGCTTGGAAAAATCCACGAAGCGATAGCGATAGGGCAACCCTAGAAACGACAGGGCCAAGGCCACTTTATAGACCGGACCCGAGGTGGGGGTTCCATAGAGCGTCAGATTGTCAGACATCCATTCCTCTGTTCTGGCAAGGTGGACCGCAGGGCGGCAGGGGGGGTGATATTAAGTCTAATTTCTACTAGAGCACAGATTCTAAATTCACCATACTGCCCCAATGTTTTTGCAATCAAGCCCATAAGGTACAACCAAAGAATGGCAAATATAGCTCTGAAGGACGCCGAAGCCTTGGCTTTCCAGGCCCTTGCAGCCTCGCGGATCGCCCCTCATATCGCCTTGAGCGTGGCCCAGGCTCTGGTCGCCGCGGAAGCCGACGGGCTGGCCTCCCACGGTTTGCTGCGACTGCCCTATTACGCCGATCAGGCTTTGGCGGGAAAGGTGGACGGTTTCGCCGAACCCACTCTGGAACGTCCCGCCGCCTCGCTGGCCCGCATCGACGCCCATGACGGCTTTGCCTTTCCCGCAATTACCCTGGCTCTGTCCGAAGGCACTTCCATCGCTCGCGAGACCGGCATCGCCGCCGTCGGCATCGGCAATTCCCATCACAGCGGCGTCATGGGCTTTCATGTGGAGGCAGCGGCGGCACAAGGCTTTCTCGCCCTGGCCTTCACCAACAGTCAGGCCGCCATCGCCCCCTGGGGCGGCAAGACCGCCCTGTTCGGCACCAATCCCATCGCCTTCGCCACGCCCAGGCGCAGCGGTCTGCCGGTGGTCATCGATCTGTCGGTCAGCAAGGTAGCCCGGGGCAAGGTGATGGTGGCCCGAAGCAAGGGCGAGCCCATTCCCCTGGGCTGGGCTCTGGATGTCGAGGGCAATCCCACCACCGACGCCGATGCCGCCATGGCCGGAACCATGGTCCCCGTCGGCGACGCCAAGGGAGCCTGTCTGGCCCTGATGGTCGAGATTCTGGCCGCTGGTCTGACCGGAGCCAACTTCAGCTATCAGACCAGCTCCATGTTCGACATCAAGGGCCCGCCGCCGCATCTGGGGCAGTTATTCATAGTCATCGATCCGCAAAGGCTGGGGGGCGAAGACTTCCTGGACAGGATCGACAGTCTGGCCTCGGCCATCCTCGCCCAACCCGGCACCCGCCTGCCCGGCGACAACCGCCTGATCGCCCGCCACAAGGCGCAAAGCCAGGGGCTCGAGCTGCCAGACAGCCTGATTGCAGACTTGGAACGCCGAGCCACCTCATGATCAAAGCCTCGGTTTGTCCCCATGACTGCCCCAGCGTTTGCGCCCTGAATGTGGAGGTCACCGACGAAGGCAAGATCGGCAGGCTCCATGGGGCCGAGCAGCCCTACACAGCGGGAGTCATCTGCGCCAAGGTGGCCCGCTATGCCGAGCGGGTCCATCACCCCGACCGCCTGACCACTCCGCTGAAGCGAACCGGCCCCAAGGGCAGCGGCAGCTTTACCCCGATTGCTTGGGACGAAGCCTTGGACATAATTGCCGCCAGGTTCTTGAAGGCCACGGCCCAGTTTGGCTCCGAGGCCGTCTGGCCCTATCACTATGCCGGCACCATGGGTCTGGTTCAGCGGGAAAGCATCAAGCGGCTGCGCCATAGCCTGAATTATTCCGGCATGAAGGAAACCTTCTGCGTCACCATCGCCGATGCCGGATGGAATGCCGGTGTAGGTGCCAAACGGGGCGTGGACGCTCGCGAGATGGCCCAATCCGATCTGATCGTCATCTGGGGTGGCAATCCGGTTCATACCCAGGTCAATGTGATGACCTGGCTGCAAAAGGCCAAGCGCGAACGCGGGGCCAAGGTGGTGGTAATTGATCCCTACCGCACCGCTTCGGCGGAAAAGGCCGACCTGCATCTGGCCCCTCGACCCGGCACTGATGGGGCCCTGGCCTGCGCGGTGATGCATGTGCTTTTCGCCGAAGGCTATGCCGACCGCGATTATTTAAGCCGTTACACCGATCATCCCGCCGGTCTGGAATCCCATCTGGCCGAGCGCGGGCCCAACTGGGCCGCCGCCATCACCGGCATTCCGGCTGAAGACATCCTGGCCTTCGCCCATCTTTATGGCAGCACCAAGCGCAGTTTCATCCGCGTCGGCTATGGCTTCACCCGTCATCGCAATGGTGCCGCCGCCATGCATGCGGTCACTTGCCTGCCCGCGGTTAGCGGAGCCTGGGCCCATCTGGGCGGCGGCGCTTTGTTCGGCCAGGGCCAGATTTACGGCCTGAAAAGCTGGTTGCTGGATGGCAGCGATCTGCGCGATCCCTCCATCCGCATCATGGATCAATCTCGCGTCGGCGCGGTGCTGACCCATGACCCTCAGGATCTGCAAGGTGGGCCGCCGGTCAAGGCCATGCTGATCCAGAACACCAACCCCATGGCCGTCGCCCCCGACAGCCGCCGGGTCCGCCAGGGCTTTTCCCGCGAAGACCTGTTCGTCTGCGTCCACGAGCAATTCATGACCGAAACGGCCCTGATGGCCGATATCGTCCTGCCGGCCACCACCTTTCTGGAGCACGACGACATCTATCGGGCCTCTGGCCATACCTTCCTGCAATTGGCCCGGGCGGTGATCCCGCCGGTGGGAGACAGCCGCCCCAATCATTACGTCAACCAGCAACTGGCCCGCCGCCTGGGGGCAATCCATCCCGGCTTCGAGATGACCGAATGGGAATTGATCGACGCCGTGCTGAAGGAATCCGGCAAGCCTGGAGCCGATACCCTAGCCGATTCCCGTTGGCTGGATTGCGCTCCGCCGTTTGAGACCGCGCATTTCCTCGATGGCTTTCCCCACAAGGATGGCCGCTTCCATTTCGCCCCCGATTGGTCGGCCCTGGGGGCCAACCATGCAGGCATGCCGCCCCTGCCCGATCACATGGAGGCGATGGACGCCCCCTCCCCCGAAAAGCCCTTCCGGCTGGTGGCGGCTCCAGCGCGGAATTTCCTCAACAGCAGTTTCACGGAAACACCTTCGGCGCAAAAGGCCGAGAAACGCCCGACCCTGCTGATCCACGCCAAGACCTGCGAAGACCTGGGCCTGTCCGATGGCGACATCATTACCATCGGCAATAACCAAGGCGAGGTGACCCTGCATCTGCGCCCCACCACCGGGCTCGATCCAAGGACACTGATCGTCGAGGGTATTTGGCCCAATCATGCCTTTATCGGCGGCCTTGGCATCAACAGCCTGACCAGCGCCGAACCCGCCGCCCCGGCGGGCGGAGCCGTGTTCCATGATACGGCGGTATGGCTGCGCAAAACTAAAGCCTGAAACCTGCGCGTGGATTTCCACAACACCCTTCGCCAGATATAACACATAAAAATTTTGCCCTTTAAAAATCTATTATCTACTATATTTTATCATTAATTGTCCGTTTCAACAGATGAGCCTCCATGAGCAGTTCGCAAGCGGTCTATGATCTTCAGCCTGAAGCCATCCTGGCGCCGCCGGCCCGCAAGCGCTGGCTTCAGCGTCGGGGCGTGCTGCCGGCTCTGTCCTGGGCTTTTCCGGTCCTGCTGCTCGTCGTTTGGGAAATTGCCGCCCGCAGCGGCTGGCTGTCGCCCCACATCCTGCCCGCCCCCAGCAAGGTCGCCATCACCGGCTGGAGTCTGACCATCAGCGGTCGGTTGATCAGTGATCTGGCAGTCAGTCTGGCCCGCGCCGCCTCGGGCTTCGCGCTTGGCGGCTCGGTCGGGTTTTTGCTGGGGCTGATCGTCGGATTCTCCAAGGTGGCCGGAGCACTGATCGACCGCCCCGTGCAGATGATCCGCGCCGTTCCTTTCCTGGCCATGCTGCCCCTGGTGATCGTCTGGTTCGGCGTCGGCGAAAGCCAGAAGGTCTTCATGGTGTCGTTAAGCGTGGCCTTTCCCATCTATATCAACACCACCCTGGGCATCCGCCAGATCGACCCCAAGCTACTGGAACTGGGGCGGGTGCAAAACCTGGGGAAGTTTGAGATGGTCCGCAGGATCATCCTGCCCGGAGCCTTGCCCTCGATCCTGACCGGCATCCGCTATGCCCTGGCCAGCGCCTGGCTGGCTTTGATCGTGGCGGAAACCGTTGGCTCCAACGCCGGCATCGGCTTCCTGGCCATCGACGCCCGCGAGTTCCTGCGCACCGATGTGATTGTGCTGACCATCCTGATCTATGCCGGCATCGGCGTCGCCGCCGACTCCCTGGCCCGAGCCTTGGAGTCTGTGCTGCTGTCCTGGCATCCGAACTATGCTTCGGAGGGCAATAAGTGATCGCCGTCAATGCCATAGGACTCAGCCGCTCCTACGGCGAGCGGGCGGTGCTGAACCGCGTGAACTTGCGCATCGAAAGCGGCGAATTCGTCGCCCTTTTGGGGGAAAGCGGCTGCGGCAAGACCACCTTGCTCAGGGCGCTGGCCGGGCTGGACGGCATCCAGACGGGACGGATTGACCTGCCGGGACGAACCGCCGTGGTCTTCCAGGAACATCGCCTGCTGCCCTGGCAAAGGCTGTGGCAAAACGTCGCCTTGGGCCTGAAGGGCAGCAATGTCCGCGAGCTTGCCGAAGCCGCCCTGACCGAAGTGGGACTGGGCAGCCGCCTGGACGATTGGCCGCGCACTCTGTCCGGCGGCCAAGCCCAGCGTGTCGCCCTGGCCCGCGCCCTGGTGCAGGAGCCAAAGCTTCTGCTGCTGGACGAACCCTTCGCCGCCCTGGATGCCCTGACCCGGGTGAAGATGCACAATCTGGTCAAAGTCCTGGTGGCGAAACACCGCCCCGGCGTCCTTCTGGTCACCCACGACGTCACCGAGGCCGTTGCCCTGGCCGACCGCATCCTGGTCATGCGCAATGGCACTATCGCCTCGGACTATGCCGTCTCGGCCGATACCGACGGCAAGGCCTTGCATCAATCCCTGCTCGCCGAATTGGGCGTTGCCAATTCCATCGATTAAGTCCCAAACCGGAGCCGCCATTCCCATGCCCCACGACATCCTCATCCCCTCCCGCCGTCGATTCATGACCCTGCTGGGTGGGCTGGGGCTGGCGGCTGCCGCTCCTCTGACCACCTATGGCCGCACCACGGATAAAGTCCGCCTGACCTATGGACGCGGCGGTCTGACCTTGATCGCCAAGGAACGGGGCGAGTTGGACAAGCGGCTGGCAGCCCAAGGCATCACGGTGGAATGGATCGGTCCCTTCCCCAATCATGCGCCCTCTCTTCAAGCCGTGATCGGCGGCAGCGCCGATTTCAGCTTCGGCGGCTCGACCACTCCGGCCTTTGCCGCACTTCTGTCGGGCGCGCCTTTGGTCTTCACCCAGTTCTTTCAATATACCCCCCGCTCCACCGCCATCATCGCCCGCAAGGATGGCGGCATCGACAAGGTCCCCGATCTGGTGGGACGCACGGTCGGCGTCAATCGCTCTGGCCTGGGGGAATTCCTGCTGATCGCCGCCTTGGAAAAATACGGCATCGACCGATCGAAGGTGAACGTCATCTATCTGAACCCGCCCGATGCCTCGTCAGCCCTGGCGGCGGGGAAGATCGACGCCTGGTCCATGTGGAGCCCCGCCGTCGACATCGCCCGTGTCGAGTACGAGGCCAAGGAGATCTTCAATGAAGGCAAGGACCTGAACTTCGCCGTGGATTACAGCTCGTTCCTGGTCTCCGAAGATTTCGCCGCCAAGAACCCCGACCTGATCCGCGCCGTCAATGCCGCCTATGCCGTCGAAGGGGCCTGGGCCTCGGCCAATGCCGGCGAAGCCGAACTGATGACCCAACGCGCCGGACAGTACAAAGACGAGGTTCGGGACTATTTCATCCATCTGAACCGCCAGTACCGCTTTTACGACGTGACCGACACCGGCTTCGTCAACAGCCTGCAAGTCGCCGCCGATTGGCTGACCCAGCGCAATATCCTGGCCTCACCCGTTACCGTCTCGCAGCATCTTGCCAAGCTGAAGGCGTAAGAGGCCGTCCCTAACGGCTCCAAGGAACCAATCGCTCCCCCAGATTGCGCACCACGATATCCAGCACAAGGCCGGTCAGGCCGATGGAGAGCATTCCCACCACCACGATGTCGGTGCGAAGCAGCGTGCGGGCGTCGTTGATCAGGAAGCCCAGGCCGCTGCTGGCTCCCACCAGTTCCGCCGCCACCAGAGCCATCCAGCCGGTGCCCAAGGCAACGCGGACACCCGTCAGGATATGGGGCAAGGACTGCGGCAACACCACCCGCAGCAAGATCCGCCAAGAGCCTGCCCCCAGGGTATAGGCGGCTTCCAGCATGTCGTTTTCCACCAGCCGCACCCCCGCCGCCGTATTGACCAGCAGCGGGAAGAACATGCCCAGAAAGATGATGAACTGGTTCTGGGCGTCGCCTAAGCCGAACCACAGGATCGACAGAGGAATCCAGGCCAACGGCGGGATGGGCCGCAAGACCTCGACGATGGTGTAAAGCTGACGGTTCACCCCCGGCCACCAGGCCATGGCGATGCCGATGGGAATGGCGCTGGAGGAAAAGACCAGGGCCGTCAGCTCGCGGCGCAGGCTGGAGAACAGATGGCCCTCCAACTCGCCGTCGATGATCAGCTCCCAGCCGGTGACGGCGATATCCGAGGGCGGCGGGAACAGCAAAGCGGCGTCCGGGTTCCAGGCGGGCAGCAAATGGGCGCTCACCCATTGCCACACCACCAGCAGAACCGCCAGCAAGGTCAGGGGCCTGACCTTGCGCCATAATGCTCTGATCACGGGTTATAGACCTTACCGGCAAAGCTCCAGGGCTTGACCAGATCGCCGGCCACAGGAAAGGGCTGCGGCGCCGTGCCGGTGGATTGATTGAAATAGGGCGGATAGGGCACATGCCCCACCTTGCCCGGCCAACCCGCGGGGAAATAGATCGGCTGGCTGGGGATCGCCCAGCCCAGCTTGGTGACCGATTTGCGGATGAACTCCGGGTTATAAGTAGCTGCATAATCAGCATTGCTGATCTCGCGGGTCAGGCGCTTGCGCTCCTTCAGCCAAGTGCGGATGCGTTCCGACTCGGCGGCCCAGAACTCGGGATTGGGCACCAGGAAGGTCGGCTTGAACAGCAGCACGTTCTGGGCCAGCTGATTGGTCAGGAAACCTTCGGGGATCGCCTTCAGGGCAGGATCTTCCTTGAGGAATTTCACCGCTTCCTCGGGGTGACGACGCACCCACAGCACGGCCTCGAGGTAGGAATCCGTCAGGGCCTGGACCACGTCGGGGGCATTGTCCACCAGCTCCTGGCGGATGAAGCCGACGCCTTCATAGATGCTGTAAGGATGGCTGGTATCGATGGCCCGTCCGGTCTTGCGCTCCTCGGTGATCAGAGACGCCGTATGGTCCCAAGGCACCACCGCCGCCACGCCCTTGGGCAGCTGGGTCTGCTCGGCCAAAGGCATGTTCTTCAAGATCACGTCGGTGCCGATACGCAGGCCGTTGGCTTGGGCCGCCGCCTGGAAATAGAACTCGGCCGACGAACCGGTGACCAGCCCGATAACCGCCGGCTCCTTGCCGTCACGCAGGTCGGTGAGGCTATGCAGGGGCGAATCGTTGGGCACGATCACTTCGTGGGTCAGCAGCGGATAATTGAGGATGCCCTTCACCGGCACCTTGCGATCCACCAGCGAGTGATAGGGGAAATTGCCGCTGCCGCCGAACTGGATGCGTCCCGCCGTGAAGGCCTCGATCAGCTCGGGCCCCGACAAGAAGCCCTGCAGCTTCTGCTCGACGCCGCGCTTGGCCAACAGGCCCAGCCGGTCGACGGCGATATTGATGGCGTTATGCCCAGTCCAGGGCGACTGGAAACCGATGGTCAGGGGCCACCAGTCCTTGTCCTTCAGCCAAGCGATGGATTTATCCGAGACCTTCTCATAGGGTTGGTTCCAGCCCCAATCGGCGGGCTGATCGTCGGCGGCCCAGACGGACTTCGGCAATCCCACCGACAGGCCGATGGCAGTGCCGCCCAGCAGTTGGAGGAAACGGCGGCGAGACGGAGCGGACAAGGTCATAAAGGCTCTCCAAGTAAGATCAAGTGCGCCCCTTCCAGGGGACAAGACGGATTTCCAGCCAACGCATGGCCAGATCGAAGCTATAGGCAATGGCGCCGATGACGACGATGCCCACCACCATGATGTCGGTGCGCAGAAAGCTGGAGGCATTGAGCACCATCTGGCCCAGGCCCTGCTGGGCGGCCACCATTTCGGCGGCGACCAGGGTGCTCCAGCCGAAGCCCAGGCCGATGCGCATGCCGGTCAGGATATCGGGCAATGCCGCTGGCAGGATCACATGGAAGAACACCTGGCGGCGGCTGGCCCCCATGGAATAGGCGGCATGCAATTGCTCGATGGCCACCGAGCGCACTCCGGCGCGGGCGGACAAAGCCAGAGGCGCGAAGATGGCCAGGGTCAACAGCACCAGCTTCTGGGTCTCGCCGATGCCAAACCAGATCACCGTCAGCGGCAGATAGGCCAAGGGCGGCAGCGGGCGATAGAACTCGATGATCGGATCCAAGGCGCTGCGCACCAGCCGGCTCACCCCCATGGACAGGCCGATGGGAATGGCGGTCAGGGCCGCCAGGACGAAGGCGAACACCACCCGACCCAAGCTGGCGGCGGCATGTTCGACCAAGGTGCCACCGGTGACGTCACCGTTATTCAGGGACAGGAATGTCTGAAAGACCTTTACCGGTCCCGGCAGAAACAACGGCGGCACCCAACGGAATTCGGCGGATGCCCACCACAGGGCCAATAGGACCAGACCGCAGGTGGCCGTCACCCAAGGCAGATTGCCCAGGGCCGGAGGGCCAAAGGGATTGGTGGGGGACTTAGGCGTGACTGACATGAACCGCCTGCAGCACATCTTCACGGACGCGGATGAAGTCGGGATGAGATTTGACGGCGCGGGCGTCGCCCTGCTCCAGATAACGGCGGCAGAAATCCAGCTCGGCGCGATGAACGATGCGGCCCGGACGGGGCGAGAAGACCAGCAGATGCGAGCCCAGGAATACCGCTTCTTCGACGGAATGGGTGATAAAGAAGACCATCTTGCGGGTCTTATCCCAAATCTTCAGCAGCAGTTCCTGCATGGCCTCGCGGGTGAAGGCGTCCAGAGCCCCCAAGGGCTCGTCCATCAGCAGCACGTCGGGGTCGGAGGCCAGGGCGCGGGCGACGCCGACCCTTTGTTGCATGCCGCCGGACAATTGGTACACCGGGTGACTTGAGAATTCCTCAAGTCCCACCAGGGACAGGGTTTCCATGGCCCGCTCGCGCCGCTCCTTCTTCGAGATGCCGCGCATACGCAGGGCGAACTCGACGTTCTCGGCCACATTCAGCCAGGGAAACAGGGCATGCTTTTGAAAGACCACGCCACGATCGGCACCGGGGCCGGCGATGGATTTGCCGTTAAGGCGAACCTCTCCGGCGGTCGGGCGCAGAAAACCGGCGATGCTGTTGAGCATGGTGGTCTTACCGCAGCCCGACGCCCCCAGAGCGACCCAGAACTGGCCGTCGGACATGGAAAAGGATACCCCGCCCAAAGCCTGGACGTCCTGACCGTCCGGAGACGTAAAGCGGACAGACAGATTATCGACGTCAAGGGTGGTCATGGTCGGGGTATCCCTACTCTGTTACTTAGCCAACGCCTTTTGGGCGTAGGTCGGGTTGATGAAGGCCGAATAGTCGGGCAGCAGCTCGGTGATACGGCCCTGTTCCTTCAGGAACTGCGCGGTGAAGAGCAGAGCCTTGGCCGCGCCGCCGTCCTTGCCGCCACCCAGCCATTTGGCCGAGATTTGCTCCTCCAGGGTCGGGAAGCCATAAAGGGCCAGACCGGCGGGAATATCCTCGGGCTTGCCGCCGGTG
>Ga0302187_10000837_pt1 | contig 27168 bp, 21 predicted proteins | sample II_Bog_E1_3_FD_202120 | JGI IMG/M metagenome (GOLD analysis project Ga0302187, IMG submission 202120) | Peat permafrost microbial communities from Stordalen Mire near Abisko, Sweden - II_Bog_E1_3 | ecosystem: Environmental > Terrestrial > Soil > Wetlands > Peat | place: Sweden: Abisko...
AACCCAGCCTGACCTTGTGCTGCTCGACTGGATGCTGCCGGTGCTGTCGGGCATCGAGGTCTGCCGCCAGCTCCGCCGCCGCCCGGCGACGCGCGATCTGCCGGTGATCATGGTGACGGCGCGTACGGAGGACCAGGACGCGGTGCGCGGCCTCAACACCGGGGCCGATGACTACGTGACCAAGCCGTTCAGCATGGAGGGACTGCTGGCGCGGATGCGCGCATTGCTGCGCCGGTCGAACGCGGTGCCCGCCAAGGGCCAGCTTGCCTTCCATGACATCACCATGGATCTCGCCGCCCACCGCGTCAGCCGCAACGCGCGGGCGATCCATCTGGGTCCGACCGAGTACCGGCTGCTGGAGTTCTTCTTGCAACACCCGCGGCGGGTGTTTTCGCGCGAAGAGCTGCTGGACGCAGTTTGGGGGCCGGACATCCATGTCGAGCCACGTACTGTGGACGTGCACATCCGGCGGCTGCGCAAGTCGATCAACGTCGAAGGCGAACTGGACGTGGTCCGCACGGTGCGAGCCGCCGGCTACGCGCTGGACACCGAATCGGTTTAGCGGCCTCCCACGGCCACCTGCCCCACGGTGACCTGCACTGGGATGTTGTGCGGGATCGGTCCGTTGGTCCGCACCGTGAAACGATCGCTGCCCACGAAACCCGGGGCCGGTTGGTAAGCCACGCCGATCCTGCCGTGGCTGATCTCGATGACAGCCTGGCCGTGGCTCGGCGGCGCCGTGACGCTGACGGCGGGCACGCTGGCCGCCTGCCGAAACATCTCGGTGAACGCGAACCAGCACCAGCCGCCGTCGTTGCTCATGGCGAGCCTGGCGTCCGGCGCGACATAGCCACAGGCATAATGCCCGAACACCGGCAGGGTGGCCTGGCACGCCCGTGATGGCTGGAGATTGCCCATGGTGGGGGCCGGAACCTGCGCTCCGGTTTCGTCCGGCGGGCATAGCTGAACGTTCGACAGCAGGCCGCTCAACAAGCCTGCCGCGAGCGTGTGCAGAGCCAATCCGGCCATGGCGCGATCCCTGCGATAACCGTGCTACGATAGGTTTGTCCCGAGGGCATGTCGATCAGGCGCTGGTTTCACATCTCCGTCGTATCGCGCGACACCGGTCGTTGGTCCTTGGCTGACATCGATCATCGAGGCCCGAGGGCTGACGGCCATCCACAGGCGCCGGCCCCGGCCGCGCCCGAGGCATCACGAAAGTTGGTCCTCCCGTGGCGCTGCTTTTCTGCCCATGATCGAAGGCTCGGACCCCATAATGCGGCCGAATCCAAGAAAGCATTTGTCCCGTGCGCATCGTTCATCTGCTGCCATTCCTGCTGCTGCCGTTTGCCATCGTCCAGGCCCGTGCCGCGCCACAGCGCTTGCCGCTGCAGCCCACGGGCAGCGCCGTCGTCATCCGCGCCTATGCGCTCGGCTTTGTGCCGCTTGACGGGCACTTCACCCGCTTTAGTGGCTGGCTAACCTACAATCCCGACAACCTTGCCGACTGCCGGGTCGAACTGACGGTGGAGACCGCCAGCCTGGCGATGCCAGACGCCTCAGCGCGGGCGACCCTGGTGGGCACCGACTTTCTGGACGTCGCCCGCTACCCGACGATCGACTACACCGGCGCCTGTCAGGCTCGCACCATGGCGGGCACTCTGGGCATGCACGGCGTCAACGGCCCGTTTGCCATGGCGCTCGACTGGTCGCCTCGCCGCGTGGTCGCAAGCGGACGGCTGCGCCGTGCGGACTGGGGCATGACGGCGCGCCCGCTGTTCGGCGGCCCGACGATCCGCATCGAGGTGGCCGTCAAGCTGCAGGGCGACAGATGACGGCGGGTGCCAGGGCCGCCTGTGGTTCGCCGGGGCGCTGACCCGCCCGGCACCTGGCTGCAGAACACCCTTCGTCGACCGGCCGCCCGCCTCGGTGCCTCCTGCCACCGCGCTTGGTGCCCTCAAGATTGCGAGAGTCGCCTTGGCGGGGTGCAGCACCCCTCGCGACGGCCACATATGCTGGTCGGTTGGACCAGCAAGGGGAGACCAGGATGCACACGCACAAGACCAGCAACGACCTGCCGACCAACGCCAAGGCCGTGGCAATCGAGTTGCTGAACGCCCGTGTGGCTGACAGCATCGACCTCGCGCTGCTGACCAAGCAGGCGCATTGGAACCTGAAAGGCCTGCAGTTCATAGCCGTGCACGAGATGCTGGACACGTTCCGTACCCAGATTGACGACCTGGTCGACACGATGGCCGAGCGCGTGGCGCAACTTGGCGGCACGGCACTCGGCACCACGCAGACGGTTGCGGATGCAACGACCCTGCCGCCGTATCCCACCGACATCTATGCCATCCATGATCATCTGGCTGCCCTGATCGAGCGTTACGGGGCGGTCGCAAACGCCATCCGGCACGGCATCGAACAGGCGGACGAGGCCGGCGACGCCGATACCGCCGACATCTTCACACAAGCCTCACGCGCTCTGGACAAGGCGCTTTGGTTCCTGGAAGCCCATGTCCAAGAGCCGAATTGACCCACCTTGCCGGCCCTCTTTGCCAAGGGGTCGAGAGGGAGCGACGACCCGGATGGCATGGCAGCCGCACCCCGGGTGGGCGCTACATCGCGCGCCCAGCGGCCGCGCTGACCGGTGATCCTCTCCGAGGAGATCGCCTGGCGCGATCCTGCCGAGGCGTTCGCCCGGTGGTCCGAAGATCCCTATGTCGCGTGGCTGGACAGCGCCGCGGCCGGGGATGCGCGCAGCCGCTACAGCTACCTTGGCGTATCGCCGTTCCAGGTGATCGAAACGGCGGACGGCGAAACGCGCATCAACGGCCGCGCCGTTCCCGGCGATCCATTTGCCGTGCTCGCGCAGGAGCTGGCACGCTGGCACCTGCCACCAGGCGCCTCGCCAGCCCCCTTTGGCGGAGGCGCGATCGGCTTCCTCGGTTATGAGCTCGGCCGGCACCTGGAGCGGCTGCCGCAACGCCATGCCAATATTCTGGGCATCCCGGACATGGTGGTAGCCTGCTACGACGTCGTGCTGGCCTTCGATCGCCAGGATCAGCGCGCGTGGATCGTGTCATCCGGCTTCCCGGCCGAGCACGCGCGGCAGCAGCGCGCGGCGCAGCGACTGGACACGGTATTGCGGCGCCTGAACGCCCCGGCGGCACCGGTTTCGCCGCCGCTCCGGCAGGGCGCCGCCTGGCAGCCCGAGCTGTCCCGGTCCGAGTACGAACGGCTTGTGACCCGCACGCTGGAGTACATCCGCGCGGGCGACATATTCCAGGCCAACATCACCATGCGGCATTTGGCACGCCGCCCCGCGGGCACCATGGCCAGCGCGGTCCATGGCGCGTTGCGCGCCGGCAGCCCGGCGCCGTTTGCCGCCTATCTTGGCTGCGGTCCCCAGCTCGCCCTCGCCAGTGCATCGCCGGAGCGGTTCCTGCGGCTCGATCCCGGCGGCCGGATGGAGACGCGCCCGATCAAGGGCACGCGCCCACGCGGCGCCAGCGCGGCGGACGACGCGAGGCTGCGTGCAGAGCTTGCCGCGAGCGAGAAAGACCGCGCCGAGAACCTGATGATCGTCGATTTGATGCGCAACGACCTCGGGCGGGTGGCGGAAATCGGCAGCGTTGCCGTCCCGGCGCTGTTCGAGGTCGAGAGCTTCGCCGCCGTGCATCATCTGGTGTCCAGCATCACCGGACGTTTGCGGCCGGGGCTGGGGCCGGTGGATCTGCTGCGCGCCACGTTTCCCGCCGGATCGATCACCGGTGCGCCCAAGATCCGGGCCATGGAGATCATCGACGAAATCGAGGTGGGGCGGCGCGGCCCCTATTGCGGCACGATCGCCTGGATCGGCTTCGACGGCGCGATGGACAGCAGCGTTGTGATCCGCACCCTGGTGATTACGCCGGAGACCGTGGTCGCGCAGGCTGGCGGCGGTATCGTTGCCGATTCGGACCCCGGCGCGGAGTATGAGGAGATGATGGTGAAGGTCCGCCCCCTGCTGGCTGCACTGTCGCCGCGATGATCCTCTGGCTGAACGGTGCGCTCTGCGCCGCGGCGCAAGCGCGGATCGATCCCGCCGACCGCGGCATCACGCTCGGCGACGGGCTGTTCGAGACAATCCGGCTGGCGGCAGGACGGCCAGTGCATCTGATCCGCCACCTGGCCCGTTTGCATGAGGGCGCGCGTTTGCTCGCCATTCCCGTGCCGTATGACGATGGCAGGATCACCGCGGCGATTGCTGCCGTGGCAGGCGCAAACCGGCTGGCCGACGCCGCGATCCGGCTGACGCTCACCCGCGGGCCGGCGCCGCGCGGCGTGCTGCCGCCGGACCCGCCGTCGCCGACCATGCTGATCACCGCCGGGCCGTTGCCCGCCGCCGGACCGGTCCGCGTGATTGTCAGCACGGTCACCCGCCGCAACGAGGCGTCCCCGCTGTCGCGCATCAAATCGCTGAACTACCTGGACAGCGTGCTGGCGCGGCAAGAGGCGGCGCGGCGCGGCGCGGACGACGCCCTGCTGCTGAACAGCCGTCACGCGATCGCCGAGGCAACCGCCGCCAATGTGTTCGTGCGCCTCGGCGGCAGGCTCGTCACCCCGCCGGTCAGCGACGGGGCGCTGCCCGGCGTGATGCGCGCGGTGCTGATCGAGCGCTGCGGTGCCGTGGAACGCACGCTATTCCCGCCGGATCTGCAGGCTGCGGACGGGGCGTTCCTTAGCAACAGCCTGGGCCTGCGGCCCGTCTCGACGTTGGAGGGACGTTCGCTGCCCGGCGACGCCGCTTACCTGGCTTTGCTGGGCGAAGCGACCGCCGAGGCGGCGCACGACGGGGTCGGCTGACCGGCAACAGGAGAACGCCATGACCGCTACCGAGGAGCCGTGGGTCCGAAATCAGACCGATTTGCGGCGGACCTACCGGAAAGTCTCGCTGTACCTGCTTCCGTACCTGTTCATCTGCTACCTGTTCAACTACTTCGACCGGGTCAATGTCGGGTTCGCCAAGCTGCAGATGCTGGACGACCTGCACCTGAGCGAAACCGTCTACGGCCTGGGCGCCGGCATCTTCTTCATCGGCTATGTCGTATGCGGCGTTCCCAGCAACCTGATGCTCTACAGGGTCGGCGCGCGGCGCTGGCTGACGGTCACGATGATCCTTTGGGGCATCTTTTCCAGCAGCCTGCTGTTCGTTCACTCGGCCGGCTCCTTCTACATCCTGCGCCTGCTGACCGGCGCGTCCGAGGCCGGCTTCTTTCCTGGTATCATCCTGTATTTCACCTACTGGTTCCCCTCCGCCGAACGCGGCCGCGTCACGGCCCTGTTCATGTCGGCCATCCCGATTTCCGGCTTGATCGGCAGCCCGTTCTCCGGCTGGATCCTCGATACCTTCTCGTCGGGCCTGGGCGGACTTGCCGGCTGGCAGTGGCTCTACCTGCTTCAGGGCATCCCGACGATCCTGCTGGGGATTGGGCTGTTCTTCCTGCTGACCGACGGAATCGACCAGGCAAGGTGGTTGAATGCGGGTGAGCGCGTCCTGTTGAAAAACGCCTTGATCGATGACGAAAAGAATCGTCCCGCGGAGGTGTCCGATTCGTTCAGCCGGGTGCTCCGCAATCCCAGCGTTTGGGTGCTGGGCGTCATCTATTTTTGCATCCAGGGCGGGGTCTATGCGATCAACTTCTGGCTGCCGAGCATCATCAAGTCCAGCGGCGTCGCCAACCCGATGACAATCGGCTGGCTGAGCGCCATTCCCTATCTGGCGGCCACCATCTTCATGGTGGTCGTCGGCCGGTCGGCGGACGCAAGGCGGGAGCGGCGCTGGCATCTGAGCGTGCCGATGCTGATGGGCATGACCGGCCTGTTGATCGCCGCCAACTTCGCTTCCAGCACCGTCGTGGCAACGCTTGGCCTGACCCTGGCGACCATGGGCGCCCTCACCAGCCTGCCCATGTTCTGGCCTCTGTCGGGCGGCTTCCTGACCGCATCCGCCGCCGCCGGCGGTCTCGCGCTGATCAACTCCCTGGGGCAGTGCGCCGGCTTCCTGAGCCCTTATCTCGTCGGCTGGATCAAGGACACCACACACAGCACGGATCTGGCGCTTTACATCCTGGCCGGCCTGATGCTGTTCGGCGTGGTGCTGGTCCTGCGCATTCCGGGCAAAGTCGTCAATCGCTGAACGAGCCGCAGAGATTCAGCCCCCGGTGAGGGCTGCGATATCACCATGCGAAAACGAAATGCCAGCCGATGAAACGTCGGGAGTAAGCGCCGTCGTCCTGGGGATGCCTCACGATCGCCAGATCCGGACGGCGGAGGTATCCGTAATGTTGACATTTGGAAACGGAATGGATACGTTCGCCTTCGTTTCGCTGGGAGGCCGTAATGGCTCATGATCTGGTTCCGGCACGGTTGACCTTGGGCAGGGAGCCTCGTGCCAAGCCCGCCCTCGGGTGCTGTCGGCACAACCATAACCCTCGAGACGTGATCCGAGGCGGGCAACACAATCCTGGCCATGGCGCGCCAATCATGGCCACCGGCAACGGTTTTTTTTTCGGCTTGTCTTGCCGGCCTGGAGACCTCACCTGCAACGAGCTGCTAACGATGCATGCAGCCCGCGCCAGGCTCCTGGTAAGGATTGGATAAGGTTCATGTTTGTGCCCGCGGTCTGGCTCGCTGGCGGAAAGGGAATCACCGTCAGACGGTCGGCAAGTGACCACGAATTCGTTCCGCCAGTTCGGCAATTTGGGCCGGACTGGACACCGCGGTGCGTGGCCAGTTCAGCAGAAGCCGGTCATCGGCGCGACGCCGCAGAACGTGAATATGGACATGGCCGGCCCCGTTAACAGGCTGCGGAAAAAGGTGCCCGCCCCGTTGAGGCACGGCGTGGGCAAAAGATTGATTCGGGGGCACTGCAGTCAACGCACGAATATTTCGCACAGCGGCGCCTCTCGATTCCTTTTCGCCCGGCGCCGCGCCTCCGAGGGAAATCGGCTGGTTTTTTGCGCACCATGTCAAAGGGATTCGGCGACTCGCAGTCTCCGCTCACCGGGGACCCGCTGTCCCGGTCGACGTCGAAGGTCTCGTTGATCGAGCTGGCAAAGCTGCCAAACTGGGAAAAATGCCGGCCCCCCACCAAGACAAGAGTGCCCACGATCGTTCCTTGTTTAGTGCTGCCCAACGTGGATGATCCACAACCGGTCCAGATCCGCGGCATGGCCAGCGCGAGGCCGCGAATTCGCAGGAACATGGATGGTCCCCTCAATCCAGGAACGCTTCGTTGCCGATGAGGCCGATCTTATTGACCCCGAGCCGCTGCGCCGAGGCCAACACCAACGCCACGTATTTGTAGCTGACCAACCGGTGCGGATGCAGTGACCAGCGTGCTGTCCTCGATGCCGACCGGCCCCAGCGCCTTGCCTGACTGGACAAGCCAAGTGGAACGCAGTCACGGCCTCGCTGGACCGCCAGCAGCTCGGTGTGGACCACGTTCGCGGGCCATTCCGTTCTGACCGACTGATGGCACGCCTTCCCATGTGGTGCAGGCTCATTTCCGCCGAAGCCTATCGGCCCACCCTCCGCCGGCGTTGGTCAAGCTTGTATTACGTTCGACGGCCCGCGTCGTCTCGCCATTTCCTCGATGCCGCGGGCTGGCGGCCGATCCCGCACGATCAGAAGGCACCGGCCTGGCTTCAGTTTCGCGAAGGCCATATTCGCACGTGTGGCGCTTGTCTGATAGGCGTTAGTACGGCACTCTACCGTTATATAGCGCCGCGGAGCATGCCGGCGCCCTTGAATCAAGGAGCCTATGATAAACTGGCTTAGGGCCGGCCCCTGCGAGTCCAATGGCGGTTCGCGGGCTTTGCTGAGCAGGTGCGACTGCCGCATGTTGCTTGTCCGATTCTTCGACCTGGCCGCCACCGACGTCCTAAGCATCGGTCGAACTTCGTTCTCGCGATCCCCTTCGTCACAGAAATCTGGAGTTGATCATGCCGCCTGATACGAACGTTCTTCCGGAGCGCCGCGAAAGTGACGCCAAAACCTTGCTTCGCCAGCGTTACGGCGCCTCCGATGTGCCGCCTGACCTGCGTTGGAACGCCGTCATCTCTTCGCTGCTGTCGCATCGTTCCGTGCGCGCTTACCTGCCCCAACCACTGCCGGAAGGAACACTGGAAACAGCTATCGCGGCCGCGCAGTCGGCGGCATCATCATCCAACTTGCAGGTCTGGAGCGTCATCGCCGTCGAAGACCCGGCCCGCAAGGCCAGGCTGGCAGTGCTCGCAGGTGATCAGAGGCACATACTCCAGGCACCGCTGTTCCTGGTTTGGCTGGCCGACCTGTCTCGGCTGAAGCGCCTGGCGGAAGCGCGCGGTATCGAGACCGCTGGGCTCAGCTACATCGAACTGCTGGTCGTCGGAATCGTCGATACCGCGCTGGCGGCGCAGAATGCCGTGGCGGCGTTTGAGTCACTGGGCATCGGCACGGTCTATATCGGCGCCTTGCGCAACAACATAGGTCCGGTCGCGGCCGAGCTCGGCTTGCCGTCGCACGTGTTGCCGGTCTTCGGACTGACCGTTGGGTACCCCGACCCCGCTCGTCCCGCCGCGATCAAACCGCGTCTTGCCCAGGCGGCGGTGCTCTCGCGAGAGACATACGCAACAGCGGGCGAACAGGAAGCGGTGGCGCGCTATGACCAAGCCTTGCAGGCATTCCAGCAAGAGCAGGGCCAGGTGACCGAAGGATGGTCCGCCCGGGCGATCGAGCGGATTCGCACGCCCCAGGCACTGCATGGCCGCCATCATCTGCGCCAGGCGCTCCACGCTCTTGGCTTCGAACTGAACTGAACGCCCTTTCCAGCGGGCTCGGCCGGCGGCCTCAGCGCCCGTAACCATCCTGCGCAACAAGAGAGATCCAACATGTCTACCACCGTAACCAAACTCAATGAGCCGGGCTTCGACCTTGTCCAGCTCACAAAGGTTCGCTCCGGCACGCAGACCGGCGCGATCCGCACGAGCGAAGCGCTGGAGGGCCAGCTTGCGTATCTGCGGCAGACGCGCAAGGACCACTTCTATTCGAAGGCGGTCGAAAAGCTGTTCGATCTCGTGCTGAGCTACATCGACGATGCCGAGGAGGCCGCCCGCAACGGCCGCAAGGCGGCGTGGGTGGGTGCAATGGCCTGGGCGCCGATCTTCTATGCCGCCGACACTATCCCGATCTCCGTCCCCGAGGTTGGCCGGCTCGGATCGAGCGACGCCATGGCGGTGGCGGAAGATTATTTCCAACTGCCCAAGGAATCGTGCTCCATGGTGGGCGCGGTGCTCGGCGAGTTCTATCTGCGCATGGGGCGAACCGTGAAGCGGATCGCCGTCTCCAACGGGATATGCGAACCCTTGAACGTCGGCTGGGAGCTGCTGCGGGCCGAGGGCTTCGATGTGTTCCGCCTGGAAGCGGCGGGTCGGCCGAATGCGAACGACGACCCCGAGCGAGTCGTGCAACTCGAACGCTTTATGGCGGATGAACTGGCGGAGCTCGGGCGGTGGTTGACCGACGGGACGACGGTCGATGAAACCCGGGTTGCGGAAGAGATCAGAAGGGCAAACCGGATTCTTGGCAAGATCCGTCAGATCCTGCACCTGCGCTCGGCAAACCCTCTCTACATCCGTAGCCTGGCGACGATGTACCTGCTGATGGGAAGCGGGCACTATTTCGGCAAGCCGGAGCAGTTCGAGGAGGTTTTGGACTTTCTCATCGACGAGCTCCAATCGGCCGAGGTGATCACGTCCAAGCGACCGCTCGTGCGGCTGGCCTGGCTCGGTGGCCGCGGTCAGGAATTCGGCGTCTATCAGACGGTCGATGACATGGGCGGGGCTATCACTGCCTGGCATACGCCGGATGACTGGACGCGGGACATTCCGGAGGACCGGCCTCCGCTGGAGGGGATCGCACACCACATCGTCTCCAACCTCGCGTTCGGCTCCCCGGTGCTGCGCCTCAAGCGCATCGAGGACTCGCTTCCGGTGTTCGGCGCCACCGGAATCCTGCTGTACGGCTATGTCGGCTGCTCGTTCGGCGGCATCCACCGCGAGATCCATGGCGACTACTTCCAGAAGCGCGGAATCTCAAGCCTTGCGTTGGAAGGATCGTTCCAGGTCGGACCCCCGACCGGGCAACTGCAAACCCGCATCCGGGCCTTCATCGAGATGCTGTCGCGGTAGTCGCGGCGCCGCACCGGCTCGGCGTATGCCGCAGCCGGTGCTGGCATCGCCTTTGCGCCAGCGGTTCATTTGTCTTGCCGGCGAAGCACATGTAGGACGGAGAAGCGCAGCACCCTCCGCCTGCGCGTTGCGGGCGGCGGCATTGGTGGATGGCGCTTCGCTTATCCACCCTACGCTGTACTGAACGGAAACGCCGGCCCCGACCATCTGCTGATCAGGGCCGGCGGTGTCCTGTTTGTATCAGGCTGCCACTTTCTCGCCCAGGACTTCGACGAACGCTTCAAGGCGCGTCTTGATCTGGCCGGTATCGCCTTGGGAGTAGTCGCTCCCGAGCTCCAGAAGCGGGATGTTCAGGCTTTGGAACTTCTGGGCGAACTTGTTCTTGCTCATCCCGTAGCTGGGGCAGAACTTCAGATAGGTGTACAGCACTCCGTCTACGCGATAATCGACCGCCAGGTCGCCGGCGAAGTCGATCCTTCGCTCCAGCGGGAACTGCCGCGCGCAAGGCGCCTGATCCAGGTACCCGTTGGCCAGCGCGAGCCAAGGATCGATGGTTTCGTCGGTATCGTAGAAGAACGGTGACAGGCCTGTGCAGTGGTCCTCTACCACGATACGAGCGCCGATCTCGTCCTCCACCAGGTCGAGGATGCGCCGGTCACCGTCCGCCACCACGCCGCCGCACATCATCAGGCGGAGCCGGGGCACGTCATCGTCGGGCGTGGCGCTCAGCCGACGCAGCACATCCTCCAGCAGCGGGATCAGCTCTGCAATGTCAAGGTAGAAGAACGCTCGCGTGATTTCCAGGAAGTCCCGGCCAGTGAGCGCCGGATTGTTGCGCTTGCGCAGTGCCGAGATGTCGCGGATCAGAGCCCGTGCGCGGTTGTACAGGCGGATTTGCGCCTGCACATCCTCGTCGTGAATCTCCCGTCCGGTCAGCGCCTCGATGTCGCGCCGAAAATTCAGAATTTCCTGCCGGAAGAACGTGCGCGACGTGGCGCGATCGGAGTTTCGCGGCACGATGTAGCCCTTGGAGGGCTTGTAGTAGTTGTCGATCGCCTGTGACGTCGCCCGCATGGAATCGCAGGTGTAGAATGTGAAAACCTGATCGACCGCCTCCGTCTGCGGCGACTGGGTGGCGAACTGACCTAGCACGCTCTTGGTGAAATCGCAGAACACCGCCTTGGTGATACGCTCGCCGCGCGAGACCTGATCGACGTCGCCGCACTTCAACAGCCGCTGAAACGCCGCGCCCGATGCACCAATCAGCTCGATCGGGGTGTAGTTGCACAGATAGCCGATCTTCTTTACGTCGGTACGGGTGACGAACGCCGCTTCGGCGGCAGCGATCCGTGCAGTCACATCCGACAGATCAACCTGCTGCGCGCTGGCCGCGCGGCCCCGCGTCCGGCTGCGCTCGGCGAGCTGGCCGTGGGCATAGATGGCGGCCCCCAGAGCGCCCGCATAGATCATGTCGATCCGCCCACTGCGGATCGGGAAGCCGATCAGCGTCTCCAGCGCATGCTTCATGCCGACGTTGTTCGAAACGCCACCGGTGAAGACCAGGTCTTCCTCCAGCGGCACCTTGCTGACCAGGTTGCGGACGCGGCGCGCGGTCGCGAAATGCACGCCGGCAGCGACATCCTCCCGCGGGACGCCGCGCGCCCGCAGCGAGATGATTTCGGATTCCGCGAAGACTGTGCACTGGCTGCTGATCTGCGGCTGCGTCTCGGCGTGAAGCGACGCCGGGCCGACATCGGCGATTGTGTAGTCGAGCAGACCGGCCGCCTTTTCCAGGAACCGGCCAGTGCCAGCAGCGCACTTGTCGTTCATGATGAACTTGGCGACCTTGCCGGTCCTCGGATCGACCTGGATCGCCTTCGAATCCTGGCCGCCGATATCGATGATCGTGCGCGTGTTGGCATTCAGGTAGTGCGCGCCCATGGCATGGCAGGAGATCTCGGTGACGATCTCGCTGGGAATATCCGGGAATTGGAGCGCGACGCGGCCGTACCCCGTTCCGACGATATGCTCGATCGCGCGACGCTCGATTCCCGCCAATTCCAGCAGTTCGTCAAGCAGCTCGTTCGCCGTGTCCTGCATATTGATGCCGGTCGGAACCTGCACCGCATAGAGCGCGCCGTCCCGCAACAGCACCGCCTTGGCAGCGCGCGAGCCGATATCGATGCCGAGCACCGTGCCGCTTCCGACCTCCGCTGCCAGCGACGGATCGATAACGTCTACGACTCGGGCTGCCAGTCCGCCTGGCACCACGTTGACGACCGTCATCAGACCAATGCTCCCTCGTAATGCTTTTGTGCCAGGACAGCGGCGCCGAGCGCGCCGGCGTAGACCATGTCCAAACGTGTCGTCGTGATCGGATGGCCGATCAGATCCTCCAATGCCCGCTTCATACCGACATTGTTGGAGACCCCGCCGGAAAACACCAGGTCCGGGTCGAGCCCGACCCGGTTCACCAGATTGCGCACGCGCCGGGCTGACGCGTAGTGGATGCCGGCAGCAATGTCCTCCCGCTTCTCGCCCCTCGCCTTCAGCGAGATGACTTCGGATTCGGCAAACACCACGCACTGGCTGCTGATATCGACCTTACGCTCCGACTGAAGCGCCTTCTCACCAAGCTCTTCCAGCTTGTAGTCGAGCAGCTCGGCGATCTTCTCCAGGAAGCGCCCGGTGCCGGCAGCGCACTTGTCGTTCATGACGAACTCCAGCACCTTGCCGCTCTCCGGATCAATACGGATCGCCTTCGAATCCTGGCCGCCGATGTCGATGATCGTCTTGGTTGGGGCGTTCAGAAAGTGTGCGCCCATCGCGTGGCAGGAGATTTCGGTCACGATGCCGGTCGGCACCTCGTCATAGGCGATCGAGATGCGCCCGTACCCGGTGCCAACGATATAGGCGATATTCTTGAGATCGATGCCCGCCTGGCGGAGCACCTTTCGCACCACGCGGTCCGCGGTTTCCTGCGAGTCTACGCCGGTCGCCGTGGTCGCGGTATGCACCTCGCCGTCGCTGCCGCTGAGCAGAACCGCCTTGGCCTGCCGCGAACCGATATCCACGCCAATCGTCGGCGCGCTGCTAAGTCTGCCCAGCAGCTCCGGGGCAATCACCGCATTGGCTTTCATGTCTGTCCTCTGATATTCGAAAGAACGTTGCTGTCACCCGAGTGCCGGGACCATCATCCATGCCAGCGTCGGCTGGCTCGACCCGCCGTTTCCGTCTCAGGCGTCTTTCCATCGCGACAGGCGCAGCTCGATCCGGCGCAGCGCCACGTTCAGCAGCAATCCCAGCGCGGACAGCGTGATGATCCCGGCATACATCTCCGGAATCTGGAAGTTGAACTGTGCGGCATTGATCATGTAGCCAAGCCCGGCGCGCGCGCCCACCATCTCCGCGGCAATCAGAACCAACAGCGAGATCGCCGCGGCGAGCCTGATGCCGGTGAAGATCGTTGGGACCGAGGCGGGCAGAACGACCTTTCGAAACAGCGCCGACGGTCCCAACCCCATCGAACGCGCCGCCTTGATCAGCAGCGGATCAACGGTCCGCACGCCGGTCACCGTGCTCAGCAGAATCGGCCACGCCGCCGCATACACAACCATCGTCACTTTGGAGACTTCGCCGATACCGAGGATCAGCGTGAACACCGGCAACAGAGCGAGTGGTGCGGTGTTGCGGAACACCTCGATCAGCGGGTCCAGCACCTCGCCGAGGCGCCGGTTGGCGCCGATCAGCAGGCCGAGGGGTATTGCGATCAGAATGGCGATTGCGAGGCCGCTGAAGGCGCGCGACAGGCTCGCGGCGCCATGCGCGGCGAGCGCGCCCGACGACGCCAGATCCCACCACGCCGCGACCACGGTCGAGAACGGCGGCAGGAACACCGGATCAACCAGGCCGAGCCGCGGCACGATCTCCCACGCCGCCAGAAGAATGGCGCAGGCGGCGAGCTGGCGGCCGGCCTGGTAGCCAACAGCGGCAAGACGCCTTGTCGCGACGGCGGCCGGCTGGGGGCTTGAAACAATCATGCTGGAGGCGAAGGACATGGCCGGGCTCCGGTCTAGGCGGCCGCCTGCGGCCGCAGTTGCTTCCAGATGTGATGGCGCAATTGGCCGAACTCGGGCAGCGATCGCAGGTCGTCGATGCCGCCGTGTCCGGCGAACGGGACGTCGAGGATGTCGATCACGCGACCGGGGCGTGCCGCCATCACGGCGACCCGGTGCCCGAGATACAGCGCCTCGTCGATGCTGTGCGTGATGAACAGGATCGTCTTGCGCGTTGCCGCCCAGATCCGAAGCAATTCGTCTTGCAGCATCTCGCGCGTCTGCGCATCGACCGCCGCGAACGGCTCGTCCATCAGCAGCACGTCGGGTTCTCCGGACAGGCTGCGCGCAATCGCGACGCGCTGCTTCATTCCGCCGGAGAGCTGGTGCGGATAGCGGTCCTCGGCGCCGCTCAGCCCGACCAGGGCAAGGAAGTGCCGCGCCCGGCGGGGTCTGTCGGCCCTTGGCACGCCGGCCGCCTCCAGCGCGAACTCGACATTACCGAGCGCCGTACGCCATGGGAACAGTGCGTACTGCTGGAACACCAGGCTCCGGTCCGGTCCCGGGCCGGTGATCCGGCGGCCTTCCAAAAGGATTTCGCCTGTGGTCGGGACTGCAAGACCGGCGATCAGGTCGAGCAGCGTTGATTTGCCGCAGCCGCTCGGTCCGACAAGGACGAGGATTTCGCCCGACCGGACCATCAGATCGATGTCCTCGAGCGCGGTCACCACCCCGCCCTGCCGTTGCGAGTTGCCGAATGTTTTTCCGACGCGGCAGACCTGAATCTTTGCTGACATATCAATCCCACAACGATATCGACTGGTCAGCCCGGTCGCCCACAGGTTTTGCTACGGGCTGGACGATGGCACGGATCGCCGTGCCATCGGGATGGGCGTCGGTTCTACTGGCGCACCCGGTGTTTGTACTGCGGCAGTTTGTCGCCATCGTGCTCGCCACCCAGGATGCGGAACGCATCTTGCGCCACGCTGCCGAAGCCCAGGCCGCCGTAGAGCTGTTCCGTCGTGTACCCGTAACGGCGGAATATGCTGGCGACCTTCAAGGTCAGATCGTAATGCCACGCTGTCTCCGGCGTGCGATGACCTTCCAGCGCAGAGCCGGGATTCGGGCACCAGGCGCCCGCGTAGCAAAGCACACCCTTCGAAGCCAGGTGCTCCACGCCCTCCAAAATCGACTCCTTCGGCTCGATGCCTGCCACGATGTTCGAGCGGACGTTGCCTCGCCCGAAAATCTCGGCGGCCGCTTCCAGCGCCTTCACCCAGTGATCCCAGCCGCCGCAGCGCTTCTGCTTGCCCGGGCAGATCGCCTTGAACACATCCTTGTCCCAGACCTCGATGTTCATCGCGATCGTGGTGTATCCGGCCTGCTTGTACTGCTCGATCACTTTGAGGTCGAGCGGCGCGCCGATCACCGCGGTGCCATAGATTTCCGCCACACCGGTCCGGGTTTTGATCTCATCGGCGACGTCGAGATAGTACTCGACCTCGCGGCGCTCCGGAATGAAGCCACCGGTCAGGTTGATATGGTTGGCCAATTTTTCCTTGAAGGCGGCTTCGTACACCTCGCCGACCTGGCGCGCCGTCTTCAGGAAGATGTTGTTCTGGCGGTAGGCATCTGCCGTCGAGTTGATGTTGCAATATTTGCAATCATCGCCGGTCTGCTTCAGGTCGCACTCGTTGCTGAAGCAGATTTGCACGCAGCCCTCGGGCGTGAAGGCGGCGATGTGGGAGAAGCTTTCGCCGTCGCTCGTGGTGTGGTCGAGCAGTTTCGGACGCCGATAGAAGTCGATTTCCGCCACGCGCTTCTTGCGGCGATACAGTACTGGCCTGCCATCTTCCTCCGTCAGACGGAACTGGGAGTCCGGGTCCCACCTGAATGCGGTGAACAGGCCATGCGGCAGGTAGAACGCGGCAGGCAGCTCGAAGCCGTCATGGTGATGCTTGTCCATGTCGAATGCGAGGTGGACTTGTTCGGAGTACTCGGTGCCGATCGGGAATTTCCTCAGGTCCGCCTCATCGAAGCTGATGCCTTCGACGCCTAGCGCGATCTTGAGTTCCAGCTCCTTCAGCAGCGTCTCCTGATCGGGATGGAGCGGCGACTGGCGCGAAACATCCCGCTCCGGCGCCCGGTCGATGGCCACGTTCATTTCGGTCGTCTCCATATGCCTTGGTCGGCAGGTTCAGCGGCAGCCGTGCCTGGGTGCACATCACACGTTAGTCTGCCGTTGGTCAAGCGGCTTATAACTGTCGGCGTGCGTTTTATATAAAACGGATTGGCAGCCCGGTCAGGCAGCGAACGCTCCTTGAACAACGCTGGCTTTTTTCTGTCCGCGACGCCCATGGCGCGGGCTGCGATAACAACGCCACGGACTTGTGCGATACGACGTGGACTTTGCTGTGTTTTGCCGCATGCCTACCGACGACGCGACCGGACACCATTAGCGTGCGCGTATTACTGCAGCATGACGTGGATAGGCTGGACGCCCAGGCCTTAGATCGTCCAGGCGAACGAATCGTAGGACAGGTCGCTCAGGATCTGGTTCATCGTGCGGGCAGGCTCGTCCGGACTACCGGTGCGCACCACTTTGGCGGGTACGCCGGCGACCGTCGCAAAGGCCGGCACCGGACGCAGCACCACCGAGCCGGCGGCAACGCGGGCGTTTTCGCCCACCTCGATATTGCCGAGGATTTTCGCCCCCGCCCCGATCATCGCGCCGCGCCGCACCTTGGGATGCCGGTCGCCCGCTTCCTTGCCGGTGCCGCCGAGCGTGACGTTCTGCAGCAGCGATACGTCGTCCTCGATCACCGACGTGGCTCCGACCACCAGGCCGGTCGCGTGGTCGAGGAAGATGCCGCGACCGAGCCGGGCGGCGGGGTGGATGTCGGTCTGGAACACCTCCGACGACCGGCTTTGCATATACAGGGCGAAGTCCCGCTCGCGGTTGTGCCACAGCCAGTGGGTCAGCCGGTGCGCCTGGATCGCATGGAAGCCCTTGAAATAAAGGAAGGGCTCGATGAAGCGCTCGCAGGCCGGATCGTGCTCGAAGACCGAGGTGATGTCGGCCTTCAGCGCCGGGCCGATTTCCGGGTCGGCGGTCCGCGCCCGGTGGAACGCCTGCACGATCAGCGGCAGCGAGATGACATCGTTCTTCAGCCGCGCGGCGACGCGGTGGAACACTGCGGCCTCGAAGGAGGGCTGGTTGGTGATCGAGTCGAGGAACAGTGGCGCCAGCGATGGCGCGCGTTCAAAGGCTTCCTCGGCCTCGCGGCGCAGGCGCGCCCACAGCGAATCGGCGAATGCCTCCAGCTCTGCTCGGGGAACGAGCGACAGGTGACCCAGCGTCGAACGTGCCATGTCATCCCTCCTCGGCTGCGCGCTACCCACTCATTTGGAGCGTATTCCCCCTGATGGGTCCGGCCCACTGGTGTGAGTCAGAGCATATACGCTGGCGTCTGTATTATACAGCCGAATGAACGGATGACCAGACGTTAACACGCTGGTCGGCCGTTGGTAGGCCGGGGCTTTGGCGGGGTCGCGCTGTGGCGCGGATGAGCAAGCGCCGGCAGCCGCGGGCGCTCGCGGCGCCGCGGCTGATAACGCTGCGCTTATCAGCCCTACGCGGCAGCTAACTGTGGTATCGGAATGCCCTGCAGTCGCGGTGCGATGGCTGGTGGACCGCCGCCGTCAGATTGTCCAGGTAAAAGAGTCGTAGGACAGGTCGCTCAGGATCTGGTCCATGGCGCGGGCCGGCTCGTCCGGGGTTGCGGTGCGGATAACTTTCGCCGGCACGCCGGCCACCGTCGCATGGGCCGGCACCGCCCGCAGCACGACGGAGCCCGCCGCGACACGGGCGTACTCCCCCACCTCGATGTTGCCGAGGATCTTGGCCCCGGCCCCGATCATTGCCCCGCGCCGGACCTTCGGGTGACGGTCGCCCGCTTCCTTGCCGGTGCCGCCGAGCGTGACGTTCTGCAGCAGCGATACGTCGTCCTCGATCACCGCTGTCGCCCCGACCACCAGGCCGGTGGCGTGGTCCAGGAAGATGCCGCGGCCGATCGTCGCCGCCGGGTGGATGTCGGTCTGGAACACCTCCGACGACCTGCTCTGCAGATACAGGGCGAAGTCCCGCTCGCGGTTGTGCCACAGCCAGTGGGTCAGGCGGTGCGCCTGGATCGCGTGGAAGCCCTTGAAATACAGGAACGGCTCGATGAACCGCTCGCAAGCCGGGTCGCGTTCGAACGCCGCGGTGATATCGGCCTTCAGCGCGGCGCCGATCTCCGGGTCAACGGCCTGCGCACGGTGGAACGCCTGCACGATTAGTGACAGCGAGATGACATCGTTCTTAAGCCGCGCGGCGACGCGATGGAACACCGCGGCCTCGAACGACGGCTGGTTGATGATCGAATCGAGGAACAAAGGCGCCAGCATGGGCGCGTGGGCGTAGGCTTCCTCCGCCTCCTGGCGGAGTCGCGCCCACAGCGAGTCCGCAAATTCCTCCAGCTCCGCGCGGGGGACGAGCGACAGGTGGCCCAACGTCGAACGTAGCATGGCACGCCCACCTTATTTGCCCGGCACCCGCTGTGTCGTAGCCGGTTCCCGATTGGATGCCGCCGGCCGCCTTGGCTTCCGTGGCGGACGGCCAACCGAATGCCGCGCACAGTATCTGTATCGGTTACTAACGTCAACTATGAGGTTACCCTAGCTGCGCCGTTTGCCAGGGCAAGCTCAGCAGATTTGGTCTCCAGCGGGTCGGTGTAAATTTCCGCAGACCGCCGCCAGCACCGCCGTAGAGCCGGTCCTGGCGGTGCGTGTATCGAACACTCGCCCCAGAAGCTCAAAAGCGGCGATGGAATTGTCCGGCAGAGGCTTGGTGTTCCCCGGCTACCATGGACGAACGACATCAGCCGCGCGCGGGTCCGGGCCATCGGCCGCAACGACAAGGCCGGAACGACACCCTACCGCCCGCTCACTCACCCCGACGCAAGAACCGCTCGAACGCGGCCAGCGTACTGTCGGAGACATGGTGCTCGATGCCCTCGGCGTCCTGCTCCGCCGACTCGGACGGCACGCCGACCGCGAGCAGCAGCTTGACCACCAGCCGGTGGCGGGTGCGGACCCGCTCGGCCATGCGTTCTCCGGCCTCGGTCAGGAACACGCCGCGGTAGGGCTTGGCCACCGCCAGCCCCTCGCGCTTCAGCCGTCCGATCGTCTTGATCGCCGTGGCATGCGACACGCCCAGGCGGCGGGCGATGTCGGTTGGCCGCGCTTCCCCGCCGCTCCCCAGCAGGTCCGCGATCAGCTCGACATAGTCCTCCAGGATTGCGCTGTGCTGCGCGGTGCGAGCGGCGCCGAAGCGGCGGGCTTGGGTCGGCTCGGCCGGCAATACGATGGGCTGGATCGGCATCACCATGTCGCCATCACCACACCGTGATACCGGCCATCTGCACCAGCAACAGGAGGTTCAGCGCGATCACCACGCACGTGGCCGCCAGCGCGGCTCCGCGGAACAGGCGGCCCTGCATGAAGCTCCCCATGATGCCGCGCCGCCCCGACAGCACCAGCAGCGCCAGCATCGGCACCGGCAGCGCCAGGCTCAGCACAACCTGGCTCAGCACCAGCGCCTGCGTCGCGTTCACACCCATCGCGACGACGACCACCGACGGCGCCATGGTGGCCACCCGCCGGACCCATAGCGGGATCCGGAAGTGGACAAAATCCTGCATGATCATCTGCCCGGCGATCGTCCCCACCACGGAGGACGAAAAGCCCGAGGCCAGCAGCGAGATCATGAACACCGCCGCCGCGCCGCCGCCGAGCAGCGGGACCAGCGTGTGATACGCGGTTTCGATCTCGGCGACCTCCGGGTGCCCGGCGTGGAACGCCGACGCCGCCATCGCCAGCATCGCCACGTTGACCAGGCCGGCCAGGCCCAGCGCCATCAGCACCTCCTTGTTGGAAAAGCTGATAATGCGCCGGCGCTCGGCGTCGCTGCGTGCCGGCATGCGGCCCTGGGTCAGCCCGGAGTGCAGGTAGATCGCGTGCGGCATCACGGTGGCGCCGATGATGCCGACCGCCAGCGTCACGCTGTCCGGCCCCGCCAGTGTGGGGATCACCGCGCCCCGCAACAGCGCCGGCCAGTCGGGTGGGGAGACCGCCAGCTCGATCAGGTAGCAAAGGCTGATCACGCCGACGAACCCGGCGATCAGCAGTTCGATCGGCCGGAAACCGCGGCGTTGCAACATCAGCATGGCGTAGGTGGCGGCGCAGGTGACCAGCAGGGACACCAGCAGCGGCAGGCCGAACAGCAGGGACAGGCCGATCGCGGCGCCGAGCGACTCGGCAAGGTCGGTCGCCATCGCGGCAATCTCGCTGACGGCCCACATGACGTAGACCAGCGGCCGAGGGAAATGCGCGCGGCAGAGCTGCGCCAGGCTCTGGTTGGTGACGATGCCGATGCGCGCGGACAGCGCCTGGAACATCATGGCCACAAGGTTGGCCAGCACGACCACCCAGACCAGCCGGTAGCCGAACTGAGCGCCAGCCTGAATGTTCGTCGCGAAATTGCCCGGGTCCATGTAGGCGATCGAGGCCATCACCGCCGGGCCGAGGAACGGCAGCATGGCAAGTGGACCGCGCCGCCGCCCGGCCAGCACCTCGCGCCCGGCCGCCACCGTCCGGTCAGACAGGCTCTTGAGGTCGGCCACCTGGCTCATTCAGCCTGCATCGTCATGTTGGCCCCTCGCCACAGAATGTAGCCTCGGCTACACTTCCTCCAGTTGGGCGTGACTCGCCGGGTATCAACCCGCCAGCCCAAACGCCGCCTTGCCCCAAACGCTTGCTCAGCCCACCGCGCTGCTGGCCACTGCCGCCCGCGACCAATACCCAGTCGGGCTAGTGAATTGACAACAGCCCGAGTCCAGGAAATGAAAGCAGCCGAACGAACGCCAAGCTCCTACGCCGTTACCCACACCTGACCGGGACGGGCATGAAGCTCCTGCCGCCGGGCGGTGTGCAGCTTAGCTGTACTGTGTGGCCGGCATCGGCTCCAATAACAACGAGGAACGGACGGCACACCCTGCTATGATCAACCGAACCTACGCCTCCTCGCTTTCCCGCTCCGCCCTGGCCTTCGTGCTGGCAGGCGGGCGCGGCAGCCGCCTGATGGAGCTGACCGACCGCCGCGCCAAGCCGGCGGTGTTCTTCGGCGGCAAGTCGCGCATCATCGACTTTGCCCTGTCGAACGCGGTGAACTCCGGCATCCGGCGAATCGGCGTGGCCACCCAGTACAAGGCGCACAGCCTGATCCGCCACCTGCAGCACGGCTGGAACTTCCTGCGCCCGGAGCGCAACGAGAGCTTCGACATCCTGCCCGCAAGCCAGCGCATGTCGGAGAGCCAGTGGTACGCGGGCACGGCCGACGCCGTCTATCAGAACGACGACATCATCCTGAGCCATGGTGCGCAGTACATCATCGTGCTGGCTGGCGACCACGTGTACAAGATGGACTACGAGCACATGCTCCAGTTGCATGTGGCGACGAATGCCGACGTCACCGTCGGCTGCATCGACGTGCCGCTCGCCGAGGCGACGGAGTTCGGCGTCATGCACGTCAACGCGGAAAACCGCATCATCGAGTTCCTGGAGAAGCCGAAAAAGCCGCCGCCGATGCCGGGCCGCCCCGACCGGGCGCTCGCCAGCATGGGCATCTACGTGTTCGAGATGCGCTTCCTGTACGACCTGCTGCGTCAGGATGCCGAGAACGAGGACTCCGCGCACGATTTCGGCAGAGACCTGATCCCCTACATCGTCAGGCACGGCAAGGCGGTGGCGCACCACTTCGCCGACTCCTGCGTACGGTCGGGCAACGAGGTCGCGGCCTACTGGCGCGACGTCGGCACGCTGGATGCCTACTGGCAGGCGAACATCGACCTGACGGCGACCGTGCCGGAACTCGATATCTACGACGAGGACTGGCCGATCTGGACCTATGCCGAGATCTCGCCGCCGGCTAAGTTCGTCCACGACCTGGATGGGCGGCGCGGCTCGGCGGTCAGTTCGCTTGTGGCCGGCGGCTGCATCGTCTCCGGCGCGTTCATTCGCCGCACCCTGCTGTGCACCCGCACGCATGTTCATTCCTATGCCCGCATCCAGGGCGGGGTCATCCTGCCCAACGTCGAAATCGGCGAGGGGGCCCGGCTGACCAACGTGATCGTTGACCGCCACGTGCACATTCCCAAAGGGCTGGTGGTCGGCGAAGACCCGGTGTTCGACGCCAAGCGGTTCCGTCGCACCGAGCAGGGGGTTTGCCTGATCACCCAGTCGATGCTCGACCGGCTCGCCGGCTGATGGCGCTGTCGGTTCTGTCGGTCGTCTCCGAGATCTATCCGCTGATCAAGACCGGCGGTCTGGCGGACGTGGCAGGGGCACTGCCGCCAGCGCTTGCCGCGCACGGCGTTGCCATGCATTCGCTGGTGCCCGGGTATCCGGTGGTGCTGCGCGCGCTGGAAGGCGCGAAGGAGGCGGCACGGTTCGATGAGCTGTGGGGTGGCCCGGCGCGGGTGATGGCCGGGCGCGCGGCGGGGCTCGATCTGTTCGTGATCGACGCGCCGCATTTGTTTGCCCGGCCGGGCGATCCGTATCGCGGACCGGACGGGGCGGACTGGCCGGACAACTGGTCGCGCTTCGCCGCCCTGAGCCGCGTCGCCGAGCGGATCGCGCGGGGTATCGTTCCTGGCTACCTGCCGGATGTGGTGCACGCGCATGACTGGCAGGCGGGGCTGGCGCCGGCCTACCTGCACTACACGCCAGGGCGGCCGGTGGGCTCCGTGCTGACGATCCACAACCTGGCGTTCCAGGGGCAATACCCGCCCTGGCTGCTCGGCCGGCTCGGCCTGCCAGCCGCTGCCTGGTCGATCGGCGGCGTCGAGTATTACGGCGGCATCGGCTACCTGAAAGCCGGTGTGCAGCTCGCGGACCGGATCACCACCGTGTCGCCGAGCTACGCGGAGGAGATCCAGAGTGCGGCCGGCGGCATGGGCATGGACGGTCTGCTCCGCCAGCGCAGCGCGGTGCTGTCGGGGATTCTGAACGGCATCGACACGGCGGTGTGGAACCCGGCCGCCGACCCTCTGCTGCCGGCTCCCTTCGAGCGCGGCAAGCTGGCGGGACGAGCGGCCAGCAAAGCAGCGCTGCAGGCGCGGCTGGGCCTGGCGGCCGATCCGGGGGCGATGTTGATCGGCGTGGTCAGCCGGCTGACATGGCAGAAGGGCATGGACCTCCTGCTGGCGGCGTTGCCGTCGCTGCTGGGGCAGGGCGCGCAACTGGCGCTGCTCGGGTCCGGTGATGCCGGCCTGCAGCAGGGGTTCGTCGCGGCGGCAGCGGCGCATCCCGGGCGCATCGGGGTGCAAGTCGGGTACGACGAGGCGCTGGCGCACCTGATCCAGGCGGGGGCGGACGTGGCGGCGGTGCCGTCCCGCTTCGAGCCCTGCGGCCTGACCCAGCTTTGTGCGCTGCGCTATGGCGCGTTGCCGCTGGTATCACGGGTGGGCGGGCTGACGGACACCGTCATCGACGCAAGCGAAGTCGCGGTCGCGGCCGGCGTGGCAACCGGGGTGATGTTCGCGCCGGTGACGCTGGAGGCGCTGGAGGCGGCGATCAAGCGCACGGCACGGCTGTGGCGTCAGCAGGCGACATGGCGGACGCTGCAGGCGAACGCGATGGCGACCGAGGTGGGATGGGAGCGGTCGGCGGGGCGCTATGCCGCGCTGTTCCGCGATCTCGCCGGTGTCGAAGTCGAGCCGGTCATCGCCGAGCCGGTCATCGCCGGGCCGGTCATCAAGGTAAAGCGGCGACCGAATTTGGTCGGAGCGGCGGGATTCGAACCCACGACCCCCAGTCCCCCAGACTGATGCGCTACCAGACTGCGCTACGCTCCGACCGAGGGACGGGGTTTACCAGCGAGCCCGAGCCGCTGCAACGCCCTGGTTGGCGCCGGCCCGCCTTGACTGCGCGGGAAGATTGCCCCAGCGGCCCTGACAGGTCGCCTTATGCACGATACCGCTAAGTGTTCCCGAGGCTGCAGAGTGACTTGACGCGGCGATCGCTGTCTCAGGCCGCCGCCAGCGCTCCGGCGGCCTGGTGGCCCAGCATCGCGCCGAACGCCTCCACCACCCGGCGCATCTGCGGCGCCTTGTAGGGAAACATGTCGGGCGGGTCCATCATGTGGACGATCGCCGCGGTGTCCGCTTCGAACAGCAGAAGCCGTCCGTCCGGCGTTTCGGCGCAGTCGATCTGGTGGTAGTCGAGCCCGATCCAGCCATCGATCGCGGCGAGCGCCGCGCGGTGGCGCCAGGCGAATCCGGTGTCGAAGTCGGCGAAGGCCTCCGCCTCCATCGCCCGCCTGGCCCCGCTTTCGACCATTCCGGCATTGAGATAATGCACCATCCAATTCTCGGAGGCCGCCATGTGACAGACGAAGGGCGTGCCGCCGATGAACGCAACGCGATATTTTCGGAACAGTCCATCCGGTCCGCGATAGTCGATAAAGTTGGCGAGAAAGAACCGCTCGGTCGGGTGCTCGGCCAGATGGGCGGCAAGCGCTTCGGGGCCGTCCAGCCTGGCCAGCCCGATCCCGGCATGCGTTCCGGCCGGACGCAGCAAAACCGGATAGTCGCAGCCGGGCAGCAGGTGCCCGATCGGCGTGTCGCCGGCCAGATATGCGATCAGATCATCTCGCGAAATGGCAACGATGCACGGCGTGGCAACGCCCGGGGCGCGGCCCAGCGCCGCCGCCACCCCATCGCGCGTCAGGCGCGCAACCCGCGCCGGGTCATTCATCGCCGGGCGGGGCCATAGCGGGAACAAGGGTGCCAGCCGCCGCAACGCCGCCGTGTCGGACTCGCTGACCGCGAAGAACGCCACATCATGCTCGGGCATCCGTTCCGGCAACGGGCGGCCCGGCTGCACGAACATCAGGTCGAGCTGCACATCCAGATGCGTGGTGATGAAGTCCAGCGGCGTGTTCATCATCAGGTCGCCCGGCGCCATCAGCGCCAGCACCCGCAGCGGCCGCGCGCCGCGCGAGGCGAAGCTCTCGGTCACACGGAACAGGGACGCCCGGTCCAGCGCCAGCGATTGCATGGCGCTCGCCGGTTGCGGGTGGAAGGTCAGCATGTGGGCGAAGGCGTAATCGAGCGCCAGCGCGGCCATGACCGGCTCGCTCGTGACCGGACGGCTGACAACCTGCAGCAGATCGTCCAGCCCCTGTCCCGTGAAGACACGATGCGCCAGGGCCGCCACCCCCTTGATCGGCGGAGGCGTCAGATTGGGGTCGATGATCGGGATGGCGTCCTGCATGGGGCGGCTCCATTCGGAGACGACCACCCTATGGGCAATGATTGAACGAGAGATAAAGGCAACGGTCGATTGCAGACCGGCCGAAGCCGGCATCGTATGTGTCGCGCCCCGCGGATCGGGCTATGCGCTGGATCGCTCTTTTTGCTTTATAATCTGCCATGCAGCCTCCATCTCTTCAAGCGACGTCTCAGCTAACGTCTTTCCTTCAAGTTCAATCAAGTGTTCCATTTCATTGAAGCGTCGCATGAACTTCTGGTTGGCGCCTCGCAGACACGCCTCGGGGTCGAGGTGCAGCTTGCGGGCAAGATTGGCGAGCACGAACAGCAGGTCCCCGACCTCGTCGGCGAGCCGCACCGGGTCGGCTTGCGTCAGTTCCGCGCGTAGCTCGCCCACCTCCTCGTCGAGTTTTGCCAGCACCGCTTCGGCGTCTGGCCAGTCGAAGCCGACGCGGCTGGCGCGAGCGGTCAGCTTGGCGGCGCGGGACAGCGCGGGCAGGGCGGATGGCACGCCGGCGAGCGCGCCGGTTTCGGCACGGGCCGCACGTTCGGCGGTTTTCTGGGTCTCCCAGGCGGCGGACTGGGCGCCGGCGTCCCGCGCGGCGGCATCGGCGAACACGTGGGGGTGGCGACGGACCATCTTGTCGGCGATGACGCGGGCGACGTCGGCGAAGGCGAACCGCCCGTCCTCCTCCGCCATGCGCGCGTGGTAGACGACCTGGAACAGCAGGTCGCCGAGTTCATCCGGCAGGTGGGCGAAGTCGCGCTGGGCGATCGCGTCCGCCACCTCGTAGGCTTCCTCGATCGTGTACGGCGCGATGGTGGCGAAGCTCTGCCGCTTGTCCCAGGGACAGCCGCGGTCGGGATCGCGCAGCGCGGCCATGATGTCGAGCAGGCGACGGAGTTCGGCTTCAGCGCTGCGGGCCGTGTCTGGTTGCGTGTCCATCCTGCGCGCATAGGCCGGCGAAGGCGGGTTCCGCAAGGGCGGCGCAGCGTGGGAAGATGGGCGGATCGGCAGGCAAACGACCAACGGCTGGGGTTCGATTCGCAAGCCGTTGGTCCAGCAAGCGGACGATGATGACCAGGGGGGATGACCCAGGGGGGACAAACAGCGTGTCAAACGGCCGGGGCAGGTGCACTTTGCTCGGGCATCCGTGCCGATGCCCGAGCGTCCATCCGCGTGAGTTCGGTCAGACCTGCGGCGGTGCGGCCGGCGCTACAACAGCCAGTGTTTCAGCCGGGGGCGCAGGCTGACTGGGGTGGGCGGTTACAGCGGGGGCAACCGGCACCGGCTTCGGCGCCTCGGCGCGGTCTCGTGGCGGCACCGGGATCTGAGGGGCGCGCGGCAGCGCCATGTAAAACCAGGCTCCCCCCCAGGCGAGTGCGATAGCGACAACAAGATAACGAAGCGATCCAATATAATCAGGGTTTGCCAGTACATAGGCGCAGACGGCAAAGCCGACCAGACCGACGCTGAACTTTCCAAGCTTGGTCAAAGCCTCGGTCGCCAGGACTTTGGTCCCTCGACCG